>Ga0326728_10003936_pt1 | contig 44831 bp, 26 predicted proteins | sample MB3enrmetagenome_FD_207602 | JGI IMG/M metagenome (GOLD analysis project Ga0326728, IMG submission 207602) | Lab enriched peat soil microbial communities from McLean, Ithaca, NY, United States - MB31MN | ecosystem: Environmental > Terrestrial > Soil > Wetlands > Peat | place: USA: New York...
CGATGTCGCAGGTCGAGTGGGGGCCCAGCGTGGCGACCGCCAATGGCACGAGACAGAATGTCAACGGGGGAAAGCTGGAGAACAACATCCTGGTGCAAGAAATCGATCTGAGCTACGCTATCCTTCCCTGGAGCATGAACCTCGACAGTGGAAAACTGTTCACCAAGACCTTTGGGGACAAAGTAGGCTTCCGCTACTACGAAGATGAGAGCCGAGGAATCTTCTGGTCTAATGATCCGCATAGGACAATTCATCAGATGGCGGAAAGCCTGCATCAGCTCGAAGAGCAAGTGCAAATGCAACATGACCGGGAGATTTATCGCGGGGCAGGAGTTCCAGATTACTGAGCGCGATGGCCCCGGGGGTGTCCAGAGGGGCGCTGCCGGCCGCGCTTCACAAGACCAGCCGGGAGGCTACAAGGAGAAGTCCATCTCTGTCCCATGATTAATAGCTCAGTGGTTGGTTTGGGGATTTTGCCGGCGGGCGGGGCCGTGACGAACCTGTGCTTCTGCGCATACCTGTTCCGGAAGAACTCAACTTGGCCCAAGTTCCGGCAGACAGGTGCTCTTTCTCTTCAGGGATTGGCGGTTTTGATGGGTCTGTCTTCCTGGCCCCCTGACCATCATCTGCAGACGATCAACGAGGCGTCTTCTGCTCGTGCCGACGGAATGCTGCGAAAATGCTGGTGCTTTTTGCTTGGGTTCACTGGGCGATAGGGTCTTGGGTACGCTGCCAGCGACCACAATCCGGTCGTGGGGTTGACCCTCGATAGCGAGCGCGTCCGCCGTGTTTTAGCATTGCCTCTCCTGTCGGCGGGTACTTGCTTGTCTGAGTCAGACCGAGTTGCATGGGCGAAGAACCCGTCAAACAAAAACTGCGCCTATCGAGGCGGGAGGGCGGTGTTCTGCCCTCGGTGAATAAGCGGCTTCTTGTAGTCGATTGAGTTTCCAGCAGGGACAGGCAGTGTCCGGCTGCGAGGATATCGACCGCCTGATTGGCACCCACCGCGACTTCATCTGCGGTGATGCGAGCGTAGCTGGAATCCCTCCACGCCGCAACGCCCCACCCCCCACGCTCCTCGCTCGCTACGGTGTCACCTTCAGTACTCTTTGGAGAGGTATATCTGCCGACGACTTTCCCACCATGATCTCAAAATCGCCCGGCACGACCCGCCAGCGCATGTCGATATCGAGCAACTGGAGATCTTCCGGCGTAAGCTTCAGCATTACGGCCTTGGTTTCTCCGGGATTCAGCCAGACTCGCTCAAACCCCCGGAGTTGCTTGACCGGGGTTGAAACGGGGGCGTATTCCTCGTGAATATAGAGCTGCACGGTTTCCACACCCGCGCGGTCACCTGTGTTTTTCACGGTCAGGGTCACGCGCGCCTCGCCGCCCGGATGAATCTCCGCCGGCTCAACCTGCAGATTGCTATATTCAAAATTGGTATAGCTCAGCCCATAGCCGAAGGGGTAAAGCGGCGTATCCGGCATGTCAACGTAACCTCGCGACCTGCTGTACCCGTCGATGTAATTGTAGTAGACCGGCAATTGGCCGGAGTGCCGGGGCACCGAGATGGCCAACCGTCCGGTGGGGTTGTAATTCCCAAAGAGCACGTCGGCCACCGCTTCACCGCCTCGCTCGCCGGGTTCCCACGCCTCCACTAGGGCGGGCACGTGTTCGGACGTCCACCGCGTGGAAAGTGGCCGGCCGTTGATGAGCACCACGACGGTGGGAGTTCCCGTCTCGAAGACTGCCTGGATCAGATCCTCCTGCACTCCCGACAGATCCAGGCTGGCCACATCGTAATCTTCGCCATCGGTGGGCCCGCCATGGAGGTCGGCCCCGTTCGTCATATGCTGCCTCTCGCCGACCACCACAATTGCGACGTCCGCCCCTTTCGCAGCCCGCACGGCTTCGGCAAACCCGCTTTTTTCCGTGCCGGTTATTTCGCAGCCGCGCACCTGCGTGACTTTGGTTTGAGGCGAGACTGTGGCTTTGATTCCCTCGATCACGGTTGTTACGTGCTGAAGAATTTTTTGCGGCGAAAAGTCGCCCAGTTGGTTCATCACATCGTCCGCGTTGGGTCCGATCACCGCTACCGATTTCAAATCCTTCCTTAGAGGTAACAGGTTCTTATCATTCTTCAGCAGCACAATTCCTTCCCGGCCGGCGCGCAGAGCCAGGTCCTGATTCGCTTGGGAGTGCACGACCTGGACGGCGCGGTCCACATTGACGTACGGATTCTGGAAGAGGCCCAGGCGAAACTTCAGCTCCAGAACTCTGCGCAGAGCGCGGTCCACCAGCGCCATAGGGACTCGACCCTCTTCCACGCTTTCGACCAAGGGCCCCATGGCGGCAGGGTCGTAGGCGATATCCAAATCGACTCCGGCCTTCAAGGCTAGCAGGCCAGCTTCCTTTGGGGTGGGAACGATGTGCTGGCCGATAATCATGGAGAAGCCGCCGCCTTCGCTCTCGACGACTCCTTTGAAACCAATTTCCTGCCGCAAGACGTCGTTCATCCACTTCACGGAGGCGTGCGCCGGCACATCCTCGACTTCAGGGCAACCTGCCATCACACCCAAGCCCCCGGCTTTCGTGATTGCCCCGATCCAGGGCGGCATAAAGTTCTCGCGCAACGAACGGTCCGATGCTTCAATCGCTGCGCACTCGAGGCCACTCGAAGGTACGCTTTGGGTGGGAAAATCCGTCAGCACCGCGATGACCTTGTCAGGGGCAGAGATGTCGGAACCCTGCGTCCCCCGCACGATCATCTCGCCGATGCGCATATAAAGGTATGGATCTTCGGTGTAGGCTTCCTCGTTTCGGCCCAGGCGCGGATCGCGATTCACTTCCATCACGAGTGTGGAAAGCATGTGGATGCCCACCGCTCGCGCTTCCGCCGCCGCCGCCTCGTAGATCGCCTTTGCAAGATCCATGTCGAAGGAACTGCCCACGGCCAGGCCCTCCGGGAAAACAGTTGCACCGGGAAACTCGGCGCCATGCGTGCCTTCTTCGTCCTCCATGACCGGTATTTTCAGGCGCGTCTGGGTGAGTGCGATTTTTTGCAACTCGTTAAAGTATTCCGCTTGCTGGCGTGCGCCTTCGTGTAGAATCTGACCGGCGAGGCCGTAAAATCCGCAGGCCGGACCGATTTCCTGGGTATACGTTCCGGCCGTGAATTTCTTGCACGCCCCCATCTTCGAGGGAATGTCTCTTCCCAGTTCATCATAATAAACACAAGGTAAATTGAGCTGCCCGACTTTTTCCTTGAGCGTCATCCGGCTCATTAGGTCATTGATTCGCTCTTCGACCGGCCGTTTCGGATCGAGATAGATCGGTGCTTGGCCTCCGGCTTGCGCGAGGATCACCGAGATTGACGCCAGCGTCGTACTGGCTGCCACGACCAACCACCACAAAGTCCTCTTCCCCATCATCTCTCACCCCCAGAGACCATGCGAACTGACCCGGATTCTAGAATGGCAAGCTTAGTGTAGTCGATTGAGTTTCTAGCAGGGACAGCACCTGCGACGCTGCTCCTGAAGTCTCAGCGCCAAGTCCATACAGCAGAAGTCCGGAGGCCGCTCCCCACCTAATGGACACCAATTGTGGGGCTCCAGCTTTCCCTCCTCCGCTGCGTGCCGGTGACGGCTATCCCTGCAAGTAGGCGAGCGACTGTTTCAGAGAAGTTTCGTCGTCCAGAGACGGGGAATACTCCAATCCAAAAGCCCCCTGGTAGCCCATGCCCTCGATTTTTTTCAAGACGAACGGGTAGTTGGTTTCTCCTATAAAGACCTCGTGGCGCCCGGGGACGCCGGCGGCGTGGAAATGGGCGATCACATCAATATTCCTCTCGATGTGCTTGACCATGTCGCCTTCCATGACCCGCATGTGGTAAGTATCGAAGAGCATGCGTAGGCGCGGGGAACCGATGCGCCGGCAGATGGCGGCGCCCTTGTCGCTGCTGGTTAGCCAGTGATCGGGGTGATCGTAGAGGTCGTTCAGGGGTTCGATCATCACAGTCACGCCGGCTTTCTCTGCCATCTCCACCAGGGATTTCAGCCGCTCCACAAACGTCTCCTCCATCGTTTTCTCATCGAGGCCGGGCACTCGATTGCCGGGCAAAACGATGGTGGCGGGGATCTGGGCTTCCCGGGTATAGTCCAAGGTCATCCGGGCACGCTTGTAAAACGCATCCATGTTCTGACAAGGATCGGTGAGATTACCGCCCATCGATCCATCCGGAGCATTGATCACCGTGTCGGTGATCTTGACGCCCGCTTGCTCGGCTAGCTTAGCCAGTTGCTCGGGCGTTCCCTTGAACGAGCCGTCCACCCACCACATCTCCACGTACTTGAACCCTAGCTCGGCGGCTTTCTCCACTCGGGCTTCGAATGGCATCTGAAGCAGCGCCATTTCCAAACACAGACCTATTTTCATATCCACCTCTCCTTGACGTTCGACATCCGTTTGAATTTCACATCCTGCGGACTCTGCTTACAGTAACAATCGGCGCAAGACTTTGTTGATTCCCCCGGCAATCGCTTCGCAATCTTCTCGTGTATAGTGAGGGTTAATCTCGATATGTACGGACCGGCCCAACAGATCGAGAGTTCGGGGGCACATGGCGCGCGAGTACTTCGGCAATTCCTCCACCGGCACGGCGCTCCAAGGCAACCTGTCCGGCGCCACACTCTTTGTCTCGATAATGTGATCCCAGTAGGTGTAGATGTGCCAATCGCGCACCTTTGAGTCGTACACCCCTCCTGCCGGTACGCCTTCGGCATGCAACTTCTCAATCGCTCGACGCGTGACGTCAGCATCAGGCAAGAACATGATCAAGCAGATGGCCGTGTCGCCCGCCGGGTCCGTAAGCCGCCGGAACTTGAGTCCCGGAAACCTATCGATTCCTGCCAGGATCATGTCCCGTCCTCGCCGGTACCCCTCCAGCATGCAATCCGTCTTGCGAATTTGGGGGACGGCCACTGCTCCCTGCAATTCGCTCATGCGATAATTCTCACCGGCGAACAACTCTCCTTCCCGGCGCTCGCGTGCAAAACGGTCGGGCCGCCAGCAGGCAGCAGTGTCGTGCCAACTCTGGGCGCGCGTGTACAGCCACTCGTCATCCGTGGTCACAAAGCCGCCTTCCCCGCTCGACATGATCTTGTAGTGGTCAAAACTGAAACACCCCGTCGCGCCCATGCTTCCCAAGCGCTTGCCCTGAAACGACCCTCCCCCCGCCTGTGCAACATCCTCCACCAGCGGAAGCCCTTTTCGATTGGACAGGTCCAGCAGGGCATCCATTTGCCCCGCCGCCCCGCGCATGTGAACCACCACAATCGCTTTGGTGCGACGCGTGATCGCCCGCTCAGCGGCTTTAGGATCAAGGGTCAGGGAGTCATCAACCTCCGCTATCATCGGAATGGCATTGCAGGCGGCCACTCCCGCGGCGCTGGCAAAGAACGTGTAGGCCGGCACGATGACCTCATCACCCGCTCCGATTCCCAAAGCCCGGTAACTGGCGACAAGAGCGGAGGTACACGAATTGACCGCGAGGCAGTATTTCGTACCGATCAGCTCGCGCATGGCTTCTTCGGCAGCCGCCACACGGCTAGGCTTAGGGTTGTAATACCGGAAGAGGTGGGGCCCCTCGACGTTCGGATCATGCTCGAGGATTTCCTTTATCCTCCCCTTGTTGGAAGGTGTGAACTCCCACAGGTCAATGAGTTCCCACAACTCTTCGCGTCCGAGCTTGGAAGGGAATGGGCCGAGTTTGGGTACGGCCTTCGGGCCACCTTCGCTAGCAAGCAATTCTTGGGACTTAGTTTTCATGATTCCTCCTTGATATCGACCGCCGGGAGCCCAGTCGCAGGTCACTTTAATCATAAATCGCTGTAATCTTATTGGTTTTTAGCAAGAAGTCAAGCACTTTAGTCTTCAATCGCATTTTGTGGACGAAGGTGATATAATCCGCCGTCGATGTTATGTTCTCGATCTATTGATACGCTCTTTTGCAGGAGTTCTTCAATGCTTACCTCGCGTTTTCTGCTTGTCCTACCCCTTATCGCCTTCCTTGTGGGCAGTGCTTCTAAGGCGGATCAGCTTCGTTCCAATCAAATCGAGTTCGGCGCAGACTACTATCCGGAAGACTGGCCGCCGGAGAGACTCGAAATCGATGCGCAGCTCATGCAACAGGCGAAGTTCAAGACCGTGCGTGTGGCGGATACGAATTGGGAGCGTATGGAACCGGAAGAAGGCCGTTACGATTTCGCGTGGCTGGATCGCGTGGTGGAAGTCCTGAACCGGCACGGTATGCGGGTGGTCCTGTGTACGTCTTCCTATGTGCCACCGGCATGGCTCATTCAAAAGCACCCCGAGTTTTATCTCGTGCAGCAGGACGGAACCCGTTGGCGCTGGGGGGGCATGGGATTCATATGTCTGAACAATCCCACCTATCGCGAGTACGTGGCAAAGCTGGTGACCGCCTTGGCCCGCCACTACGGGCACAATCCCAGCGTTCTCGGCTGGCAGATCGACAACGAGATGGGAGGCTGGGGATACGCCTGCTATGACGACGATTATTGCGCGCCCAAGTTTCGGGCATATCTGAAACGGAAATTTGGCACCCTCGAGGAGTTCAATCGTCGCTTGCTGACGGTGGGCTACGGTCACGGTTATAGCTCCTGGGATCAGGTGCCGCTGAGGGGACCGACGAACGACGATAACCAGCAGGTTCCCCTATTGCTTGAAACCAAGCGCTTCTTTTCGGCCAACATCAACGAGTTCATGGCGTTTCAGGCCGACTTGTTGCGCAAATATACGAGCGGGCAACTCATCACGCATAACGGGCCCGATCGCACTGTGAATTGCTTCGAGATGGCGAAGTCGCTCGATTCCCTTGGTGACGACAACTACCCGCGGACAGGAGAGTACATCTCGCCGGCTTTTGATGTCGACCTCTTTCGAGGGTTCAACCGCGGCAAGTCATTTTTGATTCTCGAACACCGCAGCGGTTCTTTTGGTGGTTACACGCTAGGTGATCCTACGTCCCCGCCCGGCATGTCTCGCCTCTGGGCCTGGCAGACGCTGGCGCACGGCGCGGACGGCGTACTGTTCTTCCGCTGGCGCATGAATAATGGCGGCAGCGAGCAATATTGGCAGGGGCTGTTGAATTACGACGGGACGCCTGGCCGGGCTTATCCTGAAGTCAAGCGTATGGGAGAAGAGTTGGAGAAGATGGGCTCCAGCATCGTTGGTGCGACGACACCGGCCAGCGTTGCGGAAGTGATGTCCTATGACAGTCTCTGGGCGCTGACCGTCGGGAGCACGAGTTTCCCCTATTTCGACGAGCTCAAGGTTCTAGACGGGGCTTTCCGCCATCTGGGGCTCAACGTGGACGTCGTCGAACCTTCAGACGACTTGAGCAAATACAAGGTGGTGGTGGCCCCCACACTGCATGTGGTCTCCCCCTCGGTCGTGGAGAATCTCGAGGGATTCGTGCAGGGTGGCGGCATCCTGATCCTCACCGCACGCTCCGGCTTCAAGAGCGAGGACAACCTCGCCACGCAAGTTCCCCCGGGGCCGTTGACGCGTCTCTCCAAGGTCCGTGTTGCCGAGTTCACGCTGCTTGAGCAGGGGCAACCATTTACTTGGTTTGGCTTCCCCTCCGAGGAAGGGACGTACCGGCCCAGTTCTGAAAACCTCATCCGATCCGTCTCTCCGGATTGGCCAGGGGAATACAAAGCCAAGGTTTGGGCGGATGTCCTGGAACCGGATGGCGCCCAAACACTCTTTCAGTATCAGAAGGATTACTACGCGGGCCGGGCGGCCGTGACCGTTGCGGACTATGGCAAAGGCAAGGTGATTTACGTTGGAACGCTGCTCGAGCCGCGCTTCTATTCCGACCTTGCCCGCCGAGCTTGTGAATGGGCAAAGGTGGGGTTGGGACCCGAGATCCCTCCAGGTGTGGACTTCGCCGTAAGGGAGGGGAAGCGCCACTCGTTCCGGTTTGTTCTCAATTTCAGCGAGAGTCCCAAGTCTGTGACGCTCCCAGGTAAGTACCGAGACTTGCTTTCGGACAAGACGTTCGACGGACAGATCAGTGTGCCTTCTCTTGAGCTTCGCGTGCTGGTGGAAGAGTAGACTATCTGATGCGCACGATGTTCGAGTAGGCGGATTCGCCTGCATCATTCAGGGCCCGAACCCGATAGGAGGCGCCCTGGCCTCCGGTTAACCGGCTGTCTTCGTACTCGATCGCGCCGGCCGGCAGCTTGGCAATTCTCTCCCAGCCGCCCTGGGTGCCCGCGCGGCGCTCCACAGCGATGCCCGTGGCGTCTCGGGCGTGTGTCTCCCAAGTGAGCTTAATGGACTTGTCCTCCGCCTTGACCTCGAGCGAGCTAGGCGCTTCCGGCAGAATTGGCCAATCGAAATAGCCGGCGTCGACTATGGCCTGTACGCTATCCAGCAGCGGAATTCGTTCCAGGGTGTCGCGTGTCCCCGCCTTCCATTCCAGCGGCTTGATTTCACCGTTGTGGACATTAGCCAACACGGGATGCTCGATGCCGGTGTTCCTCAAAATGAGAGTCACGTATTTAGGGACGTAGGCGTTGTGGGGCCAACTGTGCGCCGCCAGCCAAAAACCGATGGCCGCCTGGCCTTTGGGGGAGCGAAATCCGTAAGCGAGTACCGGCGCTCCGGAATCCGCTTGAATGCTCGCAAAGTCCGGACTCGAAATCTCGATGGATGGATCGCGCGCGGTGTCGGAAAACAGCGCGTCCAAGTTCTGGAGGTCGTTAAAGACGAGCCGAGGAGTGAAATCAGTGGGCTTGAACATCATTCCGTGGATGATCCCGAAATTATCACCCTCGCTGCTGCTGGTGTCGTTGATGAGCTCCCAAATCCACGAGGCGACCCCATTCGCCCAGTTGTAGAGCATCAGGCGCGGCACGTATTTTGCCTGCACCGTCTCGTCGTTGCCGCGGGGAAGATCGGGCATGATGTTGAACTCGTCGTCCCAAAACTGGATGTCAGGACGAATGCCCGGATAACTGCGCACCGCCTGGCGAAGCGCCTTCGGAGTCAAGGGGCCGAACGCGCCGTAGTCCATGGATTCCGGAGGAGCGTTTTCAGAGTAACCGCCCGGATAGGTGTGGTAGGCAAAAACATCAAGACTGGAGGCGCACTGGCACGCGTCCAGAGCCGCTTGAGCGAAGTCCGCGGAGAGCGTGGCTTGGCCGCCGTACACCAACTTGGCCTCCGGGTCGGTTTCCCGCACTGCTTTCACGAAAGCGCCCAACAGCCGGCCGTATTCTTCCGGATTGGGATCCGGATTCCAGTAGCTGCCGTCCTGCTCGTTCCACAGGGTGTAATAGTGGATGCGGCCGTGAAAGTGGTTGACCATCCACTTGGTATAGCGCACGAAGGCAGCGATCTGATCCGGCGTCTTGGGCGGCCAGAACACGGAGTAGAGGTTTCTATCGGGGTTGTGCACGCTGGCGGGAGTGGGAGTGATCGAGTCCGGCAGCCGCCCCGCCGGAGATGTGTACATGGGATTGCCATAGAGGAGTTGTAGTTGGACTTTGACGCCGTTCTCGACCAAGGAGTCCACATAGTCGTCGAGTTCGGGCAGACTGCCGAATTCCCCCCGCTTCTGCTCGATCCAGTCCCAGCCTGTGATGTCCGATGTATCTTCGTACTGCCCGATCCGAGCCCACTTCAAGCCGGCATCGAACATGCGCGTCCACCACCAGCGGTTCCAGGGAATGTACGGATCGCGCGGCAGGCTGGTATTCACGCCCCCCAGTCCGTTCTCAATCTGCGATGAACGCTTGGGAGGAATGCGCTCGGGGACGCTTCGCTTTCCGTCTGCGGCTGACGCAGTAGCACCCAGCAGCATGATAGCGGCTGCTAAGCTCAGTAAGCGGCCGCATCCGAGAGACGAACGTCGGCATTCTAAAACAGCAACCATGTTTCAACCTCCGCGAGGAGTTTTGGCGACAGTCGAACCCTTAACGTGGCGCCCATGCCCGTTGCTCGGCTTCCCCAGCAACCAAGCGCGGCCTTGAGCGGGATTGCCTCCCGCCCAAGACCGCCGAAGTTCTCTAGAAGATGAACTTCATGGCTACCTGGCCGATTCGCTGACCGCCTGCGCCGGTCACAAAGCCGAAGGTCGGGTTGATGATTTCCCCAGTCGGACTCGCAAATTGGGCGTGGTTGAAGGCGCTGAAGAGTTCGCCGCGAAATTGCAGTTTCTTTGTTTCCGTCAAGGCGAGCTCTTTGGCCAAGCAGATGTCCCAGTTGTTGGTGCCAGGTCCCGCGAAGAAGCGCCGGTTCGAGTTGCCGAGCTGTCCCAGCGCCTCTTTAGTGAATAGACCGGTGTTGAAGTAGGGATTCTGCATGGTGATCAGATCTTCGTTGCGTGGATCGATGCGGTTGAGAGGGCCCGGCAGGCGATTAGGCTCGTCGATCAAACCACCGTTGCCGTTACCAAAGGTCCCGAGCAGCGAGTTGTCGTCACTTTCCGTAATATAAACGGGAAATCCGGTGGCGAAACGAGTAATGCCGCTAAGGGACCAGCCGCTGGCTAACCGGCCGGGGCGCCAGAGCTTCTCAAAGGGAATCTGATAGGTATAGCTCACCACGAAGTTGTTCGGCGAATCGAAGGCGGAGAGCGCCTTGGTGACCTTGTAGTTGATCGGATTGAGCGTGTCACCTTGGCCTAGCCCGTTGCCGGAGGCGTTATCGAGCGACTTGCTCCAGGTGTAGCCAGCGAGGAATTCCAAGCGGCCCACGGTGCGGCGCACCGTCACCTCGAGCGAATTGTAATTGGAATTGGCCGCCGTCACATCGTACCCATTACTGCCAAACGCCGCGCTGTATGGGTAGCGTGTGGTAGTGATCACACCGCCGGAAATGGGATGGTAGACGCCGTTTTCGCCATAGGGTCCGCACACGACGCCATCCGTCGTTTCGCTGGCTTGGCTCACGCTCAGGCACAGCGCGGGGTTACCCGGATTGGACTCGATGGTCCCCAGCAGCCGGTGACCTTGCGTCCCCACGTAACTCACAGAGAGCAATGTTGCCCCTCCGAGTTGTCGTTGAAGCGAGAGGTTGTAGTGTTCGGAGTAGGGAAGCCGGTTGTCGTGGAAAAAGGCCGGGGAACTGGTGATCGGCTCGAGCTGCGCCCAACTAATCGAGTTGTCGGGATTCTTAGGTCCCACGTTCAGTGGGGGTATAGGCGCCGGGAAGCGCTGGCCCCAGTCCTGTCCGCTGGGACGATCGACGTAGGGGTTCGCAAACATCGGGGGACCGGGATTGGACCACCAATAGCCGAAGGGAGCGCCCGCCAATTCCTGCGAGAAGATTTCCCCTTCAAAGGCTGTGAAATAAACGCCATAGCCGGCCCGAATGCTTGTCTTGCCGGGCCCCCCCAATACTCTGCCCCAAAAGCCGCTGCTGGCGCGAGGAGAGTAAGCCAACCCCACTCGCGGGCCGAAGTTGTTGTGACGCGTCGGGCTCAGGGTGCGGGGAACGCCAGGGTCGCCGGGGAAAACGTAGCCTAGCGGCGCCCCCGGAAAGACCACCGACTGCTCACCGGGGATGAGTTGATAGACTTCGTTATGGGCTTCCCACCAAGGCGAGCTGACTTCCCAGCGCAAGCCGCCGTTCAGCGTCAGGCTCGGGGTGGCGCGCCAGCTATCCTGGCCATACAGAGCGTAGTAGCGGGACCGCTCATACAAGGGCAATTCCTCCCCTTGCGAAAAGCCAACCGGGGCGCCAATCAAGAAGTCGGCAAAATCGCTGCCCGTCTCGGCGCCGTCAAATGAGTAGCCTCCATTTGAATTGCCGTCTATTTTCCTTGTCACCTGGTCGTAACTGGTGCTCCCGCCGAATTTGATTGTGTGAGTGCCAAGTATTTTCGAGAAGTTTTCAATCACTTGGTAGGTGTTCTCGAAGAATCGCGACGGCCAAGCCGGTCCACCGATGCTGAAGCTGTTAAAGCCGACCGGCTCGACCGTCTGGAGCCCGGGCGCCATCGGCACGATGCCGGTAAAACCCTGGGAGGCCAGCGGTACCTGCGCTCCGCCATTCGGCATTCCGTAGAAATACACATTGCGCATACAAATGAGACGCAGCTCGTTAACCGAGGTGGGGCCGAACGACTTGGTGATTCCGACGTTGATCATCTGATCCCGGCCGTTGTCACGGGTGCTGAATCCCGGAACGCTCGCGCCGCCGTAAGGGTTGACGTCACCCCAATCCTCGATGTAGTAGTAGCCCGCAACCATGCCCAGGCGCGTGTTCGCATCCAGCCGGCCGCTGGCCTGATTGTTATCCAGCGTATAGTCGTACGCCGAAGTCCTGAATTCATTGGTGCCGTAATTGGGAGTAGGAATGTACTGCATCAGGAATTGCGAGGGCGCGGTGAACGCTGATTTCGGGACAATCGCGTTAGGGAATACGCAACCCTGCGCAGCGCTCGTGCAGAGGACGGTCTGCGGCGTCGGATTACCGGGAGATGGCGCAGGCGTGTAGGTGAAGTACGGCTCACCGGCCGTGACCGTATAGCCGAGTTCCTGCGACAACAAGTTCGCCCAGTAGCCGCCGTTCACCGCCGCGTTGGAATTGATCAGTTGTGCCGCCTGGTCGGACAAGTCCCCGCCCCGGTCTGCCATCGTAGGCAGCAGTAAAAGGGTGTCCACGCCCTGCACCTGACGCGTGCCTTGGTAGTCAGTGAAGAAAAACAGCTTGTCGTGCCGGATGGGGCCGCCCACCGTGCCTCCGAACTGGTTTTGGTGCAGGACCCCACGGTCCGGTGAGTAGAAGTTCCGTGCGTCAAAATCGGGGTTGCGCACGAAGTCGAAGGCACTGCCGTGATACTGGTTCGTGCCCGATTTAGTGAGCACATTGATCAATCCGCCGCTATAATTGCCATATTCAGCGTCCGCATTGTTGGTCAAGACGCGAAACTCCGCGAGAGAATCCAGATTGGGCGTGATGGCGGGGCCGTTCGACTGCTTGTCTTCGGCATTGCCGCCGTTGATCATGAAGCCGTTCGAGGTTTCGCGCTGGCCGCTGATCGAAACACTTGGACCCTCATTGCTTGTTCCCGGAGCCACCCCGGGTTGCAGACCGATGAGGTCCAGATAGCTGCGACCATTCAACGGAAGCGTGAGCATCTTGGTGGATCCGATCACGTCGCCCATCTGAGTGCTGCTGGTCTCAACGTGCGCCGCTGTGGCGGAGACGCTCACCTCTTGTGTCACAGCGCCCACTTTCAGCGTGGCATCGACGCGCAACGCGGTATTGACATCCAGCACCAGACCTGTCTGCCGATATTCCTCAAATCCCCTATTGGTGATGGTGACCTCGTAATGGCCGGGGGGAAGGGCCGGAAAGGAATAAAACCCCGCCTGATTGGTCTGCGTCGAGGTCCTGATGCCGGTCTCGGTATTGGTGGCCACTATCGAGACTCCAGGCATGACCGCCCCTGAAGGGTCCGTCACAGTCCCTGAAATACTCCCGTTGATGCTGGCCCAAAGGGTTCCGGTTGCGAACAGTAGAAGAACTGCCAAAGTTTCAACTTTCCCTTTCATTTGAATCATCCTCCTGACCGAAATTCGCGAACGTTCTATTGGTTCGACCCTTTTAATCAAAGTTTAGAAAATGCACTTCATCAGGGATCTCGCCGACGTGGTCCGTCAAACGTGGCCGAACTTCCACTTGCAAGAAGAGCATTCATTGCGGGCATGGGAAACTCGAGTTACGGACTTCAATCACAAATCGCCCTAATCTTATCGCTATTCGGCAGGAAGTCAAGCACTTTAGTCTTCTAGCGCATTATCAGGGGAATGGCAGTGGCTCTGGTCAAGAGGCACGGGACGGCGACCATGGTAGTGGCAGGAAAGGACGCCGAGCCCGCCTCTTGAGGCGCCGCTTTAGATCGCGAGCTCGGCCTGCCTGATCTATTTATCCAACGACTTCCCGTAGGACTGCCGTTCTTACACGCACCGGTCCGATCAGCCCGGCTTCGAGCAGCGGATCGTCCTTACGGTAATGTCTCCAGACGCAGAATGTGACGCGCTCGCCAGCCGGCTTGGGCTTGCCTTCCGTATACCAATCCGGAAGGTTCTTAATCGCATCCATCCCGGGGCCGTTGACGTTGAAGAATCCTCCGCCCCCGTACTCATATTCAGGAGGCAGTTGCTCATCGCCGATCAGCCGGTTCGTCCATTGATTCGTGACCCGAATTTCCAGCTCGTTGCGCCCAGACCGCACCGCATCCGTGATATCCAGGCGGTAGGGCGGCTTCCATACATTGCCGATCTGCTTGCCGTTCAGTGTGACTTCGGCAATCACTTCCACCCAACCAAGATCCAGAAACAGCCGTTTGCCACCCGCCTCGGCGCTCCCTGCGCTGACTTTTGGAGCCTGCCCTGAGCGCAGCGAGGGGTCGACCTGTGCCCGCCTGACGGCTCGCGCTAAGTCAAGGCTGAACTGGTTGCTGTAAGTGGCGATACCGGAGAAGTACTTAACACCGCGCTCGAAGTACCTATGCAGCGAGGTCAATTGGGGAAGAATGACTTCCCGCGGCGCACCCAGATTGGGAGGGAAGGTCACCTTCCACGGACCCTTGACATCCAGCGGTGCGCCGATACCCGAGATCTTCAGGGAAGAGCTTCGACCCGCGTTGTCCCGCAGTGAGTATGCGCCGTCCTGCCAGAAAAGCAGTTCCGGCTTTCCGGCGCCGTAGTGCTCCACGGCCGAGGGTGCCTCCGAGTCAGGCACTCCGGCCGTCGCCAAACGCTTGATGCGAGAGTCGTCCAGCACCTCCTTAAATAGCTCTGGCTCGCTCATGTGTCCCATGTAATACACCGCTCCGTCGGCTTGATAAGCCTCTCCGAGGCCTGGATGCACCACTTTGCCTGAGCTCCTGCCTTGGCCAATGAGGTTTCCGTCCAGATAAACCGAGGGAACCCCTTCTTTGTACGCGACAGCCAGATGCGTCCAGCCCGCGAGCGGGGTTTGGATGGACAACACCGGCGTGGGATTACCGCCTGACCGTTCGAAAAGCACGACTCCATTGCGACCGGCGTCAAATCCGCAGGCTGCGTGGCCCGCGCCATACACCTTTTCTCCTGGCGGCGGGTAAACCACATAACTGTCGGAAGTAAAACCCTCGTCAAAGCCTCCACCGGGCCCGCCAACGTTGGGAAGACCTGTGGTGAAATCCGGTTTCACCCAAACGCTGATGGTGAAACTGTTCGTCACATCAGGGTGTAGTCCGGAGGGCGGCAACGGGAAAGGCTGCGTCGATAGGAGTGCCACGCCGTACTTCGAGACCGATTCGAGGCGACGCACCGCCAGCGGCGAACGGAACACCACAAACACAGAGCCGGCGGAATCGAGATGGATCGGAACGCTTGTTCGCCCTGCGGCCACATCGTAGGTTGCCACTTGCGCGATCTCGCCCGTAACCGGATTCCAAAGCTCCGGGCGCATGCCTTCCACTCGGAACGCGCAGACTAAATCCTCGGGCCGCCGGCGCCGGTTGGCCAAGAAATACACCTCGGCGTTTCCCACCCTGCGGTGAGTATAGTTGATGGGCGCATCCGCGGCTCTCGCCGTGAATTCGAAATCCGGCGTGACGCCCAACTTATCCATCACTGCGCGCATCGGCTGGCCCCAGAGGACGCGTCCGCCGCCATAAGACCACTCCGTCGTGGTGTTCCCGTCCAGATCGCCCCAGACTTCATCGGCGATCTGGCGCACCTCATCATCGTTGTCCGAGAGGCTAGGAGATTGGGCTGGCTTGGGGCCCACCAACCACATCCCGTGATTGACCAGCTCACGAATTCTTCGCAGCACGCCCAGTGATAATGTCGTCTCGTTGCGAAGCACCAGCACCCGGTAACTCATTCCGTCCGGCAGAATGATCCGCCCTCCCTCGATCTTGAGCCGCTTCTGAATGGTATCAGCGTCGATGGTGTCCCAATCGTATCCCAGCGGCGGGCTTGGGTCCAATTGCGCTAAGCCCGGCGCCTGCTGGGGAGAGTTTTCTCCGGTGAAGTAGAGCAGGTCCGCGAGGAACTTGCCTTGCTGGAGCATTGTCTGGCAACGGGAAATGTACCGGAGCCACCCCCCGGACCTTTCAAACCAGGTGTTGGTCCGCTCCCAGTGCCAGCCCCACGGCCCCATAGTCATGCCTGGCTGCACGTCAGGATGCGGCTGATGGCAATAACGATGGAAAACGTACTGGTTCAGTCCCTGGGTGTACATGAAGTCCCCGGTCGTCTTCATGCCGTAGGGGTACTCCTGCCATTTCGTTGTCGAGGTGAACGACTCCGCGCCGATCACCCGCTTCCCATTAATGTGCGCGACGGAGGCGGCCAGTTTGATGCTATGGTTATTGGCCTGCCCAAGCCAGAATTCGCCCATGACCATGTCGGCATACGCACCCGATTGCATTTCGTCGAAATTACCGGGATCGTAGGGCTCGAAAAAGGCCTTCATCCCGTGCCGGTGGCAGTCCTCGGCGAAGCCTGCGTAGTAGTTCTCCTCCATCAGCTCTGCGTGGGACTTGCGGATATCCCACAGGAACCGCTCGGACTCCTCCGCGCTGCCTACTACCCGGCCGAGCATCGCCGGCAGATATTTGCACAAGTCGTAGCCGCGGCGCTTCTCGAACTCCTGTGGGAACGCGGCGGTCCAGTTCTGCAGGCCCACTTCATAGCTGTCGATCGTCGCTCCCGCCATGCCTTTAGCCGCGAGCGGGCCGACGACGTCGAGTAAGCCGCCGAAAAAGTGTGCGAAATGGAAATCGTAGGCTGCCCGGTTGAACTTGTCGCACTCGAGGCCAACGCCACCGTCCGGTCCAGGTTCGTTAAATGCTCCCGTGGTCGTGTGCCCGATGCGCAGAACCGTCCAGTTTCCGGAGGGCGCCTGCCACTCGAGCCGACCCTGTTGGTCCATGTGCTCGCTGATATCGAGAACTGACGCGGGATCGATAAAGGACCCGCTGGGCTGCTCCATCGGGACGCCCGGCGCCGGGAAAGGACCTCCTTGGTCTGTAAGATTGGCCTTGAGAACCCAGTTGTTTATACGAGAAGCTCCGGAAAGACTGATTGCGCTAACACGGCGCGGCGCGGAGAAAACCAGCCGAAAGATCTTCGCACGCGTGGGGGCGAAGTTCACACTGGTGGGTACGCCACCTTCGTACACCGCTGCGAAGGCGTCGAAGTAGGCGTCATCATGCACCGGGACTTCACAAATTCTGTGAAACTGCATGCCATCGTGTGAGACTTGTAGCGAGATTCGGATTCCGCCCCCGGAGGGGATGTCGGGCGAGTACACAGGCGGCAGACTCGCCCCAGTTCGCGTGGGAGTGCTGGACAAGGTAATCGACCGCGCTTCGAAAGGCTCGCCAAACTCAAGCTGCAGGTATGCGGATTCCTCCCCCGTGGGCGCATGAACTTCGACTGCGGTCGCGGGGTCACTATCAGTGAGCAGCTTTGCGTCCACAGGACCGTTGCTCGATGTGACGCTGCTGAGCAACTCCTCAAGGGGCCTGGCCTCCCCCGGCTGCGCCGGGAAGGCTATTACAAAGGCATCGCGGTAATAGTTGAGTTTCGACGGTGGCTGCCGCAGCGTGGTGTTGACGCCTTGGCCGCCGACGATGGGGGTCTCGGTCCAGGTCAACACCTGCATCGAAAGCTCCGGAGTTATCCACGGGCCGCCGCTCGATGACCAACCGGGGCAGTTGTGCATTGCAAACCCCAGCCCCAACCGATCCGCCTCACGCGCCGCGTGCTTCAGCAGGCGGAGATGTTCTGGACTCCCGTAGTCGATTGGCCCCTTTGGTATTCCCGCGCCAACCTGGAAGATGTGAAAGGCCTTGACACCCACGCGCTTCATGGCTTCCAAGTCGCGGGTAATCCCGATTTCCGAAATGTTTCCGTTCATCCAATGCCACCAATTGTGCGGGCCAGCCGAAGGCGGCGGATTTCGGAAGTTCCTTTCCAATTCGTTGGCGTCGGCAACTTGGGTGATCGGCCATCCCTCTGCCCATAACGTCAGCGCCCCAGCGGCGCAACTTTTCATGAAGGTTCGTCGTTTCATCGCTTGTCGCGGCGGTTTCCGGCCGCCGCTGTTGTGTTTTCAAGTACCTCGGCGCGCAGAGTGCGCCGCTACAGATCATGCCCGGCACTCACCTTGCAAACGCGGCCTTTGCCGCTTTCCTAAACGCGTCCCCGCTCTTAGCACCGTCAGCAGGGAACTCCGCGTGCCGGACGATGACCACTGATGCTCGCTATCTGGCTCAAACTCCAGCGTCTCGAGCGCACACAATTCGTTTGAGGGTTCATACTCGCCGCCCCCTTTCGGGCGTTTCTGAACTTCCGCGTACAGGAACAGCATCTGCCGCGGAAAGGCACGACCTGACGGACAACTTTAATCATGTACAGGCGTAATCCTATTGCGTTCTGATAAGAAGTCAAGTACTTTAGTCAGCGCGTGCATGTTAGACTAGCGCATTCTATGGAGGGCACATGCCGGAAAGTTTAACTACATATCATTTTTCATTTGGGCCTTGGAATCTCAGCGAGGGGGCTGATCCCTTTGGTCCAATGGTTCGCGACCCCTTTACTTTTGACGAAAAAGTAGAGATCGCCCAGCAATTGGGATTCGACGCTATGCAGTTTCACGATGACGATGCGGTGCCTGACCTCGATTCCCTCAGTCCTGCGGAGATCACTAAGCAAGCCCGCGCCACGAAGCAAATCCTCAACGATGCCGGCCTTGCGGCGGAGTTTGTGGCGCCTCGCCTCTGGTTCAGTCCCCACACCATTGATGGGGCCTACACATCGAACGACCCGGCGGACCGTGCCTACGCCGTGGAAAGATCGATCAAGGCTATCGATATCGCCCACGAACTGGGTACGAACCTCATGGTGCTCTGGCTGGCGCGCGAGGGCACTTACGTGCGCGAAGCTAAGTCTGTCCCAGAGGCAATGCAGCATTTAGTGGAAGCGATCAACAAGATGTTGGAATACGACAAGAATCTACGCATTGTGGTGGAACCCAAACCCAACGAACCGACGGACCAAGCCTACATTCCGACCGTGGGTCATGCCCTGGCGCTGGGTTATCGCACCTCCGACCCGTCGCGGATGGGAATTCTGATTGAAACCGCGCACCAAATTCTGGCAGGTCTCGATCCTTCGGATGAAATGGGTTTCGCGCTCTCCTTCCACAAACTGTGGAGCGTCCACTTGAACGATCAGAGCGGGCTGAAGTTCGATGAGGACAAGTCCTTCGGAGAGGTCGATCTCCGGCGGGCCTTTAATCAAGTGCGAGTTTTGGAAGAGAACGGTTATGGCCGGAACGGCGAATATGTGGGTCTCGACGTCAAGGCCATGCGCACACAGAGAAAGGAAGTGTCCGCAAAACACCTCGCCAACAGCAAGCAAACCTTCCTCTGGCTGGTTGACAAGGTTCGCAGCCTGGATCGGAGCTTGTATGCCGACTTGGTCAAGCAGCGGGATTACGAGGAGCTAACCCGCTACATCACGGCTCATCTGCTGGGTGTGCAGTATTAACCGTCGGGATTCGCTAGAATCGGCTCCGAATAACAGCTTGGAGAGGAGCAGCGTCATGAAACTCGAGGGACGCATTGCCATCGTGACGGGAGCAGCCTCAGGGATCGGTCGCGCCATCGCCCGGGAATTGGCACTCGAAGGAGCTACGGTGGCAGCGGTTGACCAGCACCCCCGGGTCACAACCGTCTGCAGCGTCATTGAGGAGGCCGGGGGAAAGGTCAAACCCTATCTGTTTGATATCACGGACCAGGAGGCTTACCGGAGGTGCGTCGACGAGGTTGCCGAGGAGAATGGGAAGATTGATATTCTCGTCAACAACGCCGCCATCTCCTTTTACGCCGACATTCTAAGCAGCACCTTGGAGCAATGGAGGAAGACCCAGTCGGTCAACATTGAGGCCATTTATTGGGGTTCAAAGCTGGCTGCAGCTCACATGGTGCAACAAAAGTGGGGGCGCATCATCAGCATCACTTCCGTCCAGGCGCTGACGCCGACAGCGGAAATGGGAGCCTATGCGGCAGCGAAAGGGGCTATCATCAGCTTCACGAAGACACTGGCTGTCGAGTTGGCTCCCTACGGGATTCTCGCCAACGCCATTGCTCCAGGTCATATTCACACTCCCTTGTCGATCGTGAAAGGAGTGGACGAAACCCGGACGGACCTTTTCCAGGAATTGTTCGTCAAGAATCGCCGCATCCCTCTGGCGCGGGCTGGAGAGCCGGAGGAAATTGCGCGCGTGGTTGTCTTTCTGGCCTCGGAAGATTGCTCCTATGTCACTGGCCAAACCCTGGTTGTCGATGGCGGGCTCACCATAACATTTTGAACCGGCCGGCTCATCGGAGATAGATGGCGAGGCCGTCAATACTTATTCCCTGCGGAACCGAAGCTGTTTCCGCGGAGGCATGAAGAGGGTTCATCAGATGCCTAAGTGGCTTTGGTATAGCATCCTCACAACCCTGTTTTGGGGGGCTTGGGGAGTCGTTTCAAAAATTGCCATGGATAAGATGTCACCCATGGTCAATCAGGTCGTGTTCACACTGGGTTTGATTCCACTGGTTTTGATCGTGGCCCGGTCCCAGCAGATCTGGGCGGGCCGGGATCGCGTGCGTGGCGGGATCTTTGCTTTCATCACCGGAATTCTCGGTGGCGTCGGCAACATTACCATGTATGAGGCTTTGAGCCACGGGGGGAAGGCCTCCACAGTAGTTCCCATTACGGGATTATATCCGCTCTTTACGGTGCTCACGGCCATTCCTTTGTTGCGAGAAAAACTAAACTGGGTACAGGGCGTCGGCATCGGCATGGCCGTGGTTGCGATTCTGCTTTTCAGCACGTAGAAGCTGTGAAAACTGCGGAGATTCTTCGCTTCGCTCAAAATGACAAGCGAGGGCTTGCATGACAGGTTTCGAATTTCTTCACAGGTTCGCAGAGTCGGGTGAGATAGCTGTTCTGGCTGGGAGAAATTGATATGTCACTTTGGCTCACTTATGCGGTCGTAACTATGGTTCTCTGGGGACTCACGGGCCTGACCCAGAAACTTGCAACAAACTACATTTCGGTAGAACTTTCTCTCATAGTCTTTTCAGCGGCTTTTATCCCCATTGCCGCAGTGATACTGCTTCTTGTGCCTTTGGACTGGAAAATCTCTCACCTGGCGTGGTTCCTGGCCATCCTGGGTGGTCTGCTGAACGGACTAGGGGTTCTTTCCAGCCTGGCAGCATTCCATCACGGCGGGAAGGCCTCCGTAGTTACGCCACTTATCGCTCTCTATCCTGTGGTGACCGTGGCCCTGGCGGTTCCTTTCCTTCACGAAAAAATCTCGCACCGGGAAGTGGCTGGAATTGCCCTGGCGCTTCTCGCGACCGCCGCTCTTTCTTACGAGAAGGAGGCGCCCACGGGTGCACCTGAGACGACGGTGTCAGCAGGGGCGGACATCCAAGATAAGCGCTGAGGCATCGGCTGGGGCAAAGCAGCCTTCTCGCCCTTTCGCACGATGAGCGGCTTCGCCGCTTGCTCTGCGGCAGTTTCACTACGTAAACTCATCTATGGCGAGCTCCCGGGTTGCAGAGGTGTCGGGGCGCTCTTTTCCTCGGCTTCTTCGATCACAAGGCGTTGGTCGGCAGCGACATTCGCCAGCTTTTGCACGATGCCAGAGGGCCAACGAATCTCGAGCGAGACCGCTTTGTCTTCCCCCAGCCCAAAATGCAGGCGCAGGTCGCTGGCGGACGCAAATCCTACGCTGTTCGCCACCTCCGCCACCTGTACTCGGCGCGAACCCCGGCACGTAACCTTCGCTCCCAGGGCGGATAGGCTACTACGCTTGCCTCTCAGCTTCAGTTGAAGCCAGTGCTGTCGCGGACTTCCATTCATCCACAGTTCGATCGGTTCGTTGATCGCGGTCACGGCCACATCGATTCTGCCGTCGTTATCGAAATCGGCGAACGCCACCCCGCGATGCAGGCGTGTGATCGCCGCGAAATCAGCGCCCGCCCCTGACGACACGTCGCTGAAACGGCCATTCTGGTTGCGAAGCACCCGGTTGACCTGCGGCTCATTGGTGTCGAGACCACCGCAAGCAACGAACAGATCCAACCAGCCATCATTGTCGAGATCGGCGAAGCCACCACCCCACCCGTTCCATTCGAGGCTCAGCCGCAGCAACCCGCTCTGCGCACTGGCATCCTCGAACGTTCCATCACCGAGATTGCGGAACAGCTCGAATGTCTCTCCGCGCAGGGCAGTCATGACGATGTCGGGCCGGCCATCCCCATCGAAATCGCGGAAGTCCGCGGCCATGCCGGAGATCTGGCGACCATCCCCGTTATATGCAACGCCGGCTTCGATGCCTATTTCTTTCACCTTGCCCCGGCCCAGATTCCTCAGGAGCAAGTTACGGCTGTTATCGCAGGCGATGAAAACCCCGGGTCGGCCGTCTGCGTCGAAATCTGCGACAGCGATGCCCATGCCCTTTCCATAAACCTTCTCGATCCCTGCTTCGCGCGAAACATCGGTAAATGTTCCGTCTCCGTCGTTGTGGTAGAGCTGCATGGGCTCCGCTTTGTACATGTCGGGGTGACAGTATGTCCGACTCTCCTTCTGCAGGCCCCCGCAGATCGGGTCCGTGCCCGGACTCCAGTCGCAGTAGTTCGAGATCAGCAGGTCGAGACGGCCATCGTTGTCATAGTCGAGCCAAGCCGCCGCCACGGACCACAGTTCCTGACTACTCTTCTCGATTCCCGCTAGACCCGATTCCCGCGTGACGTCGCTGAACGTTCCGTCCCCGTTGTTGCGGTAGAGGGTGTTGCCATGTACACCGACCACGAACAAGTCTTCGAGGCCGTCGTTGTTGTAGTCCCCGACGGCCACGCCCATTTCATAGCCGCGGCCCTGCACGCCCGCTTTCGCAGTGACATCCGTGAAGGTTCCGTCGCGGTTGTTGCGATAGAGCCGGTTGTAGAAACGGGGATCGGATTTCTTGAGAGAAGGCAGCGCCGCGCCATTCACACAGTAAAGATCGGGCCAGCCATCTCCATCAAAATCGATCACCCCGAGGCCGCCGAGAACGGTTTCTACCTGATATTTGCGGCCGGTGGCATCATTGCGCAGAACGAAGTCCAGGCCCGAATTGGGCGCTCTGTTCCTCAGCAGTATCGGTCCCGGTGCGGGCGGCTGCGTTTGCGCAATGCCGCTCGCGAGACTCGTGGCCGTGCCGGCCCCGGCAGCCAGGCGCTTCACGAATTGCCGTCGCGTGAGTACCTGCGGTTTACGGTTGCGCATCCTGGTTCCAATGAGAAGTGTGCTGGAAGTTTTCGGACAACTGGCGAGCCGTGGCAAACGCAGCCTCGGCCTCCGGGCCTCGCCCCAGGCGCTGAAGCACCGCACCGAGCAGGTAGTGCAGGCTTCCCTTTTCGTCAGGATAGCCTTGCGCTAGCGGCACTGAGAGGTTGCGGTAGGCTTCTTCGAGCGCCCCGGTTTTCGCACAGGCAGTTCCCAGATCCACCTGGGTGGTGAGGTCTTCCGGATCGTGCGTGAGAAGTTGCCGGAGATACGGCAACGCTGTGGCGTAATCGCGCTGCTCGAGAGCGACCTTCGCCAGGGTGCGCTTTGCCCGATAGCGGTGCCCATCCAAACGCAACGCAGCGTCCGCGCTCTCTCTGGCCGCATCCATTTGACCGGCTGCCATCTGGGCTTCAGCGAGTCGCTCCCACGCGCCGGGATCGCTCCTGCGCGAAACAAGCGCTGCCTGGTACTCCGCGATCGCTCCGGCGGGGTTGGCGGCGAGCCGAAGCATAACATCGCCCCGCATCATCCTTACAACGGCGTCGTCGCTGCCTTGCTGGAGCCGGTCGGCAACGCTCCCCGCTTGCCAAGCGTAACACCCCGAGAGCAAGTACATCGCCTCGACGGAGGAGTCACCACTTCGGATGCCACGTTCCAAGGCCGCGATCGCCTTCCCGCACTCTTGCAAGTTCGCCAATGCCGCCCCACGCTCGAACCACGCCTGCGCTTGTCCGGGAGAAGGCTCAGGAAGGGCTGCCACTTGCTCCCAGCGCTGTTCACGAAACAATTGGCTCGGCGTTCTCTTGGCGACCCGCTCTGCAGCCGGGAGCGCTCGTCGCAGGGCCGGGGAGTTACATGACGCCTGCTTCGCGCATTGCAGAAATCGCGCAGCCGCCCCGGAGAGCGCCGCGCCTTCCGGCGGCTGCAAGCGCTGCGGCCAACGGGTCAACTGACTGGCAAGAGCTGCGGAAGAATGCCTGGCCACATCGTTCAGCCGCTGTGCGGCAGTCTCCCAATCCTGCCGATCGGCGGCCAACGCGGCTTGCGCAAACCAAACATCCAGGTCCGCAGCACCCGCTGGAAGAGCGTGCTGCAGCGCCTTTTCGGCCGCCGCGGAATCATTCGCCGTGAGATCCTCGAGGGCCATCTCGCTCCACACAACCGGTGAGCTTGGGTCCAGTTCCACCGACTTCAGCAACCAATCCCTACGGGCGGGGTCTCCAGTCGGCAGGGATTCTGCCTGCCGGCGGTACTCCGCGGCCACGCCGTTTTTCGAATTGCGCAAGTGTGCCGAGAGAGTTGCGAAGCGCTCGAGGCTGTAATCGACGAGCGCTTGCTTTGCTTCCAGCGATGCTGGCGCCACGTCCACCGCCTTCGCAAATGCCAGCGCCGCAGCGGCGAAATCTTGTCGTCGCGCGTGCGCTTCCCCCAGATATTCGTAGGGGAACTCTTCCTTGGGGCTCGCCCGCGCCGCCTCGTTCAGGAAACGCAACGAATCGGCGGTTTTCCCCGTGCGCAAGAGGTCGATGCCAAGCAGCAGGTTTACAAAGTAGTTGTGGGGCTGAAGCGTCCAGGCTTTGCTCAGCAACGGTAGCGCATCGGAGTATTGCTCGCGCTGATGAAATTCAAACCCGCGATGGAGCAGATCGTCGAAGCCGTTGGAAGACCCCTGCGCCACTGCCGAGACCGACACCAGCAGCAATATCATGCAAGCCTGGATCCCCCGTGCAACCATCATTTCCCACGCCTCGCAACACTGCATTTTCGAGTTGAGCATATCATCGCAGTGCAGTCCACGCAATTATCGGTCATTGACGAACCGGAGAGGTCGTCTAGCCCCCTTGTGCTCACCGGCCAGCGCTTCCGAAGTGGCGAATTCCGGTTCGGATACCCCCTGAGGAAAGGGAAGAGACAGAGGTGAGGCGGATCAAGGCGGTCAGGGGACGCCGTGCCCTACCGCGTGCGGGAAAACGCGGGAGAGAATTCGGATGCTGTCATGCTGAGAGCCTGTGACCTTGTTAGGAATAAATCAGGGGACGGCAAGCCGTCCCCCTACGACTTGCCGGTCAGAAGAACAGGCGCGCGCCGATTTGCATAACCCGATTGCCCGATTTCCCTAGGATTCCTCCGAAGGTCGGCGAGTCAGGATCGTTGATAACGCTACCGAAGTTCGGATGATTGAAGATGTTCGTCGCTTCCAAACGAATATTCACGTAGCGTTGCCGATTCTCGGAAAAATAGAAGTTCTTGAACATGGTGCCATCCGTACTGAATCCGCCAGGGTTGCGCACATTCGGGAATGTATAGGGAATGTTCCCAAAGCTGTAGTTGGTGGTGCGAACAAAGACAGATTTGTTGAACACCACGGTTGGATTGGAGTTTTGAAAGGCGCCGCTCACGACAATGTCTTTTCCATAGTCCACATTGTGGTTCAGGTAGTTAGGGCTGTTCACAGACCATCGAACGGCGGCGTTCGGTGCGGAAACCGAGCCATCGACTGGTGGCCCCGAAACGGGAGTCCCCTTGGGCCAATAGTTGCTCACGCCAGCCACGCCCCATCCCCCGACCGCGGCATTGAGCAGGCGGCCTGCCCAACCCTGCGAGCCGCCCAGGAACCGCCTCCCGTGGCCCACCGGCACCTCATAGTAATAGTCCAGGACCAAAGTTTGCGGGACCTCATAGCGCGCCACACCATACATCTCTTCCAGATCGTTCGGATTCTGGGCGGACCCGAAAAGGCCATAGGACAAGCGATAGTCCTTTCCCACATTGTTAATGAGCGTCTTGCGGATGTTGTAGGATGCCAGCAGCATCAGGCCGTGATAATTCCGGCTCTGCATCTGGAGGTTCAAGAAGTTCGACATGGAGTGGCCGGACGTCAGCAGGCCCGGACTTGCACTACTATACTGCGGCATTTGGCTCAGAAGCCGCCACAGGGGGATCTGGGGAGCCGCCGCATCCGCCAGGGACTGCCCAAAGAACGGATTCGGAACCGTGGCATACAACTGGGAGCCCAGACTGTAATACTTGGGGTCGATGTTGGTGTATTTATAATAAGCACCATACGTCAGCAGATTCGCGCCATGGATCCCTTGGTATTCCGCCGAGGCTACCCACGAGTTACCCAACCTGCGCTGAACACTGAGACCCCACACGTACTCGAGGGGCATCTTATAGGGTGTCTCAGGCGTCGTATACCCGTAGGAAGGGTCTGACATTCCACCCAAAGTTGCATACCAAAATTCTTGATTATCTGTGATTTTGGGCACATACCCCAAATGGGATCCACCAGGTTGCAGCGGGAAGGCTCCCAACCCATGATCCAAGCCAAGCTCGCTGACCCAATGCTGACCATCAATGGTCGGAACCTGATTGTAGGTATCCCAAGGGTAGTAGAAGCTCCCGCCGATTTTGCTCTCAAAGCCGCTCAATGATTGAAACACACTCCCGAAGCTGGCGTGCAAGACGGTGTTGGAGTCCAGGGCATAGGAAGCTCCAATACGAGGCTGCCAAGTACCATCGGTAGTGTTGTAGAGAAGGTGTTGTGGACATTCCGGGGTATCGATGAGGCAAGTCCTTCCATTTACTCCGGAGGTCAGCCAATCCGGGGAGGGGTAATTGCCCACCTCTGGGACCGCGCCCAGCACCTGATTCCAACTCCAATCCGCGTTGGGCGTGCGCACATTCTTCGCGGTCGTATCGAAGGTGATACCGTAGGGGTAACGTGGTTTCCGCCCCCTTTCATAATCGTAGCGCACTCCAAGCTGCAGCGTGAGCTTCGTGTTGACCTTCCAATCATCCATGACGTAGGCGCCGTGCAAGGGTCCCATCGGAGCGATAACCCAGTCGCCCCAGGAAAACCACTTGCTCGATCCTAGCATCAACTCGGCCAGCCCCTGTCCGGTCAGCCCGTCATTGTTGTTCCAATACTCGTTCGAGCCCCCGCCCGAATAAATATTGGTGTTTCCCGATTTGTCGCCTCCATTCTCGATGGTAATGGCCCAAAGGCCGTCGTAGCCCATCTTAAACGTGTGGCGATTCCACACTTTCGTCAAAGAGACGGTCGCGTTGTAGGTTTGGTGTGTAAACGTATCGAATTCACCGCCTCCGACAGGGGTATATCCCGTCGGGTCAAAGTTTGGAGCTATGTGCTTGTTGGATCTTGTGCCGCTATAGAACACCATGGGGTCAAATGGCCATTGGGTAGAGTCAAAACTGGGAGAGCCAGCCGAACCGTCGTAGGACACGAACTTATTCGCTAAGGTCCCCAGTCGAGCGTCCAGGACCATCGTGGGTGACATACTCCAGGTATATCCGAAGGAGCCCTGCCAGTCGTTGTCATAGTTGTCGTCCGCTTCACCTTGGGACAAAAGCGCGGGCGTATCATCGAGACCTCGGTAACGTGATGCTCGCAAGAAGAGCCGCTGATTCGGAGTGAGAGTATGATCCACTCTCAGCGTTTCCTGGTTCACCCTACGGATACGGTCCTGAAAGCCCCAGAAGTTGTCCGTACTGCTGGTATTCGCGTTAGGCGCGTGGTTTGGCAAGTCGTACAATTGAATGAAATAGGGCCACAGCGCCACCTGCTTGTTCGCGGGAATGGTGGCGTTCGGGTACTCCGGACGCACCCAGTTGCCTTGCGTATCGTAGGACCCGTCGAACATGTCGAAAATTCGCGCGTAAACAGGCTGTCCATTCACATAATTGATGATGCTCTGGGAGAAGTTCCCCGACCGCTCCAAGGCGGTCGGCACATTCGCTTGCGCGAAGCTCGACGTTGTAAAGTGCTCAGCTTCCCAGTTGAAGAAGAAAAAGGTGCGCTCTTTTCCGTTGTAGACTTTTGGGATAAGTAATGGCCCGCCCACCGCCAGACCGTAATTGTCTTGATGGAAGGGTGATTTCGCCACACTCAGCGAATTATTCGCCCAACCGTTGGAGTTGAGGTTCTGATTTCTGCCATAGTAGAACAGTCGCCCGTGGTAATCCTTGGTGCCGCTCTGCGTGGAGAGAGTAATGACGCCGCCCGAGTATCGGCTCACGTCGGCCGTCAAGAGACCGGTCTGAACCCGGAACTGGCCGACGCCGTCGGGTGTTGGGATGGCTCGGCTGGCGTTGTTGTCTTCCATGTCCTGAACGCTTACGCCGTCTACGGTAATTGCGGCGCCATTCTTCTGACCGCCGGCCAAGGCCATCGTATTCCCGGAAGAGCCGACCACCACGAAGTTTTGTGAGGTGCTGATTGACGCGGGACCACCGCCCTGGATTGACGGCGTCAAACTTGCAACCTGATCCAGCGTTCCCCTCGAAATCTGGGGGAGCGCCGTGATCAACTGGTTCTCAAAAGTGGTCGAGTAGGAGGCATCCTCGGTGGTTAGCAATTCTCCCTTCACGCTGACCTCGATGCTCGTCTTCAATTCCCCGAGTTCTAACGCGAAGTTCAATGACAGATGGTCGCCCGTTCTCAGAACAATGCCCGTTTGAACCAGGGTCTTGAAGCCAACTCTTGAGACCGTTACATTGTATGGACCTGGGACCAGATTGAGCATCGTATAGGCCCCGGCGGTATCACTTATCGACGAGTACACAACGTTGGTGGCCGTGTTAGTAGCCTTGATCTCCGCTTCCGGAATCGAAGCCCCGGTTTTGTCCGTTATCAGGCCGGCGAGCTGGGCCTGGCTGGTTAGCTGAGCCCAGGCAACTGGCGCCATCAAAGCTGCCAGCAGAACCGGCAAAACTAGGCAACACCGAAGAAAAGATTTATGAGTCATTCTCTTCCTCCTTTTCAGATTCTCCGTAGCTGTCAAAATCCTGCCTTTCGGCCGGTGCTCTGTTGAATCACCCTACCGGAAACCGCAGTCCTAGCAACTGATCGAACGCCGGCGCACTCGAAGTGAGAAACGAGTTGCCGATGTGCCCAGACTTCCGCTTGGCGGGAGGGGCATTCTTCGCATGATTGCCTAGCCAAATAGGAACTTTAATCATAAATCGGGGTAATCTTATTGCCTTCTGGTCAAAAGTCAAGCACTTTTTTCTTCCAGTGCATTTCGTGCCACGCCGGGGTTTACCCTCAGCGTACCTGATCTTCTTAACATGGATGGGGGAGAGGCGCATGGCCATGCGCCCTGACAACAGGATGTAACCATCACTGAGCGCTCAGTATTCGGCTACGATCTCCGTATGTCCACGCGTCGTTCCAGGCAGGTGGATATCACCTGGGGCCGCGTCGAAGTCCTGCCAGTCCCTGCCGTTGATCGTGACACGCCGAATCGGCTTTGACTCAGGATGGCGAAATCGGACCACTATTCCGCGTGTCAGGTTGCGGCTGGGAGGATCGAGCGACATCTCGATTTTTCCTTCCTTCACCTTTGACCGGATTTCGTAGCTCGTTTTGCCAAAGTAGGTTGAGGCTTCTTTGATGCCGACGGTTTCTCCATCGCGTAGCCAATAGCGGGGCAGGCCGCGGCCGAGATGCAGCGTGCCATCGAGCTCTGCCACGAACATCAGCCGCAGCCAGTACGCTGACTGTGCTTCATCGGAGGTCTTGTAATGATCGCCCCGGAAATAGCCAAGCTCCGGGAGTTGATGTTCGCAGAGCATGCGCAGCGTCGGGTCGAAACCTGCGGCAAACGGGTTGAAGTACGCTCGCAGGAAGTGCTGAATCTCGTCCCGGTAGAAATAAGGTAACGGGGCATGCAAAAGATTCGGCTGCATCGAGAAGCCGCCACGTGAAAACCAGAAGCGATCGAAGACCGGAATCGAGTAGCCGAACTTGTCGGAGATAAAGCGGTTGTCTTCGTAGTCCTTCAAAATCCATTCCGCCTCGCGGCTGTTCGGATCCATGAGGCGAGTGATCGGCAGCATAATGGCGCCTTCGAGCGTCTCCCGCAGCCAGCCATGCGAGCGGCCACGTGTATAGGGGCTGGTGGGGAAAATAGGCACGTAGGTCCCGTCACGCAGACGCGCCACGGGAGCACGCACCGCAGCCTCACGATAATCTCGCAGGATATCCTGCCGGTAGTTCTCGGCTTCCTCGACGAGCGCAGCGCCTTCCGGGTGGCCGAAATCCTTGAGCGCCGCGGCCGCATCGGAGAGGCCCCACCAGGAAAACGCATTGGTGGAGAGCCAAAACCAGTAATCAGTGACGTCTTCCAGCGAACCGGCAGGAAGTAAGCCGTATTCGGGCACCCGCTGCCCCTGCGCGTCAAGCTTCATCGTGCCCTTGCGCTGGCTCGCGATCCACCGGCAAGCCTCTACCAGATGCGGCGCGGCTCGCTCCATCCAAGCCTGGTCCCGCGTATGCCAATAGTGCTCGGCAAGACCCCACAGAATCCAGCCGTGATGCTGGTTGTAACCCCCCATTTCATATCCGCCCGCGCCATTGAGGACGCCTCTCTGGCTGGTGAAGTTTCCCGGCAAGGGGACCGTGCCTTGGTAGTGAAGGAAGATCTCGAGGGAACGCTCCGCCTCCTTCCAGTAGCCGCGGCGGTCAAGGTCGGAGATCATCATGGTGGTTTCATTACCGAACGCCCCGTAGAAGAACGAACCGACGCGCGCCGCGTAACGGTCGGACCCGATTTCACGTTCGTCGTTGATGAGCAGATGAATGGAGTGGGCCTTGTAGAAGTCATTCAGCCAAGGCTCAGGCGTGTGAAGCTGAGAACCGCTGGCCACGCGGCGATGCCAAAAGCGCACCACCTCTTCCCGCTCGCGTTCAGGGCTAAGGGAGCGCAGATGATCGATGTCCGAAGGTTCCGTCAGGGTAATGAACGGAATCTTGATGAAGAGCGCGTGCTCTTGGTGGCTGGCCAGCTCAAGCTCGTAGGAGACACCGTCTAACGAATTATCCAGCCGCCCGGCGCCGCGGGTATCAACCAGGTAGCGCAGCACCTCTTTGCCTTCGAATGTGCCCATCACTCTGTCGTTAACGATCCGGAGCGTTTCGAACTTCTGGTGTTCGCCGTCGTGCTCGGCCCTTGACGCCGTTGAAAAGGTGAGCTTCGCGCGGCTCGTCGCCGGGCCGTTGTTGATGATGCGAATCTTCACCAAGGCTACGGTCGGGTCATCGCTCTGCATGGGAGGCGAAGCATTCAGGTTTGCCGCCAGCAGGTCGGCGAAACCTTCCTGTTCGTAAAGCAGATCGCCGTGGATCCAACGCGCAGTCACAATGGGCAAATATCCATCCGCCAGGAAGCGATCCGCGAAGCGGGAAGTGCCCAATCCGAACTGATAGAGAATGCCATCGGGCCAGAGGAAATGGCCGTTGTCCTTTCCGGGATGTTTTTCCGCCATGTTGGGATGGTTTGCCCAGATGTCGCCCGTGGCATCCAGCTCGAAGCGCTGCCGCCCTCCCTCGAGCCCCAGGATGCAGTAATACGGCTGCTTGATCGGCATATCGCCCCAGGCGCCAGGCAGGGTTTGCTCCGGGTGGTCTTTAATGCGGTCGTAGACCGTCTTATCGCCGATTTCTTCCAGCGCGCGCCGGTGTTCCGCAATGGTGACGGGGTCGGCGGCTCGGGTGACCAACACTCCGAAGTCCTTAATGAAGATTCGATCCCCACGAACGACTTCGTCCATAGCGAACGAAAACGGGTTAGACGGAGAGTGAACGGTCACGATGGTACGATCGGCCTCGGGGTCGTCGGAATTCCGGGCAAATGTAACGGTTGCAAAGAGGCTGCAGTTGCCACCCTCGGCGACGGTCCGTCGTGAGTCCTTCAGAATTGAGCCGTTGTAAACCTCAACCGGGTCGTCGCACTGGCTGCGGTTTTCGAACTGAATACGAACTGTCTCCGGATTCTGCCAGATGGAGTCGGTGAGGGCGCGGAGTGAGGCAACCGCAGGGTGGGCCCCCGCGAAGGTCACGCGGATCTTGAGCGCCGGCCGGTAGAGGACTCCGAGTACTTTCAACTCTGGGAATTCCTTTTCATTCGAGGGTGCAAAACTGAAGGTAATGCTTCGACCCTCGTTCCGAGCGCGGGTGTCAGCGGTTTTCCATTCACCGTTGAACCAGTCGTCGTCGCCCGCCCAGCCAGTATCCCCAGCGTTCTGCTCTCCATACCGGCGGATGGCAGCGCCATTCCACACGCGGCGCCAGTACTGGACTTTCATCGATTCAGGCGAGGGAAGGGCAGAGCCGTCGTCGGCGAACCGGACTTCCACGCGCGAAACTCGCCGTGCCTCCGGCCATTCCACTTGGGCGCTGTCCTTGTCGATCGAGGCACGCCCAAACGGCGCCGCGTCCACATTGGTTTCTTCAGCGGACGCTCGCACGGCCGCGGGCAGGAGGACAAGCAGAAAAAGGGCAATCCATCCTATAAGTTGTTGCATGGGGAGTACCTTTCTGTGGGTTGGGTGTCGGCCCGTTCCGCTTGCAGTCTCTCTACGCAGAGTCTTCCCAGAAGATCTTTGGCCAGCATCACCGCGGCGCCCAAAGCCGAAGCTTTATCGTCCAGTTCGGATATCACCACTTCCAGGGCACTGACAGATCGCTGGAAAGCGCGGCCGCGTAGAAAATAGAGAAGCGGATCGAGGAGCATTTCACCGGCTGCCCTCGGTACAGAACCGCCCAGGATGATCTTCTCGGGATTCAAAAGGTTCACAAGGCCAGCCAGTGCCGTCCCCAGGTGTGTTCCGGCTTCCGAGAGCACGGTTTGTGACAACCTGTCGCCGGACCTGCCCGCGCTCACGATCATCTCCACCGACAGGTGTTCTGGATTTTCTGCAACCATTTTTGAAAGTGTCGAGGATACGCCGTCGGACAACGCGGCGCGAACTCGCTTGATGATCGCCCATCCGGAGGAATAAACTTCCAAGCAGCCGCGATTTCCGCAGGAACAAAGCGGGCCGTTCTCATCGATGGTGGTGTGGCCCAGTTCGCCCGCCATACCTGTGGAGCCGATGTAGAGCTCGCCGCCGAAAAAGATGGTGGAGCCAATCCCCGTTCCTACGAGCACATGCACGAAGTTAGCTAGTCCCCGCCCCTGACCGAACGTTTGTTCAGCGACAGCCATGGTACGAGCTGAGTCCTCGACAATGGTGGGAAGTCCATGCTCCCGTTCCAGCATCGTTCTCAGCGGAACATCGTGCCATCCGCCGACTTTGGGCCAGAAAAGCAGCGTGCCTGTGGTGCGCTCGATGACCCCGGACTGCGCAACCCCCAGAGCCATAATCCTCGGAAACTCCTGCCGGTAGGTGTGTATTTCGTGGTGAATCAAACGCAACAGACGTTCAGGACCTTCCTCAGGCTGCGAAGGAAATCTCTTGAAGGCCAGGACATTTCCCAGGAAATCCGTAACTGCAACGCGGCAATTCACCGTGCCGATGTCGACGGCAATCAAATGCGCCAGCTCCGGATTTATCTCAAGAAGCTTGCCTGGTCTGCCACCACTCGAAGGGGCAACTCCTCGTTCGCGAACCAACCCGCCGATAAGCAGTTTCCGCACTATCAGGCTGACGTAGCTGGGGACGAGATTCATTTCTTGGGCCAGGCCTGCTCTGGAAATCTGCCGCCGCGCGTAAATGAGTTTCAAGGCATCGTGAAGTTGTGATTCGTCCATAAGCAGCGCCGACTCCCGGGTCCTCGCCCTGCTGTTACTCCGGAAGGTGTTGGATTGATGACCTCCCAAGGCGGTGGATCATCCTGTATACTAAACGCGCCGGGCAGTAAAGCAGGGTTTGCAGGATATAGGGCGCATTTCGCCCATGCAAAATGCGCTCATAGACTAAAGTACTTGACTCGCTGCCAGAATTCAATATTATTGTAACCTTTTTTGATGAAAGTGACTTATGGATTCCCGCAAACTCTCATCCGGAGTGCAACTGTGAACTTATCCACGTTTAAAGTCCTTTCCGATCCCGAAATTCTTCAGATCCACGAGGCAACCCTGGACATTCTCGAGAATTGTGGGGTGAAGATTGGAAGCCCGCAAGTGTTCTCCTTCCTCCAAGCGAGAGGATTTCCCGCTGATGCCAAGGAGCAAATTGTACGTTTTCCCAGAGCTGCCGTTATCGAGGCTCTCAGCCATGCCCCTGCGCAGTTCGAGGTGTATGATCGCGAAGGAAAATTCGCATACATCTTGGGTGACGGCAACTCGAAGATCGCGGCCGGGCACAACGCCGTGTTTTGGGTGGACTCCGAAACCGGAGAGACCCGCTACTCGACCGTAGCAGACGTCGAGCTGTTCTCGCGCCTTTGCGACAAACTCGAATGCATTGATATGATCGGCATCCCGGTCATGCCCCAAGACGTGCCCAATCCAAAAAACACGCTCCCTTACGCGGTGCGCGCGGTCGCGGAAAACAGCCGCAAGCCGATATTTTTCTCAACCGATAACGCCCGGACCAACCGCGTGATTATTAACCTTGCGGAGGCGGCATTCGCTGGAGATTTCCGGAATCAAGTGTACGGCATCAGCCAGTTGTCGCCCACCAGCCCCCTTTTCTGGGAAGAGGGAGTGCTGGAGGCCATCCTGGACACCGTTCAAACCGCCGTGCCCTTGGCCATTCTCCCGGAACCGAACGCGGGACTTTCCTGCCCCTTTACTTTGGCCGGCCTGCTGACTGTGAACAACGCAGAGTGCATTTCCGGTTTGGCGATGATCCAGATGCTTAGACCTGGGACCAAGGTCCTGTATGCCAATTCCTGGACGGTAACGGATATGCGCGGCGCCACTGCATTGGTGGGTTCGACGGAAACCACCATCTGCCGCGTGGCGGGCGCGCAATTGGCGCGTTTCTATCGTGTCCCTTGCCACACCACCGCCCCCAACTCCGATAACCACGCGCACGACGAGCAAAATGCCTGGGAGAAGACTTTCAGTATGTTCTGTTCGGTGGGCGCCCGAAATGATCTGATCGTGAATTGCGGGATGTTTGCTACCGGCATGACGTGCAGCCACGAGCAGTTGATTATGGATGAAGAGATTTCGGCAATGTCCAAGCGGATAGCCGCGGGCGTTCTCGTCACCCCCGCGACTTTGGCGACGGATTTGATAAAGCAGATTGGCCCGCGCGGTGACTACATGTTGACGGAACACACACTCAGCCGCTTGCGTGGTGATGAGTTCCTCGCGCCGCGGGTTTCAGTCCGGACTTCTCGGGCCAGTTGGGAGGCGGCGGGCTCGAAGGACACCTATCAAATGGCTCGCGAACAAGTACGTCGGCTGAGCAAAACCGCAGGCAGCCCGATTGATCCGAAGCGGGCAGCAAAGCTGGCCGAGATCATTCAGGGCCTCGACTGAACCTGCGAACCGCGGACCCAGGATGCCAGGGCAAGGCATGGTTAGCGACAGCAGACAGAAGGTTATTGGAGCTCTTTGGAGCCTCAGGATCTTGGATCAGAGCGGCTAGGTGATTGAAAGATGCGGTAGGCCCGCGAAATGTCCGAATTGCCTCATCCACTGACACACCTACTGACACACTTCGGAACCCCAAATAACATGGTCGCATTTCATCGGGGACCGCCGACCAGTCTTCTGCACGTAATCAAGAGAGCTTTGGGCCTGTGGGGGTGTCAATGGTGAAGCGCAACCGAAGGCAGTTTCTGGCTGAAAGTCTGGGCGTGGGGCTGGCCCTGGCGCCAGCGCAAACAGCGTGGGTACACGGGTCGCCGAGCGAGGATGTGCGCGTGTGCCTGGTGGTCGGCGACGCGCATCGGCAATGGGACATTGCCAGGGTATTTCAGGAACTGGGCTTGGCATACGAATTAACGAGCGCGGACAGGGCGAACCGGATTCAGACGGATCGCTTTGCTGCGTTGTGGATTGCCTCGAGCTCCTATCCTGAGCCTGCGGCGCTGCCGGAAGAGCTTATAAAGAAACTGGAAGAGTTTCTGGAGGCGGGGAAAGGTGTCTTTGCGGAGTACGTATCGAACTTTCCGGGGGTTCGGGCAGGAGACTCGCCGCAGAAGACCGGGATTGCCCGGCTGTTTGTGGCAAACCCGCTGGATTTGCCGGACGCGCTCGCAGCCGGAATCATCCTAGACGAACAAGACTCCTTGTGCTTGCCGCTGCTCGAGGAGCCGCAGGGTTCGAAGCCGGTGCTGGCATTCGGGCGGGTGGCGGGAGTCGAGAGGATCGTCCCGAAGTTTCAGTATAAGGACACGTGGACCGGATTGCTGTGGGGAGAGAGTGCCCGCGGCCGTTACGCCCTGGCTACCACGAGCGTTTCCGAATTCCGGCGCAGGCAATACGCGCCCCTGGCACACTGGAGCAAGTTTGTGCGGCAATTGGTGATCGCGTTGCTCCCCGAGCCACAGCGCCGGGAAGTGCTCGAGCGGTACATCCCGGTGCAGGCTTATACGGAGCCGAGGGTTTGGGCGTTGCCGGGAGCGATCATTCGAGTAGTAGTGGAAACTACGCCGAATGTTCGGGTCGAGCTTGCGCGACCAGCGACGGTGGGCCTGACTGATTCCGGGAATGGGCGTTACGAGGCCGAGCAAAAGGTTGCTGGACCGGGAGTGTTGGACTTCGCCGTGGAGGTTTCCCGCGCCAGCCAGAAACGCAGGCTCGAGTTTCCGCTCCGGGTCACAGACCGCAGAACTGCCTACTCGCATGCGCTGGAACGAAACATGCTGTGGTACGAACGCTCCGGTGCGCTTCTCAAACCTGACGGCACGCTGGGCGTTTCCGAGTGGGTATCTGGTCCGGACACCGAGGGTGTGCGCATCGCGTATGGGGCGGAGCAGCAGCAATCGCCCGAGCGCGCGGATTGCGTGTTCGAGTCGGCGCTGGCGTTCTGGATGTACGGCAAGCTGGCCGGGAGCGCGCGACACCGCCGCATCTCACAGAACATGCTGGCGCGGATCATGGATTTCCAGCGGCTGGAGAGGGGCGACCCCGGCTACGGATTATGGAACACACGGGGCCGGGGAGGGCCGGCGTTTCAGGACGACACTTCCTGGGCCACGATCTGCGCACTGGCGGCCTACCGGTACACGAAGAACAGGATGTTCCTGGAGCGCGGCTTGCTTTCGGCACGGGCCCAAGCTCGGGCGTTCGGGCCGGACGACCTGCTGCGGGTGCCGGAGTACGCGAAGGCCCCACAGCCGCGTTCACTTACGCAGCAGGCCGACGAACACCCGCACTTCGGCGGCTGCGTGTTGTCGGCATGGCTTTATACTTATGGCATAACCGGCGACCGGACCTATCTCGATCTGGCCCTGCCCATGCTGCGGAAGATGGTCGAGGGGTTCTCGAGGATTCCGCGCTATGTCATCAGCAGGACCTGCGAGTCCGCCCGGTTCCTGCTCCCGCTGGCACTGGCTTGCGCCTATTCGCCTGATTCCTTCTTCAAGAAGGCTCTGCGGGACCAAGCAGACTACCTGCGCTCGCGCACCGATCACTGCGGAGCGATCCAGGAAGAGGGTAGCAATGTCGGCCATAGCGTGGAGGGCGGAGATTTGGGCTTGACCTATAACGCCGACGAGAAGATCAGCGATCAGTTGTACTGCACTAGCTTCGCGGCCATGAATTACTGGATCGCCTACAAAGCCACCGGCGAACGCGCCTATCTCCAGCATTTTGTCCGCACCGCCGACTACCTGGTACGCATCCAGGTGGAAAGCCCCGATGCGATGATCGACGGTGGCTGGATGCGGGGGTTTGACTACTCGCTGTGGGAATACTACGGTTCCAACGCCGACCAGGGTTGGAACGCCTATTGCCTGGAAACCGGCTGGACGAACGCCATTATCGACATGGCACTTGGCCTATTTCTGATGGATGATGCCTTCTTCGATCCAACGCAAGCAAGCAAGTAGATTCTCTCTTAAATGTAAAGGGCAATTCTAACAACCATCCCCCGAACATTGGAGGACAGTCTCATGTTTGAGCTGACTGTCAGCGGCATCCATGCGCATTCGTCCTTATGCTCCTTTTGAATGGCTAATCTGAGATGGGATTTAGGGAATGCCATACCGGCGGAAGGTTTCAAGCCGCTCGCCGCTTGTAACGATAGTGAAGTCCGCCGACTTGCAGAATCCCCGTTACGGCACTCAGTTCTCGCGACTTAGCGCTGGGAACTCGCGGCCAAGCCCGCGTCCGGCAACCGGGTCAGAGCTTCGGGCCAGAGATCCCGCACGGATCGAGGAACGTCAGATCCCGTAGAACGGTAAGCCAGCAGCAATGACCCGAGAACTGGCGGAAGGAGCGGGGGACGGATCTCGACTCGGGGATGCTCCGCCAGGACAGCTTCTCGAAAGGCCGGGAGTGTAAAGTCGTTCTTGAAGACGCCTCCGATGTAGGCAACAATGGGAGCTTTCCAGTCACTGCGAACTTCAGTTGCGGAGGAAGTTGGAAAGAGGGCAGTCAGAATGAACGAGGCAAACTGAGCCAGCAACCGGCCGGCGTTCTGCAAGATATTCTGGGCAACACGATCCCCTCCTTGCGCCACTTCATCCACCCACACTGAAAGGCCTGCCATGTGCTCGTGAGACCACTTGCCCGAATAATAGTTCGCCATGAGCGCGACCGAGGAGGTCACGCCGAGGCGTGCCAGCAGCACAGGCGTGAGCTGCGTTTCTTCTCCGAACCCGTCAGATTCCGCCGCGACAGCGCGCACTGCCTCCCGACCTATCCAGTAGGCGCTGCCTTCGTCGCCAAACATGTGCCCCCAGCCACTGACGCGCATTTCTCTGCCTTGGGAATTCACGCCGCGTGCCACTGAACCGGTACCGCCAATGACCATCATCCCGGGGTCCCCGGCCGTGGCGCCCGCCAGGGCATTCACGGAATCGTGGACCACTCTCAATGCAGGAGTTCTGACAAACCGGGAGAGAATCTGCAGCTTGATTTCTGTCTCGCCTGTCATCCCGAAGCAGGCGCCTGCGAACTCCACGGTTTCGAGTGGCGGTGCAGCAGCGGCGGACAGCGCACTACTGACGGTGGTTCGAATCACCCTTTCGAGCCGCACCGGACCTCCCGGTTCTTCAGTATGGTTGCTGGGACCTCCCGTTGCCTGGGAGAGAATCCGGCCCCTTTCATCGGCTAGGGCGACCTTGGTTGTCGTTTGGCCCCCGTCCACGCCTAGGAAAAGACTCATTGGGTTTGCACCTGTTTTGGACTCGACATGGGGTGTAACAATTCGTCCCCGAACTTGGGAGGGCACCTGGGAGGCGACTCGTCAAACGGCGCGACGATGGCCGGGCGAGAGAACCGAACGACTCTGGGCGACCGCAGACTGCGTCGCATCCAGTGTGCAACTCACGTATTAGTCCATACCTGAAGTCGAGGGCACTTGTTTCCCGACGAGGGTCGCCTCGATGAATCTCTGCACGAGCCACTCGAGGTTGGTGATGGCCGTTCCTACGACAACGGCAAAAGCTCCCAAATCGAAGGCCCGGCGCAACTGTTCCGGCGTGTGGACTCGGCCTTCCATGATCACGGGGACTTCCGCCTTCCGCACGAGGCTCTCCAGGAGCGTGAAGGCAGGCTCCCGGAAAGCTTGTGCCTCTCCCGTATATCCATGAAGAGTCGTAGCCACCAAGTCCGCACCCAGCGCGACAGCAGCGAGTCCTTGCTCGAGTGTGGCGACATCCGCCATGACTGGGGCGCCGAGCTTTCCTCTGGTGTTCTGAATGATCTTTGCCAGCGACTGCCCATCCGGCCGCCGCCGATCCGTACAGTCAAGGGCGACGATATCGGCGCCAGCGCGGTACACGTGGCGAACCAACTCCCAGGTCGGCGTGATGTATACGGGGCTTCCGTCAAACTGCCGCTTCTCAATCCCGATCAGAGCGATGCTCACACTCCGACGAACCGCCCGGATATTCTTGGCGCCGTTGATTCTTACTGCCACAGCTCCTTGCTGTTCGGCAACGCGGGCCATGGCGGCAATGATGTCAGGCTGATTGAGAGGCGAATTCGGGGGTGCCTGGCACGACACGATGAGTCCGTTCTTTAGTTTCGAGATGACTGCAGAATTCTCACTGGTTCGCATAATCGTTGCCACCTGGATTCTCGGATCCGTCGTTTCTTGAGCTTCAGGAGTCTGTTGATAACCTCGACTAACCCGTTATCCTGAGGAACCGAAGGTGACGTGAAATCTTGCAAGCCTCCGATCTCACGGACAAGCACTTTCTTTTCCCACAAAGTGGGAGCAAAATCACATCGCGGGGACGTTCTCCCTCAGGCTCTTAAGTGGTGCGGTCCGGAATTCCCAGCGATTGAAAACCGCCCCGGGGGAGCCCGCAGGATTGACTTTTCATTTTAGCGGAATTATAGTGGCCTAACAAGAGACAAAACTAGATGTCTAGCGAGGAAGAAACCTTGACCACCCATTCAACCACCCACATGTCCGGAACTGGCTTTCCGCCTATTGGCTTGGACCGCAGGAGCTTCGTCCCATATTACCGTCAAATTGCCAACCAAGTGAAAGAGCTCATTCAATCCGGGGGCATTGCGCCCGGTCAAGGCTTCTGGTCGGAAGGGGAGATTGGCCAGAGACTGGGTGTCAGCAAGATGACCGTTCGCCAAGCCTTCCAGGTGTTACGTGCCGATGGCCTCCTGGTTGTTGAAAAAGGGAAACGCCCCACCGTGGGCTCTAAGCGAATTCATAAGGACTTTCAAAAGTTGCGTGGCTTTAGTGAAGAAATGTCACGCAGCGGTTTGAGGGCATCATCAAAACTGCTGGCGGCTGAAGACGTCTTCCCGGACGCACAGACCGCCCAAGCCCTCTCCTTGAACAAGGGCGAGAAGGTCTATAAGATCGTCCGGTTGCGATTCGCCAATGATGAGATTGTAGGCCTGGAGGTCACTCATGTTCCTGCCCGCCTTTTCCCGGACCTGCTGAAACAGGACTTGGCCGCGAATTCCCTCTATTCCATCATCGAGAAACTTTACAACGTCAGGTTAGCCTGGTCCCACGAGGAGCTCAAGGCCGTTCTGGCAAAGAAAGAAGAGGCCAAACTGCTGCGGGTTACCCGCAACTCGCCACTCTTCTCGATGCGACGAACAGTCTATAACGCCGAGGATGAACCCATTGAGTACGGTCATTCACTCTTTCGCGGTGATCGTTACAGTGCCACTGTCATCTCCCGGCGCGAGTTCTAGAAGGACCTGCTTGGGGGAACTGTCATGAAAACTGAACCGCCCCGCTCGAAACCCAGCGATCGGGGTTCCTCTGCGCCGTCGGCGCAGGGAGGCCCGGCCGGCCTGTCTCGCCGGCGCTTCATGGGGGTCGCCACCGGTGCGACTACTTTGTTGGTTCAGGCAATTGCGAGCAGGCACGGCTTCGCAGCGAGTTCCTTTTCCGCCGTGGGTTCTCTCGATTACCACTCCCCAGCTGCTCGCAAGTTCCCTTTCGACGGCTCGATTTTCCCTTACGGAGCCATTCACTTCAGCACCCTGCCTCATTGGCAGTATTACTTGCAGCCAATCGCACAGTGGCGTCCTTGGCTTGAGCGCGACCTGCGGCAGATGAAGGACCTGGGCCTGAATACCCCGCGGCATCGCAGCGCCGCTTTTTCAGACCTTCTCGCCGACGAAAACCTGCCCGTGAAACAAGAGTCGGGAGCCGTCACCCTCGAGACTTCGCTGGATCCCAAAGCAGTGAAAGCGTGGTCGGTTCAGACGACTGGCGTGTGAAAACCGGATCATGCCTAAACTTGCATCGTGTACCTTGCCACATTTCGCGCTCTGAATAAACATTTCACCGCGGGGAGCTGGTTGTTTTCTTGCCTGCGAAGTCTCACGCCAACGTGCCCGACCAGCCCAGGAGCACGATTGCTCCGGCAAGAATGACCAATCCGGCCGTCATCCATGCGCGGTCAGCAGCGCCCGAATGTTTCCATTCTCCTACCCAAAGCCCGCACGTATTTGCGGTGAGCAACCCAACCGTCAGACTCAACGGCCAACCGATCGCGGGTCCCAGCTTACCAAGTCTGGGCGCCGCCGAGCCATAAACGAAGATGCTTCCGCCCCACAGAAGACCCATCAGAATCGTCAGGCCGAATAAGTGCGGCGAGTTGGTCTGCGAGTATTTGGACCAACTTCCATTCTTTTTGAACAGATACGCGCAAAAGCACAAATTCGGCACCGCGCCGGCTGTCAGCATCAGGAACCAGACTAGGTTGGAGCCCGCGAAGGCGCTATTCCCCAGGCGCTCCGCGGTCGCGATGATTCCATGTGCCGAACTATAACCGATGTTGAATACGGCAGAGAGCAGTCCCGCGCCCGTGCAGAGGAGCAAGCCCACCCAGAAGGGGCGCGCCACGCCCACCATATTGCCACGCACACGCTCCTGCTGGCTTTTTTGGCTTCGCTCCCGCAAGACGCCGCTGTAACCGCAGGAAGCAATACCGGCGACGGCGACGATCGTTCCGAGCACGATGGCCTTGCCCTGGGGCTGGTGAAGTCGCTCGGGCGCCAAAATCAGAATGGGCAGGAACGCACCCAGAGAAGAGCTGATCGCCAAAACGAGCGTATTGGCCATGGAAATTCCTAACGCGCTCACGCCCTGCCCGAAGAAGATGGCCCCGAATCCCCAAGCGAAGCCGGTGACGACGGCGAATACAATCGCGCTCGCCGGAGCTGCGCGGAGAACCTCTCGTGGAGCGGAAACCGTTGCGAGAGCCATGATGAGGGACATGCCCAGGCAAGAGGACACTATGAAAATCGTCCAGACGTTCTCCCACGACCAACGGCCCAGAAACCGCATCGGCAGCGTAAAGGTCCCGTTCATCAGGCCCGACACGATAGCCAGGAGTATTCCGAATCCCCACAATGGATTTAACATAGCCGAGTACCCAATCTCACGCTGGCGCCTCAGTGTTGGCCCACTTCACGGCCTGCTTTCACCGAGATCGTGCTCACCTCTTGAAGCCGCCCGGTCCTAACCTCGGGTCTTGAGCCAGTTGAGGTAATCGGAATACAGTCTGGCGGACGCCGGACAGCCGGCAAAAGCCACGGAGCCGGGCTTATTCATCATTCCCTGGTATTGATAGACCAGGATCTGATCAACCCACGGCGAGACGGCCTCCAGTTGGCGCAGAACGCGGTCAAAAGAGGCCGGTATCAAGGCGCTCTTATAGACCGCGTCTTCGAACTCGAAGACCTCGACATCGGCCCAGATCTCTGCTTTCTGCGCGCGATCGTGGGCTTTTCGCAGTCCCTCATAAAAGGCGGAGGTCTCGGCCACCTTCGACTTCCGCACTCCCACTTCATCCTGGTAAGCCACAATGTCAACATCCATCGCGTCCAGTTGCCGGACATACTCATCGTCGGGAGCGGCCACGCGCGTGCCGTACGGCGCGATCATGATCTTCGCATGCGGCGTGAGTTGGTGTGCCAGCCGGGAGCAGGTGTTGGCGTACTCGATGAACTCTGGAGCGTAGTGGCGATTGATGAACGCTTCATCGGGCCAATACCACCCGTAGAAGCTCGGATGGTGGCCGTAGATCCTGGTGAGTTCTTCGATCGACCGGAGTCTCTTCTTCGCGGCGACCGGATCTGAGATGGTCTCGGCGCTTTCCCAGTCGCCGTAGAATCCGCCACCGATAAAGAATTTGATCTTGTATTTGTCGGCCGCCGAGAGCACTGCTTCAATGGGATCGGGGCAAGCCAATTGCCACTTGGGGAAGATCTGCGTGTCGTAAAAGGCGCGGTAATAGAGCGCCGTCGCCATGAGTACCAGGTATTCCATTCCTGTGTCCGCGATTTCTTTGATTTTGGCGTCCCACTGTGCGGCAGTGAAGCGAGCACAAGCTGGATTCCAATCGACTCCCTCGACCGTGGCGTGGTGCTGAAATTCAAACCAGCTCCCGGCGATCGGCTTGATTGCCCCAGGCACGTGCGATGCTTTCACTCCAGTCGGACCGATCGCCAGTGCAGCTCCCCCCAGACCCAGCGCAGAGAGGAAATCCCGACGGTTCAGATCACTGATCATAAGAAGACTCCCTCAAGACTCACCACCGGTCCAGAAACCGCTTCGGCAGCATAAAGGTCCCTTTCATCAGGCCCGACACGATGGCCAGGGGGATGCCGACTCCCAACAATGGATTTAACATAGCCGAGTATGCAATCTCACGTCGGCGCCTCAGTGTTTGCCCACTTCAGGGCCTGTGCCAGGCTCGGAGGCGGTTGTCTGCGGAACGAGTGCCGCCCGCAGGAGTGCGGAGCGCTCGCGCTGGTGGGCGAGCGCCCTTTTCTGGACAGCCAATTCGCTCTCGCGTCTTGCTTCGTCGAGACGCCCCAGGTGCTGAAGCGCGCTGGTCAGAAGCGCGTGAGCATCCGCATCATCTGCGTCAAGCTCGACAGCTTGCCGCAACACTCTCTCAGACTGCGTGTACAGTTTTTGTGCGTTGTACAACTTTCCCAGGCCGAGGTAAACCTGCAACTGGCCCGGGTGGTCTTTCCCGACCTCTTGAAGCAGCTTCTCCGCCTCTGCGAACCGTTGAAGAAGAATCAAAAGGTCAGCGTATTTTACCACCGTTTCGGAGGAGGCCCCTTGGTGGATTGCAAGATT
>Ga0326728_10003937_pt1 | contig 44827 bp, 47 predicted proteins | sample MB3enrmetagenome_FD_207602 | JGI IMG/M metagenome (GOLD analysis project Ga0326728, IMG submission 207602) | Lab enriched peat soil microbial communities from McLean, Ithaca, NY, United States - MB31MN | ecosystem: Environmental > Terrestrial > Soil > Wetlands > Peat | place: USA: New York...
ACCCATCGTGACAGAACATGCAGGTGGATGCAAGCCGTCCGCTTCACACTCCCGAATTGGCGCCAGCGTGCTCTTCAATAGACGGTTCGCGAGGCAAAATGCCGTCGCCGCCCGCCAGGGCGATATTATCGCGGGTAGTTTTCTTAACCAGGTACATGGCCTCGTCGGCCAGGCGCAGGATCTCACGGTGAGTGCGGCCATCGGTGGGGAAGGTGGCTATGCCGAAGCTGGCAGTCACCTTGATGTTGAGGTTTTCCGCATGGAAGAAGACCCTCGCGTTCAACAAGTCCTTGAGACGGCGCACGACGGTCAGAGCGTTTTCTTTGGACGTCTGGGGCAGGATGATCACGAATTCGTCGCCGCCATAGCGAAATGCATAATCGATCAGTCGCAGATTACTCTTGAGAATGTCGCCGATTCTCCAAAGCAGTCTCGAGCCCACCAGATGGCCGTAACGATCGTTGACCTGCTTGAAGTGATCGAGATCAAAGAAGATCACGGAGAACTGGTAACCGTAGCGGGTGGAGCGGTAGATTTCCGCATCCAGAACGAAGTTGAGGTGCCGGGCGTTAAACAACGCGGTGCAGTCATCCATGATTGTGAGTTCATGCATGCGCTGCACGTAGCGCGCGTTTTCCAGGGCAATAGCGGCGTAGTCGGCGAGGCTCTTGAGAGTGGGTATGTGCTCTTGGGAGAATCTCTGCTTGCCAAAGCAGTTGGCCAGCTCAATAACACCCTGAACCGGTTCGCGGCCTTTAATCGGGACGCAGAGCACAGAATGGGTATTCGGCTGAGTGAATTCATCGCTCCTGAGCTCGAAGCGCGCGTCGCTCTGAACATCCTCTACCAGCACCGGCTCTCCGTGTTCGGCCACCCATCCGGCAATGCCTTCTCCCAGCTTGAGTCGAACGTCCTTCAACTTCTCCGCGCCCTGTCCCATGGCAATCTCAAAGTACAATTCCCTCGCTTTCTCATCTACCATCAAGAGGGACCAAGTATCGGGCTGCAGCAGGTCACTGATTTTCTCCATAACCGTCTGGAGAATTTTCTGCAGGTCGAGGGTGGAAAAAAGCGCCTTGCCAACCTCATGGAAGAGGGAAAGGCGTTCCACCTGCTGCCGGAGTTCGATGACCTCTTCCTGCAGATCCATACTTTTCCCAGGGGTCCTGAATTCGCGTCCCACCCGTCCTACCTTACAAAGTTCCCGCTCTCGGCCTCAATGGTACCCAGGTACTTCCACCGAGGGGAGAAAACCATAATACCAAAATAATTGACACCCCCACGGCAGGTCAATAATATAAACGAGGTGAAACCGTGGTAAGCCGAAGCGAAGAAGCTCCGATGACGGGATTCGGCGAGTATCTACGCCGCGAGCGCGAGATGCGAGGCGTATCGCTGGAGGAGATTTCTGCCGCCACGAAAATCAGCATTCGCTTTCTTGAAGCCATTGAAGGCGAGGAGCTCTCAAAACTCCCGGGAGGGATTTTCACTCGCAGCTTCGTGCGCACCTATGCGCGATACCTGGGGCTAGACGAGGAGCGGGTGCTGGCGGATTGCCAGCTTGCCGGCAAGCAGAGGCCGGAAGTTGACATCCGCCGCATTACCGCGAACCGGGCAAGGCCAGACGGCGGAGCGACACGAACTCGGCTCATCGGTCTGCTGGTGGCGGGGGTGCTGTTGCTCGGTGGTTATGCCCTCTTCCACCACTCGCGTCGAATCCGGGAACAGGGGAGCGGCACTCCAATCGTCATTGCTCCCAACTCACATGCACCAGCTACAAGCCCGCCGTCTAACGCCACCTCCGCCACGAGCCCACCTGCTGGAGTTGCGCCCGGGCAATCCTCGACACCCACCCAACCGGCGGGCAATCCAACACAAACGGGAACTTCCTCCCCGTCTGCCGCGGCCCCAACATCACCAGGAACACCCCCGAGCGGTTCCCCTGCCTCGGGAGTCGCGGCGAAGCCGGCGCAGCAGGGCACCAACCCCGGGGCTCCTAGCGCAATTGCGGCTGTTTCCGACTTGCTCCTGCAAGTGGCCGCGACCGACCGCTCCTGGGTGGCCGTGGACGCCGATGGGAAGACCGTGCTGCAAAAAGTGTTGAACGCCAACGAGGTCGAAAACCTGAAGGCACATGACTCCTTTGATGTCACGGTGGGCAACGCCCAGGGCATCGTGCTGACTCTGAACGGCGAAACCCTGAAACCCCTGGGGCGCCGGGGGGAAGTGAAGTCGATACACCTCACGCGCGAGGATCTGAAAAATTCCACTCTCGAGAGGTAGCCTATTTCCGAGCGACTGATCGAGACCATACTAGCCGGAACTGTCCCTGAAGTGGTGCGCCGCAAGGCGTGTCGAGGCGAACTGCCGGTTTCCTTGCAGGAAAGGATTGAGATTCTGGTGCTCCTCGCTGCCGGCCTCGAGGGGGAAGACCAGAATACCGCGCTTCAAACCCTGCAGTCCTGGCCCCTCGAGGAACTTCAGAAAGTGCTCCGAGACCCCGCCGCACCTGTCGCGGTGCTGGATTTTTCTGCCACGAACCTTGTGCCGCACCGCGAGGAATTGGGGGATGCTCTCCTCCAGAACCCCAGCCTGCCCGACCACCTTCGCGTGTGGGTCGAGAACGCTTTGTCCCTGATCGCGGAAGCCCGGTCCAGCGAAGCTTCCGAAGCCGCTGCTTCCTCACCGCCCGCGGTCAAGAGTCAAGACTCGATCCGCGAGGAGGAAAAGCCCAAGGCTGTCACGGCGATTCAGAAAACCCAACGCATGACGGTTGTGCAGAAGGTCAAAGCCGCCCTGACCGGTACCAGAGAGGAGCGGATGCTCCTGATTCGCGATAGCAACAAGCTGGTGGCGCGCGCCGTTATGCAGTCACCCAAGCTCACCGAGCATGAGGCAGAAAACTACTCCTCGATGAAAGACGTCTGCGAGGAAGCCCTGCGGGTCATCGCCCTGAACCGCAAATTTATGAAACTGTACGTGGTCGTCCGGGCGCTGGTCAACAACCCTCGAACGCCCATTGACATTGGCCTGCACTTGCTCCCTCGCGTCCACGACCTCGACTTGAAACGCCTGGCCGCCAATCGAAATGTTTCTGACGTCATCCGTCATACCGCCGAGAAAATCGTCCGGCGCAAGGAAGAGGCCGCCAGGCCCAAGATGCCGGGCAGCAAGTTCTAAGTGCGACGCGTAAAAAGATGGCCTTCATTGCGTGCTGAAGCAATTGTTCCGCTGTCATGGGTCACTCACCTTCCTGCGCCAGCGCCGGCATGACCGCGTCGATAAGACGTGCCAAGTTGCGCGAGGCGACTTGGCCGGTCTCGAGGACCTCTTGGTGGCTCAGGGTCTTGGGGCTGAGCCCGGCGGCGCGGTTGGTGATGATGGCTACCGCAAGCGCGCGCACCCCCATCTGATGTGCGGCCATGACTTCCGGCACGGTAGACATGCCCACGGCGGCGGCGCCCAGGATTCTCAAGGCTCGGATCTCCGCCGGCGTCTCATAGCTTGGCCCGAGGAGCGCGGCATAAACGCCCTCGAAGCACTTGAGCCCCAGGGAGCGCGCGGCTTCGAGCATCTGGCGGCGCAAACTTGGATCGTAGGCTCGGGTCATGTCCACAAATCTTGCACCCCATCGTTGCTCGTGAACTCCGGCCAGCGGGTTTTGCCCTTGGAAGTTGAGATGGTCGGAAAAGACCATCAAGCTGCCAGGGGTGGCGCGCGGCGCAATGCCCCCCGCAGCGCAGGTTGCAACGAAGGAGCGAATTCCAGCCAGTGCTAATACCCGCGCGGGAAAAACGACCTGGCCTGGGCCGTAGCCTTCGTAAAGGTGAACGCGGCCGGCAAGCACGGCCACGGGTACGTCAGCCCAGAAACCGAGATCCAACACCCCGCCGTGTCCTGCTACCGAGGGCCGGGGAAAACCCGGAATTGAGCTCCAGGGAATCCTCTTCAGGCAACGCAGGTCAGCCCAGGCCCCGCCCAAGCCCGAGCCCAACACGATTCCAACGCGTGGCGCCTCAGGCCAGCGAGCCGAAAGGTATCGCACGGCTCGCGATGCCGCGGGATAACCTGGAGTCTTTCTACTGGTCGTCACTATTTTCCTCCGAGGCGCGAAATGAAGAGATCAATGAATCGCTTGGAGTCCGATTCAACAGCGACGTGGACGTTAGGGTGTACTTTCTCGACGCCATCGATGACATAGCGTTCGCCGCGCAAGACCCTGCGGTCGGAAGAATTGTGCCGGCTCGCCACCGTTTCGCCCCGCGTGAACTCACCCCGCGTCTCGACTTCGACCCGCATGTCCTGCGTGGTAATGAGGCTGCGGTCGATCACCGCACCCACGGCCAGCGGGTCATGCATGGGTGTCCCGTCGCCGCCCAGCTTGCTCGCCAGCTCGACCATGAAACTCAGTACGCCAACGGCGAAGTCGTTCTGTCGCCCCCGTGTTCCGGCCAGCCGGCTCAGGTCGGCCCGGGTGAGCAGTGTCTTCTCAGTCACATTGAGCCCCACCATCGTCAGCGGCCAGCCGGCCTCGAACACTGCGCGCGCTGCTTCCGGATCATTGTAAATGTTGGCCTCCGCCGCGGCAGTGGCATTGCCTCCGGCGATTGCACCCCCCATCAGGACGACTTCCTTCACGAGCGGAACGATTGAGGGATCTTTGCGCAGCGCCAGGGCAATGTTCGTCAACGGCCCCACCGGGACGAGCGTGATTTCGTGCGGGTATTGGTGAATGAGCTTAATGATGAGGTCAGGAGCGAAGCTTGCATCGGCCTGGCAGGCAGGCGCAGGGAGTTCGACATTGCCCAGCCCGTTGGCCCCGTGAAAGAACTCGGCAGTAACCAGTTTCTGGACCAGCGGGTGCGAAGCGCCCTTGGCCACAAGCACGTCGCACCTTCCGGCTAACGAAACGAGCTTGAGCGCGTTCTCGAGACCCTGCTCAACAACCACGTTTCCCGCCACCACTGTGAGGGCTTTCACCTCGAGTTCCGGCGAGTTTAGCGCCAGCAGGATCGCCATGGCATCGTCGGTCCCGGGATCCGTATCAATAACCACCTTGCGCGCTTCAGGCGCCGCAGTCATTCCTGGTACGACCCAGACAACCAAACACATCACCAGCACGGTGCAACGCCACACCCTCTTCATGACAGCCTCCTCAGGGGAATCGCCGCAGGCGCAGGCAAGTAATCTCCGGCGGACATCCGAAGCGAAGCGGGACAAGGACTTTGCCGATCCCGCGGCTCACATAGATTTGCGTTCCGTCGAGCCGGTTCCAGCCTTCCACGAAGCGTTCGCCCAACTTTGACCGCCCATAAACCGATCCGACCATGGGAAGACGAACCTGTCCCCCATGCGTATGACCCGAGAGCACCAGGTCAACTCCATGAGCCGCAGCCATATGAATGCCCATTGGGTTATGACAGAGGAGGATCTTTGGGTCGCGGGCCGGAATCGACCGCAGGGCGGCGCGAATATCCGCTGCCTCCCACCAAAGATCGTCCACACCCGCAACCCACAAGACGCCGGAGCCAGAGCGCAAAGCGCTATGGGCGTTTCGGAGCACGCGGATGTGTTGAGCACGAAGCGCGCGCGTAATCTCGTCCGGGTCCACTCGAAAGTCGTGGTTGCCCAAAATGGCGAATACCCCCATGCGGGCGTGAAGCTTCCCAAGCGCCCTCGCCACCGGCCAGATGTAGGCGGGTGAAAGCGTAACGTAGTCCCCGGTCAGGGCCGCCACGTCTGCCCGCAAATGATTGGCCATATGGACCGCGCGTTGGATTTCTTCCAGAGGAGTGAATAGGCTGTGATGAAGGTCAGTCAGTTGCACAATCTTCAACCCATCGAGGGCCGGGCTGAGCCGCTTCAACCACACGTCAGTTTCGGAAATTTCGGGAGCGGGAGAGAAGGCAGATACGGCGGGCGAACTCTCCCGGCTACTGAGAGATAGTGTGATAAGTCCCCTGCGCTTGAGGAACCGCCGCGGCCTTGGAGCTCTACCCAATTCCAACCTCTCCGCGCTGCTGCAAGACCTCCTGGAACACGCCGAGCATTTGATTGTGAACCAAGCCGTTCGAGGCGAAGATATCGTCACCGAGCAGATTGAATGGCTTCCCGGTGATGCTGCTCACCAGCCCGCCCGCTTCCGTTACAAGCAAGGCGCCCGCGGCCTTATCCCAGGGGTTGAGTTTCAATTCCCAAAAACCATCGAAGCGGCCGGCTGCAACGCAGCAGAGATCCAGGGCCGCGGAACCGGCGCGCCGGATGCCGTGCGTGAGCTGAGTGAACCGGAAATAGAATTCGACGTTTAAGTCGTGATTGGTGGCGAAGGGCGGGAAACCAGTTGCCACCAGGCATTCCGCCAGAAGCTTATTATTCGATACGCGGAGGCGCTGGCCATTCAGAAAAGCCCCGGCCCCGCGTTCGACCGTGTAAAGTTCGTCGCGTGTTGGATCATAAACCGCCCCCGCCGCCACTTCACCGCGGAAGGCCAGTCCCAGCGTAACCGCGAAGATGGGAAAACCGTGCGCGAAGTTGGTTGTCCCGTCGAGCGGATCGACGTACCAGCAGTAATCCGAGCCGGTCTGTTGGCCGCCGCCCTCCTCCGCCACGATGGCGTGTGCGGGGAAATGGCTTCGCAGCCGCTCGACGATCAAAGCCTCCGATTTCCGGTCTGCCTCAGTCACCAGATCCGAGCGCCGCTTGTACGTAATCTCCAGCGGCTGCCGGAAATGCTCAAGCAGCAGGTCTCCCGCCTCGCGGGCAATTTCGACTGCGGTGTTCAGAAAAGTTTCCATAACCGGCTTTCGAGGAAATAGGGCAGCTTTCGAGGAACCAGCAATCATCAATCGGCAATCTGTTGCTCGCCCTCCGCCCACACCGAACCGTCCTCAAAGTACTCCTTCTTCCAAATTGGCACGCTCTGCTTCAGCCGGTCGATCGCAAATTGGCAGGCGGCAAAGGCGGCACGCCGGTGAACTGAAGTGACGATAATCGCTACGCTGGTCTCCCCAATCTCGAGCCGGCCCAGCCTGTGCATCATGCCGATGTGGTCAATTTCGAATTCTCGCCTGGCTTCCGCACCAATCTCCTGCATTTTGCGCGTGGCCATCGGCTCGTAGGCCTCGTACTCGAGGTAGAGCGTCCTGCGCCCGTGCGAATTGTTCCGCACCACGCCTTCGAAAACCACCACTGCCCCATCATCACCGGCCTTCTGTTGGCGCACCAAGTCAGCGGTGGGAATGGGAGAACGAGTAAGCAAATAGTAGTCCTCGCTCGAGCCGCCACTTACGGGAGGCAAAAACGCGACTTCGTCTCCGTCTTCGAGCACCCTGGCACGGTTCGCGAGTTCCTGATTCACTGCCAGCAAGAGCGCCTTCGAAAGGTCGTTCAGGCGAGGAAAACGTGCTGCGTAACATTCCCAGAGGCGCTCCAGGTTGGCCCCTTCTGGAATCTCCGCCTGCTCTTGTTGCAGCCCCGTCAAATCGTGCGTAATCCCAAAGAAAAGGACTTTGATCTTCACAGCCATTACCCGTTTCGCAGCAACTCCCGTAGCGCGCCTTCAAGTTGAGGGAAGCGGAATTGATATCCCGCCTTCAGAAGCCGCGCCGGCTCGAGGCGGGCGCCCGCCAGCAGCAACTCCTCCCCCATTTCGCCGAACGCCAGCCGCACAGCGAAGGCAGGCATGGGGATAATGGCAGGGCGCCCCAGGACCCGGCCGAGGGTTTGGGCGAATTCCAAGTTTCTGACCGGGTTGGGAGCCACGGCGTTCGTGGGACCGTAAAGCGTCTCGGCAGTCGTCGCAAACAAAATGATTTGCACCAAGTCGTCAATTGCGATCCAGCTCGTGTATTGCTTTCCCGAGCCGATCTTCCCGCCAGCTCCCAGCTTGAAGGCGGGCAGCATTTTTGCCAGCCCGCCGCCCGCCCGACTGAGGACGAAACCGATCCGCAGGTTGACCACTCGAATCCCCTGCTCGGCCGCCGGCTTTGTCGCCGCTTCCCATTCCTGGCAAACCTGGGCAAGAAACGATGAGCCCGGTGCACTCTCTTCCCTTAACACTTCGTCGCCGCGGTCCCCATAGTAGCCGCTGGCCGACGCTGCGACCAGCACTCGAGGCCGGCTCGAGAGCCTCGCCAGCGCCTCACAAAGGAGGCGTGTGCCTTGGACTCTGCTCGCGCGGATGGCGCCCTTTTTTGCAGCAGTCCAGCGGCCGGCGACAGTTTCTCCCGCCAGGTGAATTACCGCATCGAAACCTTCCAGCTTCGCCGCATCGATTTCCCCTGCCGCCGGGTTCCAGTACAACAGGGGCGCCCCGGCACGCGGCTTGAATCTCACCAGAGAGGTCACGACGTGCCCGCCGCTGGTCAGGACAGGGATGAGCGTTTGACCGATCAGCCCGCTTGAACCGCTGATGAGGATGTTCATGGACTAGCCACTGACGTGAATGCGCTTGAGCTCCGCCTCCGACCGGTCGTCCTTGCGAAGCCATTCAATGGTCTCGTCAAGAAGCACGCGCATGGCCTCCAGGAGTTCAATGGCGGCATTGCGGAAGTGTTTCGCCGATCGGGTGCGGGGCGGCCTGAATCTATGCAGCATTGGCGCCAATTCCCGCAACATCCAAGCCGCGCAGTTTGGGATTCCCGCGCTTTCCGGCTCACGCCGGACGCGAGCTCTCCTGTTTCGTTTCGTGTTGGGCATTGTTCCTCCCCAGGACGACCACCAGCTCACCATCCCGGACGCGGGCGCTCAAGGGCTCGCAGTGGGCGATCCGCTGCGGCAACGAGACATGCCGCTTCACTCCTCCCACCCTGATGATGAGCTCGTCCAGCTTCTTATGAAGGTTAATATCGTCGCTTGAAACAAAAGGCAATTTGAGATGGAGCTGGTATTTTCCGTTCACTTTGCGAAAACGGTAGGGCGACTCGTTAAAGAATCGCTTGCTGGGATCCTGATCGCCATAGAGCGCCCGGCCCAGCCGCTGTAACCTCTCGACGCCCAGAACCTCGTCTTCAAAAAGCGGCACGCGCCAGACGGGCACGGGGGCGAAGAACTCCTCCACGGATTGTGTCCAGCGCTCCTGCGTGTCCCGCCAGGAATTGAAAAACGTATCGCGGACTTTGTCGGGTAGGATTCGGTTCACGACGACGGCGTCGATGGTCAACCCAAACAAGCAGAAATAGGTGAACGCCCGCTGCGTTTCTTTGAGCACGACCTTCTCCGGATTGGTGACCAGGCGCACCGTAGTTATCTTCGGGTCGGCCAGAAGCTGGTCGATGCCCGCCAGCTTGTGGTGGAGCGTTTCCAGGTTCTGGAAGTATTCTTCCTGAGGCAAGGGCACACCGGCCACCGTGCCAAGCATGGGACGCACCATTTTCATGACGCGACGCTCGATCTTAAACAGTTTGGACATGTACCACTCGAGGGTCGTTGGTATGCTTACGAACCGCAACGACTCGCCGGTGGGTGCGCAATCCAGCAGCATTACGTCGAAGGACTTTTCGCGCACGTACTGATTCACGTAAAGCAGCGAGCTGACTTCCTCCATGCCCGGGAAAATGGCAAGCTCCTCCGCCAACGTCTGCTCGAGCCCGGAGACGTTCAAGAGAGCCGAAACGTAGCCGTAAACGGAGTTCCAGTGGCGGGAAATCTCCTCTTGGACGTCCACCTCCTGAATCCAGAGGTTCTTCGAGATATTCACGAGCTTTCCGGCCTCGTGATCCATCAAGCGCTTGTCCAGGTCGAAAGCATCGCTTAAGGAATGGGCCGGGTCGATTGACATTACGAGCGTGCGATAACCCCGCCGGGCCAGTTCGATACCGGTCGCAGCGGAGATACTCGTCTTACCCACCCCACCCTTCCCCGTGTACAGAATGATGCGCATGCCGTCGCCTCTCGTTCTCGCGTCGCCCCTTAAGCTAGCTTAGCACAAAGGCGAGGATTCAGGATTCAGGATAATCCTTGTATACTGTGTTCGTGGCTCAAGTTCTTCTGGCTGGGAAAGACTGGCAAGCGCGCGCGCTGCTTCGAGCGCAATTGATCGAGGAAGGCGTCAGCGTGGAAGCCTATGAAACGATCGAAGAAGCGCTAGCGGAATTGCAAAGGCGCCTCGTCCTCCCGGCGCTTCTCATCGCTGACATCTCCGCCAGCGACCACCCCTTGGCCGATGTCGAGCGCCTGACGATCTGGGCAAAACGCCTTCCCACCTGGATCATCGCCAGCCACGCCTCGACCGTAAAGGGCGGCCTCGAATCCCGCAATTTCGAGAGGCTCCTCTTTCGCCCTCTAGACATGGGGAAACTCGTCGAACAAGTCAAACAGCGTCTTAGGCGGGAGCAAGTAGACAGTAAGCAGTAGGCAGTCGGGCAGTCGGGCAGGTGGGCAGTTCGGCAGGTGGGACCAAACAAGAGGTGCAGCCCTCTCCCTTGGGGAGAGGGTGTCCCGCGACGGCGCTTTCTCCAGCCGGCGCGGGACGGGTGAGGGGTTCCTTCGAGAACTGCGAAGATTCTTCGCCATGAAAATGCACACACCGAAGGCGCCTTGGAGTGCGGTAGCAGCAGCTACCGCCTTGCATATGTGCCGCATTAACCGAAGTCGGTAGCTGCTGCTACCGCACTCCAAGGCGCTTCGCGCGTTTTCATGTAACGTGGTGAGCCGAAGGATCATGAAATCTTCGCTCAGAATCACAAAGGCCCAGCATGAGGGAGGCCCGTTCCCAGTTTCTGCTTTCTAATTTCTACTTTCTGCTTTTCGCACCACTGGCTGCTCACGAGTGAGGCAATGAAGCGTTCCGAGTCCCCAGACGAGGTCCACCGCGTGTATGCCTATCACCGCGCGGTCGCGAAAAAGCTCAGCGAGTGTGCCCAGGGCGATGCGGTCGTTGGAATCATTGAAGGTAGGAACCAGAACGGCGGCGTTTGAAATGTAGAAGTTCGCATAGCTTGCGGGCAGGCGCTGGCCGTCGAAGAAAACTGGGGCAGGCATAGGCAGCGGCGCCACTTGCAGGCGCGAGCCGTCCTCGAGGCGCATTCCTTGCAATCGTTCGCGGTTTTCTTCGAGAGGCCGGTAATTCGCGTCGCTCGGATTACTCTCCTGGCAGAGCACCACGGTGCGCGAGTCAACAAACCGGCACAAGTCGTCCACGTGGCCGTGGGTATCGTCACCGGCAATGCCTTTTCCCAACCAAAGCACTTTCTTGACGCCGAGGTATTCTCGAAGCGCTTCCTCGGTCTCCCTGCGCGTAAAGCCCGGATTGCGCGCTTGGACTTCCTGGTCCAGCAAGCACTCCTCAGTACTCAGCAGGGTGCCGCACCCGTTCCCGTCTATGGCTCCACCCTCGAGCACAAGTGGCACAGGCACTCTCGCCTGTGCCCGTGGCCTCTGGCTTGTACCGTCAAGCACAGGCACGGGCGCCTGTGCCACAAAACGCCGGCAGCCGAGCGCGCGCGCGGCCAGCGCAGGCACTTTGTTGTCCTTCTGCCAGTTGGGGTACTTCGCCCAGCCGTTAAAAGCGAAATCGACAATGGCCACTTCCGGCTCCGCTTCTTTGTGAGTGGCTGTCCGGGAGGGATCGCGCTCCCCTCCTTGGTAAGGAGGGGCCAGGGGGTGGTCGGCATCCCGCTTCACGAATATCGGCCCGAAATCTCGCGTCCAGCCACGATTGGTTGGAATCCGAAAAAACTCGAGGCGCGAAAGCTCCACTCCCACACGCCGCAAGATTCGCCTTGCCTCTTCTTCGTGCGCTTTCGAATTCACCAGGATGCGCACGGTCTCCCCGGGCGCGATCCTGCGCACGATCTCAGCATATACCCAGGGGATGGGAGCGAACTTGCCCGGCCAATCGCTGCGGTTGTGCGGCCACCCAATCCAGGTGGCTTCGTGCGGTTCCCATTCGGCGGGCAAGCGATAACCCAGCGCCGCAGGCGTCTGCTTTACTCGTCTTTGCGCCACGTTTTCTCATCCAAGAATCTTTGCGTTATTCCCGCGTAAGCGTCGATGCGCCGGTCGCGAAAAAAGGGCCAGTTACGGCGGACCTCTTCCACGCGCTCGAGGTCAATTTCCGCCAGCACTAGCTCCTCCTGGTCCGTCGAGGCCTCCTTCAGCACCACACCGAACGGATCGGCGACGAATGACGTTCCCCAGAACTCGATCCCTGCTCCCTGCGCGCCGGTTGGCTTCTCGATGCCCACCCGGTTCACCGCCGCTACGTACACGCCGTTGGCGATGGCGTGGCTGCGCTGAATGGTCCGCCAGGCATCGCGCTGAGCGTCGCCGTGCTGCGCTTTCTCATGCGGGTGCCAACCAATTGCGGTGGGATAGAACAAAACCATCGCGCCTTGGAGCGCCGCCAGGCGCGCTCCTTCCGGGTACCATTGGTCCCAGCAAATCAGCGTCGCAAGGCGGCCCACTCGCGTGTCGAAGGCGCGGAAGCCAAGATCGCCGGGTGTGAAGTAGAATTTCTCGTAGTAAGCCGGATCATCCGGAATGTGCATTTTCCGATAGATGCCGGCCACTTCTCCATCCGCGTCAATAATGGCGGCGCTATTATGATAAACGCCCGCCGCGCGCCGCTCGAAAATCGGCGCGATCACGACCACTTGCTTCTCTTTGGCGATTCTCCCCAGTACTTGCGTGCTGGGGCCGGGCACCGGCTCTGCCAGGTCGAACAACGCCGCGTCTTCTCGCTGGCAGAAATACTTCGAACGGAAAAGCTCCGGCAGGCAGATAACCTCCGCGCCCTCATCCGCTGCCTTTGCTACACGTAACTCTGCCCGATGCAGGTTCTCCTGCGGGTCAGGACTACACATCATCTGTATCAGGCCGATGGTGAATTTTCGCTGCATTTAGATGAGCATACGCAAGTTCCCACGCTTTGCCAAGGAGCTGTGCGAGAAGCAATTCTGAATTATCAGGCAAGTTTGGACGAAATCCGGCGACGGACCTCGTCCCAGGAAACGGTTCTTGCTTTGCCGGAATTGAGGTCCTCGATGCGGCGGGCGATTTCTTCGTTCCAGGCGGCTTCGATGGCTTCGGGATCGTCATGGACGCCATCCAGACCCTCCAAGAGAGAGCCTGCCAATTCGGCGCGTTCTTCGGCGGTAAGGGCGAAGGCGCGCTTCAACAGTTCAGTGGCGTCGTGCATCATGAGATCATTATACGGACAGGGTCAGGATATGGGCTAGAGAGAGGTTACGGGGAAAAATAAAGAGCCGGTAGCGGCTTTTGCGTATGTAATCGGGCGTATAATTCTGCTTCATGTCGTGCTTGCCGCACGGCTGTTGGTCACAACCCGGATGAGATTCTCCGCGACCTCTGCGCCTTTCAAGCTTTAACACGGAGGGCACGGAGCGCCTCAGTGTCCTCCGTGTTGAAGCTCTTCTGCCCACAGAGGGCACGGAGGCACTGCTGACTCCGGAGAAATCTTCGCGTGCCGAGAAGAAGCTGACCACTAGCGCTGCAAAGGGAGCGAGGAGAAATGAAAGCAATGGAGTGCAGCAACTGTGGAGCGTCCGCCAGGATGGCGCCTGGCGCTTACGCGCTTAATGAGTTGGGGGCAGTTCTTTGCTTGTGCCTGCTTTTCGCGGTGGCAGCGCCCGCACGGCCGGTCCCTGCCACTGCGATGGTTCGCCTCACACCCGCCACTCTCAGTTTCGGCAGTCAAGTTGTGGGCGCCTCGAGCGCGTCCCAGCCGGTCACGCTGAGCAACACCGGGACGGAGTCCCTCACCATTACCAAGCTCACAGCGAGCGGAGATTTTTCCGAGACCAATACCTGCGGCGGCGACCTCGCCGGCAGTACTTCCTGCACCATCGACGTCACCTTCACGCCTACTGCGAAGGGTCTCAGAAAGGGCGCCCTCTCCCTCCTTGTCAATGGCACAGGAAGCCTGCAATTAGTTCATCTGATGGGCGTGGGCACACAGGTGAAGCTCTCGGTCGACGCTTTGAGTTTCGAGGGCCAACCTCTTCGCAGCCCCAGCAGTCCCAAGCCGGTGACCCTGACGAACATTGGCAACACGCTCCTGAGGATCGCCGCAATCCGCATCACACCTCCGGTTACGGTGTGGGGATCTCCCCTCGGCTCGAATGTCAGCTCGATTCATCGGGCGGAGGAGTTCGCCGAAATCAACGGATGCGGAACTTCCCTGGCCCCGGGGGCGAGCTGCACAGTCAGCGTCACCTTCACGCCCCGCAGGGCCGGAAGCTCCACAGCATGGCTGATCGTCAGCGACGACGGCGGCGGCAGCCCGCAACGCGTCACGCTCTCGGGTATTGGACTTCGATAACGACGCTTAGCGTTCCTCATCGCCCCCGAATTGGGCCGCGGGGAACGCCACATCCGGGAGTACCTGCGTGTGTTCCATCCGCACAGCTTGAAGGCTGTTCGGATCCAGGCCTAGCAGCTCCAGGATGGTTGGCGCAATCTGGGCAGTCTCAACGGGGCTGGTGACGGTCGACGGTCGAAACGCCGGATTCGACACTAACAGCATCACATTTGTGTCGTCGCGCGAAAAGCCCCCATGTTCCGCAAGCTTCTTTGTGCTGCCGGAGTATGTCACGCCGACATCTGGCACGGTAATGATATCGGGTGTGCGCGGATCGCCATTCGGGGGCAGTCCCGGCGCGTTGAAATAGGTGGTGAGGATCGGTCCATAGAAGATCTCGCCGATACCAGCCACGTTATTGTTGGTCGGAGAGGTGGTCCTCAGCATGCTGACCGCGCTCGCCGTCGTGCAGTTGCTGTTGAGCCAAACCAGAGAAATATCATCCTCGGTCGGGCCAATGCCGGTCGGATTCGAGGGCGATTCGGAAGTGGGCAGGCAACCATTGGCATCCAGAATCGTGGCCGGGGATGTCGAGATCGGGTCGTTGGGCGAATTCGAGATACCCAAATAACGCGCTGAATCGATTGGGCTCTGGCCGTGCTTGGCCGAGATTACGATGACTGTCGAGCCGAGCAGTCCCCGAGATTGCAAGGCGGAAACCATCTCCCCGATCGATGCATCGACGAATTGAATCTGCCCCATCAGCGCGGCGCTCGGGGTGCCTTGAGCGTCCAGGTAGCCACCCGTAACGGTAGGGGTCAAAGACTTTTCAATCAGCTTCTCGCCAACGCTGACCGCCTGGAAGTTCATCCCAAACAGAGCAGGTGTGGGCGCCGAGGCAGACCCGTTATGGTTTTTCCCGTTAATCTCGTTGAGAATCGCCTGAACTTTTAAGGTGTCGTAGCACTGGACGTTCTGGAAGCTGTCGGTCCAGGAATTCGACTTCTTGATCGCTGTAGAATCGGGGAGCGGATCGCAGGTCGTCCCGTTTGGCAGAGCGACGTTAGGCAGGGGCACGGGAATGGAATTGATCTCCGGAGAATAGTAGTCATTCACGTTCGTACCGTTGCCCGGGCCGTTAACTGAAGAATACGAAGGGTGCTTGTCGGACCAGGCGGTGTAACGGTTGGCGGCATGGACAACTCCAAAAATGGTGTTCGTGCGAACGAAGTTCCAGGGGTACACGGGAGCGCAACCGTTGGCGGGATCGCGGTCCAGCTTACGATAATCAATGGATGCGACGCCACCGTCAGCACCGCCCGGCGCTCCTCCGTTGAGCGCGGTTTGGTCAATGTCAATGCCCTCGTCGAATTCCGTCGTCGTGCCGGTTGGCGGCGTGCCGGGCGTGCAAAGGTCCGGCGCGCCGTAGACACCATTGCCTGTGGTCAGCGCCGGTGGATCGAGCGACCGGTCATAAGCGACGTCATAAAACGCCCCGAACGAGCGCGGCGTACCGCCCGAGACGATAGCGGTCAAACCAGGGAAAGAGTCAGAAGGCTTGGACGTGGAGGTGTTAAGGTAATTTACGCCGGTAAGGGCGAGAGCAGCCAGGTTGGGGCAGTATGCCGCACCGCCGTTGATCCCGTTGGCGCAGTTAATGAAGTCCACCGCGTGCATGCCGTCGATACTGATGAGCAAGACATGCCGAACGCCCTGCCGGCCGTAATTCCCGTCGGGCGAGCCCTGCGGTCCGGCGTAGATGTTGTAACTTACCGCTGATGCGAGCAGGAAAGCGCCCGCGGCAGTTCCGACGATCCAGTTCCTTCTCCGTGACCGAAACGTGTTCATTCGTTCCTCCTATGAGTTTTGGGTTTGGGAAGCCCCACGGATAGTAAAGCAATTGAAAGTTACGGGAGTGTTATGCAGGGGTGACGTGTCGGTAAAGTTGTCCGAAACGACGCCACTACCCGACGCCACCACGGGCCAAAAGTCCCAGATCGGTAGTTGTGATTAGAAATTGGCGAGCTGTTGCTTCAAACGATCCGGAGAGAGATGGCAGTAAATCGGGGAAAAGCTCTGCTGTGGAACGGCGTCACCACTCTGGCTGAAAACAAGGTAAGGCTCCTGACGGGTGTTCCAGGGAGCCCACTGCGGAAGGCCTGGCCCGTTAGGATCTCCGAATTTCGCAAAGTTCGTCCAGTAAGTCTGCATGATTTGCGAGAGCTTGCGGTCGGCCGAAGTGAACGGCAGCCAACTGAACGTGCGAGCCTGAAACGCGCCGAAGACGTAAGGAAGTTCCAGCGCGTGGAAGGCGCCGAGCTCGGACTCACCCTTTCCTGGAACCGAACGATCGAACCTGTAGATGAATGCACGCCGCCCAGCGCTCGTTGTCAGTGCCGCCTCCGCTCCGACGGGACATGCGACCAGGATGTCGCTGCTCGCCTTATCGATCGCGGGGTTGCCGTGAAGGAGAATTCGAATCGTGTACGTCGCGACCGTCAGGTCTGTCCAGTAGCCGTACAGAGGGCGCGCCACACCCGCGAATTGCTTGAGCGTTTCGCCAATGCCCGGCTTGGCGGCGGGCTGAGGCGACTTCTTGGCCGCCGCCGCTGCAACTACTCGAAAGGCGGCAGACTCTCTGGCATTCAAGCCCGCGAGTAAATCAACCGGCTCAATCGTTCCTGAGGCAAAGGCTCTTGCCGGCGACTGGGGAAGGACCCATCCGTCCACGATCGATGCGTTGGGGTCGTAGCCCTTGAACTGCGAAGCAATCAGGTGGTCTTCAATGTCAGTGATCTCGGTGGCCGGCAAACTCCTCAGGATTTGAATTTGCGATCCCGGCTTGCCACCTGCCGCTTCTTTTCCAACGGCTAGTCCCAGCGGTTGCATCTGAACAACGGTGCGTTCGGGCTCGAGCCCGAACGCAGGACCGCTCTCCGCAATGACCCGGCAAAAGAGGTTCTTCGTGAGTGGAGAAGCCATCAGCATCGTCGCGTCGACCGATCCCGCCGACTCACCAAAGAGCGTCACATTGGTCGGGTCGCCGCCGAATGCGGCGATATTCTGCTGCACCCACTCGAGCGCGGCGATCTGGTCAAGAAGGCCGTAGTTTCCTGAGCTGTGGTGGGGAGATTCCGCCGTCAGCTCGGGATGAGAGAAGAAGCCCATGGCTCCCAGGCGGTAGTTGACAGTGACGACGATGACGCCGTGAGACGCCAGGATGGCGCCGTCGTAGGCGGCTTCTGTCCCACTGCCGACCCGGTTGCTGCCACCGTGCAGCCAGACCATGACCGGAAGATGCGTGCCCGGCTGCAATTGAGGTGTCCATACGTTGAGGTACAGGCAATCCTCCGATGGATCGAGCGTCTGACGGCTGAATGCAACGCCGTAGGTCGCTGCGAGCGGCTCGATGAAGCTGTCGGTGCCCGCAACGTTCTGCATGCAGGGATGGGACGGCCTGGTCGCGTCGCGGACCCCCGGCCAGGAGGCAACCGGTTGAGGCTCGCGCCATCGCAGAGCCCCTACCGGAGGCATCGCGAAAGGGACACCTTCAAATACAGCGATATCGCCCCGCAGCGCTCCCTCGAGGGTGCCGCTGGTCAAATGAACGAGAGGTCCTTTGGGCGCCACGCGCTGCGGCCTTTCAGTCGACGCGAGGAGCATTGGAATGGCAAGAAAAAGACAAAGAAACCGCATAACGGTAGATCTCCTCCCGGCCTCCGCGGTCAATGCCGAAATTGAAATAGAGAGCGACGATATATTCGGCATTGACGATTTTCCCGTAGTTAGTAAAACATAGTAACATTAATTGACTAAGCTGACTCCAGCGGCGCTCGACAAGATCGTCCAAGACACCGTCGGCAGAATCCTGTCGGTTGTTTCCGCGAAACAGGTGTTTCTCTTCGGGTCTGCAGCGCGTGGTGACCTACACGACAATAGCGATATCGGTTTGCTGGTCGTCGTACCCAGTAGGACCCACCGCCGAGGGACCGCACAGCGCATATATCGCAACTTGATCGGGCTGGGGTTTGGCGCAGACGTAGTGGTCGTAACAGAAGAGGATATCGAAAAGTACCGCGATGTGGAAGGCTGGGTTATCGGTGAGGCGTTAGCGGAGGGACAACTCGTTTATGGTGCGTGAGGCGTCGACGCCGCGTAAGTGGTTGAAACGTGCCAAGAGCAACCTGGCAATTGCCCGCCAGCCTAGGACTGACGAGATATCTTGGGAGGATCTCTGCTTTGAAGTCCAGCAGGCAGCGGAGAAGGCGCTCAAGGCGGTCGTGCTGGCCAAGGGAATCAAATTTCGCTTGGAAAGCCGCAGCCGGCGCGGGTTGATTCTCTACCCGCCAGTAACGCTCCAGTTGCTTCGCGACGTTGCGTAAACCCTATGGCACGCGGACATCTTGCGAAGGGGAGACGAGTTGCCCGCTTCGTATTTCCTTTTTCGTAAAAGAGGTCTCGAGCCTTGCCATTCTTTCCTCGATGCTCGCGAGCGAACTGGCCAGCGCTTTATGGTCTTCCTCGCGGCGGAATATCGGGTTGTTCACCCACCAGTCCATGCCCATTTCCTTGGCCTTGTCGACCGAGCAGATGACCAGGCGGATCTGAATCGACAGGAGTTCGATGTCCACCAGTTTGACTCTGATATCGCCCGCGATGATGATCCCTTTATCCAAAACACGCTCCAGCACGTCGGCCAAAGTCGAGCTTTCCACTGCGTGTGACATGCTGCGTTGCTGCACCATATGATCTCCTTTTACAGAAGCCTTCCCAGTGGGCCAAGATCCAAATTCAGGTCCTCTTCTTCGAGGCCAAATTCCTTCCGCAGCCGTTCAATTTCCTGTGCTTGCTTCATCAGCGTCAGTCCGAGCCTTTCAATCTGCTGCTCGCTCAAGGAACCCCCCTCCACCCGGCGAATGGCTTGCCGCTCCATCAACTCGTGCAGGAGCTTGACCAGGGTCAGGACCAGTTGCCCGAGCCCGTTCTTGGCGTCATTCACATCGAAGTTGACTCGGCCGGTTCGTGGGCGCTGACCCGACGATTTGGAACCGAGCAAATTGTCCACTTTCATCACTCGGGCGAAATCCTCCACGGCCTCAGACTCCACTCGTGCCAGTTCGGTTGAGCCCATTTGCCTTCTCCTTTCCAATGCCCATGCCGGCGCCCAAATGCAGCGGCGCGAGGGAGACGCTTTGACGCGCTGTCTCCATGGACGTGAGCACGATTTGCAGTCCGAGGTAAACGAGGTCGATATCGGCGACCGAGATCGTCGCCTCCCCGGCCACCACAACCCCCTTGTTGAGCACCCGGTCGAGGACCTCACACAGAGATACCTGCTGGGTGTCATCCAGCTCGAGTTCAGAAAGCGCGAGCAACCGGTTTCCGGTCTTGCTTTCAACAGGCATAGGTCCTCGATTCCACGCGGTTGTGCTGGTAAAGGGCTTGTCCCAACTCTGCCAGCCGGCGAAAGCCCCGAATCTCCCCCCAACGGTGGACAACCGTCATTTCTCTTCCTTGAAGGCACTGCTGGAACTTCTGGCGTACCAGCGATTCGCGGCGATACAGAGCAGAACACAAAACGCAATCGCTGGGGGGCGTCACAAGGTTGAGAAAAAGTCCAGGCACACTGACGCCTAAGCGCACGCAGGCAGCCAGCAAGTCTCGTGTTTCCTCAAAAGCCATATCGGTGGGGATGCTGACCGCATAAATGGCGGATTTTGCCGGATCAGCAAGCAACCCTCTGAACCTCTTGAGGATTTTTGATATCGACACTAGCTCCTGAGAAAACTTGGTGAGTCGGAAGATCTGCGGGTATTTAAGAAACAAGTCGAAGAACGCCTTAAGCCATTGATCGACGATCCCCGGAAGTTCCAGCAGACGAATCAGGTGACCTGTTGCTGCGGAATCGAGCACGAGGACGTCGTGGCGGCCCGAGGCGAGCAAGGCCATGACCCGCGTCAGGCCCATCACCTCGTCGAGGCCCGGGGGGGAAAGGTCGAGAATCCGTTCCAGCACTTCGCGGTCGAAGGTTAAATCAAAGTTACTCGAGATGGATTCCAGGAATTTCTGAATGTCTCCGGCATATTGTTTTTTCAAAGCCTTAAATTCCGACTCCGCATCGACCTCGATGGCCGTCAGGCCCGAAAGCACAGGCTTCGGCCGGGAGCCGATGGGTGTCCCCAAGCAACTTGATAAAGCGTGGGCAGGCCCGGTGGAGAAAAGAAGAACTTTCTTCCCTGCGCGATCTTGCGCCAGGTGCACAGCCGTCGCGCAAGCTAAAGTTGTCTTACCCACGCCGCCCTTGCCCGCAAAGATCAGAAGCGTAGTTTGGGATGTAGGCCACTGGATGCCTGCCTCCGTTCTGAGCGCCAGAGCGGGCAATGTTTCGGTGGTTGCGGGAGGGGCTTCGGTGATTTGCCCCACTCGGTCCCAGAATGACTCCAGCGTTTTCTGCCCCCGAACTTCCTCTGCATAAAGTGGCAGCCCCCAGAGTGCAAACCTGGTTAAAGACGTTTGGCTGAAAAGATTCCGCAGTTGCCGAATCTGGCGGAGACGCTCGTCCCCACAAACGGGGCACGAGTTATTGGGATAGAGCCGGTTGATCACGATGTCGGTCATCGGCAACATGAGGCGGTCCACTTCCCTTACGATCGAGACGGTCTCGCGAATGCTCATCATCTCGGCGAGCATCACCGGAACAAAACGGCAACGGCGCGAATCCTGTAGCACCCCTTCCATGCGTTTTACTGAGGCGGCCAACTCTTCCAGGAAGGCGTCGAGTTCATCGCGATCTCGGGAACGGGCAAAGACCCATTTCATGTAGCGGTGCTTTGCCAGCAGAGTTTCTAGCATGGCGAGCCATTTGCGAAGGAATTCCGGCATGGCCAGCAGGCGCAGGGTGTGACCACTGGGGGCGGTGTCCACGACGATGCAATCGTAGCTGCCCTTCTCCACCCACATGGAGATCTCCAGGAAGGCCATGAGTTCATCCAAGCCCGGCAAGGACAGCTCTAGAAAGCGGTTGATTTCTTCTCTATCGAGGAAGGTCCCGCGCGAGACGATTTCCCTGAGCTTCTCAGTGTGCTTCTGCCTGAAATTGGACAGGTATTTCTGCCCATCAATTTCGAGAACCTCCAGGTTTTCGGGTGGGATCAGGTCCGCCAAGCTATCGGCGAGTGAATGAGCTGGATCGGTGGAAACCAGGAGAAAAGAGGATTGCGGTGAGTTTCTTGCCAGACGCAACGCGGCGGCGGTGGCGCAGGTAGTCTTTCCAACCCCACCTTTGCCGCCAAAGATAAGTAGATGCAGGCCCTGGTGATCCAAAAACGGTGGCGCAGCCATGCTCTCCGCGCATCTCATGCACCCCTTACGCCGCCCCTCTGTGTTCACGTTGGCCTCGCTTTTCCTCTCCGCCATGCTCCTCTTGGAGGCCTCGGCCACGCTTTTGCATTCTGTCCAGTCGGTCGAGTAAGGTCTTTTCTTCGCCTGCGAACTCTTCTTCCGAGATCTTTCCGGTTTCCAGCATCATGTAGAGATTACTCAACTCTGCGGTGATGGATTCGCTCTCGTTGGCAAGCTCCTGCTGGGCGGCGTTGTGAATCTCACGAAAGATCCAGAGCAAACTGTGCACCGGAAACAACAAGAGGTCGTCCACAAGCACCATTGCACCCTCCCGCATGGCCCGTTTCAGAGCTTGAGATCGATGTCGACAAAGTTGTGCGGAGCCCACGGCCCGTTGTAGTCTAAGGCGAAGTTGTTATCAAACTGCTGCGCGGCCTCGAAAACGCAGCTCTCGAATTGTGGCATCGCTGAACGCTCGACCAAACAAGCCAGATTCATCACCTCGCGTTCAGTACGGCATTTCCTTTGCTCGATCTCGGCGCAGTGGGGCGCCAGAATCGCTTCCACTTTGTCGGCGTAGGTCTCCCGATCCTCTTTGAGCAGTTGGTCAAACATCCTGCCCACTTCGATCTTTTCCTCCTGCGTGGGCTCGCGAGGACCTCCCAGAAATTGGTCCCGGGCCCGCCTCAGCTCCGGATGGGTGTTAACGAAATATTCGAAGATGTTGGGCACGTCCCAGGTGACGCGCACCCCCATCTCGACCTTGCCCGCCACGCGCCGCAGTTGTTCGAGTAGCGCATGCTGGTTGCGAGAAAGCAGGTTTCGTACGGCCTGCGGGCTGTCCGCGAGGATGCCGAAGGACATGGGGAGAGGTGTGGTCTCGGCCATCAGCTTCTTGAGGACCTCTTGGTGGGCGGCAAGATGGGAGCGTTCTGGCCGCACCCTGTCGCCTCGTACATTGCTGACGACGGCTGCTACTTGCCCCCCCGGGATGGAATAAACCTCACCTCCGTCGATGCCGAAGTCTCCGTACGTCCGCCCCTGGCTGTCGGCGATGATCGCGTAAAGGTAAGCTCTACTCCTGCCTGCCGAGTGATTCGCCAGCCGCTTCTCAGTCGTCTTTGCATTCGATACTTGGTCCGTCTTCACGGATTCTTTTCCTCCGTAGGGCGACCGACGCAGTGAACGATCATCTCGACGAGCAGCGCTGCGCGGAACATGGCGTTTTCGGGCTCGCTGGTAAGAATCTGCGCGGCGATTTCGCTTGCTGTGTGCCCCGAGACATGAAGTTCCAAGATACGAGCGAGCAAGGTTTCGCAGGCTTGGGCATGCTCGCACTCCATAAAGTCGGGGTTTTTTCGGTTTTCCCGACCTGCTCCCTCCTCGGGGTTTTCTCCATCCCAGAGCACCTTTTCCTGGCTCCCCTTTACTCAGTGCTGCGAGATCCCGAAGCCCCCGCCCTCTGGGCAGCGTCCTTCCTCGGGTTGAGAACGGGCTCGGAGACCTGCTCGGTCGAAGCGCGCCGCACGATATTCACTTGCTCGACCGCTTTGATACTACCCTCTTCCGTGTGGATCTCAAGCATCGCCTTGCACACGCAGCACTTAAAGGGACCCTCATAGTGGTCGTAGGCGTCGTCTAAATCCACGTTGCGCCCGCAGCTGGGACAGTTGATTCTCATATCTTCCCCCCGAGTCCTCACTCGGCGATGTGCGGCGAAGGCCCACCCTCCAGCCCCGAGCGCATCCCCCTGGCCAAGTAACACGCCTCAGTACCTGATCCTCAGCGCAGCGGCACTACTCCGCATCATGGGCTTGGCATTGACCCCAGGCACACCCGCAGGTTTGCGGTCGGCCAGGCCCTGCAACAGGGTGGACTCTTCGGCTTCGATCTCACGCAGCCGGGCATCCAGCTCTGCCACCCGGCGGCTGGCGGTTGTTCTTTCTGAGGCGCGCCGAGCCTTTTCGATTTCCAGGCATGCGATTTGCAAATGCGTCCTGTGGGGAGTAGCCAAGCGCTCCACTCGACCGGCCATCGTGCGAATGGTTCTCAAGCCCCTTAGAGGTATAGGCATAGGTGTGCTCCTTTCATGCGGTCGCGAGGCGGTGGTGATTCTTGCGTCGCTTGGAATGGTTCCCGCAGACTTTCTCCATTGCCTCCCTCACCTTTTGCAGCATGAGCGACTTCCCGTCGTGAGTAACCTTTGCAGTGTCCGTCTTGAGAACGTCGCAGCACACCCACCAAAAGGTGGGATCCTCGACCAGAGCGCGGCTGTGGCGGTGGGCGAGGATCTTGGCGATGGCGATACAGGCCCTGATCGTGGGGCGGTGGTTGTTGACGCCGACCCCACGGAGTTCCCTGACGATATCTACGATCCTTTCAGCATCAATGCGCGGAAGGCCCGACTTCGCCTGGGTGATCTGAATCTCCGTTTCGCGATCATAATGCCCAAGGTTGATGGTAATCAACCGATCCATCAGCGCGTCCTGTGTCTTGTGAACACCGGCATATTCTTCGGGGTTCGAAGTCATGATTGCTCGAAAGTCCTCGTGTACGCGCACACACCCCTCGCCATTCCTGCCCAGGTTGGGCAGATTGAGAATCCTACCCTCCAGGATGCTGAGCAGCACGTTGTTGGCCTCCGGCCTGGAACGGTTGAATTCATCATAAATCAGCGTGTGTCCGTTGAGGCAGGCAGTGGTAAGCCGGTGGTCCTCCCAAAGAGTGCTCATGCTCTCTTCGGTCTTCACGACGGAGTGGATGTAATTATCGATAAGCTTGTACTTACGGTAGCCGGAATCCTTGCCAATCAGGTCCGAGCTGCCAAACTCGTCGTCGCCATGCAGGAGGACGACCGGGCGGCCGAGCTGCGCGGCAACGTGCAGGGCGAGGGTCGTCTTCCCCGTTCCTGCCAGGCCGGCAAAATGGACTGCGTATCCCACACCCAGATAACTCAGCGCCCGGTCCGTCAATGCCTGAATATGCGGGGTCAAGACAAATTCCTCGCTAGCCTCGGGGACAATGCTTTGCCCTACGGGCTCGACCACTTCGCAGGTTACTGAGCCAACCTTCCCCTCATCCCCATTCATAGGTGTTATTTCCCTTTCACTGAGCTTTGTGGTTCAGTTGGAGCCTTGCCCGGATTACGGCGGTGAGCTTAGTGTTTCCGTTTCTTTCGTGCCGGCATCTTTCCGCCGCCCACTGCGAGCGGTGGCTGGCCACCTGTTTCGCTCTTGCTCCCTTCCAGGTCGGCTTTGGTTTCCTGCATCGTTTGGCTTGCGGGTTTCTCCACCGCCCCGTGCGATGGAGTATGCAAGGCACGCCATGTTTGGCGAATGCTGCTGAGGTCCGTGTGGACCTCCGCGCGGAGGCCCTCGACCGTACGCTTAAGGTCCGAGAGGGAGCTTAAACGATCGGCTTTCGTCCTCCTGGCCTGGGCGGCGAAGCTCTTGGAAAATTTGGCCAGCGTCTGGGAGACCTCGGCCCGCCGCTGCTCGATCCCTCGCTCCAAAGCCTGGACCAATCCCTGGCGTGCGCTTCGCAACTCCAGGATCTCATTCCGCAATTGAGTCATATGTGCGGCTAACTCACCCATGGTTTTGCTCCTCCTTGTTTCTAAGCTGGTTGTGCCCTTGCAGGCGGCTTCAGTTCCGACCTCTTCGCTTTGCCACGGCTAGAGCCCCTCCCGTCGCTACCTTTCTAGGACCACGCAGGCTCCAACAGGCAGCACTTCGATCGCAACTCCCGAGGGCTTTGCCGATGGCTGAGACGCTATGCGCCCCTGCCCGCCCAGGCACGACGCGCGCCAGCAATATCCTCTCTCGTGTCCCGTTGCTGCCGGCTGACATTTTGCCTCAGTCTCTTCAGGAAAGCAAGACGCCCCGCTCTCACCCTTTCCGCCATTCGAGTCTGTGTACCCGAAAAATCGGCACACATTTCAGCCACGTCCTTCTCGCGATTCCTGTTTCCATCCGCAAGCTCTTTTCGGAACGCTAGACGGCTTCCACGTAGCGCCTGGATCTCCCCGGATAATCGAGTCATATCCTCCAACAATCTTCCCATTGTGGTCCTCCTTTGATTTTTCCGGCTTCTGGCCTATCATCCAACTGCCGAGCGGAGGACCGCACAACAGCCCCCCGCCCGACAGCGGTTGGTCCCCCATGAGTACTAGGCGGGAGCAGCAGCACTGGCTGTCAAACCGATAGCCTCGGCATACTTCAGGTAGGTTTCGACCGAGGCAATCACCACGCGGGCTTCGACCGAAAGCAACTCGATCCCGACTAGCGACACCTTCGCCCAGGCGTCGATCACGATCCCTTTGTCGAGAATCCGATCGACTACTTCCGCCAAGCTCGAGGAGTCGGTCGATTTTGCAACTTTCGCCATGGCAGTTCTCCTTCCGGGTAACAAGTTACCCTAGTTTCGATTAGGGCACGCCTCACGTTAATGTGACCTGCCTAGCCCCCTCTAGAGCAAGTTGGGTGCCGCACTCGAGAGATTGCACTTGATCTTTCCATTAGCTTGATTCACAAGAGGAAAGCGATGGCCCGCAAAGAGTAACTGGCTCTGCAGCGGGTTATTGGTACATTCACCGTGTGGAACGGAGGCGCTGGAAGTAGGGAATGGATTCCCCAACCTGCCACCTGTTTCGGAACTCCTTGGGCGTCCACCTACGCTTGCAGGGAATCAACAAAGTTGTACGGCGGCCAGGGGCCGCTCAGGAGTAGCTTGACGGACTCCTGCGGATGGAGCTGACAAGCGGCTCGGCGGAAGGATTCAACTGAATCGCGGCGTACGAGGAAGTAAAGGGACAGGAGGTGGGTCCCGCTCGATTCGGGATATTCCACTTTGCGACGAACGAAGAAGTCGGCCAGGAAACTGCAAAGCTCTTCGGCCAACCGGCGTTGGTCCAGGGCTGCTCGGTCCAGGCCCAAAACGCGTTGTCGCTTTGCTGCAAGATAAGCAGCACCGGAAGCACAAGAAAGGGGAAAGGATTTTGGAAAGGCAGGCCGTGGCTTGCTCTCCGATCCAGCTCCGGAAGTGTCGAGGAGAACGCGAATGCCCATCTCCCCCAACCCCTTGAGTTCGTGGAGAAGTGCGCGGTATGCGCGGTGATTTTCTCTCAACAAGACAATCGCATCGCCCGGACATTCAACCCGACACCCATATCGCAAGGGAATCACAGTCAACTGACGATAAAAGGTCTCAACGACCGTCCCATACGCGAGAAGTTCCGAGGTATCAAGAGGCGAGTCGGGCTCTGCCAGTTTAGAAAGTACAGCGCCCAAGCCCTCGTGATTTACTGTGGATACGCATTGCCCCCCCACCCCGCTCGGGGTTTCGAGGTCGGCCGGCAGAGGCCCACCAAAGATGCAGTAGAGTAGGTAACTCACGCGTCTGCTCCCTGCGATAGGGGAGGAACGAAGCGATAAGGGGGCCAGGGTCCGGACAGTTCGAGGACCAGCCCCCCCATTGCATGTTTCTCATTTACCTCATCGATTCGCGCCCGAAATGCCGGCATCGCACTCTTGGGCAGCAAAAAGGCCCAATTCAGCACAGCCTCGATTCCGCTTTCCGGAGCCGCACGCTGCACCTCCGGACAATCGCGAAAATCCGAAGCCTGCTTTATCAGGTCGCTGGCGACTTGGCGGCGCGTCTCGTTTAGCCACCGGCTCAGTTCCTTCTCTGCACCGGCCCGGATCCGCTGTTCCTCGAAGTAGCGTCTCCCCTGCGGCAGTGCCGCGAGCTGCGCTTCCTGTGCGGCCAGGCTTGCAGACGCCAGGGCCTGCCCGGCCTGCTTTCTGTCAAGCAGGCCCCTGACTGACCATTCCTCTTGATCAGCTACCCGCTCCAGGAACTCCAAAATCGCCGCACCATGCCTTTCCACAAATTCTGCCAGGCGTTCCTGCGACGAGAAAAGGGTTCCGAAACGGACGGGAAGCACGGGAGAATGGCGCATCACCTCCTCGACCACCACCTCATGCTGCATGGCGCGCGGCCCTACCCAAGCCAGATCCTGCATGCGTTGTTCGGCCGCGCCGCCGCAATAATCTTCCAAGCGCACCTCGCATAGGACGGCACAAAGATTCGGGAAAGGCCGAAATACAGTCAGAGGATGCTGGCCATCCACACCCGTCCCCGCGAGCTCCCCGATGAGGTTCGAGCGGGCAAAGCAAAACAGGTAAAGTGCCCCCTGGACCGTCTCCATCTATTATTCACCACATCGGTTGAGAGTCTGCTGACGAATTTCTTGCAGTGCGCCCTCCAGGTCGCTGACCTCAATGGTCACCGGAGCATGCCCGGCCGGTGCTTTATCGCCCGCCTGAACGGCTCGCCGGACCGCTCGCAGCGCGGCTCGGGCGCACGTCGAACTGATATCGGCGCCGCTAAACCCCTCTGCACGCGAGGCCAAGTTCTCGAAGCTGACTCCCTTGCCCAGAGGTTTGTCGCGCAAATGGATCGCGAAAACCTCGCTGCGCTCGCCCTCATCGGGAAGTGGAATCTCCACAATCTCGTCAAACCGCCCAGGCCTGAGAATGGCCGGATCGAGCAGATCTGACCGGTTGGTCGCGCCCAGGACCAAAACTCCTTTCAGCTCTTCCACCCCATCCATCTCCGCGAGGAACTGGCTCAAGACGCGCTCCGCCACGTGCGAATCTGACGCACCGGCGTTACGGCTGGGCACGAGGGCGTCAATCTCATCGAAGAAGACGATACAGGGTGCAGCTTGGCGCGCTTTACGAAATACCTCTCGCACGCCTCTCTCAGATTCCCCCACATATTTCGAAAGCAGTTCCGGCCCTTTGACCGAGACGAAATTCACGTTCGTTTCGCTGGCCACCGCTTTGGCGAGGAGGGTCTTTCCGCAGCCTGGGGGGCCCGAGAGGAGGATTCCTTTGGGCGGCTTGATCCCCGCTTCGGTAAACAGGGCTGGGTACCGGAGAGGCCACTCGACGGCTTCCACCAGGCGCTGTTTGATCTCGCCCAAACCCCCGACGTCCTGCCAGCGCACGTTGGGAACTTCGACAAATACCTCGCGCAGCGCGGAAGGCTCTATGTCCCGGAGGGCCTCCAGGAAATCATCCATTTCTACCTCGAGCTTGGCCAGTTGGTCATAAGGAATTTGCGCCAAGCCGAAGTCCACATCGGGCATAATGCGCCGCAGGCAAATCATCGCGGCTTCCCGGCAAAGGGCTTCCAAGTCGGCTCCCACGAAACCATGCGTGATCTCCGCCAAGTGATTCAGGTTTACTTTTTCGGCCAGAGGCATGCCTCGACTGTGGATTTCCAGGATCTCATTGCGTCCGTGGCGGTCAGGAATGGGGATGCTGATCTCTCGGTCAAACCGCCCCGGCCGCCGCAGGGCCGGATCGAGCACATTCGGTAAGTTGGTCGCCGCAATAACGATGACCTTTTGCCGCTTGGCGAGCCCGTCCATCAATGCCAACAACTGGGCTACCACCCGCTTCTCAACGTCGCCCACCACTTGCTCGCGGCGGGGGGCAATGGCGTCGATCTCATCCAGGAAGATGATGCTGGGGGCCTTGCGGCTGCCCTCTTCAAAAATCTTCCGCAAATGCGCTTCACTCTCGCCGTAAAACTTGTGGATGACCTCGGGCCCGCTGACGGCATAGAAGTTCGCCTGGGTCTCATGCGCAATGGCGCGGGCGATCAGCGTCTTACCGCATCCAGGAGGTCCGTGTAGAAGTACACCTTTCGGTGCGTCGATTCCCAAGCGCTCGAAGACCTCGGGGTAGCGCAAGGGCAGTTCGATCATTTCGCGGATACGCAGGAGTTGGGGCTTCAGGCCGCCGATGTCCTCATAGGAAATCGCGCGGGCGGCCATTTCCTCGGGCTGGGCCCCTTTGGAGATCACGAGCTGGGTCGTTGGGTTAATGAGCACGGGACCTTTGGGTACGGTGCTTTCCACCTTGAAATCCGCCCAGCGGGCTCCAAAGAGGATGGCCCGGATACGGTTCTCCGCTAAAACCGGCAGGCCATCCAGCCGGCTGCCGATGTAATCCAAATCGCGCTCGGAAGGAGTAATGTTCGTGGGGGCCAGCACCACCCGCTCGGCGGGTGGGCAAGCGATCTTGCGCACTTGAACGAACTCGTCCAGTCCTATCCCGGCATTCTCACGGGTGATTCCATCCAGTTGAATTCGGGACTGACCGCGCATCTCCTTGTAAGCCGGCATCGCCTTGCACACGGTCCTGCCCTTGCCCACAGCTTCTACAATGTCTCCCACGTCCACGTGCAAGAGCGCGAGATCCTCCGGCCCCATGCGGGCGTACCCACGACTCACGTCCTTGCTGAGCGCCTCGCTGACTTTGAGCTTGAGCGACTTCTCTGCGGTTTCGATGGTAACTCCTTCCAAACTGGCTACTTAGGGCACTTGATTTCCAGCACCCCGTTGTTACAAGAGACCTGCATCTTCTCCTTGGAGACGATCCGGGGCAGGAGAACCTCCTTGCGGTACTTCTTGTCACCTCTCTCGGCGGAGATCGTCAGCACATCGTCCTTGAGTTCGATCACCACGTCATCCTTGCTGATGCCGGGCAACTCCGCCAAGACCAGCAGGTGGTCCTCCTCCTCAAAAACGTCCACCATGGGTTCTCGGACCTCCTGAACTTCGGTTCGTCCGGATTTGACGTCCCGCCGGATATTTCCGAAGGGCTCGAGGCTCGGCCCCTTATCTCCCAGCCCGACCTTAACAGTGAATCCATAAATCCCCTTGAGCTCTTTTCCTGACCCGTGAATTTCCCCCGTTTGGGAGAGCTCTCGGCCAGTTTCTCGTAGCTCGCCGAGCTTCTCCACCAAGTCCCCCAGGCCTTTGAGGATCCCTCCCAGGCCGCCTTCCATGCCACCATGCGAGGTTCGCTCTTTTCTCTTCTCCGCCATAACGCACCTTATTCCTTTCAGGCTATAGAAATGCCGTATTGCTTAAGTTTTGAGTGGATGGTCTTATTATCGATGTGTAGCAAGCGAGCGGCTTTCGCCTTGTTCCCTCCCGTTTCACGCAGGATATGAGCCAGGATATCCCGCTCGATGACGACAATCCTCCGATGCATGATTTCTTTGAGGGGAAGGCCATCCTCCAGCGTGTCTTGAGATTCCTGATTGCATCCCAAGTCAGGAATTGCGGGCTTGGAGGATACGCAATCGATCCCCAGGTGCTGCTCGAGGATCATATCATCCGCCAGAAGAACTGCGCGGCGGATCACGGAACGGAGCTGTCGAACATTTCCGGGCCAGTCGTAGGCGAACAGGGCATCGACCGCAGACTGCGTAAAGCCCTTCACGTTCTTTTGCAGCTCGAGATTGGTGAGATCCATGAAGCGCTTCGCCAGATACAGAATGTCCTCCTGGCGCTCGCGCAAGGGAGGAACCCAGATCGTGAACTCGTTCAACCGAAAATAGACGTCGGGTCGAAATGCGCCGGATTCCGCCAAGCGTTGCAGGTCCCGGTTGCTGGCGGTCAGGACCCGGACATCCGCGCTGACGGGCTGGGTGCCGCCGATGCGGCAGATCGTCTTATCTTGAAGCACGCGAAGAAGTTTGGCCTGGGAACCTAAAGGCATGTTGGAGATTTCGTCCAGGAAGAGCGTTCCGCCACGGGCCATCTCGAGTTTTCCGATCCTCTGTTTGTCCGCGCCCGTGTAGGCTCCCTTTTCATGCCCAAACAGCTCGCTTTCTAAAAGGGTTTCAGGGATGGCCCCACAATCCACCGCCATAAAAGAAGCCCGGCAGCGAGGGCTGTTCTGATGAATGGCGCGCGCCACAAGCTCTTTCCCCGACCCGGTTTCTCCCGATATTAAGACGCTGAAGTTGGTTCTGGCTACCCGGTTTACATCGGCGATCAATCGCCCCACGACATCGCTGGGTCCCATGGATTCCCGAAGCGGTGGCTCGTCCTCGATCTGGCAGGAGAGGCTTCGCAGCTTGCGCTTGAGAGCGCATTCGCTCAGGGCGCGAAAGACCACGCGCAGCACCTCGTGGTGTTTGAGGGGTTTGGCAAGGTAATCGTGGGCGCCTGCCCTCATCGCCGCCACCGCATCCCGGATTTCTGGATAGCCCGTGATCAGAATAACCGGGAGGTCCTCGTCCAGGGCTTTGGCCCCTTTCATGATTTGCATGCCGTCCATATCGGGCAGCTTCATGTCCACGACCAGAGCATCAGGATGTTCGGAGCGGATCTTTTCCAAGGCTGCTTGCCCGGTGTGGGCCACCACAGGGGCTATCACCTCTTGTTTGAGGAACTCGGAGAGCATGGCGATGATTTGCTCCTCACCGCCCACGATAAGAACTTTACTGCCAGCGGCTGTCATTGCTTCTTCTCTCCACGACCCAAGGGTCGGTGAATCGGATAGACGACCCGTATGTCCTTATCGAGCCGGGTGCCCACGGAGTGAAGCATCCCGAGGAAGATCAGGCCTGTTTCCCCCGGCCGAAGCGTCTCGTTGATCCGACCGGCGATGTATTCATCGCGCCTTTTGAGCAAGGAATCTCTCAAGGCTTTCCGGCGCGGTTCCTCTCGAGTGGCGACTTTCGGCTTCCCGGAAGCGAAGTCCTCCTTGACGAGTTGATATTCCTCCACTAGAAGCTCGGAAGGTTCCGTGCCCATGATCGTGGCGCCCTTCTCTCTTAAGCGAAGAAGCAGCCCATGGTTCCGGCTGCCTGCTTTTGCCAGCTCCTTAACAATCTCCACCTCGCGCCCACTAACCGGCAATCCATCCTGATAAAGGCGAACTCGGTCATAGGGAAGCGCCAGGCTCTCGATGGCCGACTCGATCTGGGCCCACAATTTGTTAACCAGGTTCACGTTGCGCTCCCAGCCTTTGTGCCCCAGCTTCTTGACTTTCAGGCGCTGGATCGCTTCGCTTAGGGCTCCCATGTCGGCTTGGGTATGGATGATGGGAATGTAGATGAGGGTTCTTTCACTAGATTCGGGATTGTAGGCTCCGGGAGTGCTGTTGCCGGTTGGTTCGTCCATGGCAGGTGGGGTGCCCGCTCTACGGACCCAAATCCACAAAAGTCGCGTGGAGTTTACAGATTGAGCACATGTCACTCAGCAACAACTAGTGTGCGTTTCACTAAAGTCTATGTCAAGCCCCATGTACTAGTACTAAAGTACCAATGTACGGCCAGGGCCTCCTGGGCTAGACCGCGTATGCTTCGCTTTGAAAAGCAACTGGTCGTCGAGCAAGAGTTGATCTCAGCGCTGGCCTGGGAATTTGGTGCTCAGCGGTCCCTTGCGAAGCAGAGCCTACACACCTTGCCGACCCTGAACGCCACATTCCTACGAAAGGATCCAATTCCTCTGCTTCCGGCAGAGTTTCCTCGGAGAGGAAGAAACCTGGGAATTCTCGGCTTTTACCTCTTCTTCTTTGCAGCCTTTTTCTTTGCTGGCATGTTCTCCCCCTCTTTGGGCGTCGCTTAGATTTGCGATGCACAACCAACAATTGGGGCCACCTATCTTGTCACCCCAGTATATAGTGGCCCGGTCCGTCTGTCAAGATAAATTTGCACTTTTTATTTGCCTTGGCAAAACCCGAATTGGAGTCTAAGCTCCAGGTTACGGGCAAAGATAGAAAATGCCCTGATTGAGGCTGCCCGCGAATTAGCAGGTCTGATTCCCTCAAGGGATCAAGGAGCCGAGGCCACTGCGAACAAGGTTGTTGACCAGTGAGGAATCGCCATGAAATCACACACCGAATACCTTTGGTTTAACACCAAGAAGCAGCGCGAGTTCATCAACATCACGGACGAAGTGGAGAAGGCGCTGGAGAAGTCGCAGATCAAGGAAGGCCTGATTCTTGTCTCGGCCATGCACATCACCGCCGGGGTGTATGTGAACGATGCGGAGAGCGGGCTGATTGCCGACATCGAGGAGTGGCTCGAGAAGTTAGCGCCCTTCCGCCGCGACTACCGTCACCATCACACTGGCGAAAGCAATGGCGACGCCCACCTGAAGAACCTTCTGATCGGGCATGAGGTGGTGCTGCCCGTCACCAACGGCAAGCTCGACTTCGGCCCCTGGCAACAGGTTTATTACGCCGAGTTCGACGGCCAGCGGCGCAAACGGGTCATCATCAAGGTCATTGGGGAGTAGGGACTGGGGAAAATTGTAAATTCTAAATTCTGAATTCTGAACCACAATCACCGCCTCGGCGGTCACCCAGACCAGCGCGGTCCTTCTTGAAGTCGGGCGAGTATGCCTTTGTGGCAGCCGCCGGAATGGGCGGCACCGCCTCGGCGAGCGCCGTTGCCATCTATGATTTTGGAGTCGACGAGTGATTCGCCCCCAATAGCGCACACCCGCGTCCAAGGCCGACGACACTCCGTGCTAACAGTGATGAGTTTTGGCTTCTTCGCGAGTCAGACTTCCGGCGGTCCTCTGCAAGGAAGCGGGCCGACGTATCACTTCCGTCCCGCGACGGCTGGTGAAAGCGCCGTCGCGGGCCACCTTCCTCCCCAAAGGGGAGATAGCTGACATTTCCGCGAGGAGTGACGGCCTGCACTGCCACTGCCTCACGCGCGCTACCCCGCGGCGGCAACAGAGACCGCCCCTACAATGTGACTTTTTTCACCTTTCAGTTTGCTGACCCAGAAAGCTCAGCAAACCCGAAGAAAAAGCTTGACAGGCTGTGCTCATTCTGGTAGCCTAGTATCCGCCTCAGGCAGGGGCCTCAGGAATGATGATGTACTTCGCTTCAGACCGACAACATGTCATTGTAAAATCACATTGCAGGGGCGGCCCTTGTGGCCGCCCTGGGGCAACCACCAGGGCTGCCCGTACATCCCTCTCACACACCCATCTGCGGTGGGATTCAATAAGAGTGTAAAACTCGAGGAACAAACCGGGAATGTGGATGGAGATAAACAGCAGGATTCAGCAGTCAGGAGTCAGGAGCCGACAAGGGAAGGCTGACGGCTGACAACTGAGAGCTTATAGCGTTTTTGCGAAACAAACCGGGAATGTCTATGAAAACAAAGAACCGAGTCAAAAGGTCCAGAAGTCGAGAGTCGAATGTGAAGCGCTGACGGTTGATAGCTGAGTGCTGATAGCCTTTTTACGAAACAAACCGGGAATGTCTATGAAAACAAAGAACCGAGTCAAGAAATCCAGAAGTCGAGAGTCGAATGTGAAGCGCTGACGGTTGATAGCTGAGTGCTGATAGCCTTTTTACGAAACAAACCGGGAATGTCTATGAAAACAAAGAACCGAGTCAAAAAGTCCGGAAGTCAAGAAGTCGAGAGTCGAATATGAAGCGCTGATAGCTGAGAGCTGATAGCGTTTTGCGAAACAAACCGGGAATGTCTATGAAAACAAAGAACCGGGTCAAAGAGTCGAAGAGTCGAGAAGTCAAGAAGTCGAGAGTTGAATGCGAGAGCAAGGTCGAGCGGCGCCCTGGGGCGTGTTTGTTAACTCCCCGACTCTCGACTCCTCGACTGGTCGACTGCACTACGAGACTTGACCCTCCTTACAATTCCGTGCTATTCAGGTATCCTCTATGAAACATCGAAAAGCTCTCTGGGAATCATGCGTTTTTATGCTCTTGCTCTGCGCAGGATGGCAGGCTCTTGTGGGGACTAACGTCATCCGGTCCAGCTCCAGCGCCGCTCGGCCCAACGTCCGGGAAGTGGCAGTTTCCGGCCTGGGTGCGAAACTCGCCCGCCGGCCGCCGAGCGCGGATGCGAGCGTACCTCCAGCCCGAAGGCCTGTACTGTCCTATGTCAACTTGCCTTTGAGTTTTGAGGCCAACCAAGGCCAAACCGACAAGCGCGTGAGGTTCTTGTCGCATGGCCGGGGCTATGGGCTGTTCTTGACCGCGGATGAAGCAGTGCTGGAAGTGCAAGCTTCAGGATTCAGGATTCAGGATTCAGGGGCGGTACAGGATTCGGGATTCAGGGTTCAGGATTCAGGGGCACGAATACAGCAGCTACGGACCACGGACCACGGACAACGGACCACCGACGTCTTTCGGCTGAAGCTTGTCCATCCGAATCAGAATGCCGCCCCGAGCGGCGGCCACGAACTGCCCGGCAAAGCCAACTACCTTATTGGCAACGATTCCAGGAACTGGCATACCAACATCCCGACCTACGCCGAGGTGAGGTACCGGAACATTTATCCCGGCATTGACTTGGTTTATTACGGCAAGCAGGGCGGAAAACTGGAATATGACTTCATCGTCGCGCCGGGGGCCGACCCGAGTGTGATCGGGCTGGACGTACGGGCCGGTCTCGCGTCCGGCCAAGGGCGGCCGCAAGGGTCGCCCCTTCGGGTCACGCGCGATGGCGACCTGGTGCTTGGGACACAGAGCGGCCAGGTGCGCATCCTCAGGCCTGTTGTCTACCAAGAACTCGAGCCCGGCGCCGGTAGTCAGAACCCAAGAGCGAAGAACGAAAGTCGAAATTTGAAATTCGAATTTCGACCATCGACCATCGGCCATCGGCAATTGTCAATCGACAATCGACAATCGGCCGTCGACCATCAGCAATCGGCAATCGACAATCGCCAATTCCGCGAGGGTCGCTTCACGCTCGACGCGGAGAATCACGTTCGCTTCTCGCTGGGCGGTTACGATCACACTCGCCCGCTGGTGATCGACCCTGTGCTGGTTTACTCGACCTACCTCGGAGGAGCCAGTGACCAAGGCAAGGGTATTGCCGTGGATTCGTCCGGCAACGCCTACGTAACCGGGACAACGTTCTCAACCACCTTTCCGGTCGTCGGCCCGTACCAATCGAACAACAAGGCCCAGAGCGGCACCGCCTTCGTATCCAAGTTGAACGCGGCCGGGTCGGCGCTCGTCTACTCGACCTATCTGGGCGGGAGCGTGAGTGACCACGGCAATGCCATTGCGCTCGACTCCGCCGAAGACGCCTACTTGACCGGCTCGACCTGTTCGAGCGATTTCCCCACCGTCTCCCCGCTTCAAGCCGGCCTCAAGGGTGTCTGCGATGGGTTCGTGGCCGAATTGAGCGCGGCCGGCTCGAGCCTGGTCTATTCGACGTACCTCGGGGGCAGCGGGACCAATGCGTCAGGCACTAATCTGAGTGACGAGGGCACGGGCATCGCGGTCGACTCCTCCGGCGCCGCCTACGTGACGGGGGGCACTTGGTCGACTGACTTTCCCACCGTCAACCCCATCCAGGGCTATGGCGGCGACGAGGACGCGTTCCTGTGCAAAATCAGCGCCAACGGCTCAGCGCTCGTCTACTCGACGTATCTCGGTGGGAGCGGCCAGGACGGAGGCAGCGGCATCGCCGTGGATTCCTCGGGCAACGCGTACGTGATTGGGTCCACCCTCTCGAGCGACTTTCCAGCCGTCAACGCGTTTCAGCCGGCCAATCACACCCCGATGTACGGCACCGCTTTCGTCGCCAAATTGAATTCCGCCGGGTCGGCCTTGGTCTATTCCACCTACCTGGGCGGCAGCACTATGGAGTTAGGCGCCGGGATCGCGGTTGATACCTCCGGCAACGCTTACTTGACCGGGGCGACGTGGTCGACCAACTTCCCCACCGTCAACCCGATGCAAGCCGCCAACAACTCCAAATATGGCGGCTCGAACGCTTTCATCGCCAAGATGAACCCAGCGGGCTCGGCCCTCGTCTATTCAACTTACCTGGGAGGCAGCGGGCATTTGTTCAACCTGGCTCCCTCCGGTGGGGGTGATAGCGCTTATGGCATCGCCATCGACTCCGCCGGCGTCGCCTTCGTGGCCGGGCTTACCGGTTCGCTCGACTTCCCTACCGTGAACGCCGTACAGTCGAGCAATAACTCCGCCGATAAATTCACCACCTTTGTAGCTTGTTTGAACGCGGCCGGCTCAGCCCTCGCCTATTCCACATACCTCGGTGGGACCGGGGATGACCAAGCCAACGGAATTGCCATCGACTCCTCAGACGACGCCTACGTGACCGGGACAACTACCTCGACCGATTTTCCGACGGTTACCCCGATCCAGTCGAGCCCCGCAGGCGTCTTCGCGGCCCAAATCTCGCCGCCGGCTGCGGTGACTTTCTTTCCCGCTAGCATCAATTTCGGGACGGTGCCCGGGGACACCACGAGTCCGGAACGCATCGTGACCGTGACGCCCATCGGCAACACTGCCATAAGCCTCACCAGCATTACCATCAGCGGCGACTTTACACTTGAAACTGTCGCCACTTCCTGCCCGTACGGGGGCGGCACGCTGGCAGCCGGGCTCAACTGCACCATCAATGTCAGTTTTATGCCCACCGCCACCGGCCCCAGAACCGGCAATCTCAGCATCGCGTACAGTGGCGTGGGCAGCCCTCAGGTCGTGCCCTTGAGTGGCGTTGGAATCGTGTCCGCTGTCAATGTTTTCCCCGCCAGCCTGAGCTTCCCCGGTCAGGATGTGGGAACCCAAGGCGCACCACAACCCGTGACGCTGACTAATATCGGCGAGGTGCAGCTAGACATCGGCAGCGTGGCGGTCACGAGCGGCTGGACGCAAAACAACAATTGTCTGCCCTACATTTCCGCCAAGGGCAGTTGCACAATCAACGTCAGCTTCGAGCCCACGGTGATCGGACCGCTAACCGGCACACTCACCATCACCGACTACGCCGGCAACAGCCCCCAAACGGTGGCGCTGAGCGGCACGGGTTTTGCGCCCGTGGCCAGCCTCTCAGCTACGGTCCTGACCTTCCCCGGGCAAACAGTTTCCACCACCAGCTCCCCGCAGACGCTTACTCTGAGCGATACGGGTAGCGGAGCCCTGACTCCGCTTACGATCAACGTGAGCGGTGACTTCGCCCAAACCAACACTTGCGCCGGCTCGGTGGCCTCCGGCTCCAGTTGCACCATCACCGTCACTTTTACGCCCACCGCCAGCGGCGCTCGGAGCGGCGCACTTATGCTCACGGACAACGCCAGCAACAGCCCCCAGACGGTCACACTGAGCGGTACGGGACAGGATTTTACGTTCAGCACTCCTTCCGGTTCATCCTCGACGGCGACCGTCACGCCTGGGCAGACGGCGCAGTATAAGTTGGCTGTGACAAGCGTGTCGGGATTCAGCCAGCCGGTGAGTCTGTCCTGCGCCGGAGTCCCGTCAGAGGCTACGTGTGTAGCCTCTCCGGCCACCGCCGCACCCGGCTCCACTTTCTACGTCCTCGTCACCACCACCGCCCCCTCCTCCGCTGCGCCGCGAACCTTCCCCCCGCCGCCTTTGCCCCGCCCGCAAGTTTTGCCCTTGCTGGCCATGCTGTTGGTGTGCATTGCCGGGCTTCTTCTCGCCTCAAGGCGAGCGAGAGCCGGCCGGCGCGCAGCATTTCTACCGCTGGCGGCGGGATTATTGCTGGCCCTGGCGCTTGCCGGCTGCGGCGGAGGAGGCCCCGCTCCCAACAGCAACCACGGCACGCCCACAGGTATTTACACCCTGACGGTGACGGGCACACTGACTTCCGGTTCGTCCAGCGTGAGCCATAGTGCGACCCTCACCCTGAATGTGTCGTAGCCTTGGAGCCCCTTGGTCACGCCGCCTATCATTGAAGTCGCAGACCTCACGAAGGAGTTCCGCACTTTCCGCCGCCGCGAAGGCGTGAAGGGCGCGATCCAAAACCTCTTCGTGCGCGAGTACGTGACGGTGCGCGCCGTCGATCACATCAGTTTCGCCATCGAGGCCGGGGAGATGGTGGGCTACATCGGGGCGAACGGCGCGGGCAAGTCCACCACCATAAAGGTCCTCACGGGAATTCTGGTCCCGAGCGGCGGACGAGTGATCTCCAACGGCTATGTGCCCTACCAGGACCGGCGGCATTACACCAAACAGATCGGGGTGGTGTTCGGCCAGCGCACCCAGCTTTGGTGGGATATCGCCGTCATCGAATCGTTCAAACTCCTTAAAGAACTCTACGAAGTGCCGGAACAGCAATACCGCCGCCGGCTGGATTTCTTCTGCGAGATCCTGAATCTCAAGGATTACCTTCACACGCCGGTGCGCAAGCTGAGCCTGGGAGAAAGAATGCGTTGCGACCTGGCGGCGTCGCTGCTTCACAACCCGCCCCTGCTTTTCCTGGATGAGCCGACGATTGGTCTGGATGTGGTCGCCAAAGACCGCATCCGGGAATTCCTGAAAGAGGTCAATCGCAGCGCGGGGACAACTGTCCTGCTCACCACCCACGATCTTTCCGATATCGAGGAACTCTCCAAGCGCATCCTCATCATCGATAAGGGCCACATCCTTTTCGACGGCGACCTGGAAAACATGAAGAAGCGCCTGGCCAAGTACAATCAGGTGAAATTCTTCCTGAAGGACCGCTCGCAGATAGCGCGGCTGGCCCAAATCACGAGCAACGGCATCGCCTGCGAGCGGGTCGACGAGCTCACGTACTTGATGCGCTTTGACCGGGACGAACACTCCACCGCCGAAGTCATCCGCGACATCGTTAACCAGCTTCAGGTGCGGGATATCTTCGTTGAGGAAGAACCGATCGAGGACATAGTGAAGCGAATTTATCTCAGTGGAGAGGTGAGGTGATGACCGTAGGGCGTGGCGCGGACGTCTCGCCCGCTGTCGCGCGGGCATCATTCCCGCGCGAAGAAGCGGGACGCCCGCTTCACCGCGGGCGGGCCACCCGCGCTACGATTCGGCATCTGTGGCGGGTTTATGCGGAGTTCGTCCGCGTCGGATTCATCAACACACTCGCTTACCGCCTGCGCTATTACACCGGCATCGTAACTTACTTCATTTACGTTACGGTCTATTACTTCATCTGGAAAGCCATTTACGAGCATAGTTCGAAGATCGCGGGCTTCGACTTCAGCCACATCCTCACTTACATCGCCGTCGGCTGGATCATTCGTTCCTTCTACTTCAACAACGTCGACCAGGACATGGCCAATCAGGTGATCGAGGGCAAGCTGGCCATGGACCTCATTAAGCCCGTCAACATTCAATTCATGTACGTGGCCCAGGCATTTGGAGAGTGCTTGTTTCGCGCCGGCATGCTGAGCTTGCCCTCGGCGGCGGTGCTGATGCTCATCTACCCCTTGCGCCGGCCCGCCAGCCTGCACCACTTCCTGGCTTTCCTGCTCAGCGTGCTGTTCAGTTTTTTCATTGTGGCGGCCATCAATTTCGCAGTCGGAACGCTGGCGGTACGATTGAAGTCCATTCTGGGCCTGCTGCGCGCCAAGTATTTTCTGCTGGAACTTTTCTCCGGCCTGCTCTTGCCGATCTCCTTTTTCCCGCCGGTCTTTCAGCACGTTTTCAAGTTCCTGCCGTTCCAATACATCAGCTATATCCCCGTGCTGCTCTACTTGGGGAACATCAATGGCAGGGCCATCGCCGGATCGCTCGGCCTGCAACTTTTCTGGGTGGTGGCGCTCTTCGTTGCCGGCGACGCCATGTGGAAATGGTCAAGCCGGAAAATCACCATACAGGGGGGCTAGGGGCTGGGGACTGGCTTTTGTGATTTGCGATTTGCGTTTTGACTTGTACTCCGGGAGTCAGGGCCTGCGGGCGAACCGAGGGACCAATCACTCAATGCCCCCATTCCCCACTCCCTAGTCCCCAGCCCCCAGCCCCTGTTTTCACGATGAAAAGACACTTCCGGCTATTTCTGTTGTATTTCGCCCAATACGCCAAGGTGCGCCTGGCGTACAAGGCGGATTTCTTCATCGCCGTCTTTTCCTCGATGACCGCTACAGTTCTGGGATTCGGTTTCATCTTGGTGCTCTTCTCGAAGATCCCCAAGCTCCAGGACTGGTCGTTTTATGAGATCCTGTTTCTCTACGGGTTCTCGCTCATCCCTCTGGGCTTGTTCAACGTCATCAGTTGGAATCTGTACGAGTTCGGTGATATTTACATTATCCAGGGCAGGTTCGACCGCCTGTTGCTACGCCCCGCCCACACGCTCTTTCAGGTTGTCTTCGAGAAGTTTCGGCTGGAATCGTTGCAGGAAGTTGTGACCGGTGCGCTGGTGGTCGCCGTCTGCGTCCGCCGCTTGCATCTCACTTGGCGAGTGGCGGACTCGTTCTGGTTTTTGTTGATGGTGATCTGCGGGGCGGTGATTTATCTCGCGGTGTTTCTCATTCTCACCTCGGTGTCTTTCTGGTTCGAGGACCGCGTGGGCATTGTGCCGCCGGTCTTCAACATGCTTACCTTCGGCCGCTACCCCCTCACCATTTACAACGTCTTCGTCCAGTTCTTGCTGAGTTGGATCATTCCGTTTGCCTTTGCCTCCTTCTACCCCACCACACACTTCCTCGGGCGGCGAGCGTTCACGCCCTATTTTTATCTGGTGCCGGTCGTGGCAGCGAGCTTCTTTCTGCTTGCCGTGTTTCTTTGGAACAAGGGAGTGGCAAATTACAGCAGCACGGGATCGTGATCATTGGCAATTGGTGATTGGCGATTGAATCTGCAGTTCGGCTTTACTTTTGCCTTTTGCGATTTGCGCTTTGCCTTTTGCCTTGTTCTTCCGCGTCCGTTCGCGTTTGGATCATTCCATCTACGGCGAAAGTGTTTCCTCGTAGACCTGAAGCGTTGCCTCCGCCACTCGCTGCCAGGAGAATTCTCGCGCCCGCTCGAATCCTTTCTGGATCAGCTTTCCTCTCACCTCAGAATCCTCGGCCGCGCGGCGTACTTTGTCCGCGATGTCGCGAGGATCGCCGGGATCAACATACAGCGCCGCGTCCCCTCCTACCTCCGGAAGGGAAGCCGTTTGCGAGGCGACCACGGGCAAGCCGTTCGCCATGGCTTCCAGGACGGGCAGCCCAAAACCCTCTTCCCAGGAAGGGAATAGCAGTACTCTGGCCGACTGATAGAGAATCCGTAATTCTTCCAAGGTCACATATCCCCGCACTTGCACTCGGGATCCAAGCCCCTGGCGGCGTATATATTCGTGGATCTGCTCGCTCCCGTAACCGTCTCCGCCCGCCAGAACAAGTCGATAGTGCTGCGGCAAGGCTTCGAGAGCCCGCAATGCGTTGAACGTATTCTTGCGAGTCTGGATCACCCCCACGCTCAGAATCATCTGGTTCCCTTCCCCCACCAGCCTCTTCCGGGCCAACAAGCGCTCGCCCGGCGACAAAGTCAAAGAAGGTGGATCAACTCCCAGGGGGATAACGCGAAGCTTGCTGCGAGAGGCAGAGGTGTGCGTCAGCAATTGCTCGGCAGTATAGTGTGACGCGGTGATAATGCAAGTGGCGCGATTTACGGCCTGGTGAAGCAATGCGGAGAACTTACGCCGGAAGTCGGCGCTCGAATAGTCATGGCCGGTGATAGGAAAGATGTCAAATACGGTGACGATCTCCTTCTTGAATCGAAAGGCGGGAGGGCGTTGCGCCAGGCTGTGGAACAGTTCCGCTTGCCATGGCAACCAGAAAGTCAGAGGCTCTTGAAATAGCCTTACGGAGAATTGCGATTCTAAAGAACCGGCCTTCGGAGCCGGGCGCAAAAACTCCCGGCGCCGGCCTAATCTCGATAGACGATAGCAAAGCAGAAATCGATGCGAAGTTTCGAGCCCGCTCAGGCCTTCGATCAGCTTACGGGAGTATACGGCGATGCCGGAAGGTTCGGGCTCGACCGTGTAGGTGGCGTCCAGAGCGATAGTCGACATCAATGCACAACCCGATCAAAACCTGGTGGGTCACGGTGGAGAGTCCGCCGCATCATCCAGACCATACTCTTTCAGTTTCCTATAGATGGTGGTCTTCCCGATACCGAGTAATCTGGCGGCGCGCAGCCGGTCCCCTTTGGTGGCTTCGAGCGCCTGAAGGATGTGCCGCTGCTCGAGTTCGCGGAGCGTTGCGAGAGCCGTGGCGTCGCGGCGCGGTTGGCCCACGAAGTAGAGGAGATTCGAGGGCAGATCAACAACTCGGATTTCAGGCGCGCTTCCCAGCGCCAGGGCGCGTTGGATGCAGTTCTCCAGTTCCCGGACGTTCCCGGGCCAGTCGTAGCTCATCAGGCGCGCCATCGCCTCCTCAGATACGCCGGTGATGCTGGCCAAGCTGGCTTTATGCTTGGCAAGAAAGAATCGAACCAAACCGGGAATATCCTCCCGGCGGTCGCGGAGAGGCGGCAATTTGATGGAAACCACATTCAGCCGGAAGTAGAGCTCTTTTCGGAAGGTGCCGCGCTTGATGGCGGCATCAAGGTCCTGGTTGGTGGCGGCGATGAGGCGAGCTTTCACGGGCACCCGCTCGTTGCTGCCCAAGGGCTTGATTTCCCGCTCCTGGAGGACTCGCAGGAGTTTCGGCTGAAGCTCGACCGGAAGCTCCACGATCTCATCCAGGAAGACCGTCCCTTCACCGGCGGCAGCCAGCAAGCCCTGCCGCCCTTGAGTCGCGCCCGTAAAGGCGCCGCGAACGTGCCCGAACATTTCGCTCTCAATCAGGGAGGGCGTCAGCGCCCCACAATCAATCGGGACGAATGGCCGGTCCCGCCAGGGGCCTTTCTCGTGAATGGCGCGCGCCACCAGTTCCTTGCCGGTTCCGCTTTCTCCCAGGATAAGGACGGGATCGCGCGTCACGGCGACCTTAGCGATGATGTGGTATACCTTCTGCATCCGCGCTGACGCGCCGCTCAAGCCCGCGTAGTCCCATTGGTATTCGTCGGCGCAAACGCGCGATGCAGCCTGCGGAATTCCCATCTGCTCTCCAGCGCAGGGGCACGCCATGGCGTGCCTCTCGAGTGAACCGGCTAATATACAGACGCACACTTGAACAGTCAAAAGGGAAAAGGCAGGAATCAGGATTGAGGCGTTAGAGGATTCGGCAGTGTCTCAGTTTGAAGTTGTAGCGGCGAGTTTACCTCGCCACGTGGCGGCGTAAAGCCGCCTCTACGTCAAACTGAGACACTACACAGGATTCGCAGAAGCTGAAAATACGTTGTAATATAGTTCAGAGGGGGAGAACCTGCTACGGTGGCCAAACACGCCAAAATCTTGATCGTTGAAGACGACACGCATGAGCGGCAGGGACTCGCCGATCTCCTCTCCCTCTGGGGCTATGAGACCGAGACTGCCAGCGACGGCTCCGAAGCCTTGGAAAAGGTCTCCTCTTTTAATCCTGCGGTGGTGATTTCCGATCTTCGCATGCCGCGTATGACAGGCATGGAGCTGCTGCGGCAAGTCCTTGAAGTCCACTCGGGGTTGAAGTTTATCATGCTCACCGGACAAGGAACGATCGAGGAGGCGGTGGAAGCCACCAAGCTGGGGGCCTTTAATTTTCTCGAGAAGCCGGTAGAC
>Ga0326728_10003938_pt1 | contig 44824 bp, 27 predicted proteins | sample MB3enrmetagenome_FD_207602 | JGI IMG/M metagenome (GOLD analysis project Ga0326728, IMG submission 207602) | Lab enriched peat soil microbial communities from McLean, Ithaca, NY, United States - MB31MN | ecosystem: Environmental > Terrestrial > Soil > Wetlands > Peat | place: USA: New York...
ATTGCTGCGTCTGGAGAGCATCACCAGCGGGCTGAAGGATGTGCAAGTGCTGGCCAAGGCAGAATGGACAAATCCCAGCGGATCGGTCAAGGATCGCGCGGCATCCAGCATTGTGGATGAAGCCTTGCGAACAGGCAAACTTGGAGCAGGCAGGGCGCTGTTGGACTCTACTAGCGGAAATACGGGAATTGCCTATGCCATGCTGGGAGCAGCTTGCGGCATTCCAATCACGCTGTGTATGCCGTCCAATGTATCTGTGGAGCGAAAGCGAATTCTTCGCGCCTACGGCGCAACAGTTATTTACACCGATCCGGGAGAAGGCTCGGATGGCGCGATTCGCAAAGCGCGCGAGATGATTGCCGAAAATCCGGAAAAGTACTACTACGCCGATCAGTATTCCAACGACGCCAACTGGCGCGCGCATTACGCTAACGGGACTGCCGATGAAATTTGGCAGCAGACCGCGGGGCAGGTGACGCATTTTACGGCCATCCTCGGAACCAGTGGAACATTCGTTGGGACTTCGCGGAGATTGAAGGAACTGAATCCGGGAATACGCTGCATCTCTCTCCAGCCCGACTCTCCCTTTCATGGTATCGAGGGAGCCAAGCACATGGAATCTTCAATCATTCCGAAGATATACGATTCGAGAATCGCGGACGCGCAACTGGGCATCGAAACAGAAGCTGCCTATACCATGGCTAGGAAACTGGCCCGGGAGGAGGGTCTGCTCATCGGCGTTTCCGCGGCCGCCGCACTGGCCGGCGCGATGCAGATTGCGAGCGAGGCCGATGCGGGGTCGGTTGTGGTCACCATCTTCCCTGACTCCGGCGACAAGTATCTGAGCGAACACTTCTGGGGCGAGACCGCCTGAGACAAGGAGTAAATGACCTTGGCATTGAGGATACCTCGCGTACTTTACGATCAACTGCGGCAGCACGGCGAGGCAACATATCCGCACGAATGCTGTGGCGTGTTGGTGGGCGAGTTCGACGAAGCTGGCGGAAAAGCGATCAAAGCCGTGGTGCTGTGCGGCAACACACGCACCGACTCTCCGCAGAATCGTTATCACATTAGTCCATCGGAGTTGGTGCGAATTCAGCGTGAAGCGTTGTTGGCCGGCCACGACATTGTGGGTTTTTACCATTCGCATCCCGATCATCCCGCACACTGGTCAGCAACCGATCTTGATGAAGCGCATTGGACCGGATGCTCGTATGTAATTACCAGCGTGGAAAAAGGGCGTGCCGTGCTGACTAACTCGTTTATGTTGCTAGAGCAAGAAGAAGCCAAACACTTCGAAGACGAAGGACTCGACGTAGTCGAACAGTAACAATGCAAACCAGATCCGTTCAGGAAGGAAATGATATGCCGAAAGTATTGATTCCCACACCTCTTCGTCCCTATGCCGGGAAGCAATCCGTGATAGAAGTAATTGCCAAGACCGTTGGCGAGGCATTGAACGATCTTGTTACCCAGCATCCCGATCTGCGCAAGCATCTCTTCGCGGAAGACGGCAAGCTGCGCTCTTTTGTGAATGTTTATCTGAACGATGAAGACATCCGCTATCTGAACAAGGACGCTACGCCCGTCAAGGAGACGGATACAGTCACCATCGTTCCCTCTGTTGCAGGCGGACAATGACTTCCGCGGCGTCTCACAGAGAACAGTTTCATGCAATGCGCCGTAGTAAAAGGAGAGAATCAGTGGCCACATTGACAGAAGCGAATACCGCAACGCTGAACAACGATGAGATCCTGCGTTACTCGCGTCACCTTATCATGCCCGAAGTCACGATGGAAGGTCAGAAGAAGCTGAAGGCCGCGCGCGTGCTATGCGTGGGTGCGGGTGGTCTTGGCTCACCATTGGCTTTGTATCTGACAGCGGCGGGCGTGGGAACTCTCGGCCTCGTCGATTTTGATGTGGTGGACTATACGAATCTGCAACGGCAGGTGCTTCATCACACCAGCGACGTGGGCCGCCTCAAGCTCGATTCGGCCATCGACAAGCTGACCGCGATCAATCCATTTGTCCAGATCAAGCGTTTCGACACCTATCTGAGCAGTCAAAACGCGCTGGAGATCTTCAGCGGCTTCGACATCATCGCCGACGGCACGGATAACTTCGCCACGCGCTATCTGGTCAATGATGCCTGCGTGCTCAGCAGCAAGCCGAACGTCTATGCGTCGATCTTTCGCTTTGAAGGCCAGGCCAGCATCTTTGCCACTGAAGCTGGCCCCTGCTATCGCTGCCTCTATCCTGAGCCGCCGCCGCCCGGACTTGTGCCCTCCTGCGCGGAAGGCGGTGTTCTCGGTGTGCTGCCGGGACTGCTCGGCGTGATTCAGGCAACTGAAGTGACCAAGCTGATCCTCGGCGCGGGCGAATCTCTGATTGGCCGTCTGTTACTGGTGGACGCGCTGGCCATGCGCTTCCGCGAGCTACGCGTGCGCAAGAACCCGGAGTGCCCGGTCTGCGGCGAGAATCCCACGGTAAAGAAACTGATTGATTACAACCAGTTCTGCGGCGTTCGTGGAGAAGAATCCGAAGCAAAACTCAGCGCGAAGATTCCCGAGATTCAGCCCGAGGTTCTCAAACGGCGTCTTGATGCAAAGGAAGAGATTTTTGTGCTCGACGTTCGCGAGCCTCACGAATATCAAATCGTCAACATAAAGGCATACCTGATTCCACTCGGTGATCTGCCGACACGTGTGCATGAACTCGACTCAAGCCGCGAGATCGTGGTGCATTGCAAGAGCGGCGCGCGCAGCGCCAAGGCTGTGGACTTTCTGCGCCAGTCAGGCTTCAAGCGTGTCTCGAACCTGGCTGGAGGCATACTGGCCTGGGCTGACAAGATCGACACATCACTGCCGAAGTATTAAGTCGTAGAACGAAGGAAAAAGGCCAGCCTCTTAACTGTGACTGGCCTTCTTCATTTCAAGTGAACTACTTGTCAGGCAAGCCCTGGATTTCTTCCCTGGCGCAAATCCCACAAGGCCGCGACCAATGCGTCAACTTCCTCGCATGTGTTATAGAGTGCGAAAGTAGCACGCACTGTGCTTTCCAGGCCAAAGCGCCGCAGGATCGGCTGCGCGCAGTGATGGCCACCGCGCACCGCGATGCCCTTGCGGTTGAGATAGTCGCCGATCTCCTCGGTGCGAAAGCCATCCATCACAAAAGAGATTACAGCAGCTTTTTCTTTTGCCGTGCCGATGATGCGCAGCCCTGGAATCTTCTGCAGTGCGGCAGTGGCATACGTTAAGAGCATATGCTCGTGGCGTGAAACATTATGGATGCCAACGCGATCCAGATAATCGATGGCCGCGCCCAGGCCAACGGCATCGGCAATACTTCCCGTGCCGGCTTCGAATCGCTGCGGCGGCGGCTGGTAGAGCGTCTTTTCGAAGGTGACATCTTGAATCATGTTTCCGCCGCCCTGCCACGGCGGCATGTTATCCAGCACCTCGGACTTTCCATAGACCACTCCGATTCCGGTCGGCGCGAAGACCTTGTGGCCGGAGAAGACGTAGAAGTCGCAGCCGATGGATTGCACATCAACGCGCATGTGAGAGACCGCCTGCGCGCCGTCCACCAGCACGCGCGCGCCGTGGCGATGAGCCGCCTCTACCATCGCCTTGACGGGCAGAATTGTGCCCAACGCATTGGAGACGTGCGCGATCGAGACCAGCCGCGTCTTCGGCCCCAAAAGTTTCTCGTACTCATCGAGCAGGATCTGTCCGGAGTCGTCCACCGGAGCAACGCGCAGCCGCGCACCCTTATCCGCACACAGCATCTGCCAGGGAACGATGTTGGCGTGATGTTCCATCCAGGTGATGACAATCTCGTCGTCCTTCTGAATGTTTTGCCGCCCCCAACTCTGCGCTACTAAGTTGATGGCCTCCGTGGCTCCGCGCACAAAGACGATCTCGCGCGGTGCGCCGGCGTTGAGAAAGCGGCGCGTCTTCTCGCGCGCCGATTCGTAGGCATCAGTGGCTCGGGCGGCTAACTCATGCGCGGCGCGATGCACATTGGAGTTCTCGTGCTCGTAGTAATAACTCAGGCGGTCAATCACCGATTGCGGCTTCTGCGTCGTTGCCGCATTGTCCAGCCAGATCAGCGGACGGCCGTTAACTTGCTCGCGCAATATAGGAAAATCGCGGCGGATCGCCTCCACGTCAAACGAATACGAAGAGAGTCCAAGATCCTCCGATAATTCCGGCTGTCCTGCACCAGGAGTTAGCACTGGCACAACATTTGCCGAATCGAGTTGCCGCGGCTGACTCTGCGGGTCATACGATGCAGGCGCGCGATAATCGGGTTCGTGAGTTACCGTCCCAAAGAGCTGTGGCGCATCCCGATCAAGCGGCGCTGCGAATGGATTGCTATAATTCGCGGGGTGATCCTTCGAGGCGCCTGCCGGAACCGGTCCGGGGATCGAAGGTGGAGTTGAAAACAGCGGCCTCGCGTCCTCCATGAAAGAGAAAGTCGGAACCGCCGAGGAGTCGACAACTCCGAAAACGCCGGGGACTGCCGGGGCTGGCGGTTGTATAAGTTGCGATGGTTGAAGCTCAGCAAGCAACGAAGAAGGTATGGCCGCATAACCTTCTTCGCTCGGCGCAGGCTTCCCGCTTGCTTGTGCAGGCGTGCGCTGTGCAGTTGGCTCCGCGGCAGGCTCTTGAAAGATGGGCCGCGCATCCTGAAGAAAACCTGGCACTGCCGTGGGCGCAACTCCGCCGCCCGGAACAGCCGGAGCCGGGGAAGCAGACGACCGAGCATCCGGCGCAATGCTTCTCTCCGGAGTGGCGACGAATACTCCCGGCTGTGCTTCGGTCAGGCTCGCGAGTATTCCCGGCGCGGCGGGCGCAGTTGGGCTGGGCGCTGCCGCATATGGGTTTCCGGTGAAGGCGGAGTTGGGCGGCAAGACCGCCCTGGCCGCGGCAACAGCGGGCTGCTGAAGCCCATCGGGCAACGCCGTGAAGAGTTCGTTGGCCATGCGCGCTAACTCAGCCGGCGAGAGAATGCTGGGCGGCGCGCCTTCGCTCACCGGCAATGCCGCGGCCCAACCGCCAGTCTCCGGAGGCGCTGTCGATATTAGCGTCCGGTCACTTGTACTCATGGTATTGGCTCACATCCACGTCTTCGAGCAGGGCAATGGCATCATCGGTCAGCACAGCCGCCGAGCAGTACAGCGCAATCAAGTAAGAGGCCAGTGCGCGCTCATCGATGCCCATGAAGCGGACCGACAGGCCGGGACTCTGTTCTCCCGGAAGTCCCGGCTGGAAGAGGCCCACCACGCCCTGCTTCTTCTCGCCCACGCGCAGCAGCAGGATCTTCGACTTATGATCCTTGCTTCTCACGGCGATTTTGTCGGAGGGAACCAGTGGAACTCCGCGCCAGGTCAGGAACGGCGTTCCGAACAGAGTTACGGTCGGTGGAGGCACGCCGCGGCGGGTGCACTCCCGTCCGAAGGCGGCAATGGCGCGCGGATGCGCCAGGAACAACGATGGCTCCTTCCAGACCTTCGTCAATAACTCGTCCAGATCGTCCGGCGTGGGCGCGCCTTTACGCGTCTTGAGCTTCTGCGCGCCGGCCACATTATTCAGCAGGCCGTAGTCCGCATTGTTGAGCAGCTCGCTCTCCTGCTTCTCCTTGACGCTCTCGATCAACAGCCGCAACTGCTCACGAACCTGATCGTATGGATTGCTGAGCAGATCGGAGACGCGGGTGTGAACATTGAGAACCGCATTGATGCTACTCAGCCGGTATTCCCGCGACTTCTCCTGATAATCGACAAAGGTGGAAGCGAGCGTGGATTCGTCCGAGTGGTCGCAGGTCGACTCGATGGCCTTGCTCTCATCCACCTTGTTGACCCTGAATGTGCCGGCTTCGAGCGGCTTCCAGTCCAGAAAGCGAACCAGCCAGCGGGGAGTGATGGCTCCGAACTGCGGCGCCGTTTTGGTTACATTTGCGAGTTGAAATGCAGCTTGTTCGCTTAGTGAGGCGCGGAGGACTTGATCGGTCACGGTAATACTCCTTCTGGTTCCACGTAAAAAGTGTAACTGAAACAAATTGACTCGACGAGGAAAAATCTTTAGCACTGGGGAAGATGAAAAAAGCGACTGATCTCAGTTGCGAATCTCGCTCCCAATCTGAATTTGGAGCGCCGGGCGGGAATTGAACCCGCGAATACAGGTTTTGCAGACCTGCGCGTTGACCGCTTCGCCACCGGCGCTTGTAAAAAACCGAACTCTAGTACTTCCGGACGCTCCGGTCCACGCGATCCGACCAGGCGTGGATTCCGCCGGTCAGGTTCCACACATGGGAGAACCCTGCGTCATGCAACAATTGCGCGGCCTTCACTCCCCGCGGCCCCATCTTGCAAACAGTCACGATATTTAGGTTCGCGTCGAGCTCATGGACGCGCCTCGACAATTCGGCGAGCGGAATCAACTGTCCGCCAATATTGGAGATTTCGTACTCAAATTCGTCGCGCACATCGAGCAAAAATAGATTCTCGCCGGCATCCAGCCTCTTTTTCAGTTCTTCGACACGAATTTCAGGAACGCTCATCGTTTTTCTCCCTTGCCTGGAACCTGTTCGGCGGCTGCTCCTGTTACCGCATCCGCCTCATTTTCAACCCAAAATAGAAAACCCACCTGCCAGTTCGATCTCTGGCGGTGGGTACTTTCGAGGCAGCGGCTTGTAAGTTACTCTAGCCCAACCACTTCCTCACGCCAGAATGCGTCTGTGCACAGCAAATCGCTGGACAACAACACATTTCGGCAGTCGTGGGGCTAAAAATGCTCACGAAAAGAATGTACCACAAACCCTTCCGTGCAGCAAGGAGAAAGTCCATTAGGGAACCTCTGATCAGATCCTGATCTTTTCCGTGTTGAAGGTTGGAAGCTGTTTTCTGGGAGCGATTCCGCATTCCGGCGGCGATTACAAGGGTAAATGTGCTTTGCGCGTCCGTGTATTGCGTCTCCGGAGGCCGTTTCCCGGCCCTCAGAGACACTACGCCCCCAGTGGGGAAGGGAGATCGACGTGAACAGAGTCAGTGAATGCGTTTATCGCCGAAAGATCATCGGATAAAGACTGTGGGGACTTTTGTGGGTAGACAGCTTCAGAAACGTGGGCAATTGTGGGTAGTCCCCACAATTTCTTTGTAGCAGAGAGTCCTCGCAAGCCATTTAATATAAGCAATATATAGCAGCAGCGAGCAATGCTGAAAAGGGCACATTCCTAGCTCTTAACCGACAGGTTGTAGGTTCGATTCCTACCGCGTCCACCAAGTAAATTCAACTGCTTAGAGACAATAGACCTATCTTATATCCCACCAGTCAATCATCCTTCCCTTCTGATATCTACTAAGACTCTATCTGCAGTTCATTGAAGCGGTAACCGACATAAGCATCGGTCAGCAAATACTTTGGATTGCGCGGATCGTCTTCGATTTTCTTGCGTAGTTGACGGATAAATGTTCGCAGGTACTCGAGCTCATTTCCATACTCCGGCCCCCACACGGACTTCAGCAGGCGGGCGTGTGGAATCGGCTCGCCAGCGTGCATCATCAGGTAATGCAGGACCTCGAATTCCTTTGGCGTCAGATGAATGGGGCGCCCGCTCTTCAGCACCCGGTATTTCACCGGATCCAATTCGAGTTGTCCATGGCGAATGGGCGCGTCGCGGTTATCATCCTGAGCATTTCTTCTGCGCACTGCCGAGCGCAATCGCGCCGTCAACTCCCGCACTTGAAATGGCTTAGTGATATAGTCGTCGGCGCCGGCGTCCAGCGCCAGCACCTTGTCATCCTCGCTGTCCATCACTGTCAACATGAGTATCGGCAAGCGCGCCACCGCGCGGCGGATCGCCCGGCAGGCTTCAACTCCGCCCATCCCCGGCATATCCACGTCCAACAATACGGCGTCGAACCAGGTTACACGGGCCAGCGATAATGCCTCTTCGCCGCGAGCCGCTTCCACAACCGTGAAGCCCATTCCGGTCAAGGTCACGCGCAAGGCCCGCCGCGTGGAACTGTCGTCGTCTACCACGAGGATGGTGCCCTGCCCTGCACTCGGCTGCTCCGTGTTCACTACGTCCTCCTTGCGTCGATGGGAAGGGAAAGATAAAATGTCGTTCCTTCCTTGTCATCACTGATTACCCACACATGCCCATGATGCGCCTCCGCGGCTTTCCTCACAACGGAAAGCCCGATGCCAGTACCGGGAACAACATCTTTCAAATCCGGCGACCGGTAAAAACGCTCGAAGATACGTTCCCGGTCTTCAATTCGAATCGTCGGTCCGAAGTTATGCACGGAAATGAGAAACTCGGTTTGGCTTGCTCTTGCGGCAATCGCAATCGGCGTCCCTGCCGTCGAATACTTCCGCGCATTGTCGATGAACTGCGTCAGGATCATGGCAAGCAGTCCGCGATCCGCGCGCACAGTCAACCAAGGATTCTCCACCGCAACCTGAATGCTGTTCCTTTCCTGTTCGACTGGATACCTGGCCAACACCTCAGAAACCAAATCAAGTATAACCACGTCGTCTGCCTCGATGCCGACTTGTTTCGCATCGAGCTTCACGGCTTTCAGCAGGCGCGTGCATAATTCGTTCAGTCGAACAGCTTCCCCGTTGATCAGAGTAACCAAATTGCATTGGGACTCCGTCAATCCCCCCAGCTCAAGCAAGCCTGAGCTGGCAGTCTGAACCGCCGTAAGCGGCGTCTTTAACTGATGTGCGAGCGCATCCAGCACCGCCGCGCGCAATTGCTCAGTTGATTTCGCGGTCTCGGCTCTCTCTTCCTTCTCAAACCACTGATACCGGTCGATGGCAATTGCGGCAAGAGACGCAAGCGCATCGACCACCAGAGGATTCAGTTTCCCCCGCACCACCAAAGCGCCGACAGGCCCAGGTCCGGCTCGCAGGACGCGTTGCCAGGTCTGAGTACCGGAATCATCCAGAGATGTACCGCGCAAGTAGCATTCTTTGGCCAGATCCTCTTCGCCCGCATCCCAATCGCCCATCCTGTCCTGACGGCTCAGGTTCGTATCGTACAAGGCCACCGCTCGCGCGTTGAATATCCGATGAATCAATACAGCAAGCTGCGGACCCTGCGGCTGGCGCAAATCCAGCAGAAGCGAACTGCGGCTCAACTCATACAACTGCTCCATCTCTGCGCGGTGACTGGCTGCCTCTCGTGCAACCCGCTGTTCCCGGCCGTGCAATCTGCTGATGGCAAGCGCCGTCACCTCGAAGGTTGCAAGCGCCACCCAGTCCTGCGGATCTGCAACATCAAAATGAAAGATAGGCGGTAAAAAGAAATAGTCCAGACAGGCTACCGCCAGAAGTGAAATCAGCGAAGCCTGCCAGAAGCCGAAGAGCGACGCTACGGCCACAACAATCAACAAATAGAGGAGGCCGATAGTCAACAGGTTCATCTGCAGAACAAACCCGAAGTAGGTCAGTAGAGCGAGGACCACACTCGCTGTCAGGCACTGAGCCAGAGTCCGAAGTCTGCGCGGCAGTTGTGTCGATTTCAAGGGAATAGACTTATCCATTCGACTCGTATCTCGCTCACCCGCGTTTCCAGGCAAGCTGAGTAGACTCTAGCAGCGCATGCATGAAGATTACGTAAGGAATATATCTATAGAATATGTGATTGGAGGAGGGAGCGGCTCCATATGAACCGGCTCCCCGCACTCCATTGCCCATGAGGGGGCTTCTAGACAGAAACTGCTTGTTTCCTCTGCTTTATTGCGCATCCACTGGGGCGTTCGGCATGGCCAGCCGGCTATATTTCGCCTCCAGTGTTCCGGCCTCGGCAGCCTTGTACATGTAGTACTCGTAACGATTGCGTGACGAGTCTACAGGCCTTGGATACTTAGCCGCTATGCTCATAGTGTTCTGGCTCCGCCGCTCCCACTCCTTTTTCTCCTCCGCGGCTTGTTGAAGATAGTCCGCCTTCTGCGTGCCGTAGTAACTGGCGAGTGCTGTGTATTGCTCCGGCGCATGCGCGCTGAGCGCCAACTGATTCAACTGCGCCTTAGTGTAATGGGCGCCAGACTCTGAGGAAGAGGCCGTGCCCTGCGCATATCCAACACCCGCGAAAGCGAGTGACAAAACACATGTTGCTAACAGGTTCCGGGTCATGTGAATGTACCTCCATGCTTTAAGTATTTAAGAAATAACGTGAGGGAGGCATGAAGAGATCGGATGGAATACAATAAAACTTTACAATAAGTTAGTAAGCACGCTTTATAGTGTATCTATGTGTTCTCTCTTCCCCCTTATCTATAGGGGATGTCAACAAGCATATAATCAAGCCTATCTTATAGCACTATTATCAGGCTAGCCGGGGACGACTCATAGTATGACAACCCGAAGATGTATGTCGCGTCTTTTGCCGGGCCAGCCCATAACTCAGGAGATTGGAGATCGCCGAGGGTTCACGTGCCAAGCAATGCGCGAATTAAGCGTTGCATTAGTAGTAAGTATCCCGTAACGCCCGCGCATCCTTCACCAAGCCAAGGAACCTGTTCGCTAACTCATGAATACGATCTACCTGGCGAAAATGCAATGCCTCCTTGGGCAGCAGTTCTCCACCCAGGCCAATGGCAGTTGCCCCGGCCTGAATAAAGTCGAAGGCCGTCAACTGATTCACGCCGCCAGAGGCAATCAAGGGAATTTGCGGAAGCGGTACTTTCAGCGCGCGCACATACTTGACGCCACCTATATGACCTGTAGGGAAAATCTTGATGAGGTCCGAACCGGCCTTCCATGCCGCAATAATTTCGGTCGGTGTCAAAGCTCCCGGAAGCACTACGACATTCACGTTGTTAGCATAGGCCGCCACCTCCGGAACAAAACCGGGGCTGGTCAGAAATCTGGCTCCGGCGTCAACGCACAGGCGCGCAGTTTCCTCATCCAATACAGTGCCGGCGCCCACCGCCATATCCGGATAGCGTTTCGCCAGGTCGTCGATCACCTCCAGCGCGCCGGGCGTGGTCATGGTGATCTCGACAACTGGAATACCCGCCGAGTAGACAGTTTCCGCAGCAAACAGCGCCATCTCCCGCGACGTGACACGCACAGAAGGCAGAATGCCAGATTCCTCGATGCGAGCTCGAACTTCGTGTCTTTTCATTGATTCGGCCTCTCTGTACCGGTGTCCGAATATGCGACGCGCCTGGCGCTCTTCACTACAGGCATGTCAATCATTGAATAACTTCGTGCCCCACGGCAAGATTCATTTGGCCGGCGGCCGTCATATACGCGCCGATCAACTGAAGATAGGCGAGTTGAACCACGCGGTAGTCGCTCTGCGCATTGAGGAAGTCCATCAACGAGGCTCCGCCGTGTTGATATGCAAACGTTACCGTATCGCGCACGTAAAGCGATTGATCGAGATACTGCGCCTTGTATGGCTTGATCAATGCAATATTGCTGCGCACCAATTCGTAGGCATTGTCCACGTCGCTGAAGACTTGCGCTTTTGCGGCTTCGGCGGCATCCTGACTTTTGTCGATGTCGATCAGAGTTCGCTTCTTCTCGCCCTGGTTCCGGTCGAAGATGCGCAGCGGAATGCTGACACTGAGGCCGAGAGTCTGGGGACCGTTGGGATTATTGGTTGAGGAGTTATTCGTGTACCAGGCTCCGAAGGTAGGATCGGTGGAACCATTGGAGACGGCGAGTTTGTGATTGGTTTGCGATTGCTGAATTGTCTGGATCGCCGCCCGCAGATCCGGCCTGTTGTCCAGCGCAATCTGGTGATAATCACTAAGAGGCTGCAAGTCCGGTCCTAACTCAAAAAGCCCAGTTACGTCGAATTGGTCGACCGGGGTACGGTCATCGAGCAGTAGCAGGAGCTGAATCTTCTGTTGGCGCAAATTGACGATGGCGGTCTCGATTTCCGACTCGTATTGCACACGCTGTAGTTCGATGCGGGCCAGATCGATCTTGGCCAAGTCGCCAGCATTGAAGCGCGCGCGGCTGATCTCAATGATTTTGTCGTAGTACTCGAGGTCGGCCTTGGCCAATGCCAGCACCGCCTTGGCCTGGAGCGTTTGCACAAAGGCTGAACGCAGGCCGAAGATCAGATTGCGTTCGAGATCAACGTGCTGGGACTGAGTAATCTGCGTGCCTTCTTTGGCGCTCTCCAGGCGCAACTCGCGCTTGCGCTCGCGTTCGTGCAAGTAACTGAAGTTAGGTTGTTCGAATGTGCCCTTCGTTGGAGACCAGACGCCATTGTGCCGCGCGATCTGCGTGCCATCCGCCGTCATAGTGAACTGCGGATTGGGGCGGAGAAAGGCTGTAATCTCCTCGGCTTTCATCTCCTCCACGTTGGCGGCATCCGCTTTCAACACCGGATTGACCGCCTCGAACCTTGCCTTCACCTCATCCCAGGTCATCGCCTGCTGCGCGCTCGCGCTGCTCGCTATACAAGCAATGCCCAAGAGATAACTGCCAATGCTATTCATGAAAACAGAGATAAGCTTAGACGGCTTCATTTGACACCTCCGGTTTCGGGAGCACGTCCCCTTCTCTCGCGACCCAGACATACAAAGTGGGCAGAAGGAAGATGCTCAGAACGAGAGCCGCCATGAGTCCCCCCACAATGACAATGGCAAATGGGCGCTGCGAGTCGGAGCCGATAGCGTGCGACATGGCGGCGGGAAGCAGTCCCAAGGTAGCTACTAACATGGTCATCATGATAGGGCGCAGCCGCAAGACAGCGCCTTCGATAGCGGCCCCCTCTGGCGTATAGCCACGTGCCCGCAGTTGGTTGATATATTCAAGCATGATGACACCCGTCTGGACTGAAACTCCAAAGAGCGCCAGGAAGCCAACTCCGGAAGATACGCTGAAGAATGTGCCGGTCACAAGGAGAGCGAGCAAGCCTCCGACGGGAGCCATGGCCACGTTGGCGAGAATCAGCAGCGCCCATTTGAAAGAACGAAACATGGCGTAGAGAATGATGAAGATAAAAAATATCGTGAGGGGCAGGATCAAGAGCAGCCTTGCTTCAGCTCGCTTTTCGCTATCGTATTCTCCCGACCATTCGAGATGATAGCCGTGCGGCAGTTGCACACTTTTGGCGATTTTGTCGATGGATTCCCGGACCGTAGAGCCCAGGTCGCGCCCGCGAACCTCAAAGCGGATGGCCACATAGCGGGCTCCGTCTTCCCGGTAAATATCGTAGGCGTCATCGCGAATCTGGGCTTTGGTCAACTGAGCCAGTGAGACGCGCTCTCCCGAGGGAGAGAGCAGTCTAATATTCTGGATAGCCTCCTTGGTATCGCGATACGGTTTCTGATAGCGCACCACCACGTTGTAGACTGCCTCTCCCTGCAGGACCTGGCTGACAGGATTACCGCCGACGGCGGTCTGGATAGCGTCTTGTATATCGGCCACATTGATGCCGAAGCGCGCAGCCGCCATGCGGTCAACGGTGAGATCGATATTCGGCTGGCCAGTATCGCGTTGAATTCCCAAATCCTTGACCCCGTCGATCTTAGCCATGACTTCTTTGATCTCTTCGCCCTTTTCCTCGAGAACGTCCAGGTCCGGCCCGTAAAGCTTGGCGCACAGTCCGCCTTTCGTGCCGGTAAGCGTTTCATCCATGTTGTCCTCAATGGGCTGAGAGAAGTTCCAGAAAGCCCCTGGGTGTTTCTCCACTTCGCGGTCCATGGCGGCAATCAGCTCCTCTTTATTCTGATGAAAGACGGGCCGCCATTGGTCCTTGGGCTTTAAGTCGATGAAATATTCCGTGTTGCCGAATCCTCCCGTGTCGGTTCCATCGTCGGGCGCCCCGGATTGCGAGACGACCTTGGTGACTTCGGGGAAGGAGGCGAAGATATAGCGGTTTTGCTCAGCGAAGCGCGTGCCTTCCGTCTCGCCTACACTGTTGGCCATCGCGCCACGCGCCCAAATGGCGCCTTCGTCGAGATGCGGCAGAAACTCAGATCCAATGATTCCGCTGAGTGCCAGGAACAGGCTAAGCGCAAGCGCCGCGATACCAACACCAAAGGTGATCCATCGATTTTCAATAGCCCACTTAACCCCGTTCCGGTAACGGTCCTTCAGGAACTCCATAACCGGGTTGCGCCATTCCCTGACGCCATGCGGGAAAAGAAAGGCAGCCAGCACCGGCACAATGAAAATGGAGAATACTATGGCGCCGAGCAGAGCGAAGGCAACGGTCCAGGCCATGGGCCGGAACAAACGCCCTTCGACTCGTTGCAGCGTGAAGATCGGCATGTAGGCGGTGATGATGATGCCAATTGCGTAGAAAACAGGCCGCTGGACCTCGTGAGCGGCGTCGCGGATCATCTCTACCGGCGTCTTGATGCTCATGGTAATGCGGCCCGCTTCCGGCGAACCATTCTTGCGGTGACTCAAGTGCCGCATGATGTTTTCCATCATGACCACGGCGCCATCCACCACCATTCCGAAGTCGAGCGCGCCAAGCGAAATCAGGTTTGCGGGGATATGGCTCAGGTTGAGAAATACGGATGCGAAAAGCAAGGCGAACGGAATGGTGAGCGCAACGATGAAGGCTCCGCGAACATTACCGAGAAACAGAAAGAGGACGATGGTTACCAGGATCATCCCCTCGCCGAGGTTGTGCAGCACGGTGTGCAGGGTGTAATGGAGCAGATCGCTGCGGTCGAGCATGGGAACGACCTTCACACCCTCGGGGAGGATGTGATTGTTGAGCTCCTCCACCTTCTTATGAATCCCGTCGAGCGTAGGGCCTTCTTCCGCCCCTTTGCGCATCAGCACTCCGCCCTGGATGACGTCGGGCTCATCGACAATAACGCCGTCGGGACGATGATCGGCTCTGGCCATGTGCCCCAGCCGAATTTTGGGGCCCCACTCGACGACCGCGATGTCCTTTACGCGAACTGGAGCTCCATGTGAAGTCGCCAGCACGGTGTTCTCGATATCCTGCACATTGTGGTAAAGCCCGAGTGCGCGGACGTTCAGTTGCTGCGAGCCCTCTTCGACGAAGCTGCCGCCAGCGTTCACGTTGTTGCTGGCCAACTGCTGCTCAACCTGGGCGATGCTCAAGCCGTAGGAGATGAGCTTGTTGGGGTCGACGCGCACCTGATATTCTCGCGCGGTGCCGCCGAAGTCGCTCACGTCCACGACGTTTCCGACTTTCCTGAATTCCTTGTACAGAACCCAGTCTTCGATGCTGCGCAAATTCATCAGGTCATACGCTGGATTCGTGCTGCGGATGGTGTACCAGTAGATCTGTCCCGTCATGCTCCAATCCGTGCCGATTTGAGGCAGCACGCCCGCCGGCATATTGACCTGTGTGAGCCTTTCGAGCACCTTCTGGCGGTTCCATTCGTTGACGGACTGGTCGTCGAAGATCAACGTAATCAGGGAAAGACCAAAAATCGATTCCGACCGCACTGTGGTGAGATGCGGAATCCCAAACATCTGAATCTCGATGGGAACCGATACTAGCTGTTCCATTTCTTCGGCGGAACGTCCCGGCCACTGGCTGATGATGTTCACGTAATTATCGGCGATGTCCGGGTATGCCTCGACGGGCATATTGTGAAACGAGACCGCCCCCCAGAGGAGCAATAGCACTCCAACCGCCAGCACCACGTACCTATTATTGAGAGCAAAATCTACCAGCTTGCGAATCATGGTCTCTTTCTCCAGTCCCGAAGTCGAGTGTCATTCATTGTCGATTGCATTTTGGAGATTGATGGCGTTTGTCACTACCTGCTGGCCAGGCTGTAACCCGGACAGAATCTCCTGCATCTTGTTCGGTAACTGTTCTCCACTTACGACCTGAATCCGCTTAAACTTTTCCTGTACAGGGATGAAGACCCAATCGCGGTCGTGCAGATGCACGATCGCAGACGCCGGGACCGCCGTGAAGGTCTGCTTCTCCTTGCCGAACAAAGTGGCCGTGGCGAACATGCCCGGCCGCATCATCTCGCCGGGATTGGCCACTTCAATACGGACCTTCGCTGTGCGGATATTGGGATCGAGAATCGAGCCGATGTTGCTGATCTTGCCCTTGAGAACTTTGTCCGGATAGGCGTTCAGCTTGATGTCGGCGGATTGCCCGACGCGCACGTTGGCCATGTCGTTTTCGTAGACGTCACAGACGATCCACACGGTGGTTAGGTCCGAAATTGTGAATGGGTTGGGCGTAGAGTAGGCCTGCACGAATGCCGCGTTGGTAACCTCCTGATCGGTGATCACGCCGGAAACCGGTGCGTGTATATCGACAATGCCCTTCGGATCATAAGGGTCGCTGCCGAGCAGGCGAAGATGCTCAGTGGCGGTATCGAGGGTGGTCTTGGCGTCGTCCTCGGTGTCTTCGGCGACCTCCAGGTCTTGCTGTGCAATGGCCCCGTGCTCGTACAGCACCTTTGCTCGATCCAACTGCTTGCGCGCAAGGAGCTCATCGGATACAGCCTTGCGATAGGCGTCGAAGCCTCCCGAAATGTCGTCGCTGCGAACACGCAGCAATGTCTGGCCCTTCTTTACTGTGTCGCCGAGGCGTGCGCGAATGTCCACAATGCGGCCGGAGGCAAGCGAAATCACCGGAACAGTTCGCGCGATGTCGGGAAATACCGTGCCGGTTACGAATAATTGCGAAGGGGCTTGGTATTCGGTTGCCGTGACGATCGGATAGAACTCCGGATGCTCGACCGCGAAAAAGGAGACGTCCACTCCGGAAATCACCTTGGCGGGTGGCGGAGCCTCCGCCGCCGCATCCACCTTATCGCTCTTGCAGCCACTGGTGGCCAGCGATGCGCCAAAAACCATCAATAACAAACCGAATCCAATAGCTTTGTTTTTCATACGGCTTCTTGCACCTCATTTGCGTTTCCTGGCCTTAGGCAGTAGCGGAATTGCAAGCAATCCCAGCGCTGCTAAATGCAAGTTTCATGATTTATTCTTCGAGTATTCGTCGATTTGTGTTAGGGCCGCATGAAGAGTTTCACAAAGAATCGTAGTGAATGCGGCCCTCTTAGTTAGCGTGCTTGGCCGCATTTACCAATCGCGGCCTCGTGGACTAGGTGACTAGAATCTGACCATGAGCGCCAGCGTGCTTACAGTCTGGTTGGTGCGCAGATCAGGCCACCAGATGGCGGTCGTGTTGATTCCCGTTCCTACTCCCTGTATCGTGTTGCAATACGTTTCCGCTGCAAGCAGGCCGGCAGAGCCATAGCCGGAGCCGGAGGCAGCCCCGTTGGCGCATGCATACTGTGACGGGCTGCCGTTGTTGCCGCCTGGAGGCGTTATGCCGCCGCGGCCAGTCCAGTAAGGCGTGTCGGAGTAGCGGTAGCCAGTCTCCGCGCGGAAGGTGATGTACTGGCTCGGCATGTAATCGAAGGTGATGGTGCCGTCGTGCATCTGCGCTCGATCACCGCCGTTCTCGGTGTAGTACGGGGTGCCGGTGACGGCCGTCGCGCCGTTGATGGGCGGCAACAGCGTCAGGTAACGGCCGGGGTTGTTCATTTCACCGCCGCCCAGGGTAATTGCGTACCGGTCCTTTTTGAACCAATAGCGGTTGTACATCATCCAGCCGGCAAACATCTGCTTGGGCCTGCCGTTCTTGCTGTTATGGCAGTTCACGCCGCCGTTGTAGGTGTCGGTGGTGCCCGTCTCCGGCGAGAAGCCTTTCTGGTTCAACATGCCATCCGGGGTGGCGAATGAGGCAGGACCACCGCCGTATTCGCAGCCTAGGTCGCCGGTGATGGTGAAGGCAATTTTGTCCAGGAACTGCTTTGGCTTGTCATACACTTTTACCTGCGCGCTGTAGTCGGCATGGATGCGCGAGCGTCCAGGGTAGCCGGCATCGTCTTCACCCAGGCCGTAGTTATTCCAGACGAAGTCCAGATACGGCTTGGGACGATACAGAATCTGTCCGCCCAACCCCGGCTTGCCGTTGTAACGCGCATACGACTGCCAGCCGTTGATGAACCACGGCTCGATCTTTAGCTTGGCAGTGGGGAACCACTGCACGCGAATTCCGTTGAAGAACCAAGGCGTATTGGAGGAAACGAACGAAGGCTGATAGGTCCAGTTGTCGGCGTTGTAATAGCTGAACAGGCCGATGTAGGAGACGAAGATGCCGCCGTCCAGGTTGAGGCCGTGGTTCACATCCCAGTGATATCCGCCCCATGCCTCGGAGACGTACCGGTAAGCATCGGCAAGATTCCACTGGCCGCGATTGACGCTGCCGTCGTTGCGCGGGGTAGTAGTGGCGAACATGCCGTACATGGTTAGAAATCTGCCGCGAACATTGTCGATGCGAATGTCGCCGCCGAAGCTCAACTGCTCGACCTGAATCTCATCGGAGCGGAAGGTCTCCGTCGATCCACCCAGGCTGTCGTCCTCTGGGTGGTTGTAGTCGAGGGTGTAATTCACGTCGGCGCGAAACTCCGGCGTGAAGTACTTGGTAGTCATGGGGAAGTCCACCACGCGCCCGTTGCTGTTGAGCCATGTCCAGTCGCCGGGGAACGGCGCCTCTTTGGTAGTGACCTCCGCTCTCATCTCGGGTGGCGCGGGAGTCGCCACTGGGGCAGGCGCTGCCGCAGCCTGGCCTGTGGCCGCCGGAGTGCTCGGAGCGCCGCTCACAGCAGTCTTCTCTGCCGCGCGCAGCGCGTTGGCATCGCGGACAGCCTTCAGTTCGGATTCAAGTTGCTCGATCCGCGCCTTCATCTCCGTGAGTTCTTTAATGATCGCTTCGCTATCGGCCGGCGCTGTGGCAGATGAACTCGAAGCAGCGTTCGCGCTCTGTGGTGTTGTGGCGTTGTCTGGAGTTGTGCTTTGGGCTTTACACTCGAGCTGCATGGCGAGTCCGCAGATTGCAGCTCCCAATATGATGACCTTCCAAAAAATGTTGTTCATAGGTGTCTGATCTCCACGACGCCAGGCGTCGCCAGGTTAAGTAGCTGTTGTTCTTATCGAGGAAGGGCTAGTTTTCTGGTATCGTTCCTCACTTTACTAATATGCAAAGCGACATAAAGGAGCCGCAAAGAAAACGCAGTGTTTTCGAAAAGGCTGAGTAGCATTGCGCCTTTAAGTATGTGTTACACTTGGCCACTTATATCCACTCTGTCTGTGTGAGGTGATGTGACTAACATAGACATTAACGTTATGGCCGTAAAGAAACCGTGTGTGCGTAGAAGATAGTTATAAACAAGGTATGAGTGTTACATAATGAAGACATAAACATTTACTCTTATAACTTAGCTGGCTTTTCTCGAACTGTCGATATCGGATGTTTGAATTCTTGTGTATTCTATCGATAAAAGAATGGAATTATTCGTGATGACATTCAAACTCTCAGCAGCAATCACACATTCCGTCTATCCAAGCCAATCTTCGATTTAACGGGAGGGGTAGTGCCGCATTCACCTGAAGGCCAGCAAATATGGTAAGCGCAATGTAGGCGCACACCACCGACATATACCGAATCGGCTGCTGGGTCTGCATTCTTTTTATGGTGAGCATTACGGCGTTTAAATGAGGCATTAACAGGCATTCCAAAATTTTGACAAAGAACGTGGAAAGGATGGAAACCCACGTTTTATGGTTCGGTTAATGGCGGGTCAGCCTCCCGAGAGCGGGCATTCCATGGAGAAATGAGTTCACATTTGCAACGATAATAAAGGATTGTGGAGATACTGTTGAAGTTCATTATATGCCCGTATCGTATTGAATACAAAGGGTAATAAAAACTTCTAATGTGGTTGTAATCGAAGATACCAAGAGAAACAATGGGCACCAGGATGCCCCGGACCTTAAACATCGTTCGCTGAAAAAAAGTTGCGTGTTGTTCTTAAAAAAAGCTGCGCGTTGTTATTAATTTGATGTATTATTCGTCGCGGCAGTCAGTAATTGGGCTGCCCGGCGGCCAACCTCACCCTCCCGAGGTAGCGCCAAGCTCAGGCCGCCCGCTGGAAAGAAGGAAGACCAGTTCGATCACCGGATGACGCTGGAGGCGCATGATGTGCGTCTACAGGGAGTCGTGCGCGCCTTTAGGCTTCATCCCTCCACCTACAGCCCACCCAAAAGGAGGTTGATCATGGAAATCCGAAAGGTGAGTATTCTTGCAGCCACAATATTGCTGGCATCTGCAATGGCCAGCGCGCAAACCACCGATGCCATCAACTTCAATACCACCTACCAAACCATCCGTGGATTCGGCACTTCGACTGCCTGGCAGCCGGTGTTGAACTCGACTCAGGCCAACAACCTGTTTGGCGTCGGCGCGGGCCAGGTAGGCTTCACCATCCTGCGGTCGCGCATCGATCCCAGTTCCACTACCGGCGGCTCCAACTGGCAGACCGAACTGCAAAATGCGCAACAGGCGCAGTCCATCAATTCACAGGTCATCGTCTTCGCCACGCCCTGGACCCCGCCGGCAGCATGGAAGAGTAATGGCAGCACCATCGGGGGTACGCTCAACACCAGCGAGTATGGCGCCTTCGCCAACTATCTGAATGCTTTCGTCGCTTACGAGAAGGCCGGCGGGGTGAATCTCTACGCCATCTCCGTGCAGAACGAACCCGACTTCCTCCCTGGAACCTACGAGTCCTGTTCGTATAGCGGCGCGCAAATGGATGCTTTTATCGCTCAGGAAGGTGGTACGATCACGACCAAGCTGATGATGCCGGAGTCGGACAGCTTCAATCTCGACGAGTCCGATCCCACGCTGAACGATTCCAATGCGGTGGGCCACGTTTCGATCGTGGCCGGTCACACATATGGAGTAGCGCCGTTCTACTACACCAACGCCAAGAACAAGGGCAAAGATGTGTGGATGACCGAAACCACCTATACACCAGCGGCTGGATCCTCCGCCGAGCCTACCATCAGCGACGCCATCGCGGCAGCCGAGCTCTATCACCAGTCGATGGCGGTGGCGCAGTACAACGCCTATGTCTATTGGTGGACGCCTCTGTTGTTGAATGGAAACAGCCCGAATTACTATGCCTATGCGTTGGGCCAGTACTCGAAGTTTGTGAGACCGGGCTATGTGATGACCGGAGCCAATAATAATCCCACCAGCGGCGTCTACGTCACCTCTTACAAGGGGAATAACAACTATGTGATCGTGGCCGTTAACGCTAATAGCGGCTCCTCAAGCATCGACTTTGAAATTTCAGGCGCGACTCTAACCTCGGTTACGCCTTACCAGACCTCCGCTTCCAACCAGTTGGCGGAGCTCAGTGCGGTCACCGTGTCGAATGACTCATTCACATACTCGCTGCCGGGTCAGAGCATTACGACCTTCGTTGGAACAGGTTCCACCGGCTCACCCACCTACACGCTTGCGTCATCGCCATCGACGCTCTCGGTGACGCAAGGCAGCACCGCCACCGACACCATCACAGTAACTCCCGAAAACGGTTTCACCGGCAGCGTCACGTTTACGGCAGGCGGCCTGCCCAGTGGCGTAACTGCCTCCTTCAACCCAACTTCTTCCACCAGCTCCACCGTGCTCACGCTGACCGCCAGCAGCACAGCCACAACCGGAGGGCCGGTCACGGTCACCATCACCGGAACCTCGGGCAGCATGATAGTGACCACCCCAATAGCTCTCACCGTCAATCCCATAGTGACGACGGGCTTTAGTCTGGCTCCGTCGGCATCCTCTCTCACCGTCAAGCAGGGTAGCAGCGGCACCGACACTATCACGGTAACGGACATCGGCGGATTCACCGGCAGCGTAACGTTCACTGCTTCTGGTATGCCCAGCGGCGTGACGGCTGCGTTCAGCCCGACATCTTCCGCAACTTCCAGTGTGCTCACGCTGACGGCCAGCAGTACGGCCACCACCGGCGCCTTCACCATCACTGTCACAGGAACCAGTGGCAGCACGACGGCAAAGACCTCCTTCACGCTTAACGTCACCTCCGGCGGCAGCAGCGCATGCACCGTTGACTACACAATCTCTCCGCAAAACTCGAGCCAGTTCGGAGCGGCCATCACCATCGTCAACGGTGGCAGTACCGCTCTGAGTGGATGGTCATTGACCTGGACATTCGCCAACGGACAGACCATCGCCAGCTCATGGAATGGAACCGTATCGCAGAGCGGCGCAAACGTAACGGTGACAGAACAGTCCGGCCAAAGTTGGGAGAACATTCCCGCCAACGGAAGCTACTCCGGATTCGGATTCAATGGAAACTGGAACGGCACCACCAACGCAATACCGACGAACTTTGCGCTCAACGGAACGGCCTGCACCATCAACTAGCAAGTTAGCGCAACATATCGTTGCCACAACAGGAGCGTTGCGGAGCAGGTAGCATAACCTGCTCCGCAACCTTATAAGTAGTCAAGCATGAAATCTTTAGATAGAAATTATAGCGAGCCACGTTGATTGTGAATCCATCACAGGTGCAGGTAGCGATCCGCGCCATAGACCAGACCCAGCGTGAGCAGTGCGATAAAGACTTCGCCGATTGCCCCGACGGCGAATGGCCGCCAGCCTTGCTTGACGAGTTCGCGGAGGCTGGTGCGGAGACCGACCCCGGCAAAGGTGAGCAAGAAGGCCCAGCGGGAGAGATTGGCCAGACTGGCCAGTTGCGGCTTGGCAAAAAAGCCCAGCGTGGCCAGGAGCGAGATCAGCAAAAACCCTAAAACAAATTTGGGGAATTTGTTCCATAGGAAGGCGGCCTTGTTGCCGACTGCATGAGCCTGGCCGCGCGACGACCAGTAGAGAGCATAGCCGAGTACGATGAAGCCGATCAGCGCATTGCGCGTGGTCTTGGCCAGCACGGCTACCTTGCCGGCGGCGTCGGAGTAGAGAGCGCCGGCGGCGGTGGCTTCGGCGGTGTTGTCTACCGCCAGGCCGGCCCACAGGCCGTATGCTTTGTCACTGAGGTGCAGCGAGTGGCCGATGAGCGGGAAGGTGAAAAGCGAGATTGCGCCGAGGGCAAGGATGGCGGCGATGGCGTATGAAGCATCTTCGTCGTCAGCGTCAATAGCTGGCTTGGCGGCGATAATGGCCGAGACGCCGCAGATCGACGAGCCGACCGCCAACAACGACGTGAGCTTGGGCTTGAGCCTGAAGACGCGGCCCAGAATGTGCATGAAGGCAAGCGAAAGGGTGATGGCGATAGCGACCAGCAAGAGCGAGATGCCTCCCAGGTGGAGCACATCGCCGAGCAGGAAGCGGGAGCCGAGCAGGACGATTCCTGCCTTCAGCCAGAATTCATAAGTGGCCACGCCTGCCTGAAAGACGCGCGGAATGCCGACGGTGTTGGCGATGACCAGGCCAATGACGATGGCCCATAGAACATATTCGATATTCGGGAAAGTAATGTGGCGCGCCTTGGTGTAGGCCGCGATGAATTGCTCGATAAACTTTCCGGAATATCCCACAGCGATCAGAAGCAAAAGACCGGGGACGAGTGCGGCAATGCGGCTGACCAGGTTTTCTTGCCGGGCCGGAGCGAGGACGATAGTAGCCATTTGAATCTCCTTCTCTTGTGGTCTGACGAACTCACCATTTGACCTGTGGAAGCAGGTTGAGGCGAACGAGCAAGGCAAGAGTGAGCGCGAGCAAGACGGCATAAGCGTCAAGCGAAAGAGCGGGCCGGGGCGAGGTGGCGGCATTTGGCATCATGATTCTCCAAAGAATTTGATTTGTATTTCTGGCTAAGATTGGAGCGCCGGGCGGGAGTTGAACCCGCGAGTACAGGTTTTGCAGACCTGCGCGTTAGCCGCTTCGCCACCGGCGCTATAGGTTCAGTTTCAACAGGCAGAGTATAGCGCCATTTCCGGCTCACTCAGCGCACGGCTAGAGTCTTCAGGAAAACGTGCATCGAAGGGTGAAAACACAGGCATCCTCAACTCCAGAAATCGATGTTGTACATTTTTGCATTGGGAAAGACAAAATCGCGGACAGGCCAGCGGGCGCTAGCGACAACAACAACACGCGATTTTGTTAATGACGATTTGCATCTCGGATACGACCTTGTTTTTTCACCTTACCGAAGATTGAAATTCTTGTCAACAGTTTTTTCCATGGGTCTCCGTGCCGCCGGCTGCGCCGGAAACAATTCGAACAACTCATCGTCGAGGCAATAGCCCCTCTATGAAACTTGACTTTCATGTGCCTCGCTTATACTATTCTCTTATGAAAGGTCATCTCTGTTGTCGCCGCTGTACATTGCTTCGCGCGCACAGGTGACCTGGGTCTAAAGCTCCAATCGAAATCCACGGTTTCTAATTGCCCGCGATACGGCCAAGGCTGTCGCGGGTTTTCTGTCTTCACATCAAAGAGGAAATATGACGGAAGCAATTCAAATAAAAGAGACGAACGCCCAACGCGCGGAGCGCCTGAAGCGCGAAAAGAATCCGTGGCTGGCCTTCAATGAGGTGCGCGAATTTGCCCGCGGAGGGCGCTCGAGCGTGCTGCCTGAGTGGGCTTCCTTCTATTTCAAGTGGTGGGGCATTTACACGCAGGGTGATGGCGTCGGCGCCACCGGCGGCAAGGGCGGCGAGGGTTTGGCCTCCGATTATTTTATGATGCGTATCGGCATTCCCAACGGCATCGTCAGTGCCGCGCAGCTTCGCGTTATCGGCGGCCTCTCGCAAAAGTACGCACGCAATCTTGCCGACATCACCGTGCGCCAGTGCATTCAACTTCACTGGCTTACCATCGAATCGCTTCCCGAAGTCGTCGATGCGCTCGACGCCGTTGGACTTTCGCCTAGAGGCGCATGCGGCGATGTGGTGCGCAACGTGACCGGCTGTCCGCTAGCCGGCGTGGCCGCCGATGAGTTGATTGATGCCTCTCCGCTCGCCGCGGAGATTTCGCGCTTGCTCAGCGGCAACCCGGAGTTTTATGACCTGCCGCGCAAATTCAAAATCTCCGTCACCGGCTGTCCCTCCTGGTGCACGCACCCGGAGATCAACGACATCGCGCTCACCGCGACCGAATCGAATGGCCGGCTCGGTTATTCGCTGCGCGTTGGCGGAGGGCTCTCCAAGGAGCCGCATCTTGCCGTTCGCCTCAATGCCTTCGTTCTTCCCGAGCAGGCGGTTCGTGTGGCGCGCGCCGTGACTGAGATCTTCCGCGAGCAGCAGGGATTGCGCGAAAACCGAGCACAGGCGCGCATGAAGTATTTGTTCTTGAAAGAAGGCTGGACCGCCGAAAGCTTTCTCACTGGGTTGCAGTCGCGGCTTGACTTCACGCTGCTGCCCGCCGCGCCTGAGCAGGTACCCGACAACATCTATCGCGATCACGCCGGCATTCATCCGCAGCGACAGCCTGGCTTGAGTTACGTTGGCGCGTCGGTGCTGCGCGGTCGGATGAGCGGCGAGCAGTTGCAAGCTGCCGCCGAACTTGCAGAGCGCTTCGGCAGTGGCGCGCTGCGCACCACTGTCTCGCAAAATATTCTCTTCATCGATATTCCCAACAACAAAACGGCAGAACTTGCGCGCGAATTGGGCCAGATCGGATTGCAGGTCGATGGCTCATCATTCTGGCGCGGCGCCGTCGCCTGCACCGGCACCGAGTTCTGCAAGCTGGCCATTACCGAGACCAAGGCCTTCACTCGCTGGATTGTGGACGAGCTTGAAGAAAGGCTGCCGGAGTTTGATCAGCAACTCAGGCTGCACGTAACCGGCTGCCCTAACGGTTGCGGACAGCACTGGATCGCCGACATTGGCATCGAGGGTAAAAAGATCAAGCACGAGGGCAAGCTCATCGACGCCTACTATTTCTGCCTCGGCGGCGCGGTGGGCCAGCACGCATCCATCGCCCGCCCGGTGGGTTTTCGCTGTCCCGCGACGCTGGTGCCGGAAGCGATCGAGCGTCTGCTCCGCCACTATCTCGCCAGCCGTCTGCCCGAAGAAAACCTGCGCGCATGGTTTGCGCGCCATAGCAACGATGAACTTCGCACCCGCCTTGCTGGAGATGCAGTCGCAGCCGTGGAGCGCGACCTGCCCACCGGTCCTGTGCCGCACGGAGTAGCCGATTGAGGATCAAGTCATGAACCTGTTGCCGGTCTTTCTCAAACTCGACGGCCGCCGCTGCCTGGTGGTGGGCGCGGGAAGTGTTGCGCTCGAAAAGATCGGCAGCCTGCTCAAGACGGGCTTGCGCATTCGTGTTGTCGCGCCTGATGCAATATCTGAAATTCGGCAGCTTGCTATAGAAGGCAAGCTCGATTGGATTCAGCGGCCCTTTGAACTCGCCGACCTTGACGGCAACTTTATGGTCATTGCTGCCACTGATTCCGCGCAGGTCAATGCTGCCGTTTACAGGGGAGCCGTGGAGCGCGGCATTCTGGCTAACAGTGTCGACGACCCTCCCAATTGCGATTTTTATTTCGGTTCGGTCGTCAGCCGCGGCAAGTTGCAAATCGCTATTTCAACGGCGGGAGAAAGTCCTGCCTTCGCACAACGATTGCGCCGCGAGATCGATGAGCAACTTCCCAAAGACCTTGATCGCTGGCTCGAAGATGTGGGAAGGTTGCGTCGCGAAGTCCTTGCCACGCAGCCCCCGGGCGAGTCGCGCAGGCTGCTCCTGCATCAGTTGGCCGGCCGACAGCTCTGCGACGCTGCCTCTTGCCCCTCGCGCCGTCTTGTTCTCGCTCCGCTCCATAAGACCACCGACTCCGGCGGTAAGGTCTATCTGGTGGGAGCCGGTCCGGGTGATCCCGAACTGCTGACCGTCAAAGCGCTGCGCCTCATTCTATCCGCAGATCTCATCCTGCACGACGACCTGGTTCCGCATGCGATTCTTGAGCTGGCACAGCCCAATGCCGAGATCATCAATGTGGGCAAGCGCTGCGGCGTGAAGAGCATCACGCAGGAGCAGATCAACACGCTGATGGTGGAGAGCGCCCGTGCTCAGCGCAACGTGATTCGACTCAAGAGCGGCGATCCGCTTATCTTCAGCCGCGCTGCCGAAGAGATCGCGGCGCTCACCGAAGCAAGCATCCCATTTGAAATTGTTCCCGGCGTCTCCGCAGCGTTTGCCGCGGCCGCTGCGATTGGCTGCCCACTGACAAGCCGCAACAGCGCATCCAATGTGATTTTTTCTGCCGGCCATCGCGCGCAATCGCAATCGCACACCCAATTGGGCCGCCCGCCGCTATCCCAAAGAGAAGAGGCAACCCGGGTGGTCTATATGCCTGGCCGCGACTTGAACTTGTTAGCCCAGCAATGGCTCGACGAAGGACTTCCTCCCGACTTCCCCTGTGCGGTCGTATCGCAAGCCTCTCAGCCCGGCCAGCAACTCCGCTGCACCACGCTCGCCGCACTCGGCAACGCCGAGCTGGTTAATGCGCCCAGTCTGCTGATCGCCGGCTGGGCTCTACTAGAGTTATCCGCCGCATTCCAACCAGAAGAAATCGACGTTTCAGTTACAGTCTGAAATTCAACACCGCCCAATCAAAAGATGAGACCGATTCCAATATGGAGTCAGACCGTGGCAGACGCAACTCTCATCTGCTTGATTTGACAGTAGATTCGTGTTTTGGCGATCCACAGAGCCAAAGAGCATCAGCTTGCATGGTAAACATCGACTATCGAAACGTTACTATGGTGACTTTTATGCACACTGAGGTACTTGACATCTTCGAGTCTAAAGATTACCTTGGTTTTGCGGTAAATAAACGTGAATTTGGCGTATAACGACGCCATGAGTGAGGGTGCTGCGTTGCCGGCAGATTTGATACCGGAATTGTTAGCTGTCTTCCTGGTCTTCTAACCGCATTTGTCATAGTTGCGGGAAGTAGACAAAGTGTAAGTGAGTCACGTTGCTTATAGATTGATCCGCATTCATGCGCTCCCGCACTACGCATGATTCTGCTTTCCCTTTCCCTCTTCTTCGCAATTTCAGTGATTTGACAATTCGCAGAGGCTCCGGCCACTGGTCAGTTGATTATTGTTCCGGCCCGCTGGCTACGGCTCTGATACCGGCATCATGTCGCGAAAGTCACTCGGTCATCGAGTGATGTAGGTGGGCTGTGTGATGTAAAGGAGAAACCATGTCTCAGCAGTTCAATCCTCCCTGTGGGCGGGCTCGCGTTCGCCGACTGAGCGAGTACCTTGTGGTACTCGCGGTTCTACTACTAACCCTTGTTGTGCCGAGCGCATTTGCTCAGGTAACTCACGTCGCCAATCCGTATGCCGGCGCAACGGTGTACGCCAGCCCGGACTACACCGCGGAAGTCGCTACCGCGATCGCGACCGAAACGCCCGGCTCCCCACTCGCGAACCAGATGACTGTAGTCGGAAAAACCCCGACATTCGTCTGGCTGGACCGCATCGCAGCCATTGCCGGCGGCTCGGTGAACAGCGGCCGCCTGGGCCTCCAGGGACATATCACAGCCGCGCTTGCTCAACAAAGCGGCTCCACGCCAATCGTTGTTCAGCTAGTCATTTACGATCTGCCCGACCGCGACTGCGCCGCCTTGGCCTCGAACGGCGAACTCAGCATCGCTGGCGGCGATACCCCCAGGGGCTACACCACGCCGCTGACAGGCACTGGCATTCAGGAGTATGAGAACGACTACATCACTCCCATCTACAACATCCTGGCGGCCTACAAGACCAACGCGAATATTCGCTTTGTTCTGGTCATCGAGGACGACTCGCTGCCCAATATCGTAACCAACACCGGATACAGCTATTCGATCGCCAATTGCATCGCGGCCAACGGCGGCGATAGCTATCCGACCTACTCGACGAGCGGCGTATATGTGCAGGGAATTCAGTACGCGCTCAACCAATTCCACTCGCTGCCCAATGTCTATAACTATCTCGACATCGGGCACCATGGATGGCTGGGATGGACGGAGGGCGCCGGCCTTGCCTTCCCCTTCTACGCCACTGTGGTTAACGGAACGACGGCCAAAATGGCCAGTCTTGACGGAATTATCACCAATACGGCCAACTACGGCCCGACCAAAGAGCCGTACATGACCGCGACGGAAGAGATCGGCGGCAGCGAAGTCGAATCCGCCACCTTCTATTCTTACGACCCCGAAATCGATGAACTGGACTACGTCCAGGAATTTTATACGGGCCTGACAGGTCAAGGTTTCCCCTCCACGATCGGGTTCCTGATCGACACCTCGCGCAACGGCTGGGGGGGACCGCTGCGTCCGACCGGTCCAAGCACCAGCACCGTGCTCAACACCTTCGTCAACGCAACCAAAATTGACGAACGCGACGATATGGGCCAATGGTGCAACCAGGAGAATCAGGGAATCGGCGCGCTTCCCACAGTGAATCCTGGGGGCTTTGCAAATCTGCAGGCCTACGTCTGGGTCAAGCCGCCAGGAGAATCAGATGGCACCTATCCGGGAGCCGTATACGGCGGCGTAACAGAAACTGGCGGCGATCCGAATTGCAATCCAACTAACACCAATCCGCTGGCCAACAATATGGAGATTGACTCCATACCCAACTCACCCCCCGCCGGCACTTTCTGGCTCACCGAGTTCCTTCAGGACGTGCAAAACGCGTATCCCGCGCTTCCAACTACAACGTCACCAGGCTTCACTGTTTCGGCTACCGCAACGACAGTCATGCAGGGAACGAGCGTAGGGAGCAGCGTTACCATTGCCGCATTCAACGGCTTCGACAGCGCAGTCGCTTTGACTGTCAGCGGCCTGCCGGCAGGAGTAACTGCCAGCTTTTCTCCCACCTCAGTCACCGGCTCCGGGGGCAGCACACTGACATTTACGGCCACTAACACGGCCACGGTAGGCGCGGCCACCATAACAGTAACCGGGACCAGCGGCTCTACTGTCGAAACAGCCAATGTGACCCTCACCGTGACCGCAAGGCCAGAGTTCACCATCACGGTATCTCCTACGACGCTGTCGTTGCCGCCAAATACGAATCCGACAGTAACGCTAACCGTCACCTTTGTAGGCGGTCTCACGGGGAGTGTTTCGTTGAGCGCAAGTAATCTTCCCTCGGGCGTCCAGGCTAACTTCTCTCCCTCTTCGCTCAACGCCAGCGGCACTGTCACGGTGAATTTCACTTCGCAAGCCAGTACGCCGGCTGGAACAACCAACATCTTGTTGACCGGAACCGACGGTTCGCTTGTCAATTCCGCAACCCTCGCTCTCACCATTCCGGGAACTGGCTTCACGCTGGCGCCTTCGCCGGCAACTGTGGCCATTACCCAGGGCAAGACCGCAACCGACACCATCACGGTGACGGATGTGGGCAGCTTCACCGGCAGTGTAACTCTTGCCGCATCCAACCTGCCTAGCGGAGTCACTGGTGTGTGGGGAACCAATCCCACCACCGGAAGCAGCGTACTCACGCTGACGGCCACCAGCACGGCCACCACCGGCGCATTTACGGTCACCATCACCGGAACCTCGGGAAGCACGACCGCGACCACCACATTCACGCTGAACGTCAGTCCCGCGACTGGCTTCACGCTGGCAGCTTCGCCGACAGCTCTATCTGTAACTCAGGGCAAGACCGCGACCGATACCATCACTGTGACGGACATAGGCGGATTCACTGGCAGCGTAACTCTGGTCGCCACTGGCCTGCCCAGCGGCGTAACTGTTGCCTACGGCACAAATCCAACTACATCGACCAGCGTGCTCACGTTCACGGCCACCAGCACGGCCACCGCGGGACTAGCCACAGTCACCATCACCGGGACCTCGGGGACTACGACCGCAACCACCTCCATCGCGCTTACCGTCGTCGGATCTGGCTTCACGCTGGCAGCTTCGCCGACAGCTCTGTCTGTAACTCAGGGCAAGACCGCTACGGACACTATTACTGTGACCGATACTGGCGGCTTTACCGGCAGCGTCACTCTAGTCGCCACCAATTTGCCTAGCGGAGTCACGGTCGCCTACGGCACCAACCCCACCACCTCGACCAGCATCCTCACCTTCACGGCCAGCGCGACAGCCACAGCGGGCACGTCCACAGTCACCATCACAGGAACCTCGGGCAGCACGACAGCAACTACCACCATCGCGCTCACCGTCGTTCCCTCTGGTGGCGCCTGCACCGTTGACTACACCATCTCGCCGCAAAACTCCAGCCAGTTCGGAGCGGCCATCACCATCATCAACGGCGGAAGCACGGCTCTGAGTGGCTGGTCGCTGACCTGGACCTTCGCCAACGGACAGACCATCAGTGGTTCCTGGAATGGAACCGTTTCGCAGAGCGGCGCCAACGTTACGGTGAGCGAGCAATCCGGCCAAAGTTGGGAGAACATTCCCGCCGGCGGAAGCTACACCGGTTTCGGTTTCAACGGAACCTGGAACGGCACCACCAACGCGATACCCACGGCCTTCTCGCTCAACGGAACGGCCTGCACCGTCAACTAGCAGTCTCAAGCCGCGCACAGATAGCAACGCGAGCGGAGCAGGTTCATTGACCTGCTCCGCTCGCAACAAAGTTTGATTTAACCCGAATGAAAGTCCACAGAGAGGATGATCGATGCATTTTGCATTTAGTAAGTCGCACAAGCAGGCACGGCTCCTTCAGCGGATCGTGCATGGAATCTTTGCATTGACGGCTCTTGCCATGGTTCTTGTTTCCCCCAGCGCATGGGCACAAGGCGCGGGCAACTGGCATACCAGCGGGAACAAGATCGTCGACGCGAACGGAGACACCGTGCGCATGGCAGGCATCAACTGGTATGGTTTTGAGACCCCGGACTACTTGGTTCACGGACTGTGGGCACAGGATTACCACACGGTATTGAACACCATCAAGAGCCTGGGCTACAACGTGATTCGCATCCCGTTCTCGAACCAGATGGTGGAGAGCAATCCGGTTCCCACTAACTACACTTCCTACGCCAATGGCGGCGTGGTCAACTCGCAGCTAGTTGGACAGACGGCGCTTCAGGATCTGGACACGATTGTCGCTTATGCCGGCTCGATCGGCTTGCGCGTGATCCTCGACAACCACCGTTCCGAAGCCGGATCCAGCAACGAAGCCAGCGGCCTGTGGTATACCAGCGCGTACCCTCAGGCAAACTGGATCGCAGACTGGAAGACGTTGGCCACACGCTATAGCGCCAGCACATTCACTTTCAACGGCAATCCCACGGTGATTGGCATGGACCTGCGCAATGAGCCTCACCTGAGCGGGAGCGGCGCCACCACCGGTTCCTGTTGGACGGGGGACACCGCAACCAACGGCTGCCCGACCAGCCTCAACACGCAAAACTGGCCTGTGGCGGCCGAAACCGCGGGCAACGCCATCCTGGCTATCAATCCAAAACTTCTCATCTTTGTCGAAGGCAACGACTGCTACAGCGGCGTTTGCGGATGGCAAGGCGGGAATCTGATCGGCGTCGCGAATTATCCGGTCACGCTGAGCGTCGCCAACCAACTGGTCTACTCCGCGCACGACTACGGGCCGAACCTGTATCAGCAAGCCTGGTTCAACAGCAGCACGACCCCCGTCAGCCTGGACGCCATCTGGAACAAGTATTGGGGATATATCAGCGCCGCCGGCACCGCCCCGGTATGGTTGGGTGAATTCGGCACCGACAATACCAGCACCGACATCGAGAATTCAGCCGCGGGCAGCCAGGGACAGTGGTTCGAGAGCCTGGTCAGTTTCCTGCAGAATAACCCTTCGATCAACTGGACCTACTGGGCGTTGAACGGCGAAGACAGCTATGCGCTGCTGGACAGCAACTACGATGCGATACCGGTCAGTTCATTGAAGCAATCCGAGCTGACAAGCATCCAGTTCCCCTTGAGCGGCGGGTCAACCACGCCGGGCTTCACGCTGGCTCCTTCGGCCTCCTCGCTCTCTGTGACGCAAGGCAGCACTGCGACGGACACCATCACAGTGACGGATGTGGACGGCTTCAGCGGGAGTGTATCGTTTACCGCTTCTGGAATGCCCAGTGGCGTGACGGCATCCTTCAACCCAACATCTTCCTCCAGCACGAGTGTGCTCACACTGACGGCCAGCAGCACGGCCACCACCGGAGGGCCGGTCACTGTGACCGTCACCGGAACCTCGGGGAGCACGAAGGCAAGCACGACCATCGCTCTTACCGTCAATGCCAAGGTGACGACGGGCTTTACTCTGTCTCCATCGGCATCCTCTCTCACCATCAAGCAGGGCAGCAGCGGCACCGACACTATTACCGTGACGGACATCGGCGGATTCACCGGCAGCGTAGCCTTCACTGCAGCAGGTATGCCCAGCGGCGTGACGGCTGCGTTCAGCCCAACATCCTCCGCAACTTCCAGCGTGCTCACGCTGACGGCCAGCAGCACGGCCACCACCGGCGCTTTTACCATCACCGTCACCGGAACCAGCGGCAGTACGACGGCAACCACTTCCTTCACCCTCAATGTCACCTCCGGCAGCAGCGGCGGATGCACTGTTGACTACGTGATTTCGCCGCAAAACTCGAGCGCTTTTGGAGCGGCCATCACCATCGTCAACGGACCGACCGCGATCACCAGTTGGACCCTGACCTGGACCTTTGCCAACGGGCAGACAGTTGCGCAACTCTGGAACGGTATTGAAACCCAGAGCGGCGCCAACGTGACGGTGAAGAACGAAAGTTACAACGGCAGCATCGCCGCCGGCGGCACCCTCTCCGGCATCGGCTTCAATGGCACCTGGAACGGAACCACCAACGCGATACCCACGGCCTTCTCGCTCAACGGAACGGCCTGCACCGTCAACTAGCGCCTGAACTCGGCTGCGCCAACTGAAGAAGGAATCAATGCGGGGTTGGATACTTTCGCCCGCCCCGCATTTCCCTTTTCTTCAGCAAGACGATCGTCGAATCAGGACAGGGAACTTCAAATGAAAAGGAGATTTTTGTGAACAGAAGGTCATTACTTCAGGTGTTTGCAATGGCGTGCGCAGTCTGTCTTATCGCCCTCGGGATGACAGTACAGGCCGCTGCCCAATCAGAATGTTCGTCCACCGTCGGCACGACATATATCGATGCCCTCGACAGCGGTTTGTACGAATTCCAGATGAACGAGTGGGACTCCAGTTTGAATGAATGTGTGAACATCAGCGGTTTGGGTTTCACCATCACCACCGCGGACTTCTCCAATTCCACAGACGGTTCCCCGGCGACCTACACCTCCATCTATAGGGGATGCCATTGGGGCGCTTGCACGAGTTCCAACCCATTCCCCATTGAAGAGAGCAACATTGCCTCGGCAACCACCAGCGTATCCATCACTCAGCCCTCCGGCTCTGCAAATGATGCCGCATACGACATTTGGTTCAACCAGACGTCGACCACCTCGGGCCAGCCCAATGGCACCGAAATCATGATCTGGATCAATCATCAAGGCTCCATACAGCCCTTCGGCTCGCAGGTGGCCACCGAGACCATCGATGGCGTCAGTTGGAATGTGTGGACCGGCAATCAGAGTTCATGGAAGATCGTCTCTTATGTTGCGGTAACTCCTGTAACCTCCGTGAGCAGCCTGAACCTCGTGCCCTTTTTCGCTGACGCTGTATCGCGCGGAAGTCTGGAGAGCTCATGGTGGCTGATCGATGTGGAGTACGGCTTCGAGATCTGGACTGGTGGTCAGGGCCTGGCCATATCCGGATTCTCAGTCAGCGCCGCGGCGGGCGGCGGCGGCACTTGCAGCACAGCGCCCTCCGCGCCCAGCGGACTCACCGCGACGACATCTTCCTCCAGCGTCATCAACCTGAGCTGGACCGCGGATACTGCCCCAGCTAACTGCACCATCAGTGGATATAACGTCTTCCGCAGCACAACCAGCGGGTTCACGCCGTCGTCGAGCAACCAGATAGCCAGCGGCGTCACCGCTACGAGTTATTCCAGCACAGGTCTTTCAGCTTCGACCACTTACTACTACAAGATCGAAGCAGTCGATACGGCTGGTACGTCGGCGGCATCGGCTCAAGCCAGCGCCACAACTTCGTCATCCAGCGGTGGCGGTTCCGGATGCACCGTTGACTACGTGATTTCGCCGCAGAACTCCAGCGCCTTTGGAGCGGCCATCACCATTAAGAACGGTTCGACCGCCATTACCAGTTGGACGCTGACCTGGACCTTTGCCAATGGTCAAACAATCTCGTCTCTTTGGAACGGCATTGAAAGCCAGAGCGGCGCCAATGTAACAGTGAAGAACGAAAGTTACAACGGCAGCATCGCCGCCAACGGTACCCTCACCGGCATTGGATTCAACGGCACCTGGAACGGCACCACCAACGCGATACCCACGGCCTTCTCGCTCAACGGAACGGCCTGTACCGTCAATTAGCCGTGCAGGTTCGGCTGTGTACCCCATCCTTGCGACTTACTACTGTAGCAAGGGTGGGATGCCACGAACCCCGTACAACAGAAGGCGAGCGGAGCGGGACCCTTGACCCGCTCCGCTCATCACCCGTTACTGCAAAAAAAGATTCGTCGATCATCTTCCGAAATCGCAAGGTACGGCATTTTACCGGCATCATACGGCGAAAAGCATTCGAGCATTGAGTGTTGTAAGCGGGCTATGTGATGTAAAGGAGAAACCATGTATCAGGAGTACAATCCCCCCTGTGGGCGGGCATGCGTTCGCCGACTGAGCGGGTACCTAGCGGTACTCGCGGCTCTACTACTAACACTTGTTGCGCCGAGCGCTTATGCTGCAAATGCGTGCAATGTTGTTTACACAATTTCACCGCAAAACTCCAGCCAGTTCGGAGCAACCCTCAACATCGAAAATACGGGAACGGTCGCCTGGACAAATTGGTCGCTTACCTGGACCTTCGCCAACGGACAGACCATCTCCAATTCCTGGAACGGAAACGTATCGCAGAGCGGCGCCAATGTCACGGTGAGTGAACAGCCCGGCCAGACCTGGCAGAACGTTGCCGCCGGCGGAAGCTACTCCGGATTCGGCTTCAACGGCACTTGGAACGGCGTAACCAACGCGGTGCCCACGTCGTTTGCCGTCAACGGAACGACCTGCGGCGGGACTTTGACACCCACGACCACCACGCTGACTGCATCCACCACCACGCCAAAGGTTGGCGCCAGCGTGACGCTGACCGCCACGGTTTCGCCTTCAGCGGCCACCGGCACGGTCACCTTCTATTCGGGCACAACCTCGCTCGGAACCGGAACGCTTAGCTCCGGCGTGGCCACACTTGCGACCTCCTTCGCCGCGGCCGGAACGGACTCGCTGACCGCTGTTTACGGCGGATCGACGACCGATGCCACCAGCACTTCAAGCGCTGTCTCCGTGACGGTCAGTGCGGCAGCAACGACCACCACGCTGACTGCGTCTACCACCACGCCGGCGGTTGGCGCCAGCGTCACGCTGACGGCCACGGTTTCGCCTTCGGCGGCCACTGGGACAGTCACCTTCTATTCGGGCACAACCTCACTCGGAACTGGAACGCTGAGCTCGGGAGTGGCCACGCTGACGACCTCATTCGCCACGGCGGGAACCTACTCGCTGACCGCTGTTTACGCTGGTTCGACAAACTATACGACCAGCACCTCGAGCGCCGTTTCAGTTACGGCCAGCGCCAAGACCGCAACGACTACCGCGCTGACCGCCTCCACCACCACGCCAAAAGTTGGCGCCAGCGTCACGCTGACGGCCACGGTTTCGCCTTCGGCGGCCACCGGGACAGTCACCTTCTACTCGGGCACAACCTCGCTCGGCACCGGCACGCTGAGCTCGGGAGTGGCCACGCTGACGACCTCATTCGCCACGGCGGGAACTGACTCGCTCACCGCTGTCTATGGCGGATCGACGACCTATGCCACTAGCACTTCGAGCGCTGTCTCTGTGACGGTCAGTACGACGGCCACGACCACCGCACTCACTGTATCCACCACCACACCAGCGGTTGGCGCCAGCGTCACACTGACAGCCACTGTTTCGCCTTCGGCGGCCACTGGCACGGTCACCTTCTACTCGGGCACAACCTCGCTCGGCACCGGCACGCTGAGCTCGGGCGTGGCCACGCTGACGACCTCATTCGCCACTGCGGGAACGGACTCGCTCACGGCTGTTTACGCGGGATCGGCGGCCTACGCCACCAGCACTTCGAGCGCCGTTTCAATTACAGTCAGCGGCACGTCGTTGACGCCCACGACTACCGCGCTCACCGCATCCACCACCACGCCGGCAGTTGGCGCCAGCGTAACATTAACGGCCACGGTTTCGCCTTCCGCGGCCACCGGCACAGTCACCTTCTACTCGGGCACAACTTCGCTCGGCACCGGCACGTTGAGCTCGGGCGTGGCCACGCTAGCGACCTCATTCGCTACGGCGGGGACGGACTCTCTCACCGCAGTCTACGGCGGATCGACGACATACGCCACCAGCACTTCGAGCGCTGTCTCGATAACGGTTGGCGGCTCCGGCTACGCTGCGACCGCGAAGGCGAACTTCCTCGCCATGTACGGCGATATGACCACGGCAAACGGGTACTTCAGCCCGCTGGGCATTCCTTATCACTCAGTGGAGACTTTTATGGTGGAAGCTCCCGACTACGGCCACGAGACAGTATCTGAGACCTACAGTTACTACCTCTGGTTGGAATCGATGTATGGCGCAGTCACCGGCACGTGGACACCTCTGCAGACGGCCTGGGACAGCATGCAGACCTACATGATTCCCAGCGCAACCCTGCAGCCGACCAACGCCGGCTACACTCCAAGCGCTCCGGCTACCTATTGCCCGACGTACGATAGCCCCAGCGACTACCCCTGCCAATTCAGTTCCACCTCCACTGTACCGGTTGGCGAGGATCCGATCGCGCAAGAACTGGAAACCACCTACGGCACCTGGAACATCTACGGCATGCATTGGATTCTGGACACGACCAATTGGTACGGTTACGGCATTGAAGAGAGCGGACCAGGCGCTTCTGGCGCTCCCTCGTTCTATAACTCGTATCAGCGTGGACCGATGGAGTCGGTGTGGCTGACGATTCCGCAACCCAGCTGGGACATCTTCAAGTATGGCAATACCAGCGACGGCGGCTATCTAAGCCTCTTCACTGGGGGTTCGTATACGCAGCAGTGGAAGTACACGGATGCTCCGGACGCCGACGCACGCGCTATCCAGGCCCTGTACTGGGCACAGCAGTACTCCAACGGCAACTCGACGGTCGCTTCCTTGCTCCCGTTGGGCGCTCAATTGGGCGACTATCTGCGCTACTCGTTCTTTGATAAGTACTTCAAGGAACAAGGCTGCCAAAGCACCAGTTGCGCGGTAGAAAATGGCACCAAGAACTCGTCCGCCTATCTGCTCTCCTGGTACTACGCATGGGGCGGCGCAGTGCCGGCTGATGGAAGCTGGGCTTGGCGCATTGGTTCGAGCGACGTTCACTTCGGCTACCAGAATCCGTTGGTGGCTTATGCGCTGTCGAACGACACTTCTCTGATTCCAAAATCGCCCACGGCAAAGGCGGATTGGACCACAACTCTCGAACGCACTCTCGAATTCTACCGCTGGCTGCAGTCGTCGAATGGCGCCATTGCAGGCGGCGCAACCAACAGCTGGGGCGGCGGCAGCAACACGGCCAATCCTCCCACCGCTTGGGGAGGCCAGTATGCAGTTCCTCCTGCGGGCACTCCCACCTTCTACGGCATGTCGTACATTTTCGCGCCGTCTTACGGCAATCCGCCCAGCAACCAGTGGTTTGGAATGCAGGCATGGTCGATGGAGCGCTTGGCCGAGTACTACTACGTAACTGGCAACGCGGATGCCAAGATCATTCTGGATCCCTGGATGAAGTGGGTCGAAGCCAATACCACGGCGACCGCGACTAGCTACTCAATCCCCTCGAGCTTGAGCTGGAGTGGACAGCCATCTACCAATTGGAATGCAACCACCCAGAATTGGACGGTGGGCGACCTTGGGGTCACTTACAACGCCGGGCTGACTGTAACCATTACGGCCAGCGGCCAGGATGTTGGTGTGACCGGTTCGCTCTGCAAGGCACTGCTGTACTACAGTGCCGGAACCTTGAAGTGGGCTGGAACGCAGGACATGACATCGTTTAACCTTGCCAAGCAGCTCCTGCAAACCATGTGGTCATTGCATCGTGACAGCATAGGCGTATCGGTTGCGGAAACGCGCACCGACTACAGTAATCTCACCATCCCCATTTACGTTCCTTCGGGTTGGACGGGAACCATGCCTAACGGCGATCCGATCAACTCCAGCTCGACCTTCCTCAGTATTCGTACCCAGTACGAGTCGGATCCGAATTATGCCATGGTTGCGGCCTATGCTGCCAACCCCTCGACGGCGCCGGTTCCCACATTCAACTATCACCGCTTCTGGGCTCAGACGGACGTAGCCACGGCCTACGCGGTGTATTACCTGTTGTTCCCGAACGACTAATGGGAGTGTTAGCTAACTCGCTGGCCAGGATTACTCAACATAGTAGGTTCGCGGGTTGGTGTTAGTAGTGGCAAGGGCCGCGGTTTCACGCATTACTTTGTTCCTGGAACGAAGTCAATGCAGTGAAACCGCGGCCTAACTCAGGATCGAGCGTTACCAGGAAGTACTGCCGGTTTGCATATCATCTGCCGGGCCTCAGGTTACAGCCTTAATTGAGCCGAGGGGCTTGACGACTTTTTACGCCGGCCGATAGCGCCGATCAAGCTCGCTTGCGGAACGGCTCGCTGTGGATGATGCCAGATCCTTCGCGAACCGTCAGGATCTGGTCGGAATTCACGTCATTCAACTTCGTAACCGCGCCACTCGGCCAGTGGATCTCAATCACGTTTGCCTTTGTTGAGATGCCGAGGCCGAAGGTCAGAACCAGTTCACTCGACGACAGGTAACTCGATCCACTGCGCAACATCTGTTTCTGCGAGGTTGTATTGGACTGAACCCATACCACCGAGCCGATGCCGTCGCGATTCGATTTTGTCCCGACCAGCTTGATGCGCAAGGCATGATTGGTAGCGCCTTCATTGAGGAAGAGTACAGCGGGGCCGTTATTCGTGGTGATCACGATGTCCGGCGCGCCGTCGTTGTTGATGTCTCCATAAGCGGCGCCGCGGGCGACACGTGGCTTATCGAAATCGGAGCCCACCTCCACAGCCTCGTCCACAAAGCTCTGGCCATCGATGTTGCGATAGAGGTGCGGCGATTCGGCGTAGTGAACGCGGTGCTGGATTGTTTCGATGGCGGGGTCGAGGTGGCCGTCGGCAATGTAGATGTCGGGCCAGCCGTCGAGGTCGTAGTCGAAGAAGAAGCAGCCGAAGCCGAGCGTGAGCAAGCTGGTGCGGCCTATCGATGAAGTGGGAGCCACATCGACAAAGAGTCCGTTCTGCTGGTTCTGGTAGAGCGCGATCATCTGGTTTGAGAAATTGGTGACCAGCAGACTTGGGTAGCCGGAGCGGTTGTAGTCGATGGCGTCAATCCCCATGCCGGCGCGTGCCACTCCGTCTTCGCTGTAGGCGATGCCCTCGGGAATCCCGTTCTCAGTAAACGTGCCGTTCCGGTTGTTGATGTAGAGCTTGTTCGGCTGGGTGTCGTTGCTGACGGCAATGTCGGGCCAGCCATCCTGGTTGGCATCGAGGATAGCAATACCCAGGCTCTTTGAGGTTGGATCGTAAAGGCCGGACTTCCTGGTCACGTCAGTGAAGGTACCGTCGCCGTTGTTGTGCCACAGGCGCAACGATGCACCCTGATAGGATTCCGGCGTACAGAAGGACTTGTGGACACCGTCCATGGTGCAATACAGGTCAGTCTGCGGCGTCCACTGGACGTAATTTGCGACCAGCAGATCGAGGTGGCCGTTGCGGTTGATATCGACCCACGCGGCGCTGGTGCTCAGCTCGTGCGGCTCCCAAAGCCCGGCTTTCTTGGTCACGTCAGTGAACGTGCCGTCGCCGTTGTTGTGGAAGAGATGGCTCTGGCCGTAGCAAGTCACAAAGAGGTCATCGTAGCCGTCATTGTCGTAGTCGCCCACGGCAACGCCGAGTCCGTACATAGGTATATCGAGTCCCGCCTGCTTGGTTACGTCGGTAAACGTGCCGTCGTGGTTGTTGCGATAGAGGGCGGGCGTGGTCGCGCGGCCGGGTTCGCCGGGCCAGCCCGTGCCATTGACGAAAAAGAGGGACTGCCAGCCGTCGTTTTTGTAGTCGATAAAGGCGACGCCGGGGCCGAGCGTTTCAGGCAGGTATTTCTTGCCGAATGCGCCGCTGTTGTGGACGAAGTGGATGCCCGCGGCACGGGTGATGTCGACAAAGCGGATATGCTCTGGCGGATCGGCAGTCGGAGCCGATGAGGCAAATACTGCGGCCAGCAAAATGAACCCCGAGGCGGCGTGAACAGCGGCAAAAACCGGCAAAGCGCGAGAAGCCCTCAACGTGCACCTCCGCCATGCCGAGCCACCTGGGTTGACGATGGCGCCGAGGCTTGATTGGCAACCGTTCCTTTAGCCTGCGGCAACCCGACAACGTCACTTTCCGCGCCATTGTTAGCGTTGGCTCCAGCCAGTGGAACCGAGTCGTGCTCGTGGATCGGCTGCCGTTGCAGATTTTCGAAGGGATGTTTGGCGCGGTATGGACCAGTGAGTGTCTGCGACGCCTCATCCGCCTTGAAACGCATGTATCTTTCCTGGTAGGCCGCGGCTTGTTTAGCGTCGCCCAAGCCGGTATAGCAGAGCATCAGGTTATAGTTCGCCTCAAGGTCTTCCGGATCGACGGCGATGGCCTTCAGAAACTCATCGCGCGCCTGCGCATATTGGCGTTCCAGGAAGAGCACGCGGCCGAGATCGTTGCGAACCACGCGGTCGTAGGGATACTGCGCTTTGACAAGCTGTAAGTGGGCGATGGATTCGGGGTACTTGCCCTGTTGGCGCAGCACGCGAGAGTAGAAATAGTGGGCGCGCGCCAAATGAGGCGACATTTGCAGAGCCTTTTCCAGCACCTGTGCGGCTCCGGCAAGATTGCCCTCCTGCAGGCGAACACGGCCGATGTTCACCCAGCCGTCGGGATTGCCGGAATCAGCCTCGGTCACGTGGACAAATGCCTCTTCCGCGGCCTTCAGATCTCCCTGCAGTAACAGGCCGATCCCGTAGTCGTTCCAGCGGTGCCAGTCGGCCTTCTGGGTAACGGCTTTGGGCGCGGGCAGCGTCGAGCCAGGCCGCAGCACGGTGAGATCCGCGGTGGACTGAGCCATGACCACAATGGGCAGGTTGGGTACGGCCTTGATCTTGCCGGAGACGTCGCTGGTGCTGGCGGTAAATACCATGCGGCGGTCGTCGTAGTCCGGCGTCACGTCCTTCGCGCCGGTGCTCTCAAACGCGCCGGCAAAGGAAAACTGCGTGTTCACCCATGCGAATTTGCGGTAGTTGAGCCGCGCCTCAAGATGGATGCGGCCACGCGCGTCCTTCGGGACTCGCAGACGGAAATGGACCGTATCCGCGGCGCCGGGCGGAATGAGATGGGCGTAAACCGTAGCGCGCGCCGCCCACGCATTGCGCTTGTTGATGGCATTGGCATGCGCGTCGATGGAGAGCGAGCGGTAGAACTCCGCGCCCGGATCGACAGGGCCTTTGCCATGGTCTTCCGCCATGCCGCTCCAGAAGAGCACCTTGCCGCGGTCGTCGGAGGCCTTCAGTTCAAGCCAGCAGTCGTAGGCATCCACGGTGCCACCGGGGAAGAAATGGCCAACGGCGAGGGTGCGGACGACCACATCGACGCGGGCAGTTTCTCCGGGAACGACGGCTCCTGCAACGCGATCGAGCGGCGCGGTCACAGGGGCGGCGTTGGTCTCGCCGGTCATGCCGACCGTCTCGTGTTCGGCCTCTTCGCCGACCGCGAAGGTGGTTTCCGCCTGCATGGGCGACGCAGCCGATGACTGTATGATGCGGCTCTCGCTGCTTTCCGGCGAGACAGCGAAAATGTCCACGCTCACCTTGCGATCCTGGAGGAAGTGCACAGTGTCGTCGAGCTGGGTCTGGTCGCCGTTGACGAAGGGCAGAGCGGTGTTGGCGCCGATGAAGCGATGCGAATGAATCATCCCGTTGATGCTGCCCGCATCGTTAGAGCGGACCTGTCCCATGTGACAGTCAACGCAATCTTGCGAATGGGGCGGATAGTAAAACGAGCGCGCGCCGAATCCCGAGACGCCGCTGGCCTGCCAGTTGTCGTAATCGTTGAAGCCGCGCACCCAACGGTAGTGATTCACCGGCACGTCGAGGTGAACCTTGTGGCAAGAGGAGCAGAAATCCGCCGCATTGTTCTTCATAAAGGGTTTGAGGAAGGTGCGGCGGTGCGGCTCCGGATCTTCCTCGATGAGAAAGTCGATAACCTTGCGTATAACGGGATTCTTGGTGTCGACCAGTTTGAAGAGGGCCGGGTACTCGATGGTGTATCCGCCGTTGCCCATGGTGCTATGCACATTGCGGATGGAGTGGCAAACCATGCAGCCGATGCCCGCCTGCGCCGCGCGCGTGTTGACGCGGTCTTTGATGGGCGTATTGAAGTTGCCGGGAAAGAAGAGCGCCGCATCGTGGCAGCCCGCGCACCATTTTGAAGCCTGAACGCCGTTGACATCCTGCATGTAGACGATGGATTGGCGATACCACTGGTTGTTGAAAGACGAGAAGTGGTGGGCGGAGCTATCCCACTCGCGGTAAATCTCGGCGTGACACTGTTTGCAGGCTGCCGAATCGACGAAGTAATCCTCCGGGACGGTCTTCCCCGTCGAGGTCTGGGCGGAGCTGGGGAAGAATTCGCTCTTAGGTCCCGCGCCTTCGCTATCCATGGATGCAGGCGCGATCGAGGGATTATGAATGGTGTACGCGCGCTGCCACGGCACAGTGCGCACCCACCAGGCTCCGGCCGCTATGCCTGCCGAGATGGCGAGGCAGCAAGCCAGCCGGAACGCTTCGCGCAGGTTGCCGCCGCTGATGCGACGCAACCATCCCTGACGTCCACTCCACACAAACAGCAGCACCGCGCAGCCGGCAAGGGAAACAAACTCGTGGGTGTACAGCACGGGCCACATGTTGCGGCGCGCGCCTGTAAACAGGAGGCCGGCTCCGGCTGCTCCGCCAAGCAGCAGCACGACCCACCCGATCTTCTCCCACAGGCTGCGGCCGCGCATCAGCCGGGTTATCCACGGCACGCCGATGACAAGGAAGATTGCTCCAAGGAGAATATGGAGCAGAACAATGCACTCGTAGAAAATTGTGGCCGATGGAAACGCAAACAAATACAGTGCGCTCCCCGCAAGGCCAACAGTCCCCGCAATCAGAAATCGTCTCATCGACTCTTATTCCAAACTCCGAAAAAGATTGGCGTGGCTGCGCGGATCAGAGACCCCCAAGCGACCTCACTGCTGATCCGCAAGAGAAGCATACCCGCTCCGTGAGACGCCTGACATCAACCTTTCGGTGGAGATATCGGCCTATTCCTCTCCAAAATGCCGTTTGGCCAGAATATACCGTGTTTTCTTTCGTATAGAAACCTTGGTTTCCAGGCCTGGGGTGCACTTTAAGGAACTGTCTTAACTGTTAGGAGGAGACCACGATATTTCGGACAGGATTCCAGAAATGGGAACCGTTCGCTATTGTATGGCCGATTTTCCGTTAGGCGATAACGTGAACCGCCGCGTTGGGACTCTTGCTTAAATCCCAGAGTAAACCAGGGAATTCAATAGTTCGAAAAAATCGCGCAAGTTACATAAGATGCTTCAGTAAGGTAATTTGGGGTAAAGCGAAATAATCCGTGCCCACGCGTCTTTTAACCGACAGGTTGTAGGTTCGATTCCTACCGCGTCCACCATAGAATCAATAACTTAGCTAGATTCGCGCTCTGCTTGCGCTCCGTTTATCTGGAATGCCAGCTCGGCTACTCTCAATCCCGCCGT
>Ga0326728_10003939_pt1 | contig 44824 bp, 41 predicted proteins | sample MB3enrmetagenome_FD_207602 | JGI IMG/M metagenome (GOLD analysis project Ga0326728, IMG submission 207602) | Lab enriched peat soil microbial communities from McLean, Ithaca, NY, United States - MB31MN | ecosystem: Environmental > Terrestrial > Soil > Wetlands > Peat | place: USA: New York...
ACGTCGCCGCCATTCACCATGAACCCATTGGCATCCTCCCGCTGTCCGCTGACCGAGAGGTTGCCGGGGCTCAAACCTCCCGAGACTTGAGTCCCCGAATACTCACCGGAGGAGACGGGGACAACCCCCGGCTGCAACGCCAATAAATCTGTGTAACTCCGCCCGTTCAGGGGGACGAGTTCCATCTTGGTGGTTCCAATCACTTCTCCCATCTGGGTGTTGGTGGTTTCGACGTGCACCCCCGAGGCGGAAACCGTAACCTCCTGCGTGACGGCGCCCAATTCGAGGGTGGCGTCAACGCGCAAAGCGCTATTGACGTCGATAACCAAATCCTTCGCCCGGAAGACTTTAAATCCCGTTAGCTGGATCTCAACGTGATAAGGTCCGGGGGGGAGGGTGGGGAATGAATAGAACCCCGCGGAATCTGTCTTCGCCACGTTCTGAACGCCGGTGTCGTTGTTAATGGCCACGACCTGAGCTCCCACCACAACCGCTCCGGTCGGATCCTTGACTAGCCCGGAGATGCTGCCGGTTACGCTCGCCCAGGCAAGCTGCGCTCCGAGCAGGAACATAGAAATCCAAAGTGATACGCGCACCCAACCACTCTGATTGGTCATTTACTCGCTCCTGTTGATAAAGGTTGATTGACCCGAGAGCCCTGCGAATTGCTGTCCGCCGACGCAAGAAAAGGCCAGAAAGGCTAGGGGAGTATCAGAAATTGCTAAGTTACGAATTGAGAGCCGAATTGTCCGACATCCGCGCGAAGACAGCCCGGAGATAGGTCATGAGCTTAAGTCCTCGCCCACGCTACTTTCTGTCCACAATATTCATCTATCAAAATACAGGATGTCATAGAAGGCAGATTGGTTGTCCAGGGGCAAGTTGTGGAGAGGGACAAAAAGACCCCGCTCCTTGCGGCGGAATCCGACGTTATAGCGAGGCACAGATCAAAGCGATTGCAATCTTTTACGCGCCAGTAAAACTTCTATGAGAAATCGTAAAGGTCAAGGCCACACCCCGGACATTTAATAGCCAAAATCCACTCTGCACATTTTGTGCGCAATCATTGAGTCCCGGGTTTCGAGACTATCCGCGATCGTCACGATGATCCGTTGCTCGCGTCATTCTTGACACCCAAGTAGCTAGGTCGCTAGAATGAGTCGAGGAGTTGTAACCTCGAACTATCAGGTATCTTGCCAGTTAGGATTGAAATGCCAGGTCAGACTGACCTTCCAAAGCGTGACCGAGAAATCCTGGTGGCTTTAATCCGCCAGTTTATCGGGAGTGGTGTGCCGGTGGGTTCCAAGGCTCTGGCGGCGCAGTTGCCGGAGCCCCTCAGTTCGGCAACCATTCGTAGCGTCCTGGTGGTGTTGGAACAGAGCGGTTTTCTCGAGCAGCCGCACGTTTCCGCGGGACGCATACCCACGGAAAGAGCCTATCGGTTTTACGTCGACCGGGTGGTGGGGGGTGCGCGTCTGACGCCGGACACCGAAAGGTACATCGACCAAACCCTCAGCCCCGACGCGGACCGGCTGGAGCGGCTGATGGTAACCGCCTCCCGCACTCTTTCCGAGGTTTCGCACAACGTGGGACTGGTCCTGGCACCGGCACCGGAAGAAAAATTGCTCGAACACATCAAGTTCGTGAATCTCCCCGACCATCGCGTGCTGGTGGTGATTGTCTCCAAGCCCGACTTGGTGGAAAACCGCGTGGTGCGGATGGAAGACGAGTTCACCCAGGATGAGCTTGACCAGGCCGCCAATTTCCTCAATGCCGAGTTCCGGGGCTGGTCGCTCGGCACCATTCGCCTGGAGATCATGAACCACATGGAGGCTGACAAGGTTCTTTGCGGCCGACTGCTCAAAAACGTCGCCACGCTTTTCATGTGGGGCGCGCTTTTCGAAGAAGAGACTGGACCGCTGTTTGTGGATGGCGCGGCCAAGATTCTGGAACGTCCGGAATTTGAGGATGTGCAGAAGGTCAAGCAGCTCGTCAAGACCCTGGAAGAAAAAGCCAAGCTGGTGCGGATACTGGGTGCCTGCCTCCAAACTCCGGAGGCGGGTGTGCGCATCTTGATCGGACGCGAGAACTCCGATACGCAGATGCAGCATTGCACGCTGATTGCCGCGCCGCTGCATTATCGCGACCGCATGGTGGGTGCGCTGGGAGTCGTGGGTCCCACGCGCATGGAATACGATCGCGCCATCAGTACGGTCAGATACGTGGCCCATCTGTGTAGCCGGCTGCTCAGTTCCAATTGAAAAAGAGTGTGCAGACGTTGGGGCGGGTTGGGAAACAAAGGCCTGTCGTCATACGGCGCCGCGACCCGACAAAATCTAACCCATGATCGACGAAGTTGAAATCACTCCCGCAGACCCCCAGGACGAACCTCCCGCTGCGGCCGCGACCTCACCGGAGCCGCCGGTAACGCCCGAGGCTTATGCGAAGCTGCTGGAGGAAAAAAAGGATCTCTACGACCGCCTGTTGCGCAAGCAGGCGGAGCTCGAAAATTCCCGCAAGCGCGCCCAAAGGGAAGTCGAAGAGTTTCGCCAACACGCGGCGGAGGATCTGATTCGCTCCCTGCTGCCCACCCTGGACGGCTTCGAGCGTGCCCTCCAGCACCGCGACCCCAGCGTCCCGGAGGCTTACTACCAGGGCTTGGAATTGATTTACCGCCAAATGCGGGAGGTGCTGGGCCGCGCCGGGTTGGTCGCCATCGAAACCACCGGCAAGCTTTTCGACCCGCACCTGCACCAGGCGGTGGAGACCGTGGAGGCTCCAGGGCGTCGCGAGCATGAGATCGTGGGCGAATTGCAGCGCGGCTACAAACTGCGCCATCGGCTCTTGCGGCCGGCGATTGTGAAGGTTGCCGTGGGCACCCCCCCCGGTTCCGAGGACGCGAAGTAGCGGGGCGGCTATCTCCGGGGTGACACTGGAGAGCGTCTCCCCCCCAGCTCAAGGGCCAGCGAGGTTGACGATTGAAGCAAAAGCGCGACTATTATGAGGTTTTGGGGATCGGGCGCGAGGCTTCCGACCAGGAGATCAAGAGCGCTTACCGTCGCCTCGCCATGCAGCACCACCCGGACCGCAATCCCCACAGCCAAGGGGAGGCCGAAGAGAAATTCAAGGAAATCACGGAGGCCTATAGCGTCTTGGCCGACGCGCAGAAGCGCGCCTCCTATGACCGTTACGGCCATGCGGCTGTGGGTAATTCCGCGGGTTGGTCACCAGACTTCAGTTCCTCCATCTTCTCCGACTTCGAAGATATTTTCGGCGATTTGTTTGGTTTTGGCGATGCCTTCGGCCGCGCGGGCCGCACGCGCGCGCGTTCAACGGGCACCGTCGACCTGCGCTACGACATGGAAATCAACCTGGAGGAAGCGGCGGCAGGATTGGAAACCAAAATCAAGCTCCCGCGCTGGGAACCTTGCCCGGAATGCGATGGATCAGGCGCCCGGAAGGGAAGCAAAGCCATCCATTGCCCCACCTGCGGCGGGCGCGGCCAATTGCGCCACCAACAGGGCTTCTTCACCGTCACCCGAACCTGCCCGCAATGCCAGGGCGTTGGCCAGGTGATTCGCGATCTGTGCGGCAGTTGCAAAGGCGAAGGCCGCGTGAATACGGAGCGCGTTCTGGGCTTGAAAATCCCCGCCGGCGTTGACGATGGCACGCGCCTGCGCGTAGCCGGGGAAGGCGGTGTGGCCACCCGCGGCAGCGCCCCCGGTGATCTCTACGTGATTCTCAAGGTTCGCGAACATCCTTACTTTGAGCGCCGCGCCAACGACCTCTATTACACCATCCCGATTTCTATGTCCCAGGCCTCACTGGGCGCCGATGTCCTGGTGCCGACCCTGCGCGGCGAGGAACGTCTGCGCATTCCTGAAGGGACCCAGAGCGGCTCCGTCTTTCGCTTGCGTGGCCTGGGCATGCCCATCCTGGAAGGGCGCGGCCACGGCGATCTTTACATTACGGTCTTTGTCGTCACTCCCACCCGCCTTTCACGCGAGCATCGGCGCTGGTTGGAAATCCTTGCCCCCTTCGTGCGCGTCGACAACAAGCCCCTCGAACGGCGCGCCGCGGAAAAAGTCAAAGATATTTTTGGTTGATGGATCTGCTATCGCGCCGGTTGCACGGGACGACGCAGCCAGCGGAAGCCTATCGTTATCATGCTACTGTTGAATCCCATATTGGGAGGAACCAGATCAGCGTTTGACATATGCATGGTGCGCCACTCGAACACCAGGGCGCGCTGGGGCCGAAAAAAATATTGCAGCCCGAATCCGCCTTGCGGTGAGAACTGGGTGTGCCCGTTTACCTCGGGCACGTGGTCGCTCAAGGTCGTTCGCTGCGCGCCGGCGCCGGCATCAAAGAAGGGCACCCAGTGGCCGTGGTCTTTGCCATCGAAGCGAGAGAGTAACGAAACACCTAGCAAGCTCGCAGCCGCCGGATGGACGGCGCCTCCCAGGATTCCCTCACTGATAATCTCGCAGCGCTGCACCAAGGGGTTGCGGAAATCGTGCACAATAAGGCCAAGCTGCGGCTGCGCGATGAGCAATTGGATATGTGAAACTTCGTGGCGATCCAAGCCGTATTCCGTGGAGTACCCCAATTGCGCGCCGAATTCCCAGCGCCCGTTATTCGCCCAATAAGGAAGCCCCGTCACCGTGGCGCCCGCGGCGGGAGCCAGCCCCGTCGCTGGAGCCTCCTGCGCTTTGAGCCGTGGCGAAGATACCGCCGCCAAGACTGCGCCGAGAACACACGAAAGCAGACTTCCGGCCGAAGTGGCCGAGCCAAACCTCACGCTATCCTCCCGTAGCCTGCGGTTGGGGATTCCCCACTCAAAAAAATCTACTGGCATTCTACACAATCTAGGGTTGAAAAAGGAACAATGATAAAGAAGGGCGGTACTGGGGCGTGAACCCACGCATTCTCGTAAGCCTAGGGTGCTCGGCCAAGCCGTCGGGCGGTGCTTCCAGTCTGGTGTGCGACGGCGAATCTGTGGTATAAAAATAGGTGCGGGGAGCTTCAGCGGGGCCGGGAGCAAATCAAATTGGCAACGGCTGACGAAGACAAGGCGACGAGTACTGCGCACAAGTGGTTCTTCGAAACACGTTATTGGCTGCGCGACCTGATTCTGTCGGTTCTATTGGCCTTCATCGTTATTGTTTTTCTCTACCAGCCCGTACAGGTCGAGGGCACCAGCATGATGCCCCGGCTCGAGAACCACGAGCGAATTTTCATCAACAAGTTCGTTTATCGGTTCGAGCCGATCCAGCGCGGCGACGTGGTCGTATTCTGGTATCCCCTGGACACGTCAAAGTCGTACATCAAGCGCGTCATTGGGCTGCCGGGGGAGTTGGTGACCATTGAGGACGGCCGGGTACTCGTCGACGGCGAGGCGCTCCGGGAGCCCTATGTGCCGCCCGGCTATCTGGACCGCCAGAGCTACCCGCCGGTGCGTGTCGAACCCGATCATTTCTTTGTGCTCGGCGACCATCGCGGTTCCTCGAACGACAGCCGCGTGTGGGGCACCGTCGATCGAAAATATATTTATGGCAAAGCAGTTTTTGTATACTGGCCCTTCAGCCAGATCGGGTGGGTGAATTAATCGGGTGAGCAGATGAACAAAGAGCTGATGTTGCATGTTGGGTTTTCAGTTCACCCCATCACCGGATCATCCGATCATCCGATCTTGGAGAGTGAATGGACGCGATTCTCGCCCTAGAAGACGGAAGGACCTTCCGGGGGCGCGGTTACGGCGCCTCGGGTGAACGTTTTGGCGAGGTCGTTTTTAATACTTCTCTTTCCGGTTACCAGGAAATCCTCACCGACCCTTCCTACGCGGGCCAGATCGTCATCCTCACTTACCCGCACATCGGGAATTACGGGACAAACTCGCTCGATTGTGAAGCCGCGCGCCCTTACGCCGAGGGCTTGGTGGTGCGTGAGCTTTCTGAGCTCGCCAGCAACTGGCGTTCGGAGGAAGACGTTTCCGATTACCTTGCCGGATACGGAATCCCCGTTATTTCGCACATCGATACGCGCGCGCTGGTCCGGCACCTGCGCAAGCACGGCGCCATGCGCGGAGTCATTTCCACCGTTGACAACGACGAGGCGGGCCTGGTGGCGAAAGCCCAAGCCTCGCCAAGTATGGTCGGCCTCGATCTCGCCAGCCGTGTCACGGCCATGGCGCGCTATCAGTGGGCGGAGCCCTCCCGTCACATCCTGGCAGGAGACAGCCATCCCCCCGCTGAGCCACGATTCCACGTGGTCGCGTATGATTACGGCATCAAGCAAAACATTTTGCGCAGGCTGGTGGATGTCGGGTGCCACATCACCGTCGTCCCCGCCATGACCACCGCGGCGGAAGTGATGGAACTCCAACCCGACGGCGTATTTCTTTCGAACGGTCCGGGCGACCCTGAACCTGTCGAGTACGCCGCCGAGGCCGTGCGCGACATGATGGGCCGCGTGCCCATTTTCGGGATTTGCCTTGGCCACCAGATTGTCGGTCTCGCCCTGGGAGGGAAGACGTACAAGCTCAAGTTCGGTCACCACGGCGGCAATCATCCCATCCTGAACCTGGAAACCCGGAAAGTGGAAATCACCGCGCAGAATCATGGTTTCGCGGTGGACCCGGATTCACTGAAGGCGAGTGAGGTGATTCTGACCCATAAGAACCTGAATGACGATACGCTCGAAGGGCTGCGGCATAGGACGATGCCCCTGTTCAGCGTGCAGTATCACCCCGAGGCCTCGCCCGGCCCGCATGATTCGGCGTATCTATTTGACCGGTTTGTAACGATGATGGAAGAATTCAAATCTTAACGATTCAATATGGCCAACAGGAGGCGGGGATGACACTTCAAGAGATTGACCATTGGATGACCCAAATCACCGATGTCATGGTCAACACAAGCACGAAGCTCAACCAAGTTGCGGACATCAATTTGGCTCTGGGCAAGAAGTTGGACCGCCTCGCAGAACTCTCCACCGGTACGGAGCAAAAGATTGACCGGCTATCAGACAAAATCGACAAGCTAACGGACAAGATCGATCGGGTCGTAGACCTCTCCGCCAGCACGGATCAAAAAATCGATCGGCTGGCAGAGCTTTCAGCCAAGACCGAACAAAAATTGGACCGGGTCGGGGACAAAATCGACAAGCTGGCGGACGTTTCCGCGTACACGAATCAAAAGCTGGACCGACTGGTGGAGGCACTGCTCCGGCGCGAAGGGCAGTGACGCAAAGACCTATGGTAGGTCGGCCTGCGTTTTCGTCTCCCCTTTCTGGTTGTGCCCCCCCGAGGGCTATATTGAGGGCGTGAAGGTGGGAAAGGACTTGTGGACGGAAGGGCGCTCCGTTAGACGCCGCACCCATTTTGTAATTCATAATTCAGAATTCATAGCTCAGAATTGCTTACATGCCCAAAAGAACTGACCTCCGCAAAATATTAATCATTGGTTCCGGGCCCATTGTTATCGGCCAGGCGTGCGAGTTCGACTATTCGGGGACGCAGGCTTGCAAGGCCCTGAAGGCCGAGGGCTACGAGGTAGTTTTGGTGAATTCCAACCCCGCCACGATTATGACGGACCCGGAATTCGCCGACGCCACTTACGTCGAACCGCTCACCGCTGAGTACCTTGAGGCCGTGATAGCAGCCGAAAGGCCCGATGCGCTGCTGCCCACGGTGGGCGGGCAGACGGCGCTGAACCTTTCCGTCGAGCTCGCGGAGAAAGGAATCCTCGACCGGTACAAAGTGAAGTTGATCGGTGCTTCGCTCAACGCCATCAAGATGGCCGAGGACCGCCTCTGGTTCAAAGACGCCATGCTGCAAATCGGACTGGATGTGCCGAAGAGTGTCCTGGTCACGGCGCAGCGCCGCGGCAACAACCGTTTGGCCATCCGTGAGGCGGTGGAGGCCGCGCAGCGATTTTCGGAGCAGGCTGGATTCCCGCTCATTATCCGTCCCTCATTCACCTTGGGCGGCACGGGCGCGGGCATGGCCTACAACCGCGAAGAACTGGAAGAGAAAGTGCGCAACGGGGTTGAACTCAGCCCCGTGCACGAAGTATTGATCGAGGAATCGGTGGTCGGCTGGAAGGAATTCGAGCTGGAAGTGATGCGTGATCACGCTGACAACGCCGTGGTGGTCTGCTCGATTGAGAACGTCGATCCCATGGGCATCCACACGGGTGACTCCATAACCGTAGCGCCCGCCCAAACCCTAACCGACAAGGAATACCAGCAGATGCGCGACGCCGCCTTCAAGGTGATCCGCGCCGTGGGCGTCGAGACAGGCGGCTCAAACATTCAGTTCGCCGTCAGCCCGGAGACGGGCCGCATGGTGGTTATCGAGATGAACCCGCGCGTCTCGCGCAGTTCGGCATTGGCGTCGAAAGCCACCGGCTTCCCGATCGCCAAGATCGCCGCGCGCCTGGCGGTGGGCTATACGCTGGACGAAATCCCCAACGACATTACCAAGAAGACTCCCTCCTGCTTCGAGCCCACCATCGATTACGTGGTCGCCAAGATTCCCAAATGGGCACAGGAAAAGTTTCCGGACTCGGACCACACGCTGGGGCCCCAGATGAAGTCGGTGGGCGAAGTCATGGCGATTGGGCGCACCTTCAAGGAAGCCTTGATGAAAGGTTTGCGGTCGCTGGAAACCGGCCGCAAGACCCCCACCTCACCGTCGGACCCGGCGGAGCTCGAGCGCCGTCTGGGGAACGCGCACCCGGACCGCATTTGGGACCTCCTTCACGCCTTTGAGGCGGGTTATAGCCCGGAGGTCTTGTACGAAATCACCCGCATCGATCCCTGGTTCCTCAACCAGCTTCAACAGATCATCGAGGTCAAGGGCGAGCTGAGGCGTTTCACGCTCGGAAGTGTTCCGGCCGGCGTGCTGCACCTCGCCAAGCAATACGGATTTTCGGACCCTGCGCTAGCCGAGCTCTGGGGGGTGAGCGCCGAGGACGTGCGGAGTCAGCGCCATGCCCTCCAGGTGCGTCCGGTATTCAAGCGTGTGGATACCTGTGCGGCGGAGTTTGAATCATTCACACCCTATCTCTATTCGACTTACGAAAACGAAGACGAGGCCGAACCCACCGACAACAAAAAAATCATGATTCTGGGGAGTGGCCCAAACCGCATCGGGCAGGGAATTGAGTTTGATTACTGCTGCGTTCACGCCTCTTACGCGCTCAAAGAAGAAGGCTTCGAGACGATCATGGTGAATTGCAACCCGGAGACGGTCTCGACCGACTATGACACCTCCGATCGCCTCTACTTTGAGCCCCTGACCTTCGAAGACGTGATGGCGATTGTGGAAGAGGAAAAGCCCGCGGGCGTCATCGTGCAGTTCGGCGGGCAAACGCCGCTTAACCTGGCGCGCGCGCTGAAGGCTGCCGGCGTCCCCATCGTGGGCACTTCGCCGGAATCCATCGATCTGGCCGAGGACCGCAAGCACTTCGGCAAGCTGCTCGCCGATTTGGGAATTCCGCAACCGGAGAACGGCGCGGCGATGAACGTCCAGGAAGCGCTCGAGATCGCGGAGCGCATTGGTTACCCCGTGCTGGTGCGGCCTTCCTATGTTCTGGGTGGCCGGGCCATGGTGATCGCTTATGATGAGGCCACGCTGCGCGATTACGTCCGCCGCGCGGAAGAATTGCAACGCGCCTTCCCGATTCTGGTTGACCGCTTCCTTGAAAACGCCACGGAAGTCGACGTGGATGCGCTCGCCGACGGTCAGGACGTGGTGGTGGCGGGCATTATGCAGCACATCGAGGAGGCGGGGATTCACTCCGGTGACAGTTCCTGTGTGCTGCCCGCGGTAAGCATCCCCGCGGATCAGCATCAGAAGCTCGGCGAATACACGGTTCGCCTGGCGCGCGAGCTTCAAGTCGTGGGCCTGATGAACGTGCAATACGCGATTCAACATGGCCAGGTCTATGTGCTGGAAGTGAACCCGCGCGCCTCGCGCACCGTGCCTTACGTGAGCAAGGCGACGGGTGTTCCTTTGGCCAAGATCGCGGCGCGGCTGATGATCGGCCGCAGGCTGGCGGAGTTTGGCCTGGAGCCCGAACTGCCGGTCCACCATTCCTTCGTAAAATCACCGGTCTTTCCGTTTCAGAAGCTGCCCGGTGTGGACACTATTCTGGGACCGGAAATGAAGTCCACGGGCGAAGTCATGGGCGTGGCTGACAACTTCGGGCTGGCTTTCGCCAAGGCCCAGCTTGCCGCATATCATCGTATTCCCGTCAAAGGCCGCGTTTTCCTTTCGGTCAACGATCACGATAAGCCCGCGGTGATTCCCATCGCCCGCGACTTGGAGAGCCTGGGGTTCAAGCTGGTGGCGACTCGGGGCACGGCGGCCGCCCTGCGCGCGGCCGGCGTGAAAGTCGAGAAAGTCCATAAAGTGAATGAGGGCCGGCCCAATGTGGTGGACCGCATCAAGAGTGCGGAGATCGACCTGATCATCAATACGCCGCTCGGCCGCAGCTCGCGTTTCGACGACAAAGCCATCCGGCGCGCCGCCGTGCAGCACGGCGTGACCTGCATCACCACGCTTTCAGCAGCCGAGGCGGCGATCCGGGGAATTCGTGCCTGCCAGGAAGGCCGGATTCAAGTGGTCAGCCTGCAGAAACTCCACGCGCGGGAACGCTCCCTGGATACCGGTAAAATGGCAACGGCGGCGCGCCAGGATCCTTGACACGGACAATCCGATGAAACGTGACCAAATCATCAAGAACTTAAAGGGTGTGTTTGCTCCGGTCGTGACCCCCTTCAACCGGCGGGGTGACGTGGACGAAGGTTACTTTCGCGAAAACCTCAGCCGCCTTGTGGGCAGCGGACTTTCGGGAATTCTTGTAGCGGGTTCGACGGGTGAGGCGCCGTATCTTGGGGAGAGCGAGCGGCTGGGCCTGATCGAGGTGGCGCGGCAGGTGGTGAAGGCCCCGGAACTCCTTCTCGTGGGTACCGGCTTGGAAAGCACCGACGCTACCCTGCGGCTCAGTCGCGAAGCGGTGGAGCGCGGCGCTGACGCGCTGTTGGTGCTCACTCCCAACTACTACAAGCCGCGTATGGATTCGGACGCCCTGGTGGCCCACTACCGCGCCGTGGCCGCAGGGGTCGCGCGTCCGGTGCTGATTTACTCTATCCCCCAGTTCACCGGCCTCTACGTTGATCCGGAAACCATGGGCAAGCTCTCGCGATTGCGCAACGTGGTGGGACTCAAAGAAAGTTCCGGCAAGCTGGACTTTGTCCGCGCCGTGCTGCGCAAGGTTCGCCCCGGTTTCCGGGTATTGGTTGGTTCCGTATCCATCTTTTATGACGGGCTTCGCGCGGGCGGGGCGGGAGGTGTGTTGGGCCAAGCAAATTTCGTTCCCACCCTCTGCGTGGCCCTTTACGAGGCATTTCTCCACCGGCGCGCCAAGGAAGCGCGCGAATTGCAGAAGCGGCTATTGCCCCTCGCACAAAAAATTGCCGTTCCTTACGGCGTGGCCGGAATCAAAGCTGCCGTCGATTTGAGTGGTTCCCGCGGAGGGACGACACGGCTCCCCCTGCTTCCAACCTCCGCCCAAGCCAAGAAACAAATCGCGGCGGCTCTCCGCGAGGCGTGCGCGGGACTGGATATCTGAGCGTCCCCCATGCAAGACCTCGAATCGTTCCCGCTTGCTCCGGCGCCTCCCCCAACCTCCGCGCGGTCAGCCTTGGCACCCACGTGGCGACGGAAGTCCCAGCGCGCAAATCGACACACTGTATTGAGGGGGAAATTGTCGAGCCCCTCTAGGGTGCCGGCCGGCCCCTTTCAGCTTAGAATCTTCTGATCCCCGAACGACAATGGGCGCGTGGTCATTGGGTTCGCTCGCCGTGCCTCAAATAAATGCTCAAACGGTGCTCCCTGTTGGCATGCGGCTTGCTCCATCCGGTGAGGGTTGCTTGCAGGGTCAGCAGTTAGCGCTCAGGGCACGGCAACCTTTGCCCGGTGACGGAATAAATATGCCGCTGGCTGCGTGGGATGGGGGGGAAAGCACTTCGAAGGAGGGAAGGGTTGGCGCGGCTGCCAAGGTCACGGGAATGGAACGGAAGCCACCGAACCAGGTAGCCGAGAATCCCGAACAGCACCCCCAGCAATACGGGGTCGAGTTTGAGGCGCGAGGGAAAAATGATTACGAATGAGACGGAAATTCGGATTGCCTTACAGGCCATATTGGTTAGTGTGCTGGCACTCTATGGTTTTTGGGGTTGTGCGTTCGTGGTGCTGGTCATTCTCTTGCCGTGGAGACCTTTCCTTGCGGTGGGGGGGTACTTAGCCCAGCCCGTCGTGGATTGGCGGCTTCGCAAAGCGCGCGAACATCATGAGAAAGGCATCGCCCAAATCGAGAAGGAATTGGATAATTTCCTGAATTCTCCAAGGGGTGGGGTTCGAGCTCCCGCGCCGGCCCCTGCTCCTAAGGTGGGGGTGGCCTCGAAGCCTTCCCTGCCAGAAGCCCCTCAGCCCTTGGCCGCCTTTAAAGCGGTTAAGCCGAACGAGCCGGCCTTTCAGGAATTGACCTTATCGGGTCACAACCTTTCGGCCACTTTGGAGATTCCGGCCGCCATTACGCATCACGTTCGAAATCTGCCACAAGGCGCTTTTAGCAACATGGATCTGGAAGTCGAGCAAGTGAAATTCAGTGAGGATAGCGCGGAAGCCTACGTGAGATTTCAAAGCTCCCACGTGAAGGAACTGGCCATCCGTCAACGTTACATTCTGCGGAAGTCCAATGGATACTGGCAGGTTGAGTCCCGCCAGCCCGCGAACGGCGGAAGTAAGGTCCCGCAACATTCTCCTTCCACTCTGGGGCAGGCCAAGGAGGCTCGGGCAGCACGGGCATAACCCGGCGCCGAGAGGCCTGCGCTTTCATTCTCGTGGCGTTCGAAGGTGCTGCTTCAGAAGAGCATTGCCTGCGCGTCACCTGCCCAAATTTTCCGCCCAAACTATTGAGTTTCTCCATCCTGTAACCGGCTAACTTCCTGCACATCTAACGCTGGTGATGAGGTTTTTACGGCCACGTCGACTGCGGTGGGCTGAAACGCTGTCCACGGGTATTGCCGCAAAGGGGCAGACCGTGTAGCATATGGAATACTCATGACAGCGACTTGTATCCCTTACACCCAAGTTCCGCATACCAGCGCGCTCCTTGTTGATTACCTCTACCATTACGATCGCGTCAGCCAGTTCTATAACGGGTCGCCTTACAATCCCGAAAGCTATCAGAAGCTTGCAGCGCTTATCCGCGCTTTTGAGGGTGGACGTGGCGAGATCGTAGAGATCCTTGCGCGGCAGAATCAGGCCTTTGGCTGCGGGGAACCGACTCTCGAGAATATCCAACGCCTGCGGGAACCTGGAACTTTCGCCATAGTAACGGGGCAACAGGTGGGACTGTTTTCCGGACCGGCCTTCACGCTGTACAAAGCGCTCACCACCGTCCGCTTGTCGCAGTCGCTTTCGGAACAGGGTTTACCGTGTGTTCCCATCTTTTGGTTGGCCACAGAAGACCACGACCTGGCGGAAGTGGCGGAGACCGCCACCTTAAACGAAGAGTATGAATTAATCTCCCTTCACGACTCCGGCGAGCGCCCATCACCACGGTCCCCCGTGGGCCACGTGCGGCACACGGCGGAGGTTAGCGCGGCGATCGAGCAATTGGAAGCAACGCTGCCTGCGGGTGAGGCTCGCACGCGGCTGCTCAAAGATCTGCGCGAATGTTATGAACCAGGCGTCACGTGGGGCCACAGTTTCGCCAAGTTCATGACCCGGCTGTTCAGTCGTTGGGGTGTGGTCCTGTTGGATCCGCTGGACGCATCCGTGCACAGACTCAGTGCGGGCATCTATGCCCAGGCACTCGACCAGGCTGCCGAACTTCGGGCCCAGCTCCTGGACCGCTCGCGGGCCATGGTGCAGCGCGGTTACCACGCCCAGGTCCACGTGGCGGAGGACTCGACGCTGGTCTTTGTAGCTCAGCAAGGGGATCGCGTGCCAATCCACCAACGGGACGGAAAGCTCTTCCTGGACGGCAGCCAGGAAATCTCTCTCGTAGAGCTTCAGTCCTGGCGGGAGGGGCGGCCCCTTGATTTCTCACCTAACGTCCTTTTGCGACCGCTGGTTCAAGATACTCTCCTCCCGACGCTCGCCTATGTCGCTGGCCCCTCAGAGATGGCCTATCTTGGCCAGGCGCAGGTACTCTATCAGGCGTTTGACCGGCCGCAACCCATTGTGTTCCCGCGTGCGGCCTTTACTCTCGTGGATTCTCGAACCGACCGCCTGCTGGAGAAGTACCGGTTGAGCCCCGATGACGTTTGGCGGGGCGAGGAACACTTGAGCCGTAAGATTGCGGCCGCAGGTTTTGCCGAAGGTTGGTCGGAGCACTTCGATCAAGGCGAGCGGGATTTGGACCAACTTCTGAATCGTCTCCGCGTAGACATCGAGAAGCTCGATCCCACCTTGCTCGATACGCTCGAGCACGCAAAGGAGAAAATGAAGTATCAGATGGAACGCCTGCGGGGCAAGTTGACCCGGGCGGCTATGGGCCGCTCGGACCTGCTGGGGCGTCATGAGCAGGCCTTGCAACGATTCCTCATGCCCCACAAGGACCTTCAGGAACGCCGCGTGGGCGGGGTGTACTTTCTCGGGCGCGCCGGCTACGAGATGTTGGATTCTACTCTGGCGCACATCCAAACCCGTTGCTCGGACCATCAAATCCTCAAATACTGAGACCCAAGAGCGGCGGCCTTACCCTCCAAGGAAGTCGGGGTCCCTTCCTCGAGCTCTCTAACTGACTATTTTTTCTCTCCCGGGGTCCAACGGGGATTTCTCACCGACGGGGGGAGAGCGGGGCTTCGGCTCCGCCCTTCCGACCGCTCGATGACAACATCTCGCGTGGCGAAAAATCAGGGCTAGTTTCCTACCTTTGTCAGGACCCTGATGGGAGGGGTCTGATATAATAACGCGTCATTGTTTTTTTATCGTATTGAATGAGTGAGGCCATCATGAACGCTCGTTCCTCGTTAGATCTGGTTTTTCGTGATCGCGGTATCTACGAAGTTTCGGAAAGCGGTGGGATCGTTTTAAAGAATCCACAGAAGTTCATCGCACAAACTCTGGATTTGCTTGTCTGGAATCTGGTTTTCGGGGAAACGGAGGAAGTCCGCTCCGCGGCCGGCTGGATCATTCGCCGTGCCGGGCTGGAATTGGGAATCCTTCCCTCGTCCATTCAGGGCCTATATGAGGCTCGTGGGAGAAAGGAATGCTCGGGATTTACAGTGCCGGCGATCAACATTCGGGGTTTGAGTTACGACGTTGCCCGGGCGGTTTTCCGGGCGGCGATGCGCTTAAAGGCCGGGGCTTTCGTCTTCGAACTGGCCCGCTCGGAGAGCAAATACACGGACCAGAAGCCCTCCGAATATGCCGCCGTTATGGTTGCGGCTGCGCTGCGGGAAGGATGGGAGGGACCCATCTTCATTCAGGGGGATCATTACCAAGCCAACGCCAATAAGTATGCCAAAGACCCGGAGGCGGAACTGCAAGGTATCAGCGGCTTCTGCCAGGATTCAATTGCCGCTGGGTACTACAACATCGACATTGACACTTCGACCTTGGTTGACCTCAACAAGCCCGGAGTGCGCGAGCAGCAGCGCGCGAACTTTGAGACCAGTGCGAAGCTGGCAACGTTCGTGCGCTCGATGGAGCCCAAGGGCATCACGATCTCCCTGGGAGGGGAGATTGGCGAAGTTGGCAAGCAGAACTCCAACATCGAGGAACTGACCGCTTACATGGACGGGTTCCTGGCCACCCTCTCGAAGCTGGCTGGAAAGAAGAAGGCGCTCTCCAAGATCAGTGTCCAAACGGGGACCACGCACGGGGGCGTCGTCCTTCCCGATGGCAGCATTGCTCAGGTCGCCATCGATTTCAATACCCTGCGAACCCTCTCGGCGCTTGCCCGTGACCGTTATGGCATGGCGGGAGCCGTGCAGCACGGGGCTTCGACACTCCCGTCCGACGCTTTCCATAAATTTGCCGAATGCGAAACCGCAGAGGTCCATCTGGCCACGGAATTTCAAAACTTGATTTATGAGAATCCGGCTTTCCCTGCCGACCTCAAGGAAGAAGTTTATAAGTTCCTGCGCAAGACTTGTATGGATGAAAAGAAACCCGCCGATACTGATGAACAATTCATCTACAAGACGCGGAAAAAGGCTTTCGGTCCCTTCAAGCGAAAGTTCTGGGAGCTGCCGGCGGACGTGCGCAAGAGGATCGGGAATGATTTGGAAAATAAATTCGCCTTCCTGTTTGAAAGGCTGAAGGTGCAACGCACGGCGGAGCTGGTCAAGAAAACCGTGACCCCGGTGGCGGTGATTCCGCCTGCCCCACCGGGTTTGACGGAGGCGCTGCAAAAAGTCAATGCCACCCACTGAGGGCTGCGCCCGGCAAAGGGTATGCGTTTCACGCCGGAGTGCATGGGGAGGCCTATGTCATCGGAAGTCAGCGGAGTGATTCCCTCGCAGCGCACTCTTTCGCGGCTCCATACCGCGCATCTTGAGACCCATGCACGGGTGGAGTTCAAGGATATCACCGAGCTTATTCAAAAAGTTGTGAGCGAGTCCGGCGTGCACAGCGGACTCTGTTTCCTATTTGTGCCCCATACGACGTCCGCCATTCTGATTAATGAAAATGATGATCCTGCTTTGCAAAAGGACCTCGATAACTTTTTGAAGCAGTTGGCGCCGTGGGACCGTGAGTATCACCACAACGATGGGAATTGTGATGCCCATTTGAAAGCTGCGGTGATCGGGAACTCCAAGTCGCTCTTGATCGAAAACGGACGGCTCATTCTGGGGCGGTGGCAGGGCGTTTTTCTTTGCGAGTTTGATGGACCGCGCCGGCGCGAGCTGCGGATCAAAATCGTTGCGGATTGAACGGGCGGTGAACCGCTGGCACAGAGCGTGAAGGCTAGGTGGTTTGAACCGCGCAAGGCTGCGCCTACCCAAACAACAAAATGCCAACCCTCGGGGTTTACATTCAGGTTCCATTCTGCGCCTCCAAGTGCAGTTTCTGCAATTTCAGTTCAGGTGTGGAACGGAGCAACATCTTCGATCAGTACACGCGCAGCCTCCAAACTGAGATCACAGGGTTATCGGGATTTTATGCCGAACGCGCCATTCCGGGAGAAATCCTGGGCTTTCCTTTGGATTCGCTATACTTCGGCGGGGGCACGCCGACGCTGCTGGGCGCAGAGCGCTTGGCCCGTCTAGTGCGGACGCTGCGGGCCCATCTCAAATTCAGTGAAAGCGTCGAGTTCACTTTGGAAACCACCCCTGGCTCGGTGGATGCGGCTCTGCTTCAGGCTCTCGGCGGCCTGGGTGTGAACCGTTTGAGTGTCGGCGCGCAGTCGTTTGATGACCATGAACTTCGTGCCGTTGGACGCTTGCATTCTGCTGCGGACACTCAGAAACTTGTGGCTCGTGCCCGCCAGACAGGATTCACGAATCTCAGCCTGGATGTAATTGCGGGGCTGCCTCATCAGACCGAAGCCTCGTTTCGCGGTACTCTGGAGACGGCGGCCAAGCTTCGTCCTGAGCACATTTCGCTTTATCTTTTTGAGATCGATGAAAAGAGCCGCCTGGGCAGGGAAGTACTCCACCAGGGAGATCGTTACGATGCCGCGACGGTACCGGACGAGGAGTTCATGGCGGAAGCATACGAATTGGGGCGCACCTTTCTCTCCGGGGAGGGCTACGTCCAATACGAAATTTCTAATTTCGCGCGGCCGGGTTACGAGTCTCATCACAACCGGAAGTACTGGAAGCTCGATCCCTACGTAGGTTTGGGGGCCGGTGCTCACTCTTCCGACGGCTTGCGGCGCTGGGCGAATCAAGTTGATGCGCGGCGCTATCTCGAAATGTTGGACGGAGGGCACTCTCCCATCGACGAATGGCGTGTCCTTCCGCTGGAAGAGCAAATCGAAGAATTTTGCTTCCTCGGGTTGCGGCAACGGGAGGGGATCGATCTTTCGGGTGCGCGCCAACGCTGGGGATCTGACCGCGTCAAGCCCTGGGAGGACAAGATTCAATCGATGGCGGCGGAGGGCTGGCTGGTCAGGGATGGTGATCGCGTGCAACTATCTTCTGACTCATATTTGGTTTCAAACGAGATTTTTCAGGAGTTCGTGTCTGTCTGACCGGGAGTGGCATGGTTTCAAGGCATCAGGGGCGCTCGCGCCAGCGTCAAGTTGAATTCTCCGCGCCGCCTTTTCCACCCTGCCCGGAATTTGCAGCACGCCGTATAATGGATCGGGAATCATTACTTATCGGAGAGTAAAAACTTATGCCAACACCCATAGTGGATTTGCGGAGCGATACAGTTACCAAACCTTCGCCGGCGATGCGCAAGGCCATGCACGATGCGGAGGTCGGAGACGATGTCTACCGCGACGATCCCACCGTCAACCGCCTTCAGGAGCGTGCGGCTGAAATCTTCGGACGCGAAGCGGGTTTGTACGTACCGTCAGGGACGATGGGAAACCAGACCGCGATCAAGGTCCTGACGCGGCACGGCCAGGAAGTGATTTGTGAAGCGCGCTGCCACATTCACGAATATGAAATGGCGATGGTGGCGGCCTTCTCCGGAGTTCTGCCTCGCACGATTCACGTGGAGGGCGGAATTCTGACCTGGGATCTGATTGCCCCGCACATCCGCGGGCAGAACGACCACCGTGCGCGCACCGGTCTGATCGAGATCGAAAACACCTCGAACCACGCCGGCGGCAGCGTCTATCCGTATGAAATTTCCAGTGATATTGTTACGCGTGCGCACGCCGCGGGTTTGCCAATACATCTGGATGGCGCCCGCATCTTCAACGCGGGGGTGACCTTGGGACGGCCAGTCGCGGAACTATCGAAAGGGTTTGATTCTGTGATGTTCTGCCTCTCGAAGGGATTGGGCGCGCCGGTCGGTTCCATGCTTGTGGGCAGCAAAGAGTTTATCGAGGAGGCACGCACCGTCCGCAAGATGCTGGGTGGCGGGATGCGTCAGGCGGGGGTTCTGGCGGCCGCCGGGCTTATCGCATTGGAGGAAGGTCCCAAGCGCTTACACATCGATCACGCCAATGCCAAGTTCCTGGCCCAAGGGCTGGCGGAGATTCCCGGGATCACAATTGATCCTAACAAAGTGGTCACCAACATCCTGTTTTTCGATGTCGCCGGCACCGGATTAACGTCCATGGAGATTACAAAACGATTGAAGCCGTACGGTGTTCTGGTGAATGGCCAGAGCCCTGAGCGCATGCGCATGGTTACCCACCTGGATGTGGATCGGGCGGGTTGCGAACGCGCTCTTGAAGTTCTGCGCGAAGTTGTCGGAGCGCCTCGGCAGGCACTGGCGTCCTGATTCCGAAAGGAGTAGTTCCTTTCATTGAATGCGCGAAAGCACTTAGTTGTTCCAGGGTGACCCCCTTACCCGGCCCGCCCCGGCTGATACCCAAAGGGGCGAGGGCTGTAAGTTCAAACTCACCCGCACTTTCGACCCAGAAGGGAATGCGTCTACTTCTTGGGTGCCTCGCGCGCCGATAACTTGACAAGGGCGTCGAGGTAGTGTGTGCGATAGGTTGAGTCGTCGGGGTCGAGGTGGGTCGCGGCGCGATATTCCTTAATGGCGCCGTCGAGGTCTCCAAGCTTTTCTAGCGCATAACCCAGGCCGTTGTGGGCGTCCGCATCGGTCTGATCAAGACGGAGGGCCTCGATCATTTCTACGCGCGCGCGCTTCCATTCTTTATTCAGTAAAAAAGTGATGCCCAATTCGCGATGGAGATCGGAATTGTCCGGGTCGAGCTTAAAGGCTTCCCGCAGGGATGCCACCGCCTCGTCGAGTCGCCCTTGGCCTCGGAACTGCACAGCCTGCTGAACGAGCCGCCGCAGTTGGATTTGGTCCTCCGCCGGGCTGGAGGAATCGTTGGTGACGGGCGCCGCCGAGGAGGGTTCTTTCGCGGATCGAAGCAGGGTATGGTCATTGGCGTGGGGTGAGATGAAGTAAGTGGTCTCGGCTTCTTCCGGACAGCGGACATGGATGTAGTGATCGCCAGGGTCAACCTCCGCGAGCACAAGACTCCCCCTGGCGTCCGTCTTGCCCACAGTCTCGCCGTCCAATTCCACACCGCATCCGGCGCGGCCCGCTTGAACGGTTACTTGTGCGGTTTGTGGCCGACGGTCACGCGCCGCGACGCTCCAGCATGTCGCGGCGAGCACGGCATAACAAAACCAGGTTTTTAGAATGGGCTGGAAAAGTCGCATCTCGCTGATTTCCGGAAAAGCACATCGCCAGGCGTCCGTGCGTCCAATCGCGAATCCTGCCGACCTTACCCCCTTCCATATCTTAGCTTAGCACGGCTCCAACTCAGAAAAGCGAAATGCACCGTTTTCTTGACGGCCTCCGGGTTGTGTTATAGCCTTTCACTTCGGGGAGTGAAACAGAATTCAGAGGATTGTCCTCACCGGTGAGAAGCTGGGGAACAGCCTATGAGCCTCGGGCCTTCGGCCACACCGTGCGTAACATCTGGGGCCGAAGCCCTTCCGGGCAAGACCTTGCTATGCCTGATGCAATACGGGACCTAGGGGAAAGAGTCCTGGCGGGAGACCGGCGCGCCATCGCGCGGGCAATTTCCGCCGTGGAGGACCGGGACGCAGCAGCTATTCCGCTGCTCAAGGAACTTTTCACTCGCGCGGGACGCGCCCTGGTAGTGGGGATTACCGGCTCACCCGGCGTGGGGAAGAGTACCCTCGTCGAGAAACTGGCCCGGGAGTACCGGCGCAGGGGAGTGCACGTCGGTATTGTGGCGGTGGACCCCACGAGCCCGTTCTCAGGCGGTGCCATTCTGGGAGACCGCGTGCGGATGCAAAGCCTTGCGAACGACGCGGGGGTATACATCCGCAGTATGGCCACGCGAGGGCAACTCGGCGGGCTGGCCCCCGCGACGCATGACGTGGTCACCATTCTCGACGCCGCGGGTTGTGAAGTAGTGCTGATTGAGACGGTCGGGGTGGGGCAGGATGAAGTGGAAGTTGCGCGGCTTGCGGACATCACGGTTCTCTTGCTAGTGCCGGGCACGGGCGATGATATTCAGGCTTTCAAGGCCGGAGTGATGGAAATCGCCGACATTTATGTGATCAATAAGGCCGACCGCCCGGGCCTGGATCGAGTCGAACAGGAAGTAATTGCGATGCTCTCCCTGAGTTCCCGGTCCGATGGCCGGAGCCCGCCCGTCGTCAAGACAGTGGCCACAACCGGGCAGGGGGTGGAGGAGTTGTACGAGGCGCTCGAGCAGTTTCGGGCATTCAACGAGAATTCGGAAGTAAAAGAATCGCGGCGCAAGGAGCATTGGCGCTTGCGTCTTCTGGACCTTTTGCGACAGTCGCTGTTTGAGAGGGCGGCAGTGGGGCCACTCGGGGACGGGTCTTTGGACCGACAGATCGATGACCTGGTCGCGCACAAACGCGATCCCTATTCCGTGGTCGAAGAGATCATTGCGGCTTTCATGGCCCGGGCGGGCGCTCCACATTCCTGAGAGGTGCGGTTCGAGAGGGGCGATGAAGATTCATCATGTGGGCATCGCGGTGGAATCGCTCGCCAGCGCGGTGCCGATTTTCGAAAAGTTGTTGGGGAAGGCCCCGGAATCTGAAGAGAACGTGGCAGACCAAAAGGTGCGCGTGGCAATTTTCCGTATGGGCGAAAGCCGTCTGGAATTGCTCGAGGGCACTTCCGCCGATTCGCCGATCACGCGCTTTATTTCCAAACGTGGCCAGGGAATGCATCATCTCACGCTTACGGTTCCCGATCTGCCCGAAGCTTTGGAGAAGCTCGAGAGCGATGGGATACGGCTGATCGATCATGAACCACGCCCGGGGGCCGAAAACGAACGCATCGCATTCCTGCACCCTTCGAGTACCGCAGGAGTGTTGATCGAGTTGGTCGAGGAATCATGAAGCTGGGTAGATTTGAAATCCACGCGATTACCGACGGAACCTTTATGCTCGATGGCGGGCAGATGTTCGGCGTTGTTCCGAAGCCATTGTGGGAGAAACGAATCGGCGCCGATGCGCGTAATCGCGTCCGCATAAGCCTGACTTGTCTGGTCATCCAAACGGGCCAGAAAAACATCCTGGTCGAAACCGGCATCGGAGACAAATTCGACGCGAAATTCAACGATATTTACGGCGTGGATCACTCGGTGACCCTGCCCGGCGAACTCAAAAAGCTACACCTGGGACTAGAGGATATTGATATCGTTATCAATACGCACCTGCACTTCGATCACTGCGGGTGGAATGTTCGCCGGCTGGACGGCAAGATGGCGCCCACTTTTTCACGGGCGCGGTATTTCATACAGCGCCGTGAATGGGAACATGCGCAGTGCCCCACGGAGCGTGACCGCGCCAGCTATGTGCCGGAATTTTTTGCGACGGCGGAAGGGCAGACGGAATTCCTCGACGGGGACACGGAGATAGTCCCGGGCGTCCACGTGGAAATCGCTTCCGGCCACACCAAGGACATGCAGTGCGTGCGTGTGGAATCGGAAGGGAAGATCGCCTTCTTCCCGTCAGACTTGGTTCCCACTAGCGCCCATATCGCCTATCCCTGGATGACGAGCTTTGATCTTTATCCTTTGGAAACTCTGGAAAACAAGAAACGCCTTCTGCCGCCGTTGGCAGCGGCCCACGGGCTTCTGGTTTTTCCTCATGACCCTTGCATTCCGTGGGCCCGCCTGGTAGAAATTGACGGCAAGATGGCTCCACAACATGTGGAGTAATCAGCGCGCATTCGATTTGCGATTAGAGAGGAGAACGTTTGGCCAAAGCCGATATTGGAGTCATCGGTGGAAGCGGACTTTACAATATACCGGGCATTGAACGGGTTCGCGAGGTGCGGCTTTCCACGCCCTTCGGAAAGCCCTCGGATGCCTATTTCCTTGGTGTCTTGGAGGGCCGGAAGGTAGCGTTCCTCGCCCGCCACGGGCGTGGTCACGTCTTCACCCCCTCGGAAATCAATTTTCGCGCCAACATTTATGGGTTCAAAGCGCTGGGGGTGGAACGCATCATCTCCGTGAGCGCGGTAGGCTCGCTGCGCGAAGACCACCACCCCATGGATATGGTCCTGCCGACCCAGTACTTCGACCGCACGCGGCAAAGGGTTTCAACGTTTTTCGGGGGCGGGCTGGTGGCGCATATCGGGTTCGACACCCCGGTATGCCCAAAGGTTGTTGAGACCCTGGATCAAGCGTGTGCCGATCTCGGTCTCACCTGCCACAAGGGCGGCACGTACGTTTGTATGGAAGGTCCCGCGTTTTCCACCAAGGCGGAATCCCATCTCTACCGTTCCTGGGGAATGGATGTCATCGGGATGACCAGCCTGCCAGAAGCCAAGCTGGCGCGCGAAGCTGAAATCTGCTATGCCGTGCTGACCATGGTGACCGACTACGATTGCTGGCACCCGGAACACGATGCGGTTACGGTCAAACAAATTCTCAATAACCTCTCGCGAAATGTTGAGAACTCCCAGAAGATTCTGCGGCAGGCGCTCCGCGCTCTTCCCGCCGAACGGAATTGTAAGTGCGCTTCTGCTTTGGCGCACGCGATCATCACCGACCGCAAGAAGATTCCTGCGGCAACGAAGAAAAAACTGGCGCTCTTGGTTGGAAAGTACCTGAAGTAATTACCGAGGCCGGCGACTCCTTTTCCCGAGGTCCACGAATACTCATGTCCCTTTTGGCGGTCGGTTCCATCGCTTTCGATTCCATTCGCACTCCGCATGGCGAGGCGGAAGAGATTCTGGGCGGATCCGCAACGTTCTTCTCCGTTGCGGCAAGCTGGTTCACACCGGTGCGGGTGGTGGCGGTGGTCGGAGAAGACTTTCGCGATGAGCATTTCCAGGTGTTTCGCGATCGGTCCATCGACATGCGCGGAGTCGAGCGAGTTCCCGGAAGGACGTTTCGCTGGAAGGGCGAATACCTGGGCGACATGAACCAGGCTCACACTCTCGATACCCAATTGAATGTCTTCGAAAGTTTCGTCCCCAAGATCCCCCCCGCTTATCTCGAAACGGAATTCCTTTTTCTTGGCAACATCGATCCTGTGTTGCAACTCAACGTGCGCCGCGCCTTTTCCAAACTGCGAGCGAGCGCCCTCGACACCATGAACTACTGGATATCCGGCATGCCCGAGGACCTGGCCAAGGCACTGGCCACCGTGGAGATTCTGCTGATCAACGAAGGCGAAGCCCGAATGCTTTCCGGACAAAACAATTTGAAGAAAGCCGCCGCGCACATCCAAAAAATGGGCCCCCGTTTTGTGGTCATCAAGCGCGGTGAGCATGGCGCGACGCTTTTCAGCCCTGACTCCATCTTCACCGCGCCGGCCTATCCGCTCGAGCAGGTTCATGATCCGACGGGCGCTGGCGACACCTTTGCGGGTGGCTTCATGGGCCACCTGGCGCGGACCGGTGACATTTCCGATTCAAACTTGCGTCGCGCCGTGGTGTATGGGTCCGTGTTGGGAAGCTTCGCCGTCCAAGAATTTGGCGTGAGCCGCCTTCTCCGCCTGGCGCCTGGGGAAATCGAAGCGCGCTATCGCGAGATCAAGAACCTGACACATTTTGATGCATGAATCTGCCTCTGCGGCACGCGAATCCCCCGGAGGTCTCTGGCATGGGTCCGCCGGGGTAGAGGGTTTTGTCGCCAGCCTGATTCTTGGCGTGACCTGCGCCAGCCTCGTATTCTTCTACTCCCGCGGTCTAACCAACCTTTACGGGGACGGAATTGCCCACATGGAGGGCGCGCGCCGGATCTTTGATTCGCTCACTCCCGGCTACGAGGAAATTGGGAGCGTTTGGTTGCCGTTGTACCATCTGCTCTGCGCGCCGCTCGCCGTCAATGACTTCCTGTGGCGCACTGGCCTCGCGGGCAGCCTGGTTTCGTCCGCGGCATTTGCCGGAACTTGTTACTTCCTCTTCCGCCTCGGGGCGGAAATGAATTGCAATGCGGCGGCGGGCTTTGTCGCTCTGGCCGGGGCGATGCTGTGCCCCAGCTTTTTGTACCTCGCCACCACACCGCTCACCGAGCCTCTCGCCCTCTTCTGGGCAGTCCTCGTTGTGTACGCACTGTTTCGCTACTCGCTATCAGGTTCGTGGGGATCTCTGTGGGGTGCAGCGATCGCAGCGTTTCTCGGAACGCTCACTCGCTATGAGGAATGGTACGTTTTACCTTTTGCCACCCTCTTCATACTGCTCATTCACCGGGTGCCAGGGAAAGCACGATTCGAGCGCGCTGCACTCTTCGCCGCAGTCGCGGGAGCGGGCCCCCTTCTATGGGTCCTTCATAACGCGTATCGCTTTGAAAACCCCCTGGAGTTTTACAACGGCCGCTTTTCGGCGAAAGCCATCTATGCCCACCAACTGGCGACGACCGCTTTCCCTTATCCCACGGATGGCAGCCTGTCCCTCTCGGCGCACTATTATCTGGAAGACCTCAAACTCGTGATCGGGGTTTGGGCCTTGGAACTGGCCGTTCTGGGTTTGGTGGCATGGTGCACAGATTTGCGCTACTTCCGGCGTCGCGCGGTGGCGCTACTGTTTCTCGTGCCTTTGCCGTTCTACATTCACGCCATGGCCTATTCCGCAGTACCCCTCTACGTACCCACCCTTTTCCCGAACACCTACTACAATCTGCGCTACGGACTGGAAATGCTTCCCGCCGTTGCACTCTTTCCGTCGTTCGTGCTGTCGCCTCGCTTGGGGAGAAAGCTGCGGGCCGGGCTGCTCGTGATCTTCTTAACGCTGGTGGCGTGTCAGTTCTCGAATTCGGTGTCGGCAGGTCCGGAAAAACTCGCGGTAGTTCGAGAGGGCATCTTGAATACACCTTGCCGATCAGAGCGGCAGCGCGCTATCATCCAGTTCCTACGGGGTCACTATGACGGAAAACGTGTGTTAGTAGCAGTGGGGAAGTGGCCCTGCGTGATGCCAGCGGTCGGAATCCACTATCGGAATACGATTTCTGACATGAACCGAAAATACTGGGACAGGATGCAGACAGAACCACAGAACTGGGTGGGGTGGATCATTCGCGGTGACGGCGACGCGGTGGATAATCTCCTGCGGAGCTACCCCCAGGCTTTCAAGGATTTCGAGGTTGTGGCGCAAGGCAACTTCCCCGGTGAAGGGGCCTTCCGAATCTACCGGCTCCGGCGTTCGTAAGATTAGTGCTCGAAGTTCGAGCTGTACCTGAACTGGGCTGATAAGAACCCATCCACTTCATGACAAAAACTCTTGAGGTTCCTTTCATAAAATATCACGGGCTTATGAACGACTGGCTTGTCGCCCTTGAACGCAATGTTCCCGTCGGTCTTCCTGATTTTGTGCGGAGTATTCTCGACCGCCGCACGGGCGTCGGCGCTGATGGTTTCATCGTCGTCATGAAACCCCAGGCGCGCACGCATGACGCCCGGATTCGTTTTTTCAATCTGGATGGGAGCGAGGCGGAAATGTCGGGAAACGGCATTCGCTGCGCAGGCGCGTTTCTGGCGGAGCGGAAACGGAGGAAGCGGGTTTTAGAAATTGAAACGATGGCCGGACTGAAATCGCTCGAAAAGGGGAAGGAGTCGGAAGGGAAGTGGTCTTTTCGCGTTCGCATGGGCGCCCCCGTCCTCGAACCTGCCCTGATCCCTTTTGAGCCTTGTGACACTGCCTACCCCGTGCTCCGGTATCGCCTGAAAACGCACCAGGGTGATGTGCCGGTCACTGTGACCTCCATGGGTAACCCCCATTGCAGCGTTTTCGTGGCGGATTTTGAGAAGGTTGATTGGCCGAGGTTGGGCCGGGAAATCGAGGTGAATGAGCACTTCCCCAACCGCACGAACGTGGAGTTTGTGCGTCTTGTCTCGCGGAACGATATCGAGGTGCGGTTCTGGGAGCGCGGGGTGGGCCACACGATGTCTTCAGGGACGGGTTCGTGCGGCGCGGCGGTCGCGGCAATTCTGAATGGCCTCACGGATCGCCAGATCCGCGTCACCACGCAGGCGGGAAAGCTCGAAGTTGCTTGGCCGGAGGGCGGGGAAGTTTGGTTGACGGGTCCAGTCGAAAAAGTAATGGCAGGGACGTATAGCTACCGCGAAACCCGATGAGTTGCGCTGGTTTGGGACTCACCATGTCTGCTAGGGTCGGATATGGAGGTAAAGCGTGACCACCGTCGCTCTTCGAATGGCCGCGTTAAACATATCAGAATTCGGTGGATGAGTCGTCTCCACCGCAAACATCGGAGATCCCATCCCTTGATCCAACCTTTATTACGGCGGGAACTGGAATTCACGCACACCACGGCCATCGTCATTGCGAATATGATTGGTGTCGGCATCTTTACCACCACAGGGTTTCTGGCCGGGGATTTAGGGCGGCCCTCGCTGGTCCTGTGGGTGTGGGTGGCGGGAGCCGTGATTGCCACCGCCGGCTGCCTCTGTTACTCCGAATTGGGCGTCAACCTTCCGGAGTCGGGGGGTGAGTATATTTTCCTGCGCGAGGCCTGGGGCCCGGCGTGGGGTTTCTTGAGCGGATGGATTTCCTTTTTCGCCGGATTCTCCGCGCCGATTGCCGCCGGGGCCCTGGGTTTCTCAGGGTACTTCGCCCACTTCTTTCCCTCCTTCGCGGTAAGTGGATCGACGGGAAGCGCCGGTACGGGACTCGTGTGGATTCACTCCGGCCCAGGACAATGGCTCGCGGTAGGCATCGTTGCAGTCTTTGGTTTAATTAACGCCTTCGGATTAAGGCTCGCGGCCAAGGTCCAAAATCTTCTCACTGGGCTCAAGCTCACTGTCCTGGTGCTTTTCCTCGCCTTGGCTTTCACGGTCGGCCATGGGAGCACGGGCCATTTTTCGCAACTGGCGATTCGAACCTCCACGCACGGCCTGGCAGCGCAATTTGCGGTATCGCTGGTCTTTGTGATGTTCGCGTATAGCGGCTGGAATGCGGCCACCTATGTGGCGGCAGAAATGAAAACGCCTGAACGCACTTTGCCCCCCTCCCTGGTGACGGGGACCCTTGTGGTTGCTGCGTTCTATGTGGCTTTGAATGCGGCATTCATCTACGCACTGCCCCTGGAAGCGATGAAAGGCGTATTCGCGATCGGGGAGGCCTCGGCCGGCGCGCTCTTTGGAGCACTGGGTGGGAACATCTTCAGCGCCGTTATGACCGTGGGACTCCTTTCCTGCGTCAGCGCCATGGTCATCATCGGTCCGCGTGTTTATTTCGCGATGGCAGTGGACGGCTGCTTTTTTCGCAGTGCGGCCATCATCCACCCGCGCTGGGGAACGCCCAGGCATGCCATTTTCTATCAGTCGCTGGCTGCCGGCATCATGATTTTGACGGGGACGTTTGAGAGCCTTGTTTACTATATCGGATTCGCCCTGATATTCTTTGCGGCTTTGGCGGTAGCCGGGTTGATCCGTTTGCGCCGCCGCGACGGATGGAGAAAGCTCACCGTCGTAAGTTGGGCATATCCGTTGATTCCTCTGGTGTTCATTTCCACGAGTGCCTGGATGCTTTGCTATACCGCGGCTCTGCGGCCCAAGGAATCGGCGCTTGGATTGCTCACCCTCCTGTTGGGTGCGGGACTGTATTTCTGGAAGTTCCGTCCGGGATCCCAACCCGCCCCCGTTGACCATTAACTGTCCAACCCGCAAAGCGGGATCCGATCACGTTTCCCCCCGGCGATAAGGGCCGCTCGCGAGGGAGGGGAAGCGAAGAAGGTGGAGCGCCAGGTTTAAGAAGTTTGTGAAATGTCCTGAAACCGCAAGATGTTATATTAGGAAGGAACCCGGTTGATGCAGGTTATTTGTCGTCACTTTTTTTGTTCCATGGTCCTTACCCATGTTGTTGAAGCTTGACCTTGAGCCTTAGCTTGCCAATCACCGTCTTGCCCCGTCTATGGAAACCGCCGGAGCAGCGTCACTTCCCGCTCAGGCGGCGATCCCGCCAATTTCCTGGCGCCGGCAGTCGCTTGATTTTCCTGATTTTCCTGGCCGCACTGCGTTGCGCCGCCGAGGCCACTCCACCCATTCATTACGTGGTGAATGTCCAAGTGCCGGATACGCACTTGGTAAGCATTACCATGAGGGTTCCCGCCGCGACACCGGCAACCGAAATTCAAATCCCTTCCTGGAACAACCTTTACCAGATTCGTGACTTCGTGCGCAATGTCCAAGGCCTGGATGGCGCGTGCGACGGACAGCCTGCGGAATTGATCCGCGTGGATTTAAACACCTGGCGCGGCCCCCCCCGTTCCTGCGCCGATCTGGAATTCCACTACTCGGTGTTTGCGCAGGAGGACGGTCCCTTTTCGAGCATGCTCAACCTCGATCACGCCTTTCTGAATTTTGCCACGTTGCTTTTCTATCTGCCCAAGGAACGCGCCCGCGCGGTCCAGGTCACGATTCTTCATCCCGAAGGTTGGAAGCTTGCGACGTTACTGGAAGGCCGGGGGGACGAGTTCCAAGCGCCGAACTACGACGCCCTGGTGGACAGTCCCCTGGAGGCGGGCCATTTCGAGGAGTACACCTATACCCAGGATTTACGCACTCCGGAAGCCGCGCCCGCGTCGCCAGGGAAGCAGGCGACTTTCCGCATCATTATCCATGCGGATCCCGGCGATTATTCGGCGGACCATCTGCTCGATTCCATCCGGCGCATTACCGCGACGGAGACCGCCCTGATGCAAGACCTTCCCTTCGAGCGCTACACATTCTTTTTGCATTTCCCGCGCGAACCGGAAACGACGGGGGGTATGGAGCACCGGAACGGAACGGCGATCACCGTTCCGGCTTCCATGATGCGGACCCAACAAGCCTACCTGGAGGAGGTCGCCGCGCATGAGTTTTTCCACGCCTGGAATGTCAAGCGCTTGCGGCCCCAAGCCTTGGAGCCGATTGATTATATCCACGGGAATGACACGCGCGATTTGTGGTTCTGCGAAGGGGTCACCAATACCTATGCGGAGTTGGTTCTGCTGCGCGCGGAACTGATCAACCGCGATACTTTCTACACTCGCCTGGCGGACGCCATTCAAGCCCTCGAAGTGCGGCCCGCGCGCCTCATCCAGAGTGTGGAGGCTTCCGGCCGCGACGCCTGGCTGGAAAAATACGCGGATTACAACCGGCCTGACCGCAGCATCTCCTACTACAACAAGGGTGAATTGCTCGGCTATCTCCTCGACCTGGGCATTCGTCACGCCAGCCACAACCAGGCGAGCCTGGATGATGTAATGCGCTGCCTCAACGAAGAATTTGCGCAACGCGGACGCTTCTATACTCTCACCGACATCCGTGCTATCGTCCAGAGACTCGCACCCTCATTTGCCATGGACCGCTTTATCGCCGATGACATTCAAGGAACCGAGGAGTTGGATTACGCGACCTTTTTGGGTTATGCAGGATTGCACTTCATCCCCAACGCCACAGAGCGCCCCGCACCGGGCTTCACGGTGGCGCGCAACCTTGACGGGTTGCTCGAAGTGCAGTCCGTGGAAGGGGGAAGTGACGCGCAACGGGCAGGTCTCCAGCCCGGCGATGTTCTTCTGGGGGCGGATGGCGATCCGCTGCCCGTCGCCACCTCGAGCGACTTACCGGCATGGCCGCCCGGGCGGGCGGTGGAGTTGCAGGTGGCGCGCGAGGGCTCGACCCGGAACATCGCGTTCAGGGTCGGAGTTAATCAGGAGGTTTCCTTTCAAGTCAAGGAAGACCCCGAGGCCTCACCTGACCAACTGCGGCTGCGCGAAGGCTGGCTGAAGGGCGGAACGACTCCGCCCACGGCACCCGACATACCATGATCCGCGCCTTGCTTGTTTCGCTCCTGACCTTTCTTTACATCTTGATTGTCGGCACACCTTTTCTCATCCACGCGTTAATATCCGGGAATACCGACCACATTTACCGGGTGGGCATTAAGGGCGCAAAATTGGCGCTATGGTTGTCCGGGGTTCACTTGGATGTGCAAGGGCTCGAGAAAATCCCTCGTGATCGCGCCGTAATCTTCATGCCCAATCATCAAAGCAACTGCGATCCTCCCGCCGTCATCTCCATCCTTCCTCCTGTCCTGGTCATGGCCAAGCAGGAATTTTTCCGGGTGCCGGTCTTGGGAACCGCGATGCGCCTCCGCGGCTTCATTCCCATTGACCGGAAAAACCGCGAGCGCGCCATCGCCGCCGTCGAAGAGGCCGTGGAGGCTTTAAAGGCGGGGTACTCTTTCCTGGCTTTCCCGGAAGGGACGCGCAGCCCGGACGGCCGCTTGCAAATTTTCAAGAAAGGCCTGTTCGTTGTGGCCATCAAAGCCGGTGCGCCCATTGTTCCGGTGTCGGCGTCTGGAGCCAGGAAGGTCATGCCTAAAGGTAAGTTTGCCATTTATCCGGGACGAGTCCGCATCACCATCCACGATCCCATCCCCACCGCCGGGCTCGAGGTTAACGATCGGCAAAAGGTGATCGACCTGACCCGCCAAGCCATCATTTCCGGCTTGGAACCGGAAGAATGGCCGGCGTGAAAAGGGGTTAGGATGAACCCAGGCCAAAGATCTTTTCCGTGTAGATCCGGCCGCGGCGCAGGTCTTCTTCCAGCCCGCGGGTCATGACCGTGCCTTTTTCATAGGCCAATTCCACAACCAGGAGGCCCTGATAATTGATCTGATGCAAGTATTCGGCGACCGGAGAGTAATCGACATCTCCCGGCCCGAAGTCTTCCATCCATACTCCGTGCTGGGAGTTCCGCAGATGCAAATCCTCGACCCGCGTGCCCACTCTTCTCAAAAAAGGCATCACTTCCCGGCCACCACGATAAGCCCAATGAACGTCAACGCAACATCCCACCACCTTGGGGTTTGTATGCTCCAATTCGTACCACCATTCGCGTGCGTTGTCGCGGAGTTCAGGCGTATGGTGGTGAAGCAGCAGCCTTATTCCTTGGCGCCGCAAGGCTTCACCCAATTGGCTAATGTAGTGGGCCTGGGTTTTAAGCTCTTTGTCGGATTTGCGCCCCTGGTTCGACTTGGGGCTGGGGTTGGTAACAATGATCCGGGTTCCCAAGGGCTTGAGGAACGCTGCTAGCTCCAGCACCGCATGGATTGAGGTTTGGGCGGCGGGCGCTTCGTGCAGTGTGGTGCCGGCGTAAACGCTTTCCGGGTTCAACTCAAATTTAGCCAGCAGGTCGCGCGTATGGTTTCGCACGGCGGGCGTGAAAAACTCTGCGGAAAGTTCCACCCGCGTGTATCCCGCCCGATGCGTTTCCCGCAGAGCCTCTTCCTCCCCTTCGGCCAAAGTCAATTTCTGGGAAGCGAAATATTGGGTCCAGATATAGCCTTCCATGGACAGCTTGGGAGCATAACCACCGGCGTCCTTACCGTGTGAACTCCAGATGAATCCTGGAGGGGCGAGCATCGCGCCGGCAAGCTTCGCGGCATTCGTTAGGATTGTTCGTCGGGTGAACGGCGTCGGTGTGATTTTCATGGGCACTCCTTAATCGCCGCCGACAAAACCTAAAGTGATTGTTCTCCAGCCGGACCTATGAGCCATCCGGCCGATCGGCGGGATGACTGTACCGCCTGATGTGTGGCCGGTCAAGTGCCTCGAACGGTTGTGTTTAACTGTTGGGAGATCATTACATCGGGATCGGGGGTTCTCGCTACCCCACCGGGGGTTGAGCGACTTCCCGAGAAAAGTCGGCTCCGGGGGCATTCCCCGTCCTATCGCCCTGGCAAAGCGTTTGTACGCGCCCAGGCGGTGGACAATCCGAAAACGACGGGACAGTCCGGCAGCAAGCTGCGCTTTCGTTCCTGCGGATTGAACGGCCAGGCGAGCGCCTTCGTTTGGGCAAAACTCAATGTCATCGGAATAGGTTTGCTAACAGGTGTAGCTGCGCGCTAATGCAATCCCAGTTTTGTACGGATTCTAACCGAGTCGGATGACGCCGACGCCGTATTTTATGTGGGCGACCGTTAAGAAGCCGGAACTGACTACGGATAGGGCCTGGTGACAGAGATGTTGCCCGTTTCCGTGGGGCGCATACATTAAATGGCAATCCATGTCCCACTCGCGCAGGGGTATAATAAGTTCATGGGCACAGAAGTCATTCCCAAGCTGACCTTCGAGCAATTCCGCGAGCTTCCCAGCGACGGAAAGCGCTATGAGCTCATCCATGGAGAGGTGCATGTGACTCCATCTCCCGCAACTCGGCACCAATTCGCCCTTCAGAACCTTTACGAAAGCTTAGGGCCTTACGTTCACAAGAACCACGTGGGTGAGGTCTGCTTAGCGCCCTTGGATGTGCGCCTGGGTGAAGAAACGGTATTGCAGCCGGACCTTATTTTTATTTCCAATGCCCGCGCCGGAATCATTCAGGAGAATTGGATTGCGGGTACTCCGGACCTTGCCGTGGAGGTGCTGTCCCCATCTACGGCCGGACACGACCGAGCCACCAAGCTGCCGATATACGCGGAAGCGCGCGTGCCAGAGGTGTGGTTCATTGACCCCAAGGCCAAGACTGTCGAGGTTTTGACCCTCCAAGGGGCGAAGTATCTGGTCGAAGCAACGTACGCAGGCCATCACCTCCTCACCTCCAACCTCTTCCCCGGCTGGCAGCTTTCCCTTGACGACCTGTTCGATTTTCGCGGACGCTTCTAACGGCAGATAAGGTTATCTGCGGGGTGAGCCTTTTTTCTTTCGGCCTGGGACAATGCGCGTATCACCCGAGGCCCAACGCCCCAGGCGGTAAGAGCGGCTGTAACCTTCCGAAAGATTTGCAATCGTCACTTTCACGGTTCCGTCCGTATAACACGTATAGGTTTCCTCTGCCTGCTGCCCGAAACCCGGGTCAAGGTGGGCGACGGAAACGCGGCTAAGGTCCGAGCTATCACGCAGCGCCGGGTCAAACGCAAAGCGAACGTCGTCCCAGACGGTGATATCTCCGGCCGGGCGCCCTTCCTTCGTGAGATGGCTGCATTCGAGGTAGCGGAAATGGCCGATGTTATGGACCGGTGTGTACTGACGTGACTGGACCAGCGGCGGCTCTCCGGGCGCCGGTAGCGGCGTTCCCTTGGAGAACAGGGGATCAAAAACCACGGCTCGGCCTTCGTCGGCTTCCCGCCACACCCCGAAGTGGCGAGTGAACTTGTCGCGCAGGACATACCCTGCCTGCGTATCGGCCTGTATCGCCAAACCGATGGCCGTGGCGGAGCGAGTGTAGGCGGAGCGTCTCACCCGGCGGCCGAACACCTCCCGGACCATCCGCGCCACAAGCGGCAGCTCGCTTCCCCCACCCGTGACGTAAAGGGCTTCCAGATGTTGCTCCCCCTCCTGAGCCGAGGACGAAGATCCAGACGGGCCATACCCGTGCGCCTCGAGCAAGTCTTCCGTGGCGTGCAAGGTCTCCTGGACCAGTGGTTGGCAACGCTCATAAAAGTCAGCAACGGGCAACGAAACATGCGGCCAGCTTTCCCGCGCCACCCCCAGGTCGACAGAGACATGCCGCGTGTTCGGGTGCAAGCTTTCCTTCTGGGCACGACACTCTTCGTGAAGGTGAAACGTCTCTGACTGCGAGAGCTTGTCCCGCTCGCCCGCGCTGATCCCCGCCGCATCAAGCGCCAACCCCGCGAGGATTTCGTCAAAATCGTCTCCTCCCAGCGCGCCGATGCCTTCCGAAGCGATTACCCCATGTTCGCTCTCCTCCAGCTCGACCAGCGAGGCATCAAAAGTCCCCCCTCCCAAGTCATACACCAGGATCTGGCGCTTGCCTTTTTTCTGTCGTGAGCTCCGGTCGCGGTGGCCAAACTCGATGCTCGCGGCCGAAGGTTCATTCAAAAGGCCCAAAACGTGGAAGCCGGCTTGCCGAAAGGCCTCCGCTGTCAAAAATCGCTGGTTGCTGTTGGCATTGGCCGGGACTCCCAGCATGACTTCGAGAAGGCCTGCTTCGACGCTGGGCAAGTTGGAATGCTCCAGTAAGTTGACCCGCAAGGCCGAACCCATCTCGCTCAGCAATTGCAGCATCGGGATAGTCTGAGTGGAGATCTGAACCAGCGTTTCCGGGCCCGCCCCTTCCAGCGCCCGCTTGAGCGACCGGACCACCGTCCAGCCCGGTTCTTCCTGCGCCGCCCAAGCCTCCCATCCGTAAACGCGTCTCTGATCGTTGACGGCCACCAGGGTGGGGAACCACTCTTGGGTGGTTCCGTCCGGGGCGTCGAATGACACGATAGGGTAGTTGCCGCGATCAACGAACGCGACAACGATTCGCGTGGTGCCGAAGTCTATTCCCAGCCTCATGCTCTATCTCACCGTAAGTCTCCGTTTGATTATAGCAGCAAGATATCGCATCCATAGCAGGGCCCGAAAAAGTTCCGCGTTTTTAGGCAGCCTGTTAGAATGCTTGAACCGAAACCGATCATTCCGGAGGTTTTCATCCTATGAAGCGCAGAGATTTCATTAAGCTGGCTGGCGCGGCGAGCGTCGGTGCCGCCGCCGAACGGCCTGTTCCCGCATTCAGCGGCACGGCCAAGGCGCAACCCCGCCAAGCGATTGTGATTCTGGGTGAATCCGTCCGCTATGACATGCTGAATTGCAATGTGAAGACCGGGCTGCGGACCCCCAACCTTGACCGCATTGCGGCGCGCGGTGTCCGTTTTGAGCGGGCCTACAACTGCCAGCCCGTCTGTTCGCCCGCCCGCTCCGCCCTCTGGACCGGGCTTTCTCCCCATACCAACGGCGTCTGGGGAAACTGCATGCCGCTTGGCGACACCACACACACCATTGGCCAACGCCTCACCGACAAAGGCATTCACTGCGCCTTTATGGGCAAGTGGCACCTCAGTGGCACCGATTATTTTGATACGGGACGTCCCGCGGCCGGTTGGGACAAGGACTACTGGTATGACATGCGGCACTACCTCTACGAACTTTCTCCTGCCGACCGAGTGCGCTCACGCAACCGTGCCACGGGCAATGATCCTTCCTGGACGGCGGAGTATTGCTACGGCCACCGCGTCACCGACCGCGCGGTGGATTTTCTCGCGAAGCACGCGCACGAAGACTTTTTACTGGTTATCTCTTACGACGAGCCACACGGTCCCTGCCTCTGCCCGATCGAATACTCCCGAATGTATAAGGACTACACTTTCCCGGCCAACCCGAACATCCATGACGACCTGCGCAACAAGCCCGAAGAACAGCGCGTGTGGGCAGGGCCGGAATTGAAGCAGGCGCCTGAGCCCATCCAGAGTCCCCAGTTCTTCGGGTCACACACCTTCATCGACCATGAAATCGGCCGCGTGCTCGATGCCGCTGAAAACCGCGCGCCCGGCGCCCTGGTCCTCTACACCAGCGACCACGGTGTTTTTCTTGATTCGCACCGGCTGACCGACAAGGGGCCCGCCATGTATGACGAGATCACGCGCGTGCCCTTTATCGCCATGTGGCCCGGCCACACACCCGCCAATGTCAGTTCCTCCAGTCTGGTTTCGCACTTGGACCTCAGCGGCACACTGATGGAATTCTTCGGGTTCGAGATTCCCAAAACGCTGGAAGGCGGCAGCATGCTGGCGCTCCTCAAGGACCCTGCCGCTCGCCTCCGCAAGGAAGTCTTCATGGAATGGGGCCGCTATGAAGTGGACCACGACGGCTACGGGGGATTCCAGCCGATCCGCTGCGTCTGCGACGGCCGTTACAAGCTGGCCATCAATCTTGTGACCAGCGACGAGCTCTACGATCTTGAGACCGATCCCTCCGAATTGGTCAACCTGATTCACTCAGAAAAGCACGCGGCCGTTCGCGATGACCTGCATGATCGCCTGTTGAACTGGATGAACGTCTCGCGCGATCCCTTCCGCGGCTATTATTGGGGACGCCGCGCGTGGAGACCGGACTTTCCCGTTACCTGGGCCAACGCCGGATACACTCGCCAGCGTGAAGACGATGGCTATCTTCCCCGCGAACTGGATTACGATACCGGCCTCACCATGACTGCCGCGACCCGCCCGAAATCATCCTGACCGAAAGGCCTACGGTCAGGGCTGCACCGGCTGTGGCCCGTATCCCGCGCTTGGCCCAGCGCGGCGGAGCCGCAACCAAAATGTGCCACGGCCATCTTGGCCGTGCCCCTTCACGGGCGGGACGCCCGTGGCACATCGCCGGCCGAACGCTGTTCGCCCCTACACATGGCGGGGAAATTCTCGCCAAAAAAAGCATTTACGGTATTGCAATACAGAAATGTTGCCGTGTTCGTGGGGCGCCCCGCCGAAGGTCAGGGAACTGTTACACGGCCCCCAGCTACTTCACGGGTAAGTGTCCAAGGTCGCCGGTGACACCCCGATGGATCAGGGTGCTACCACTTAGAAGCCGGAAGCCAGAACAGGCCACGGATAGGACGCGTTGACCGAGATGTTGCCCGTGTCTGTAGGGCGCCCGATGCATCGGGGTGCCCTACGCCCCCAACAACAGAGGCTTGGGCCATGTGGCACAAGTATGGGTTTCAAAAGCAAGTTTTTTTCAATACGCAGCTACGTTATAATTTGTCGAGGCACAAAATGGCGACGGCAACGGGACACCGATACATCGTTAATGACAATGAGATCCTCGGCGGCGAGCCGATTATCCGTGGCACTCGCACACCGGTTCGCGCGATTGTCGAGACCTGGCGATTGGGCGTGCCCGCGGAAGAGATTCCCAGCGCCTTGCCTCACCTGACTCTGGCACAGGTTTTTGACGCTTTGAGTTACTATAGCGACCACCAGGAAGAAATCAACGCTCACATCGAACGGAACCGGATTTTACCCCACCAAATTGCCCCCCAGGTGTCCAGTCGTTGAGTCGGCTGTTCATTGACTTATACCTTGACGAAGACGTGAACGTGCTGGTAGCGGACTTGGTTCGCGCCCGGGGCTTTCGGGTGACGACAACGCAAGCCGCGGGGCAAAAAGGGGCGACGGATGCGAATCAGTTGGCTTTCGCCACGAGTCAAGGGAATACGATTCTGACGCACAACCGGGTGCACTTCGAAGCTCTGGCGCAAAAATATTTTGAGGAAAAGAAAACCCACTCCGGAATTATTATCGCGGTTCGCCGACCGCCCGAAGAATTATCTCGACGCATTCTAATTCTCCTCGACGCCGTCACCGCGGATGAGGTCGAGAACCAAATCCGCTACATCTGACCGCGGGTGGCAAAGGCACTCTTGCCTGTGCCCAAGGCTGATGCATTCCATGCAGAGCGCACAGGCAAGAGTGCCTGTGCTACTGAAGCCAGAACAGGCCACGGATAGGACGCGATGACAGAGATGTTACCTGTGTTCGTGGGCCGCCCCGATGCCTCGGGGCGCCCCCCATGTGGCCACCCCCTGTGGGTGAGGAATAGACTCACGTTGCCGTATCGCGTATACTTACGATCACGGGTAAACTTAGAGAAGATGCCCATGAATTTGACGATAAAACTTCCTGATGAAGATGTTGCGGCTCTAAAGGCCAAGGCCACGGCGCAGGGTATCACCGAAGAGCAATACGCCCTGCAGGTTTTGGAGCAGGACCTGACACCCCAATGGCTTCGCAAATCGTGGGCAACCGCCAAGGAAACCGGATTGGACCAGCTTTCCACCGATGAGATCGACGCGGAGATTGCGGCAGCGCGAAAAGCCCGGCGCGAAGCCAACCCGCACCCCGGCGCATGATCCGCGTTGTTATCGACACAAACATCATCGTCTCGGCACTATGACAACCCCTCGGACCTCCGGCCCAGGTTTTCTTGCTGGCAGTCAGCGGCTCGATCCAGCTCTGCATCACCGGGGAAGTGTATGCCGAGTATGAAGAAGTCCTTCGGCGGCCCCGATTCCGCCGAGACGAAAGCGTGATCATCGCCGCACTCGATTCCATTCGTGAGAAGGGTTTTTGGGTCAGGCCGACGGAAACCGTCTGGGCTTGTGCCGATCCCGATGACGACATCTTCCTGGAGTGTGCTCAAGCTGCCCGAGCGCCCTATTTGGTGACCGGCAATACTAAACACTTCCCCGCCACCTGGCATGAGACCCGAATTGTTACGGCCCGACACTTTTTGGAAATTATAGCCAGCCAACCCGAACAGCAACGCCGCTAACCAAGCGAATGTAGCGCGGACCCCCGTCTTTGGGGTCCGCGGTTCTTACTTTGCGCCAACGGTAGTTCTCAATGACCGGCGTCGGTTTTCGATTCCGGAAGCGTGAACCGAAGGAAGAAGCGCAGACCGCAAAGGCGGCGGTCTGCGCTACGCTCACTTGACATTGTACACATACACGTGTAATTATAATTGCGTGCCGAACAAGACTATCTACGTAAGTGTAGAAGACCTTCCCCTCTGGGAAGCAGCTCAATCAGCGCTTGAAAAGAGGGGTATCAGCCTTTCGACATTCCTCACCGACTATCTCAGGAAACACATCAAGGAGATGAGTGTAATGGACGGATTTCTTCACGTATTCGAGGCTGCCCCGGAGGCGTACGCAGTGAGCTTCGCCCCGAGAACAGCCCAAGCTAGTGCCGCGAAAGTTCACCAGTGCCTAGGACTGGAATCCTTGACGGGGTTTTTGCGTCAGATAGGCCTTAATGACCGGTCCCTGCAAAGCATCGCGGATCAATTGAAGAAGAACGGTTCGGCATCCGAGCGGGTTGCTCTTCCAGAAGACAGGCTATGCTCCTTCTAGCCGCAGGAGCATCGGCATGAGAAAACCCCACGGTCAGGAAAACGCTGAGCGTGGCTACCGCGCTGGAGGAATGAAGGATGCCAGATGAAAAAGAAGCCTTCGGGCACGGGAGTGGCCCCAGGTTCATAACCCTGGAGTACGAAAATCCGGCTGACCTAGAGGCGCGACTGGGCAAGGAAGCCCTGGACGATTATGTGGTTGTGGGATTCACATATAATCCAGGGAACAATGAACTTCCGTTGGTTGTGCTTCTGGAGCGTCGTGACATTCATTTTCGTTAAGAGCGAGACTCCAAGGGAAGGGAAAAAAGGGTCAGGGAGCTAGCACTTCCTCCGCACAACGAAACCCAACGAGATAGTAGTAACTGAGGCGTGGGTTGAACCTGTAGCGGTCTGACACTCGAGCGTTCCCGGGACCATAGAACCAGCACCCACCACGCAGAACGCGGAGCTGCCCGCTCGCCGGTCCTGTGGGATCTTGAGACGGGCTGTTCTGGTAGTAATCTTGATCGTACCAATCATTTACCCATTCCCAAACGTTTCCCAACGTGTCGTACAACCCGAATCCGTTGGCGCGCTTCTTGGCCACTTCATGGGTCTTTGCGCCGCTGTTGTTTACATACCAAGCAACCTCATCGATGGGGCCGTATCGCGCCTCGGTGCTGCGGGCGCGCGCGGCATATTCCCACTCCGCCTCCGTGGGCAGCCGTCCTCCCTCCCAAGTGCAGTAGTCGTGTGCGTCATTCCAGTTCACATTCACGATCGGCATGCTGTCATTCGCCCAGCCACTGTTAAAGCTCGGAGCATTTGGTATTTGCCGCCCCGTGGCCGCTGCGAAGCGTTTGTAAGCGCCCACCGTCACTTCTGTTTGCCCCAGCAAGAAACCCTTCGTGATCGTTACTTGATGAGGGGGCTTCTCGTCAGGGCCGCACTCGGTGTCCCCGGTCGAGCAACCCATCATAAAAGTCCCGGGCGGTGTCCAAGCATACTTGAGGCCATCTTTTGGATTCACCTTTAGTGTGCCGACAGCCGTAGGGACGGTCTCCTGGGGTGCCTTTGCCGTCGCGGGTTGGGTTGGCGAGCCGCTACGCGGATGAATGACCGAGGAGAGATACCAGCCAGCCAGTACCAGCAGCAAAGCAGCGGCGGGAACGCCGACCCAGATCGGTAGTCGTGATTTCGTCGCGCCCGTGCCAGTTGTGCCTGAAATGGGGTGGCGGGTAGTCGGCGGGGCCGGGGGCTGCAACATCGTGTCGCGATCACGTAGGGGCGGTTCGCGAACCGCCCCTACCTCGGCTGTGGGAGGTTTTGTGGCTTCGGCCAAGGCGCGCGCGAATTCCAATACTGAACTGTAACGCTGGTCGCGGTCCTTAGTGAGCGCCTTCATCACCACCCTTTCGAGTTGGGGCAGCGCGGGGAGGTCGGCTTGACGGAGCGGAACGGCGGCGGATCTTCCTGCATGTGCATCCGCAGGTATCCGACCGGCGTGTCGGAATGAAACGGCGTGCGGCCGGTGAGCATCTCGTACACCACCACGCCCAGCGAATAGAAATCTGAGCGCGCGTCGAGTTCATCGCTCCTCATGCCGGACGCCTGCTCGAACGACATGTATGCGGGCGTGCCGAGCACCATGCCGGTCTGCGTGTGGGCGCCGGATTCGCGCAGTTTGGCAATGCCGAAATCGACGATTTTGACCACAACGGGTCGTAGGGGCGGGTCTTGTGCCCGCCCTGCGTCGGCAATGCCGACGGGGAGGGCAGGCACGAGGCCTGCCCCTACGTCCTGCGCAAATGCCACCGCCTCGTGGGCACCCACGAGGGGCGCCCCTACGTCGTCGGGATATGTCAGAAAAATGTTATCGGGTTTGAGGTCGCGATGGATGATGCCCAGTTTGTGCGCGGCGTTCAGGCCTCGCGCCGCTTGCTGGAGAATCTCCGCAACTTCGGGCACGGGCAGCGAGCCCCGGCGCGTGAGAGCTTGGCGGAGAGATTCGCCTTCCAGAAACTCCATGGCGATGTAGGGCGTGCCGTCATCGGTTTGGCCGGATTCGTATATGGTGACGACATTTACGTGATGAATGCGCCCCGTGGAAGCTGCTTCATTCTGAAAGCGCAGCAGAAAGTTGGGGTCATCCAGCAGCTTGCGGCTCAGGACTTTGAGCGCCACCTGGCGGTTGCCCACCGCGATCTGCTCGGCAAGGAAGACCGCGCCCATGCCGCCTTGACCCAGTAGGCGGATAAGCCGGAAACGGCTCGAAAGACTCGCAGCGAGTTGGGCGTCGATCTCACTCACAGCGGCAAATCCCACGGTTGTAGCGGCGATCTCCGATCGCCGAACGGCGGTCGGGGACCGCCGCTACAGGAGGACGCGTAGCCCGGACCTATTTAATCCGCGGGCCTTCGATGGTTCTCGAGTATACAAGCCGCGGAATTCAAGAACAACTGCAAGGGCAGTGACGAGTGATGAGTGACGAGAAAGGCCAAACGCAGGACTCGCTAACAGTGCCCATCCCGGCGCGCCCGGACTCCCCAACGGCGCTCGTTGCTTACCGCCTTCTGCCTACTGCCTGCAAGCTCTTGCCTCTTAGGGTCCGTACCCGCTCGCGGAGTGCCGTGATCAAGCCTTTCTTGCGAATCTCGGCAATGCGAAGAGCAGTGACGAGTGGCAAGTGGCAAGTGACGAGAAAGGATAGAACAAAAGGCAGGGGACAGGAGGTAGGCAAACTTGGCGGAAACCCCCGCGAAGGCAAAACGCGCGGCGGCCAGTTCAGCCAATTTGGGCGATCTTTTTTATGTTTTGGCCTACCGGTAGGCCAAACCCGTGATTACTCTATTGACACGGTACAGGTAATTGAAAGCATAATAGAGCGGAGCGGGCGAGGCTAGTATTGCCGCATGATTTTTCCTTGTCCCTCTTGTTGGAGCTTGGTATGGCCATGGTCAAACGGCACACGTTGACTCCGGCGGATACGATCGGGAATCTGTCGAGCGAGCGGCGGCGGGGGAACGCGGTTGCGTCAGCAGGCGAGGTGCCGACCGCAGCGAAGGCACAGGATGGGTGCCACTCGCCGGCGGCAGTGGTCGCTTTGGCCGCGCGGGGGGGTACGTACACGGTAATGTCAAAAGTTTTATGAAAGCCAATGAAGGATGGGGAGGCGGGTAGAGCTGGGGGCTTCGCCCCCAGACCCCCAGGATTTATCGCTTTGGTGCCAAGATGGGCCTGGAGTAGGGGAGCGAGTGAGGCTCGCTCCCGGCCGATCTCGGCCCCGGGGTCGGCGCTCAGGTCGCATCCCTGCGGAGCCCTATCCTCCGCCCCGGCCACTAGGAAGTTTACTCCCACCCTGCTCAGGCCGCCAGGGCGAGAGCGAGGATCTTATTCCACTGGCCTTGCAGGGTGGTGACGGAACGCAACTCCGGCAAGGCGACGGGGACGCGGTAGCCCAGGGCCAGATGCGGGCGCAGGAAGTTGTAGTGGGTGACGAAGAGGGTCGTGAGGGCCACGGCGCCGTTGCGCGTGGCAAAGCCGCAGGCGGGGCGGACGTGGTATTTGTAGGTGCGATTGAGGCGTTCGATGAGTTGCTTGAAGGGGCGAAATTCCTTCGTCACGGCATCGAGATTTTCCAGGCCGATCACCTGCCGGAGGGTGTAGGGGGGTTGGGAAGGGGTGCGGTGGGCGTTGAGGAAGTGCACGCCGGCCTGATAAGCGGGGTTGCCATCGGTGATGAAGCGCAGGGCCTGATCTTGGGGTAAGGTGCGCGCGGCCTCGCCCAGAGCCACGGTGGCAGCCAAGGCATCGCGCTCCCCGGCGACGTGATAGGAGGTGATGTGATGCCCTTGGGGATCGAGGAAGAAGAAGGTGTATTGGTGCTGGCCGGCGACGCGGATATAAGTTTCGTCGCCGGTGGCGGTGTCGCTGGGCGGGGCTTTATGGCGGAGGTTGAAGAGGTGGCAGTAGTAAGCGGCGGCCTGCGCGTAGTTGAGGACGGACTGGTAGCTGAGGGGCACGCCGAAGACTCGGCGCAGGACCTGGGCGGTCTTGCGGGCGGAGAGGGCGAAAGAGATGTGGAAGGCCAACACCAGGCCCAAGACATCGGAAGAACGATGCAGGCGGGTGAGGTCGACGGTGGGCTGATCAGGAGCAGAAGGGGCCAGTTGGGCGGGCTGAAAGTGGTATTCGCGATATTGGTAGCGCAGCTTGAACTGCGTGCGGCGCAGCTTCTGGAGCAGCTTCTCTTTCCAGTGCAGCGCTTGTTGCTTCTGGAGGTAGTGAGGGCAGCGCGCGGAAGGGCATTTGTAAATGGTGCAGTCGGCACGCTGCTTCCAGCAGAAGAGGGAGCTACCGCAGTAGGGGCACCAGTAAGGAGTTTTAGTCGGGCGATGACGACGCGCGATGGGCGACAGCCGGCCACAGACTTTGCAGCGCAGTTGGCGGGCGTGGCGGCCATCGTTGCGGTAGAGGAAGTCGCGGGGTGCGCCACAGTGGGCACAACGGCAGTGCGAAGGCAAGGGATGAGGGCCGGCACGCTGAATCGGAGCCAACGGTCGGCGGTGCTGGCGCTGGTACTGAACCAGCAACTGCCGCCAGTTCAAAGTGCGGGAGGGCGCCGGGGGCGGCTGGGTCAAAGGGGCGAGAGGATCGACGTAGAAATCGCGGTAGTGCGGATGCTGCTGGCGAAAGTCGTCGCGGGGTTGAGGCTGGGGCTGACGCCCGGCGAGAATCTCTTGCAGTTGATCAACGAGCTCTTGCAAATCCGGGCGGGTAAATTTCCTACAGAGCCAAAGCACCAATCGTGGTATGTTGTCCATGGCGGTGAGTCTCTCGGGAACCTGGCCGGTTCCCTGCAAGGTAAATTGGGAAAGAGAGACTTCACCGCCTTTTTTGCTTTTCGTCAAGTCCCACGACGAAGAGGCCACCGCAACTCAGCCAATGCTAACCGCCCACGGCTCACTCCCCGACGCCCTGCCGTACCCGCTCCCAGGGGGGAGAAAGCAGAAAACCGCCTCTCTCGAAGGCAATTCAATGACTTATGGACTTATAGAGTTAAAATCTTTGACAGAACC
>Ga0326728_10003940_pt1 | contig 44821 bp, 36 predicted proteins | sample MB3enrmetagenome_FD_207602 | JGI IMG/M metagenome (GOLD analysis project Ga0326728, IMG submission 207602) | Lab enriched peat soil microbial communities from McLean, Ithaca, NY, United States - MB31MN | ecosystem: Environmental > Terrestrial > Soil > Wetlands > Peat | place: USA: New York...
GACTTGCATTTGATGGTGGATAATTATGGGACGCATAAGCACCCGCGAGTTCGATCCTGGATGCAACGGCATCCGCGATTTCATTTGCATTTTGTCCCCACCTCGAGCTCCTGGTTAAACTTGATCGAACGATGGTTCCGGGAAATTACCGACAAACGCATTCGGCGCGGTTCCTTTCGGAGCGTGCCGGAACTGATCGCCGCCATCCACGAATATCTCGACAATCACAACCAGAATCCTCGGGTCTTTGCATGGACCGCGTCGGTCGAACGCATTATGTCCAAGGTCGCCAAATGTAAAGATGCGTTGGGGACACTACACTAGGTGACCCCAAAATCTGCGGGCATGAGCGACACGACCTCCCTCAACGCGTTGTGCTTCAATCAGTTAAGAGCATTTTGAGCTTTCTACCCATATGTGTACCCAGTTTTGCATCGCGGCGGGGCGGTCAGGCGGCGTGGGCAGATTGGGGTAGAAAGGCAGGTGAGAATTTCTAGCGAAGGGTCACTAATGTCAAAGCCGCGCTTCCGGTTGCTACCTCTTGTGGGGGCACCTCTTGGCAACGACGGCAAGGTAGTTTATTGCTAGCCAGCAGTCGCGGCAGGTGCGAATATGTTCGGCCATCCGTGCTCCGTCGAATCTCTCGGCGCGGAAAGCAAAACAAAGCTGCGGGCACTCGTTTCGAAAGAGATAAGGCAGCAGCTCTAGCTTCAGTGTGTCGGGCCTAAACTCGCCGGATTCCCATCGAACCCAAGTGTTCTTGGCGATGCCGAGCAGGCGGGCAGCCTCTTTCTGTGTGATTGGGAGGTTCCCCCTTTTGCAGGTCTGTCTGGCGTGATATACCCAACTCGCCTGCCGCTTGCGCTCCTCGCTCGACACTCCCATGATTTGCTAATCCCGCCTCCCCGCTTGTGCTCGACGAAATGCGCCGTGCCAGGAATCTTCGGCCTTGTCCGTTTACGCAGTTGGATTCTACAAGATTAATCGACACCTGGCCATGGCAAATGAGGGTAGCCACCCTGGGGAGGAGTGGTCATGGGGAAGCATGGCCGGGTTTCAGCCACTGCCTCCCGAGTCCGGGAATTCCCGAAGAAGTTTCAAGAGTCCGGTATTGCGTAATAGGAGTCGTGCGTCTCAGTGAGCCGTCGTGCAGTGGGATGGCCTCCATCTGCTGTCTCAGCCTGCGCTCGGTGATGTGGAGCAGTTGCCCCCCCTCAGGAGGGCGGTGACCTGGGCGATCTTTGGTATATATTTCGATCTGCGGCCGAACGGCCAAGAGCTGCCTGATAAGTTCCTGTCTCTCCCACGCTCTTTCCCTGCTCGCCATGGGAACCCCTCCGGTGGGACGGAAAGTTTGAAGGTCCCCTCAAGCTGTTACCAAAAGAATCCTCGGAACACTCTTTGAAATTTTGGCGGCCACGACAGTATTCCTTCCTATGGCCAATCCTCGGGGTCCTCGGGGCCCGAGCTTGGGCCTTCAAGGAATCGGGAATGCCTGTTACACTCATACCGGCGTCAGGCCAACGAGTCAGGAGAAAATCCATGGCTCGAAGGTCTGGACAGAATGGTTATCTCGTAACGAAAGGCAACTGGTGGTACGTTCGGTTTTACATCGACGTTCCTGGGCAGGAGAACCGGAAGAGGCTAAGCAAAAAGGTTTGCCCCATCTCCGGCCCTGTCAAGATGACGAAGCCCGAGCGGGAGCGTCGCGCAAGGGAAATCATTGCCGCGAGCGGTGCCGATACGGAAGAACACTTCAACCGGGTAGAAGCGGCCAACCTGGGCCTTACCTTCCAGCAGCAGGCCGAACGCTGGCTGGAGCAATCACAGAATCGCAAGCGCAAGCCGGTGAAGCCCAAAACGGTTTGTTGCTGGCGGTCTATTCTCAAGAAGTGGCTGGGTCCAAACTTGGGTCCAATGCCGCTCGCGTCGGTCGATAATCTGGCTATGAAGAAGCTGGTCTCAGTAATTCACAAAGCCGGGCAGTCGCCGAACTCGATTTGCAACATCACCAATGTAGTGAAACTCGTGGTAGCCTCCGCCGAGAAATGATCAAGGCGATAAGCTGTTCCCACGCGAGTGGAATCACGACTTCATCGACATGCCTGTCGTCGTCCAGGAGGAGACGAACACCCCCTCGTTCTCCGTGGAAGAGGTGAACAGGATCGTGGCTGAGCCGGGCAGGTACCAGATGCTCTACATCCTGCTGGCCGCAACTGGAATGCGGATCGGGGAGGCCATGGCGCTGCCAGTGAGCGGGGTAGTAGACAACTGCACCACGCTGCAAATCCGGCAGACCTATTGGGAGGGCCGTTTCGGACCTCCCAAGCACAACTCGAAGCGCGATGTCGATCTGCCAGAGTCGGTCGCCGCTTTGCTTCGCCAACATCTCAAAGGGCGCACGGACGGGTATGTATTCCAAACCCGGACCGGACGCCCGGACAACGATCACGATATCGCGGATGACTTCTTCTAGCCCCTGCTCGGCAAGCTGGGGATTGAGCATGTTCCCGGAATGCGCTTCCACGCCTTTCGCCGCTTTCGGACCTCAGTACTGCGTGCCGATGCGGTAGGGCGCACGACATTAAAGTAGTAAGGGTCATGCGACCCTTCGCACTGCTCGGCGTGCCCAGAAGTCTTCGAAGCGAGCACTCAACCGACAGCATCGTAGGGCGATGATGGCATTAGCGCCGCGCAGACTCCAGTGCATGCCCGCACGCTTCAGTCGAGCACCGACCGTCACCTTACAGGCCGCTTCCACCACGCCCGAAGAGGTGCACAGGCCTTGCCCCCGAAATTCCGGATAGCGCATGCGATGCTGGTTGCGCTGAATATAGTCGGCGCACTTTCGGGCTTCCTCACAGCGAGCCGCATGGCGCAGCAGGGCTTGGCGGAGGCGCTGGAGCTGGCCGGCGTCCAGTCTCTGGTGCTGCTGCTCGGCCCACGGGTGCGCTCGTCGAGGATGGCTGGGATAGAGGGCCTTGGCCACTTGACTCAGGTGTTGCTTGACGTGAAACCGATCGACGATTTCTATCGCCCCAGGGAAGAGTTCCTGAGCCAGGTTCCAGATCCAGGGAGCGCCATCGGCCAGCACCACTCGACGCGCCGCCTGCTCGAAGCGGCGCCGTTGCGCCTCGCGCCCAACCCGCTGCGCGAAATCGGAGGCTTGGGAGTGAGTATCCGCCGAGACGGCACTTTCAATCGCTGCCGAATAGGTGACCGATCCCTCGTCGCGCACCGGCTGCCCTTCGGCGTCGCGGGATTCAGCGCTCCAGACGGCGCACAGCTTCACCTCCCGGGTTTTCGCCGAGCCGTCAGCTTGCTTGCCAGCGCGGCCCCTTAACTCAGCACTGCGCATCGGCACACCGGTCCCATCGATCCCCAAGTAGAGCGTGGAAGGCAGGGGCTCGCTACCCTCGGCTTCCACTCGACCCTGCTCATCTTCAGCGATCTCCGCACCCAGGACTTCGCTTGTTCGTCCACCTGTTTGGCCTCCACCTCGACTCCCGCCAGCTCCTTGAGCAAGGCGCTGCCCTCCTGGAAACTGACCAGCGCCCCCACCGCCGCCGTCATGCGGGTCACGGCGGGCGAAAGCGAGCTGTCCTGCAACCCCAGCTCCCGGTCACGCGGACAGAAGCCGCGCCCGCAGGCCGCGCAATGATAATAGGCTCGCTCCAGCCGCAACGGGCCCAGCACGCTCACCAAGCTCTTGGCCCGCCGATCCACGTACCGTGCCGACCGCCCGCAGGCACACGCCAACTGCGGTCCCGCGTAGTCACTGGTGTCGGCGTTCAGCCGTTGCTCCAGTGCTCGGGCCGCGAGCCGCAACGCCTGGCGACGCGCCGCCATCTCTACCGCTTCCAGATCCAGATCCTGGATCGCCGAGCGGCCTAAGAGCGTTTCCAGTTCTTCTCCGATCTCTTCCCGGAGGCCCGCCGAGAGCCCTTTTTTTCGGCGACTTCCGCCGCCCGAGCCTGTTCCAACTCGGCGTCGGCCCAGTGCTCACAAGCACTCCAGTAGGCCTCCACCTGCTGCCGAAACTCACGGCCGGCTTCGATCTGGCGACGCAGCACCGGAACCTGCGCGGCCTCGACGTAGCGCGAGCGGGTCTTTCCGCCCGCCGCCTGCGTGAGCATGTAGTACGGACCGTGCCGGGCCCTGGGATCGCGCTGACAAGCACAGTTGGCCTGCCCACATTTCATCCTGCGTTCGTTGACCGTGCCGCGGCGCATCGACCGAGGCCGAGAAAGGACTGCCGATAACTCGGCGACTTGAGGGAATACATCAGCATGGTTAGTCATGCTCTTATCCTACAGCATATAACGCTGTAGGAATACCCCCTTTTCAACCCTTTTCTGCAACCTCCACTCACTTCCCTGTCGTGCGCCCGATGCGGTACCGGGGAAGGACGGCGTGCCCGAACACCTGATAAGCTATTGGATCGGGCACAGGAACAAGTCGATGAACGACCGCTACGACTTTTCTTCAAAAAAGAATGTGGCGTGGCGCAAGCAGTGGGCGGAAAAAGCTGGATGTGGCTTTGATCTTCCGCTACAATTGGGTCTTGTTGGACCCATTGGACCCAAGGTTGGACCCAAAGCAGCAGACGGGAAAGGAACTGTAAGTGAGGTCGCAGCAGTAGCTTAGGGAACCGGGGCGGTTAGCTCAGTTGGTCAGAGCGTCTGCCTTACAAGCAGAAGGTCATCCGTTCGAGCCGGATACCGCCCACCATTTTCTCCAACAGTTTGCGGGCCGTAAAGCTTTCCCACCATTACAGATTCGTACAAAGCATGAACCACCCTCGAAGCTGCTTCCCGCTTCTCTTTGGAAAGTAGCGCGGGCGCCTCGCCCGCTGGGGCGGGAGTATCCCACTCCCGCGCGCACGAAAGGAGGTTCAACGGCCTGAGGGAAGAGGCAGATGCACGCCGATGAGGGCTCAGACGGCGCGGGCAGGGCCTGCCCTGAGCGTAGCGAAGGAATGCCCGCGGGCGGGACGCCCGCGCTACGTCCTCATGTGGAGTGAGCGCACCGCCGATATCAATTGCAGGCCGCCGGTGTGCCCTTGGTTGTCCGATGTGCGTCACCATGTGCCGGAGACCAAAGGCCATCTGCGGATGGTTTGGCGGAGAGGTTCTAAATGCTCTTGGATTCCATGAGTCTTGGCTCACCCAGTGAGGCCAACAGCAGTCCACTGCCGCTCCCGGGATATCCGTGTCTTTCGCGTTCGCTGGTCGTCGGCCCGCTGCTCGCGGCGATTCTGGTAACAATTGCGGTCGTCTCGTTTGTCGAGGCTATGACGGACCTGCTATACGGGCGGCTCACGATCTGGGAGTGGCATAGCACCTCGGTTGTTTGCCTCGGGTGCGTTTCAACTGTTGCCGTTTACTTTGCCCTGCGCAGAAGAGCCGAGCTTGTGATCCAGGCTACCTTGCGCCTCGTGGAGCGGCGGCGAGCCGAAGCCCAGTTGGCCGGGCTGCCAGCCGCGGTTGAACAAGCCGCGGAGGGCATCGTCATTACCGATATCCAGGGCAACATCGAATACGTCAATCCGGCCTTCATCCGGATGACGGGCTACAGCGCCGCCGAAGTAATTGGACAGAACCCACGCATCCTCAAGTCCGGCCGGCAGGACCCGACATTCTACAAAGACCTTTGGCAGACGATCCTGGCGGGAAAGGTCTGGCACGGTCGGCTATCGAATCGGCGCAAAGATGGCGCCCTCTACACGGAGGAGATGACCATCACCCCGGTCCGGGACGCGGGCGGCGCCATCACCCAATTCATCGCCATGAAGCAGGACGTGACAGAACGTAACCGGGCTGAAGAGGCACGGGCATTCCTGGCATCCATCGTGGAGTCCTCCGACGACGCTATCGTTGGCTGCACGCCGGAAGGCCTCATCATGAGCTGGAACCGGGGCGCCGAGGCGCTCTACGGTTACCGCGCCGAAGAGGTCCTCGGGAAGCCCGTGTCGATGCTGGTCGCACCTGAGCTTCTCGATCAGGTCCGGCAAGTCGTACAAAAAATCGGGCGAGGTGAAAGGATTCCACTGATCGAGGGGGTGAGCCTAAGAAAGGATGGAACGAGGGTCCAGGTCTCCCTGTCGTTTTCTCCAGTGTTGAACGCGTCGGGGCAGGTTACGGGCAGCGCGCAGGTGGTCCGCGACATCACCGCGCGCAAGCAGGCGGAAGAAACGAAGGGCCTTTTGGCTTCCATCGTGGAGTCCTCCGACGATGCCATCATCGCCAAAACGTTGGATGGAACGGTCATCAGTTGGAACAAGGGCGCAGAATCGCTCTATGGCTATCGCGCCGACGAGGTTATGGGAAAATCCGTTTCCATTCTTGCCCCATCCGACCGTCGAGATGAAGTGCCGGAACTCCTGGAGAGGGTCAATCGCGGAGAGAGAGTCTCGCATTTTGAGACGGTGCGGGTGAGAAAAGACGGAAGGCCGATTGACGTCTCGCTCACCATATCTGCAACCCGAAATGCGGCTGGGGAGGCGGCGGGCGTCGCGACGATTGCCCACGACATCACCGCGCGCAAGCGGGCGGAAGAAACGAAGGGCCTTTTAGCTTCCATCGTGGACTCCTCCGACGATGCCATCTTCGCCACAACGCTGGATGGAACGATCGTCAGTTGGAACCAGGGCGCAGAATCGATCTATGGCTATCGCGCCGACGAGATTATAGGAAAATCCGTTTCCATTCTTGCCCCGCCCGGCCGGGATGAAGTGCCGCAAATCCTGGAGAGGATCAATCGCGGAGAAAGAGTCTCGTATTATGAGAGGGCGGGGGTGAGAAAAGGCGGAAGCCCGATTGACGTCTCGCTCACTATATCTCCAATCCGAAATGCGGCTGGGGAGGCGGCGGGCGCCGCGGCCATTGCCCACGACATCACCGCGCGCCTGCGGACGCAGGAGGCGGTTCGCCTCAGCGAAGCGAGGCTCAACGAGGCGGCGCGCATCGCGCATCTGGGAACTTGGGACTGGAACCTTCTCGACAACACGACGGTTTCGAACGACGAGGAGCGCCGGATTCTTGGATTTGAGTCGGATCCGGCCGTGCATAGTGCCTTTCTCGACGCCCTCCACCCCGCCGACCGGGACCGGGTCCGAACGGCGGTGGATCAGGCGATCGCTGGGGAGCGCCCCTACGACCTCGAGTGCCGCATCGTGCGGCCCGATGGGGAGATCCGGCATCTGGCGTGTCAGGCGGAAGTGCGGCGGAATGCGGCCGGCCAGCCGGTTCGCATGATTGGAACAACGCTGGACATCAGCGAGCGCAAACGGGCGGAGGATGAGCTCGACCAATCACGCCGGATGGTTCAATTCATCCTGGATAACATTCCCCAGCGGGTGTTCTGGAAGGACCGGAACTTACAGTACCTGGGGTGTAATCGGGCCTTCGCAATTGACGCGGGGTTCCAGGATCCGGCAGCAGTCATCGGCAAGACTGATTTCGAGCTGGCCTGGAGGGGATCGGCTGAACTCTTCCGCGCGGATGACAAGTTGGTGATCGAGCAGGAATCGCCCAAGCTCAACTTCGAAGAACAAATGAGCAGGCCGGACGGAAACCTACTGTGGCTCCGGACCAACAAACTGCCCTTGCGTGGCCTGGACGGCCGGGTGATCGGGATGCTTGGGACCTATGAAGACATTACCGAGCGCAAGCGGGCGAAGGAGGCGTTGAGAGAGAGTGAAGATCGCTTCCGAAGCCTCGTCGAAAACGTACCGGTCGGCATCTATCGCACGACTCCCGACGGCCGCATCCTGACGGCGAATCCCGCCTTGGTCAGGATGATGGGGTACGAGAGCCTGGAAGAGCTGGCCTCCCGCAATCTGGGGCAGGAAGATTTCCAGCCTAGGTATTCGCGCCAGACCTTTTGCGAGCAAATCGAGCGGGAGGGTGAGGTCAGGAGTTTGGAAGGGCCCTGGACGACGAAAAATGGGTCGGTGATATTCGTCCGGGAGAGCGCCAAGGTGACTTGGGGAGAACAGGGAAAGGCGTTGTACTACGACGGAATCGTGGAAGACATCACGGCGCGCAAGCGGGCGGAGGAGGCCCTGCGAGCCTCGGAAAAGCGCTACCGGTTGCTCTTCGAGCGCAACCTGGCAGGGGTCTTCCAGGCCACGCTGGAAGGCAATATCCTGGATTGCAACCAGGCCTTCGCGCACGTCCTCGGCTATGGCTCGCCCGAGGAATTGCTTGCCGTTCCCCCGGTTGGAATCTTCGCCGATACCGCCAACGCATCCGCTGCCCGCGAACTTCTGTTGCGGGAGAGAGCTTTGACCAGCTTCGACGCGCCGCTGCGGCGAAAAGACGGCAGCGTGGTGTGGACTCTTCAGAACGTCAGCCTGATTGAGGACGAATCCGGGAAGCCGTTCATGCAAGGCACCTTCATTGACATCAGCGCGCGCAAGCAGGCGGCGGAGGAAATGCAGAAGGCCAAGGAGGCCGCCGAGGCCGCGAACCGCGCCAAAAGCGACTTCCTGGCCAACATGAGCCATGAAATCCGCACGCCCCTGAATGGCATCATGGGCATGACGGGCTTGGTGCTGGATACGGACCTCACCCCGGAGCAGCGTGAAGATCTGAGCACGGTCAAGGCCTCCGCCGACTCTCTCTTGGGCATCGTCAACGACATTCTCGATTTCTCGAAGATCGAGGCGAGGAAACTGGAGCTCGAACGCATCGAGTTCGACCTGAGGGCTAACGTTGACGCTACCGCGAAAGCCCTGGGTGTCCGTGCTGCTCAGAAGAAGCTGGAACTGATCTGCCACTGTGAGCCTGACGTTCCGCGAGTGGTGCTGGGAGATCCTGGCCGACTGCGCCAGGTGCTGACCAATCTGGCGGATAATGCCATCAAGTTCACCGAGCAGGGCGAGGTCGTGCTGCGGGTGGAGAGGTTGTCCCAAACCGCGGACGAGGTCACCCTTCACTTCAGCGTCAGCGACACCGGGATCGGCATTCCGCCGGAGAAGCAGAAAGCCGTGTTTGAGGCTTTTGTTCAGGCCGATACTTCTTCCACCCGGCGGTTCGGGGGGACGGGTTTGGGCCTCACCATCGCGTCCGAACTGGTCGGCATGATGGAAGGACAAATCTGGATGGAGAGCGAAATCGGCAAGGGCAGCACCTTCCACTTCACGGTGCGCCTGGGGGTCGCCTCGCCGCGGGAGGACAAGGCCATCCCTGTCAACCCGGCGATCCTGCAAGGTCTCCCCGTGCTGGTGGCGGAAAACCATGCCGCCGCGCGGCGCACGCTCGGACAAGTGCTGAGCGGTTGGGGAATGAGCCCGACACTAGTGGCGGGAGGGGCGGACGCCTTGGCTGCCTTGAAGCAGTCCCGGGACGCCGGACGGCCGTACCCGCTCGTCCTCACGAACGCCCAGATGCCGCAACTGGATGGCTTCACTCTGGTCCAACGGATCAAGGAAGATCCGCAACTGGCGGGCGCGACCATCGTGATGCTGACCTCCGACGGCCAGCGGGGCGACGGGGCGCGCTGCCGTGAGACCGGCGTTTCCGCTTACCTCACCAAGCCGATCAGTGAGTCGGAGCTATTGGAGGCCGTCCTGCGTGTTCTGGCAAGCAAAGGCAATTCCGCGGCGCCGCCTGGTTTGGTCACCCGCCATTCGCTGCGGGAAAGACGAAGGAGCTTGCGGATCCTGGTGGCGGAGGACAACCCGGTCAGTCAGTTCCTCGCGGTGCGGCTGGTCGAGAAAGAGGGGCACTCGACGGTGGCCGTGGCCAACGGAAGGGAGGCGCTGGAGGCGCTGGAAAAGGAGAAGTTTGATCTGGTGCTGATGGACGTGCAGATGCCGGAAATGGGTGGGTTCGAGGCGGTCGCCGCCATCCGCCAAAACGAAGCGGCTACCGGAGGCCACCTCCCCATCATCGCCATGACCGCCCACGCCATGCAGGGCGACCGGGAGCGATGCCTGGCGGCCGGGATGGACGCCTACGTTTCGAAGCCCGTCAGCGTGAAGGGGCTGCTCGCGGCCATCGAAAGCGCGTCGCCCGACTCGAAGCCAATCGAGGCTCTCAGCCGCGCGTGACGCGCTGTTACCTGGGAGCGCAGGCGTCCCGCCCCCTTGGAAAAGTGGCTAGTGGCGAGTGGCGAGTGGCTAGCGAAGAAAAAGAGCCCGGGCACGCCTTAATCTTTTCTTCACTAGCCACTCGCCACTCGCCACTGTTTCAAAGCGGGCGCTCCCAGGTCCGTCCTTACTCATGGCCCGCTACGGTTTCGCTATCTCCCGGTTCCTCGCCCTGAGCCGCTCTCTGCTTCTTGATCCTTGGCGCTTTGGGCAGCGCGGCGCCGGCGCCCGCTCGAGCGATCTCTTTCACTCTGGCCAGCGCGCTCGGAACGTTCTTGTCGATCACGAAAAACGGCGAGAGTTTCACGCTGTCCAGCACTTTCATCACGTGCTCGTTGAGCGAGGCCAGGGTCAAGGCGACGTTGGACGCCTCTGCGACCTCCCGCGTCCCTGCCAGGAACCCGAGCCCGGTGGAATCAATGTAGGGAACCTCGGTGAAGTCGATGACGAGGTGCCGTGTTCCCGCTTCAATCAGGTCCTTAACCTTCTGGCGGAGAAACGGACCGTCGGCGCCGGCCAGGAATTTTCCATCCAAGCTCATAATCGCTACGTTATCTTCGAAACGAATCGAGATTCTCACGAAGCCACCCTCAGTGCCGGGCGAGTCAGGAACTGTCATGCTATGAGAGACGAGCGGCCCTGTCAAGCACCCGTTCGAGCAAGGTACGCGGAAACAAAACATAGGCAGGCTTGACCAGCTCGGGGAATCGGGCGGAGTAGAAGCACGTTGGCCAGGGGGCTTACAAGAAAGGATTCTTGATCTCCAAGTCTCCGAATCGTTGGCCCGACTGGAGGTCTTCACTGTACAGGACGTTGCATTGACCTTCGACCGCGGAAGCGATGATCAGGGAATCATACCAGGAAAGGCGGAACCGGCCGCCGAGGCGGAGGGCTTCTCCGTAAAGGGCCTGGGAAGAATGGATGGCCAGCAAAGGCCGAAAGACAGTTGAGAGGTACTGTTCAGCGTCGGCCGCGGTCATCGGTTTCGCAAAGCGCCGGAGAGCAACGTTGAAGAACTCCTGCACCACTTGGTAGCTGACGATCCCCTTCCGTGTTTCTACCGCCCCGCGTATCAACTGCACGGCGCGACGGGCCTTCGCTGGCGCGCTTCCGTCAAACGAGTAAACAAACACGTTGGTGTCAAGAAAGAACCTACCGTTCATTCATCTCGTCCCGGGTGAAGTGGCGGCCCGCCTTGACGTGGCGCAATCGTTTCATCAGGGAGGCGACCTCACGCCCACTTCCCTCCTGCGCCGTGTACTGCACCAGCCATTTGCGAAAAGCCGCATTGAGAGTCTCACGCTGAGAGCGGGCAATAAGCCGCGCCCGCTCGATCAGGTCTTCGTCAGCACTGAGTGTCACGTTTTTCATACGAATTGAGTGTACACGATTATCGTGTGCACAGCAAGCCGGCAGTGCCGGCCCCCTCGCGCAGCGTCCGGTTCACCGTCGCACCGTCCGGATCGATCACGGCGATATCAGCGCCCTGAGCGTATCTCGCCGCCGTGATACCTCGAACTGCCGTGGAGAAGTCGTACTCCGGCCGCATCATGTCGCGGTCGTCTTTCCGGTTTTGACGACTAACGTTTTCCTTCATAACGTCTCCTGCCGGCTTCCGTTTGAGGGCCTTGCACCTTGAAGGGTCCTTTTCTCGCTTCCCTCCGCCACGGATACGGAACCGGAGACGGCGGACGCCTGCCGTTGATGCAATTCCTGCAAGCTCTCGACGCAGGTGCCATGCTCGCGCTCGGCCCGGATGCCGTGGACGGCGGCAGCAGCAGCGGAAAGCGTAGTGATGGAACAGACGCGATACTGGACGGCGGCGCGGCGGATGGCCTTGTCGTCAACGCGGGAGGCGCGTCCGAGCGGAGTGTTGATGAGCAACGAGAGCGATCCGCTCTTGATGAGGTCGACCACGTTGGGCCGGCCTTCATTCACCTTGTAGGCTTTCTCCGCCGGGACGCCTGCCGCTCCGAGCGCCGCCCGGGTTCCGCGCGTCGCCACCAGCTTGAATCCCATCTCGGTGAGTTCGCGCGCAATGCCGAGCACGCGCGGCTTGTCCTGGTCGTTGACGGAAATGAAGACGCGCCCGGAAGAAGGAATCTCGTGCCCGGCCGCGAGTTGCGCCTTCGCGAACGCCAGGCCGAAGCTTTCTGCCACCCCCATGACTTCGCCGGTGGACTTCATTTCCGGCCCCAGCAGCGTATCCGCGCCCGGCAGTTTCAGAAAAGGGAACACCGGCGACTTCACGAAGTAGGAGCGCACCGGCAACTCACGGTCGAGAGCGAACTCCCGCAGTTTTCGTCCCACCATGAGCCGCGAGGCCACTTTCGCCAGCGGCACCCCGGTGGCTTTGCTGACGTAGGGGACCGTGCGCGAGGCGCGGGGATTCACTTCCAGCACGTACACCTTGCCGTTCTGAATGGCGTACTGCACGTTCATCAGCCCCACCACTTGCAGCTCTCGCGCCAGCTTCACGGTGTAGTCGCCGAGCGTCGCCAATTGTGCCTCGGTCAGGTAAACCGACGGCAGCACGCAGGAGCTGTCGCCGGAGTGGATGCCCGCCTCCTCAACGTGCTCCATGATGCCGGCGATGACCACGTCTTCACCGTCCGCAAGCGCATCCACGTCCACCTCGGTGGCGTTCTCGAGGAAGCGGTCCACGAGGATCGGAAAGGCGCGTTGCAACTCCTCGGCGCGGCCCACGTAGTCGGCGACGGTGGCGTCGTCGTAGGCGATCACCATGGCGCGCCCGCCCAGCACGTACGACGGCCGGATCAGCACCGGATAGCCGATGCGCCGCGCGATCTCCAACGCCTCCGCAGAGTTCATGGCCGCGCCGTTTTCCGGCTGCGGGATGCCAAGGCGTCCGAGCAAGGCGCCGAAGTGCTTGCGGTCCTCCGCCAGCTCGATCGAGTCGGGGGAGGTGCCGATGATGGGAACCCCCGCCCGCTGCAACTGCCGCGCCAGGTTGAGCGGCGTCTGGCCTCCGAACTGCACAATCACGCCGTGCGGCTTCTCCGCGTCCACGATGGCCATCACGTCTTCAAAGGTGAGCGGCTCGAAGTAGAGCCGGTCCGAGGTGTCGTAGTCGGTGGAGACGGTCTCGGGGTTGCAGTTCACCATGATCGTCTCGTAGCCCTGTTCTTTGAGCGCGAAGGCGGCGTGGCAGCAGCAGTAGTCGAACTCGATCCCCTGGCCGATGCGGTTGGGACCACTGCCCAGGATCATAATCTTCTTGCGCTCAGTCGGCTCGGCTTCGTCCTCCTCCTCGTAGCTCGAATAGAGGTAGGGCGTGAACGACTCGAACTCCGCGGCGCAGGTATCGACGCGCTTAAAGACCGGGCGCACGCACGCCTCGAGGCGGCGCTCGCGGACCTTCTCTTCGGTGGTGCCCCAGATTTCGGCCAGGTGCGCGTCGCCGAGGCCGTAGCGCTTGGCCTCGCGCAGCGCGGGCGCCGGCACCGAATCCACCTCGAAGCGTTTCAACTCGCCCTGCATCTCCACGATCTGCTGAAGCTGGTTCAAGAACCACGGGTCGATGCGGGTGAGCTCGGCCACGAATTCCACGCTGTGGCCCGACCCCAGCGCGAAGAAGAGGTCCCACAAACGCTCCGGATGGGGAGTGATGAGGCGCTGCTCCAGTTCCGCCGGATCGGAGGGCGGCGTCGGCGTCTTACGGCCGGTCTCGAGCGACCGCATGCCCTTCATCAGCGCTTCCTTGAAAGTGCGCCCGATGGCCATGACCTCGCCCACCGATTTCATCTGTGTGCCCAGCGTGTGATCGGACTCCGGAAACTTGTCGCGCGCCCACTTGGGGATCTTGGCCACCACGTAGTCGATGGTCGGCTCGAAGCAGGAGGGAGTCTTCCGGGTGATGTCGTTGGGGATCTCGTCCAGGCGGTAGCCGACCGCGAGCCGAGCGGCGATCTTGGCGATGGGGAAGCCGGTGGCTTTGGAGGCCAGGGCCGAGCTGCGCGAGACGCGCGGGTTCATCTCGATCACCACCATGCGTCCCGTGCCGGGCTCGACGGCAAACTGGATGTTGGAACCGCCCGTCTCCACGCCGACGGTGCGGATCACCAGGAACGCGGCGTCGCGCATGCGCTGGTATTCCTTGTCCGTCAGCGTCTGCTGGGGGGCGACGGTGATCGAATCGCCCGTGTGCACGCCCATGGGGTCGAAGTTCTCAATCGAGCAGACGACGACGGCGTTGTCCGCGCGGTCGCGCATCACCTCGAGCTCGAACTCCTTCCAGCCGATCACCGACTCTTCCACCAGCACTTCGTGCACCGGGCTGATCTGCAGGCCGAAGGCGATCTTGTCCTCAAACTCCTCGCGGTTGTAAGCAATGGCGGAGCCTGTCCCGCCCAGGGTGAAGGACGGGCGCAGAATTAAGGGGAAGCCGAGGTGCTCGGCCGCTTTCATCGCCGCGTCGAGGTTGTTCACCAGCACGCTGCGCGGGACCTCCAGTCCGGCCTTCTGCATGGCGTCCTTGAACCAGAGGCGGTCTTCCGCCATCTTGATGGCCTGCACCGAGGCCCCGATCAGTTGCAGGTTGTAGCGCTCGAGGACGCCCTTCTCCGCCAGCTCCACGGAGAGGTTCAACGCCGTCTGTCCGCCCACCGTGGGCAGCAGGGCGTCGGGGCGCTCGGCGACAATAATCGCTTCGAGGTACTCGGCGGTCAGCGGCTCCACGTAAGTGCGGTCGGCAAACTCGGGATCGGTCATGATCGTCGCCGGATTCGAGTTCACCAGCACCACTTCGTAGCCGTCGGTCCTGAGCGCCTTGCAGGCCTGCGTGCCCGAATAGTCAAACTCACACGCCTGGCCAATGACGATCGGCCCCGAACCGATGATGAGGATTTTGCGAATGTCAGTGCGTTTGGGCATGTCAGAACGTTCAAAGCGTAATGAACCAACTATAGAGTACCCTACCTGCGCTACTCAACGTCCCCCTCTTCCCAATCCGCTCATGCTAGCGGCGTTTGAGGATGTCGCAAATGGCGGAGATGGTGTTCCAATTGCGGGTGGTGGCGGACACACCGAAACTCCTCTCGACGACCTCATTGGGATACACGAAAGTTCGTCCCAGCCGCCGGTGGACACTCAAAGCGAATCTGCCGGTGACCCCGATGACCTTCACCTGCCACGTCTCGCCAGCAGGCTGGCTGATGGGAAGGGCAGGCAGTGTCCGAGGGCGCCGAGCCAAAACACTTACGAACCGGCTCACGCCCTTGTCGGAAGGCTCATTCGGAAAGGGTTCCCCGGACGCGAGGCCGATGACAGCTCGCGATGGACAGATCATGAACTCCGCCGCGAAAGGCAGTCGGCGGAGCAATTCGGCGCGCACTATCACTTGGCTGACCGCCTTGCGGATCACAAAGGTCCCCGCCGCGCCCACGCTGACCACATCGAAGTCCGACAGCTCTCTGGCAAGGACGCTGGGTTGGAACGCTTTGTGCCCTCCCACGTTGACGCCTCTCAGAAACACAACCAAGGCCATCGACTTCCTCCTGAGGCCGGCGCCTTGCAGGCCTGCCTGCCCGAATGGTCAAACGCCGCTTCGACCCGAACTCACTCCGGAGAGAGACTGATGAGATTTCCTCCGTCCAAATCCACAAACCCTTCGAGAAACCCCTTCGCTCCCACGAGGGCGCCCTGGAACTCCAGTGACCCCACCAAAGCCACCTTCTTGTCGGATTCATGTCCCATCAGCCTTGCAAACACAGCGCCGACATTCGCCGACGGACCCAAATCATTGGGGATGGGAATGGCCTCGCGATACAACGGGTAACGTCGGTTGAACTCGTCCATCGCTTTTTCGGGCTGGCCCTTGATTCTTGAGTCCCCGCAGTCCAGGAGCGCCGGGAGGAGGAACCGATCGAGCGCCCGGTGGACGTCCGGCTGGTAGGCCTCCCGGAAGAAAGCTTCGCTGGCGTAAACGGCGGTGCAAACCCGCATCAGGGCCAACTCGCCCAGCACAACTTTCTTATCGATGGCGCCGAGCAGAATCAGCATTGGCGTCTTCCTGTCCTCTGGATGCCTTTTGAGGGTACACACGTTAAGCAGACCCTCGACGAGGAGGTCAACTGTCAGGCGTGTCATTTCCTCGTCCATGCGCCCACACCTCGAAGTTCAAGGCTCACTTGGCCCTTGTCTGGCAGAAGCGGAAATAAGTTCAGTTTGAATCCAGACAGTTCCTCGATGATGGCTGCCTCGCCTTCCGCGAAGGTTCGGGTCCCGTGCTTCGAGACCCTTTTGTTCACTCAACACAAGTCTAGGCCTCACAACCCTGCCTTGGCTCTTTCAATGGTCCGAAGTTCCCAGGTCAGGTTGCCTTGAGGAGAGAGTGCGGGGCCATGGCCTCCTCGAGACGGCGCCCCGCCACCCTTCTCGGGGGGTATACCCCGGGGCGCGCACTTCAGCCACAAGTCGCGCTTCTATTCCGGCGTTGACCGCGACTTGGAATCTTGTTCGCCTCCGCGCAATAACTTCACTCGTGCTCCAGGTGAGGTACCAATTCTATTTTACCACCTGCTGGCTAATTCCGGCCGCACACGAATAATGAGCCATGCACAAAAGGAAGCGAAGTCGACGCCGTGGGCTACTCTCTGTCGCCGCGTCGCGGCTGTCGAGGCACCACCCGCATCGGTGAGATCGTGCAGTATAATTGCCGTGTTCTTGAGTGGGCTGGCTTCCCAAGGAGACTCGCAGTTTCGAACCCGCCCCGCACCTGACATGCTGGGAAGAAAGCTCACTTAGATAGCGCTGCCTTTTTTGCCCGTCCTTGCTCTGGCGGTCCTCGCTGCCGCCGCTTGGTCTCTGCCCCAAACCCAGGAATTGAAAGGCGAGGTCGTGACTGCAAAAGGCCGACCTCAACATTTCCTACGTCCACAGCCGGGCGCGGGGAGACCTCAACGCTCTGGCCCAGGTGTTCGTACCCTTCGAGCAACCCGTCATCCGTCCCAACGACTATGCCGACTTGCCGTCCAACGTTCCGGATCGCTTGGTGACCTGGGGGGTATTCAAGATTCCCTGGAAAATTACGGCTAGCCCGGTGATCGATTGGCACACCGGGTTCCCGTATTCAGCGGTCGATGTACTCGAGAACTATGTGGGCCAGCCCGACAGCCTTCGTTTTCCAACCCTTTTTTCGCTCGACCTCAAACTGTCGAAGGACCTTCGCGTCCCGTTCCTGCCGTGGGTGAAGAACCACCGACTCCGCGGAGCCCTCGGCATTTACAACATCACCAACAACTTGAATCCGCGCGACGTCTACAACAATACCGCTTCGCCCTACTTCGGCCACTTCGCCGGACCCCAGCACCGCCTGTTCGATACGTTTCTGGATGTGGTCTACTGACGTTCGAGTCCTCGCGAAGAGGGGATGTGTCGGCTGGATGATGATCGGCCGTGAGCGCCGCTGCTTCCGTCGATGACACTGATTCCTGCCGCTTGGGGAGGTTCGATCGTCTATACTATAAATTCAACGAATCTGTCTCGCTTGACGTCTAACTCATCATGCGAAGCCGAACCCGAATACTCGTTGTCGCCTTACTCTCAGTCCTCTGGCTTCCGGTGGCCCGCGCGCAGTTTCCAGCGACACCGGCAGCACAACAGTTCTCCGCCTGGCTCAGCGCGTTCAATAGCGGCGATCGCGCCACTCTCCTGCAATTCCTGGAGAAGAACTACCCGGCGCACGCTTCCCGTGTCGACGACCAGCTCGAATTCCGCCGTCGGACCGGCGGCTTCGAGTTCAAGAAGGCGGAAGAGTCCACGCCCACGCACTTCTCAGGCCTGGTGCAGGAACGAAGCTCCGACCAGTTCGGCCGCTTCGAGATCGAGGTCGAACCGGCGGAGCCGCACCACATCATCCGGCTCGATCTTCGGGCCATTCCGAGCCCGGCCGAATTCGCGATCCCGCGCGAGAGCGAGAGCGAGGCGTTGGCGGCCCTCCGCGCCAAGCTCGAAACGGAGGCCGCGGCGGACCAGTTTGCCGGCACCGTCCTGGTGGCGAAGGATGGCAAGCCCATCTTCACGGGCGCTTACGGGCTGGCCGACCTCGGAAAGAAGATCCCGAACAAGCTGGAAACGCGCTTCCGCATCGGCTCGATGAACAAGATGTTCACGGCCGTGGCCATCCTCCAGCTCGTTCAGGCGGGCAAAATCCAGTTTACCGATCCTCTGGGGAAGTACCTCACCGACTATCCGAACAAGGACGTCGCATCCAAGGTGACCATCCATCACCTGCTGACGCACACCGGCGGCACCGGCGACCTCTTTGGTCCGGAGTTTGATGCCCACCGCAAGGAGCTGCGCACCCTCCAGGATTACGTCAAGCTGTATGGAAAGCGCGGCCTGGAATTCGAGCCCGGCAGCCGCTGGGAATACAGTAACTACGGCTTCTTGCTGCTCGGCGTGGTGGTGGAAAGGGTCAGCGGCCAGAGCTACTACGACTACGTCCGCGACCACGTTTACGCGCCGGCCGGTATGACTTCCACGGGCTCGCTCGCGGAAGACGAAGCGGTGCCGGACCGGTCCATCGGTTACATGCGTTCGGGCGCCAACGCGTGGCAGCCAAACACAGACATGCTGCCTTACCGCGGAACCTCGGCGGGAGGCGGCTACTCAACGGTCGGGGACCTGCTGAGCTTCGCCAACGCCCTTGCCAGCCACAAGCTGCTGGACACCCATTACACGGAACTACTGACCACCGGCAAAGTGGATACTCCAGGTCCCGGCAAGTACGCCTACGGTTTCGGCGATCGCACGGTGGAGGGAGTCCGCTCGTTCGGCCACTCCGGCGGCGCCCCAGGGATGAATGGCGAGTTGGAGATCTACCCCCAATCCGGGTACGTCGTCGCGGTGCTGGCGAACATCGATCCTCCCGCCGCGCAACGGATCGCCGAGTTCGTCGGCAACCGGCTGCCGGCAAAATGAGGGGCCATGGTGGAAGCGCCGAGATCCGGGGCAGCGATCCCTTTGCCTCTGCCCTTCCAAGAGAAATGCTTGGCGAGGACCGCTGCCCACGTTCAGTCCCACGGCGCACGGATCTGTCCTCCAAGATCGGTTACAGCTTCACCGTCACCGTCTTCACTTCCGTGTACTGTTGCAGACCATACTCACCGAGCTCGCGTCCGATGCCCGACTGTTTGAAGCCGCCAAACGGCGCGGCGGCGTCGAACACGTCGAAGCAATTCACCCAGACCGTCCCCGCCCGCACGCCGTTGGCAACCGCATGGGCCTTGGTGATATCACGGGTCCACACCGCTGCCGCCAGACCGTACATCGTCGTGTTGGCGCGCTTCACCACCTCGTCCACGTCCTTGAACTTGATAACGCTCATGACGGGACCGAAGATCTCCTCCTGGGCGATCTTCATCTCGTCGTGCACGTCCGCAAACACGGTAGGCTCCACGAAGAACCCCTTCTCGCCGGCGCGCTTGCCGCCGGCCAGAAGCCGGGCTCCCTCTTCCTTGCCGGCCTCGATGTAGCCCATCACTTTATCAAACTGCGCCTGATCAACCTGCGGGCCTTGCTCGGTCTTGGGATCGAAGGGATCGCCGACCGTGCGTCGCTTGGCGCGAGCAACGCTCTTCGCCACAAACTCGTCGTAGCACGGCTCTTCGACAAAGAGCCGGGAGCCTGCACAGCAGCACTGTCCCTGGTTAAAGAACAGGGCGAAGTGAGCTCCCTCGATGGCCTGATCCATGTCGGCGTCGGCAAAAACGATGTTGGGGCTCTTGCCTCCCAGTTCCAGCGTCACTCGCTTCAGGTTGGATTTCGCGGAGTCCTCCATGATCAGATGGCCCACCTCCGTCGATCCGGTAAAGGCCACTTTGTCGACGTCCGGGTGGCGAGCGATGGCCGCTCCCGCCGTGGGACCGTACCCGGGAAGAATGTTCACCACCCCGGCCGGGAATCCGGCCTCACGGATCAGCTCGCCCACCCGCAGAGCGGTGAGCGGGGTCTGCTCAGCAGGCTTGAGAACCACGGTGTTGCCGGCGGCCAGGGCAGGCCCCAGTTTCCATGCCTGCATCAGCAGGGGGAAGTTCCAGGGAATGATCTGCCCCACCACCCCCACCGGCTCGTGGCGCGTGTAGCAAAAATAGTTACCGTTGATGGGAATGGTCTTGCCCTGGATCTTGTCCGCCCAGCCCGCGTAATAGCGGTAGCAGGCGATGGTGAGAGGAAGGTCGGCGGCCTTGGCCACCAAGTAGGGCTTGCCGTTATCCAGCGTCTCAAGCCGGGCAAGTTCGTCGGCATTCTGCTCGATGAGGTCGGCCAACCGGTTCAGCAACCGTCCGCGCTGGGAGCCGGACATCTTGCGCCAAGGGCCGCCATTGAAGGCAGCCCGGGCAGCCTTCACGGCACGATCCACGTCGGGAGCGTCTGCCTCCGCAACCTGGCAGATCACTTCACCCGTCGCGGGGTTAAGGGTTGGGAAAGTTTTTCCTGAAGCGCTATCCACCCACTCGTTGTTGATGAGCAACCGGGTTTCGAGCCCGGATGCAACCGGGTGAGCTACAGCATCAGCTACTGTGGCCATATTTCCTCCTTCCACGGATTCACCGGCCTTCGAGGGCCGGGAGTGCTTGTTGTCTTGAAACAGCCCATGTGACTGTTGCAGGGTGCTATCGTAGCACTTCGTCCCGCCAGATGCAATTAGCAAACGCGGGTACGCGGCTTACAGTGTCTTACCATCTTCCTGGTGTGTTATCATGTCCGGGGAGAGGGATAAGCTAAACGAGTGGGCCAAATGGCGCCGCAATTCGATTGGGATGATGCCAATCGCCGCCACCTCAGCCGGCATCATGTTATTCCCGAGGAAGCGGAACCGGCCGTACTTGATCCTCATGCCATCCTGCTTGCAATCGAATCCGACACCGGCGAGGATCGAGCCAAGGCACTTGGCATGACCGCCTCAGGTCGCATTCTGGCCGTCGTGTTCACCCTGCGGGGCGAGGCAATCAGGCCCATCACGGCTTATGCTGCCCCGCCGCGCCTGCAAACGCTGTATCTTGGACGGAGACGAGTATGAGCCAGAAACTGACGATTCCCAAGTTTCAGTCAGAGGCTGAGGAAGCGGAGTGGTGGGACCGGCATCGCGAGGAGACGGGGGAGTGGATGGAACAGGCCGTCGCCGCCGGTGAAACCACCACCCTTTCCGCTGTTCTCGAGCGTGTCCGCGAGCGTTCCGGGGGTGCGTCCACTGTTACCATCCAGGTTGACGCGCCCGACGCCGAGCGGGCGCGTGCATTGGCGGCCCAAAAAGGGGTCGCCTGCGAAACATACCTCAAGACGCTGCTCCACGACGCCCTGGATCGCGACGAACGGGCCCGTTAGTCCACGCGGGTGGTCACGGCCCTGCATTTCATGAATGCGATGACGATGCAAGCGGGGTTTCGGGATTCAGGGTTCGGGGTTCGCAGAACAAATCCCGAACCCTAAACTTCTTCTGCGAATCCCGAACCCCGCTTACTGGGAGGGCGCAACCATGGCCAACGGAAATGTCCGGTACGACCTGACCCTTCTGGGTGATGCGGATCTGCACCTCTTCAACGAGGGGACGCACTACCGGCTGTACGACAAGCTGGGCGCGCATCCGATGAGCCCCGACGGCGCGGGCGGCACCTACTTTGCGGTCTGGGCGCCGAGCGCCGAGCAAGTGTTCGTGATGGGCGACTTCAACGGTTGGGACCGCTCCACCCTCCCGCTGGCCGAGCGCGGGCAGTCCGGCATCTGGGAAGGGTTCGTGCCGGGCGCGCAGCCGGGCCAGTGTTACAAGTATCACATCGTGTCGCGATATTCCGACTACCGGGTCGACAAGGCTGACCCCCTGGCGTTTCATGCCGAGACGCCGCCCAAGACGGGTTCCGTGATCTGGAAGCTTGATTACCAATGGGGCGACGGCGCCTGGATGGAGCAGCGCAAGGGGCCAAATTCCTTCTCCGCCCCCATCTCGATCTATGAAGTCCACCTTGGCTCGTGGCGGCGGGTGGCGGAGGATCAGAACCGCTCGATGACCTATCGCGAGCTGGCCCCGGCGCTGGCCGATTACGTGAGCGCCATGGGCTTCAGCCACGTCGAGTTCCTGCCGGTGATGGAGCACCCGTTCTACGGCTCGTGGGGCTACCAGACCACCGGCTATTTCGCGCCCACCAGCCGCTACGGCACGCCCCAGGACTTCATGGCTCTCGTCGACGCGCTGCACCAGCGCGGCATCGGCGTGATCCTCGACTGGGTGCCCTCGCACTTCCCGACGGACGAGCACGGCCTGGCCTACTTCGACGGCACGCATCTTTACGAGCACGCCGACCCGCGCCAGGGCTTCCATCCCGATTGGAAAAGCGACATCTTCAACTACGGGCGCAACGAGGTTCGCAGCTTCCTGATGTCGAGCGCCCTTTTCTGGCTCGATCTCTACCACGCCGACGGCTTGCGCGTGGACGCAGTCGCCTCAATGCTCTACCTCGACTACGCGCGCCGGGCCGGCGAGTGGATTCCCAACGTCTACGGCGGCCGGGAAAACCTGGACGCCGTCGCCTTCTTGCGCCTCTTCAATAAGGACATCTACCTCAACCACCCCAGCGCGCAGACGATTGCCGAGGAGTCCACCTCCTGGCCCATGGTCTCGCGGCCGGGTTATCTCGGCGGCCTCGGCTTCGGCATGAAGTGGGACATGGGCTGGATGCACGATACCCTCGAATACATCAGCAAGGACCCCATTCACCGGCAGTACCACCACAATCAGCTCACCTTCCGCCAGATTTACGCTTTCGCCGAAAATTTCGTCCTGCCGCTCTCGCACGATGAGGTCGTCCATGGCAAGGGATCGCTGATCGGCAAGATGCCGGGCGACGACTGGCAGAAGTTCGCCAACCTGCGCCTGCTTTTCGGCTACATGTGGGGGCAGTCCGGCAAGAAGCTGCTCTTCATGGGCGACGAGCTGGGGCAGTGGCGGGAATGGAACCACGACACCAGCCTGGACTGGCACCTGCTGGAATATCCGCCGCACTCCGGACTGCAGCGTTGGGTGCGCGACTTGAACCGCCTCTACGCGAACGAGCGCGCCCTGCACGAGCTTGACTTTGATCCCGCCGGTTTCGAATGGATCGACTGCAACGACAGCGCCACCAGCACCCTCAGCTTCATCCGCAAAGCGCGGAGCACGCCGGAGATCATCCTGGTGGTGTGCAACTTCACGCCGGTGGTCCGCACCGGTTACCGGGTCGGCGTGCCGCGCGCCGGCTTCTGGAAGGAAGTTCTCAACAGCGATGCGGACATGTACCACGGCAGTGGCCAGGGCAATCGGGGCGGCGTGGTCGCCGAGGAAACGCCCTTCCACGGCCGCCCGTATTCGCTCAACCTCACGCTGCCGCCGCTGGCGGCGGTGTTTTTCAAGAGCGACGGCTGGGGCGGCAGAATTGCCGATTGACGATTTCCGATCGCAAGAGCCTCGAAGAGCCGCAGGGCCAAACAGCGGGCCGTGCGCTCCACGGCCTTGGTGGTCACCTCCAGGCCGGCCAGGACTTTCATCTGCTTGCGGCCGTGATCGAACGGCGCCGCCGTCCCTCACTTCGATGTCGCACACCCAGGGACGAGAATATGCAAGAATGATACTTGACTCATCGATATTTTCCTGATACAGTTGTATTCTCGAGATAGGGCCGGGGGGTATCCATCGGGATATGGCACTTCGCCAGTCATTTTCTGCTCAAGTGGCGCCGCACCACAGTCGATACCACGGGTGGAACACAGGCGCTCCCTGAGTGGGTGCTGTGAACGACTTTTGAAGGTTGAGGAGGAACACATGAAGATCTTGGCAGGAATACTGCTTGGCTTTTTCTCTGTGGTACCTCTGGCCTGGGGCCAGGCGAATGTCAACGAGGGCCTGGAGAAGGCTCACATCTGGGTGGATGGCGTCAACGGCTCGAATTCCAATCCTGGAACCCAGAAAAGGCCTCTCAGGACGATCGGCATGGCGATGACCAAGGCCATTACCAATAATCAGAAAAGCATCGGCACCCTGGTGACGATCAATCCCGCCACGTATCGGGAATCGATCAGCGCCGTAAAAACAAGAAAAGACACCTCTCTGCCGATGACCTTTGAGGCGGCCACCAACGGCACGGTGATTGTTTCCGGGGCGGACGTCTGGACGGGCTGGTCCCCCTACAGTGGAAACTCCAACATCTACACTAACTCCTGGCCCTATCAATGGGGTATGTGCCCCCCGGACTCTGGGACCGTCGAGCTGCCCATTGTGCGGCGGCGAGAGATGATCTTTGTGAATGGAACCCCCGCGACCCAGGTCCTGTCGTTGAGCGAGATGCAACCAGGGACCTTCAGCGTGGACGAAACAAATCAGATCGTTTACCTCTGGCCTGCGGCCGGGACGGACATGGGGACCGCCACCGTCGAAGTGGCCAAGCGTGGGGATCTGCTCCACATCTACGGCCGGGACGAGATGGTCTTTCGCGGCCTTATCTTTCAGTATTCCGACTCCTGCCGCTATTCTGCCGCCGTCACCGTCGATGCCGGGGCCAACAACATCCTCTTCGATACCGATCAGTTCCTCTGGAACAATGCCCAAGGTCTGAGCGTTCAAGCCAGCTCCAACCAGTTGACCGTGCAAAACAGCGTGGCCAACCACAACGGCGAAGCCGGGTATTGGGCCAATAAGGTGAAGGAGGTCCTCTGGCAGACGGACCAAGCCTCCTACAACAACTGGCGGGGGGCTCAGGGTATCCCCTATGATTTCGATTCCGGGGGGTACCGGACGTTCCATGTTCACGACAGCAGCTTCGCCGGGGCCACGGCGTTCTTCAACCAAGCCGCAGGGATCCATTGGGACACGGACCACGCCGACATTACCGGCGACTCCATGGTATTCGCGTATAACCTTCTGCACGGGCTGGAAATTGAGAGGGACGAGGGACCGGTGACAGTTTCCAACGGCTCCATCTGTTACAACGGGGCGGCGCCCACCTGGTACACGATCGGCGGCCTGAACCTGCGTGACTCCGAGTACGTGACCCTGACCGGAACCGCACTCGTCGACAATCAACAGGGTCAAATCCTGCTCGTGGGCCAGGTCGGAGGGAGCTCGGTCACCAACTGGGAGACGGGACAACAGTACACGCTCTACAACGAGGACGAAACCCTGAGCCAGAACACCATCGTGGCCAGCACCCAGGGACAGGACGTCTTTTATGACGATTCGCAGGCCGGCACTTGGAAAAAGTTCCAGTCGACCCTGGCTTCCGACTATAACGACTGGTGGAATCCGATCAACGACGAAGACTTTATCGTCCTGGTGCCCAAACCCGGGACCGCCGTGGACCTGCCCGGCTGGCAGAGCGACACGGGGCAAGACGCCGATTCGACGTGGGCCCAACCCTCAGGGACGCCGGGCGCCGCATGCCAAGTCACGCCCGACATTCCGGACTACTGGCTGATTGCTCAGACCGGCTACAACCAAACGGTCACAGCCTCGAATGGCCAGGCCGTCGTCACGCTTACGACCGTGGCCCTCGACCTGTCAGGAACGGTGAATCTGTCAATCGATGGAGTCCAGAACATTAAGGGCGCAAGCGCCAGTTTCGATCCTTCCTCGATCAGCACTTCGGGCACCTCGATCCTGACGATATCAGCAGGTAGCAACACTTCGCCTGGGACTTATCCGGTGACCGTGTCGGGCAACAGCGGCAATGTGACACGGACGGTGGCGTTTGACGTTGTGTTCCCGAAACAGTGGCGCTGACCAACAAGAGCGGTCTGGCCCTGACCATCTCCAAGATCGACTTCGAAGGGACCAACCCCGGCTTGGGTTGGTCCCCTTTCGATCAGACTCGTCCCCGTTTCTCCTGTACTCACTGCATAGCAGATTCCCGGCCCCCGGAGGGGGCCGAGCAAGGCCTGCAAGCATTGGCGATTGACGATTGTTCGATTGCCGATTGCTTCGTCGGCCTGAGGCGAAGCCTCGTTAGTGCCTGTCACACTCACTCTTTACAACGACCATCGTCGCACCGGACCCCGTCACCCCAAGCCCCCCTTTCGCTGTGCGTTCCAGGTCGCACACCCAGCGGCAAGAATTACAGAATGTACTTGACTCATCGGCATTTTTTCTGATATAATGTTCTCGTGGAGAGAGTGCCGGGGGGGCTGCCCAGCGGAATATGGAACCTTCGCCAGCGATTTTCTCCAAGTAACACCGCACGACAGTCGATACCAGGGGTGGAACACACGCGCTCCTGAGTGGGTGCTGTGAGCGACTTTGAAGGTTGAGGAGGGACACACATGAAGATCTTGGCAGGACTACTGCTTGGCTTTTTCTCTGTAGTACCTCTGGCCTGGGGCCAGGCGAATGTCAACGAGGGCCTAGAGTCGGCGCACATCTATGTGGATGGCGTCAACGGCTCGAATTCCAATCCTGGAACCCAGAAAAGGCCTCTCAAGACGATCGGCATGGCGATGACCAAGGCCATTACCAATAATCAGAAAAGCGTCGGCACCCTGGTGACGATCAATCCCGCCACGTACCGGGAAGCGATCACCGCGTTACAAACAAGAAAAGACACCTCTCTGCCGATCACCTTTGAGGCGGCCACCAGCGGCACGGTGATTGTTTCCGGGGCGGACGTCTGGACGGGCTGGTCCCCCTACAGTGGAAACTCCAGCATTTACACCCACTCCTGGTCCTATGACTGGGATGAGTGCCCCGCGGACCCTGGGACCGTCGAGCTGCCCATTGTGCGGCATCGAGAGATGATCTTTGTGAATGGAACCCCCGCGACCCAGGTCCTGTCGTTGGGCGAGATGCAAGCAGGGACCTTCAATGTGGACGAAACAGGCGGGATGGTCTACGTCTGGCCTGCGTCAGGGACGGACATGGGGACCGCCACCGTCGAAGTGGCCAAGGGTGGGGACCTGCTCCACATCTACGGTCGGGACGAGATGGTCTTTCGCGGCCTTATCTTTCAGTATGCGGCCTCCTGCCGCTATTCTGCCGCCGTCACCGTCGATGCCGGGGCCAACAACATCCTCTTCGATACCGATCAGTTCCTCTGGAACAATGCCGAAGGTCTGAGCGTTCAAGCCAGCTCCAACCAGTTGACCGTGCAGAACAGCGTGGCCAACCACAACGGCGAAGCCGGGTATTGGGCCAACGAGGTGAAGGAGGTCCTCTGGCAGACGGACCAAGCCTCCTACAACAACTGGCGCGGGGCTCAGGGTATCCCCTATGACTTCGATTCCGGGGGGTTCAGGACGTTCCATGTTCACGACAGCAGCTTCGCCGGGGCCACGGCGTTCTTCAACCAAGCCGCAGGGATCCATTGGGACACGGATCACGCCGACATTGCCGCCGACTCCATGGTGTTCGCGTATAACCTTCTACACGGGTTGGAAATCGAGAAGAACGAGGGACCGATAACGGTTTCCAACGGCTCCTTCTGTTACAACGGGGCGGCGCCCACCTGGTACGAGATCGGCGGCGTGAACCTGGCTGACTCCGAGAAAGTGACCGTGACCGGAACCGCGCTCGTCGACAATCAACAGGGTCAATTCCTGCTCACGGGCGGGTCCGGAGGGAGCCAAGTCACCAACTGGGAGACAGGACAAAACTACACGCTCTACAACGAGGACGAAACCCTGAACCAGGACACGGTCGTGGCCGACAAACCGGGACAGGACGTTTTTTATGACGATTCGGCGGCCGGGGCGGCCGGCACTTGGAAAAAGTTCCAGTCGACCCTGGCTTCCGACTATAACGACTGGTGGAATCCGGCCAACGACGAAGACTTTATCGTCCTGGTGCCCAAACCCGGGACCGCCGTGGACCTGTCCGGCTGGCAGAAGGACACGGGGCAAGACGCCGATTCGACGTGGGCCCAACCCTCGGGGACGCCGGGCGCCGCATGCCAAGTCACGCCCGACATTCCGGACTACTGGCTGATTGCTCAGACCGGCTACAACCAAACCGTCACAGCCTCGAATGGCCAGGCCGTTGTCACGCTTACGACCGTGGCCCTCGACCTGTCAGGAACGGTCAATCTGTCAATCGATGGAGTCCAGAACATTGAGGGCGCAAGCGCCAGTTTCGATCCTTCCTCGATCAGCACTTCGGGCACCTCGGTCCTGACGATATCAGCAGGTAGCAACACTCCGCCTGGGACCTATCCGGTGACCGTGTCGGGCAACAGCGGCAATGTGACACGGACGGTGGCGTTTGACGTTGTGTTCCCGAAACAGTGGCGCTGACCAACAAGAGGGGTCTGGCCCTGACCATTTCCAAGATCGACTTCGAAGGGACCAACCCCTCGGGACTTTAGCCGGACTGTGACAACTGCTGCCGGAGGTTTGGCCGATCTGAGGCGTTGATGATCGCGCCTCGGGCCGGCTGCTCGACGCGCAAATGGTCGGACCCGAGGGCGTGGCCAAACGCATCGACGTTATCGCCACCGCCCTCCAGGCCCGCATCGCCGCCGAGCAACTCGCGGAGCTCGATCTCAGCTACGCCCCGCCCTTCTGACCGTCTGGGATCCGGTGTTGATCGCCGCCCAGGAAATGCTGCGCGAACTGCGGCGCTGGAGAGCCTGAACGAACCGCCCAGCAGTGAGCGGTCAATCATGTTCCTGCCAACTGCAATCAGACTTTGCTAAGATGGTTTCGAGGAGGCAAGGTCATGTCTACAGTCAGTGCCGGGCAAGTTGCGCCGCTCTTTGAACTGCCCGGAATCGACGGCAAATCATATTCGCTCGAAGAAGCGCTCCAACGGGGGCCGTTGCTCGTCGTCTTCTTCAAGGTCTCCTGCCCGACTTGCCAGTACGCTCTCCCCTTCCTCGACCGGCTTCACCGGCAGCTTCCCGGCGCCCAGGTCTGGGGCATCTCCCAGGACGATGCCGTCAAGAGCCGCTTATTTGCGGACGAGTTCGGCGTCACGTTTCCCATTCTCATTGACGAGGAACCGTGGGAGGTCTCGGACGCTTATCGGCTCACCCACGTCCCCACCCATCTTTTGATCGCTCCCGATGGCGGTGTGCAATCGTCGGGCGATGGATTCGTCAAGAAGGACCTGCTGGCACTCCAAGCGTTGCTTGCCGACCGGTTCTCAACCAAGCTGCCGCCGCTCTTCGCGCCCAGCGAGAAAGTTCCCGAATTCAAGCCAGGCTGAAGCTCGAAGAATTAGGCTTGGTCCAAGCCCCTGCCAGAGATTGAGTCACTGGAGTCATTGCCCAAGGAAACTGAAAGCAGAAACTCGCTCCTGCGCGCCCAGTTTCCCATTTCGATTTTCAGGTCTCGGACCCAATGGCTAGCAACTTACGCTAGATTTCCTCAAGGACTGAGGTCTTCCTCCGGCAATCGCTTCTTATGCTTGGGTGGCTTGCGCCTGGGGCTATCGTGTGCGGCGGTGGGCGGCGGCGGGCCGACGCGCTGGCGGGCCTGCCGCTTCACTTCCTTGGCGGCCTCGAACGGTTTCGGCTTCCGACGCCGGCTCATTGAGAACGACCTCATGGCATCCTGCCGATTGACCCGCCGCGCCGACGACGCGCGCCGAACGGAGACGGGCACCGGACGGGAGGAAGTTGGCGGAAGTGAGTCGGAATCGAACCGACCGGTCCGCCAGAAGCAGACCCACAGGATTTGAAGTCCTGGGCGGACACCAGCCCACATGCACTTCCGTACTGATTCTAAATCGCTTCGACTTTAACTTCCAGAGGCTTCTCCGAGACGGTAGTGAAAACTATATGAGGCAGAGCTGGATTGCGCTTCTGGCGTGCCTGATTCAAGGCTTCCAGCCGTTGCCTGGCCAGCCCCAGAGCTTCAGCGTTCGGATGCGCGTATTTTTGGCTGACGGTAACGCTCCTGCGGCCCATAACTCGCATGATGATGAAAGCGTCGGCCCCCGGGCTACCGGGCAGACGCTCTACTGGCAAGTTTCCGAAAGCGCCGCCCGGTATCCGCGCTGGAAGGCGTCGGTCTGAGCCAGGTACGCGCCTGGTTTGATGTTTCCGTAAAGCTTCGAGTGGGGGCAGTAATAGAGACCAGAGCGCGTGTTGACCCAGACTCGGGTGCGGGGATTGCCTTGGGCTTTCGTTGTTCGGGGAGCGAGCGGGCGCACCAGCCGGGCAAAGGGTCCGAGAGCGGGGCTGAGGAATTGAGCCAAGGCCAGGATGACCAAGACGATGATCAGGCTCAAAAAGCTGATTAGTGTCTGTTTCACGATATCCTCTGAATGAGCTATCGGCGAAACGGGCGGGCATCTTGAGGGAGGAAATGGCTTGCTATTGACGCCCATTCTGTGGCGGGGGCCGTGGATTCTGGGAACCTGCCGCTTCGTGGGTGGGGGTTTCAGGCCTTCAGCGGCGCGGTACACAGCGTCCAATCAGGGTCGAGGCGGATATCGTGCCTTGCTCTTTTACTTTCCGGCTATCAGTACGCCTTTGGGGGCACTCAGGTAACCGACGACGCGGTCCTGCTTTATTTCATTGACGACTAACTCCACCGATTGCCAACCGGCTCGGATCGGGAACGATACGGGATCGTCGAGGGCTTGGCTGACCGGGAGTTCGTAATCATCGGCGTAGACGCTTATCTGGCAATGTGAGGCCCTTGCATCGGTCTTGGTCAATTTCAGACTGATGCCGGCCACTACTTCCTGACGCGCGCCGGAGCGGAGGAGTGTGAACTCAACGTAGTCGCGTTCGCCTAGTTTCTCCAGCTTTTCGAGCTCATCGTGGTCTCGGGCGATGAGCGTGCGAGACTGGCCCGGCTTCGCGCCTAAGTTGCCTGCGGACTTATTCTGGGGCTCGTTCTTCTTTGAATCCACGCTTGGCTGCGGCAACGAGGGTTCGTGGCGGTTGGCCGGGGGATCCGGATGAACGGCGTAAAGGTCCTGCCCGCTGTTGGAAGTCTCCTGGCGGCGCGAAGCCTGAGCGGCCACAGGCGGCGTGTGTGGGTCGACTGACGAGCCGGACCCTGCGCTGAATACGCTTTGCCGCTCCGCTTTGGGCTTTTCGGTTCCCTTGTTCTGCTTCGGTTCCCCACGCTTGGGTGCCGCGGTCCCGGGTTTCCACATCTCCCGCCCGCGGGGTAAGGTCGTCTCGTAGGTTTGTTCAAGGGCGGCGATTCGCGCGTCGGCCCGGCTCGCCGCCTGCTGGTAGACCTGATCCAAAGCCGCCATCTGCTTTTCGACGTCCTTTTGCAGAGCCTCCTGAGCAGCCAATAATCGAAGTTTTGGTTGCCTGTCCAATCTCGACAATTGTTCGAGCCGCACCCAGGTGTACACCTGTGACACGAGGAGCAGCCCAACTAAGCCAAAGACAAGCGGGTGGACGCGGCCGATGACACGGCCACGCCGAGCGAGTGTTGATTCCTCAGTGATCTGCGGTGTCCAAGCCTTGCCACCTCGTTCTTCAGGCTCCGCTTGGCGCGCGATCTGTGGCTTCGCCGTTTCCCGAGCCCGTCCTTCTGGCTCGGCTCCAGGCACGAATCGCGCTCTCGGAGTTTCCGAGCGCCGGTCTTCCGCTGGCATCGGGGTCTCGACCCTCTCGGTTTCTAACTCTCCAGTTTCCGGTTCCACTTCGCCCGTGATCTGCGCCCTCAAAGCCTCCCAATCCGGGCTTTCGGGTTCCGCTTCGCGCGCCATCTTCGCCTTCCGAGTTTCCCAATCACTCACTCCCAGCCTCCGGTTGCAGGTCCTGCGTGAGGCCATCCCGGTCCGCGCCTCGCAGTTCCGGGCCGAGCCTCCTTTGGCCGCATGATGTTCACATTCAGTCACCGCCGGCCCAAGCGAAAAACCAGTCCCGACGACGCCCTGATGTTGTACTGTTTCAAGTTCAAAAAGTTGGTCTGCAAGTAATCAGCTTGGATCACGCGAAACGAGACTCTTTCTGTCAGCTTCACGTCCACGCCACCGCCGAACGCCATGCCCAAATGGGTGTCGGACTTGGAGATTCCCAGGTAGCCTGCGCTGCCCCTCGTTGCCCCGAAGGAGGCGTGCGCAAAAGGGGTTATCGCCCTGCTTTTGCGATAAGCAACAAGCGCTCCGTACATTATGGATTCTGTGTTGACGTTGAGGCCGCCCAGTGTTCCGTAATGCGCGCTGAAGTCCAAAACGCCCCCAAACCAACTGTTCAAGCTCTCCGTTGCTGACACGTGGGCCCCGTTCAAGTTGAAGCTTGAGCCGTTCACATCAGCGACCAAGTGCGAGTACCCACCAAAGATCTCAACCCTGGGCGTATTCTGGTCTTGCGCCATCGCCATCCCAGTAAAAAGCAGAACCAGAGCGAGCAGCGAGATAATTCTGTGCATGTGTTTCTCTCCTCGGACGCGCGTCAACCTCAAGTAATACTGATCACTCCGGCATCGCCCCAACGCGGGCTGTTCACCGTACTGTCAGACTCGCCGTGGTGGTGTGGTTTACGGTGCCGGATGTTCCGCTGAGTGTCAGCGTGTAGTTGCCGGCCGGCGTGCCGGAGGGTACTCCCACCGGGCTCCCGCCAGCGCCGCACGCCGACCACACCAACACCAAGAACAAAGCAAACCCCAAGCCCGCCCACGCGCGCCGCCGGCGCAGAAACGCGAGGGTCGCCAGCGTGGTCAACAGGAGCAGCCACAAGAGCCACGCCGGCGCCACTCGCGTGGCAGGGCGAGGAAGGTTGAGATGTGGCCCCCTTCCGGGCGGGACCAGGGACCGTTGCGCGGTCGTCACCGTAACGGTGGCCGTGGCGGCATTTGTCCCGTCCGGGGTGACCGATGCTGGTGAGACCGAACACGTCGAAAGCGGCGGGGCGCCGCCGCAACTCAGGGTCACTTTCGCGTTGAACCCGAAAGACGGCGTCGCCATAAGCGTATAGCTGACCGAGTTTCCTGCGGTGACGGTTGCCGAAGGCGGGGAGACCGAAATTGCAAAGTCCGCCCCGTTTCCGCCCAGGCTGATGACCTGCGGGCTGCCCGCCGCGTTGTCGGTGATCGTCAGTGAAGCGGTTCGCGATCCTGCTGCGGACGGAGTGAAGGTGACGCTGAGGGTGCAGGTCGCGCCGGCGGAGAGAGATGGGCCGCACGTATTGGTCTGGCTGAAATCGCTACTTGGAGCGATGCCAATCCCCGAAATATTCAAAGGCGCGCTGCCGATGTTCTGCAAAGTCACCTGCTGTGGGGCGCTGGTGGTACCGACCGTCTGGCTGGGAAAGCCAAGGGTTGAGGTCGAGAGGTTAACCAAGGGCTCCGAAAACCCTGTCCCTGTCAGCAGAATAACCTGAGGGCTGCCCGGAGCATTATCGCTGAGGGTCAAAGCGCCCACGCTGCGGCCCGGCACCGAGGGGGCGAACGTGACCTTGATCACGCAGGTCGTGGTGGGCTGGAGCGATGCAATCGTGCAATTATCGGTCTGGGAGTAATCGCCGCTGGCAGTAACGCTCGAAATCGTCAACGCTGAGGTTCCGTTGTTGGTGACCGTGACCGCTTGGGAGCTGCTGGGGATGCCGACCGCCTGATTTCCAAACGAGACGCCCGAGCACGGCAGGTTGTCCTGACCGCATGACAAGCCGACGGTGGAGGTGCTACCGGTCAGACTCACCACCTGCGGGCTGCCAGGGGCGCTGTCCGTAATCGTCACCGATGCCTTTCGGATTCCCGCGACCGAGGGAGTGAAGATCACGGTGATCGTACACTGAACCCCCGCGGCTAAAGAAGCGGGGCACGTGTTGGTTTCGGCAAAGTCACCGGGATCGGCTCCCGTGATGGCGATGCTGGCTATGGTCTGCGCGTTATCGCCATTGGTCAGCGTCACGGTCTCGGGCGCGCTCTTTGTACCAATGCTCTGGGTGGGAAAAAAGAGCCCACCAGGGTTGAGAGCAATTCCTTCCAGAATGCTGACTTTGGAGATAAAGGCATCGCAATTGCCGCCCGGATTCACCTGGAGGGGATTTGCCAGAGGAAAGTCCAACGAACACGTTTGGCCCGCAACGTAGGCAGATGCAGGATTCCCCGTGTCAACGGCAATGCCAGCGCCGGTATCGGTGTTGCTACCACCCAGGTAGGTGGAGTAAACAAGGTCACTGGCGCCCCCGCCCGCCGGGGTCAATTTAGCCACAAAAGCGTCGGCATTGCCGCCACCGTACTTAGGCTGGAAGACGGCGCCGGCGATCGGGAAGCCACACGGCGGGTTCGGAGTGCACTGGTCGGTTGAAACCGTCGATCCCGTTACGTAGATATTGGGGGGACTACTCGTGTCTACGGCAATGCCATTCCCGGAGTCAGCCAGCGCGCCACCCAGGTAAGTAAAGTAGACAAGCGATGCCGCGCCGCTCTGGGCGGGATCCAGTTTCGAGACGAAAGCATCCCCTTCACATACACCGAGCGCATCCAGGGCGCACTCCGGCTGAAAGGCGCCTGCCGGAGGAGTGAACCCAAGAGTGCTCGCGATGGAGGTGGTGACCCCGGCGACGTAAGCGTTTCCGCTCGCGTCCACGGCCATGCCATTGCCTTGGTCAAGCCCGCTGCCACCCAGATAGGTTGAGTAAATGAGGGAGGCGGCTCCCGTTGCGCTGGTATCAACCTGGGTCAGGAACGCATCACCCGCTCCTGCATACGCTGGCTGCAAAGCACTGGCAGTCGTCGGAAAACTTGGCGAAGGCGAATACGTCAGGCCGGTCACATAAGCATTTCCGCCACTACCTGCGGCAATCCCGTAGCCGATGTCCTCGTCGCTGCCGCCGAGGTAGCTGGAGTAGAGGAAAGTTGCGCCGGAAGCGCTTATTTTGCTCACGAAAGCGTCCGTACTACCGCCGCCGAACGCGGGCTGGAAAGCCCCGATGGTGATTGGGAAAGGCGGGGGAGGAGTAGCCGGCGGCACAATCGGAACCGTCGGCGTCAGATTCGGGCCGGTCTGGCCAGTGACATAGGCTTCGAGGTCGCTGTCGACCGCAATGGCCAAGCCCTTGACGATCTCGTAGTTCCCAAGAAAGCCCGAGTAGACCAGTGCGGACCCGGCGGAGTTCAGCTTGGTAACGAAAGCGTTCGAAACCAGCAACCCATTCGGGTTCCAAGAGGCACCGCATTTCCCGTCACCGCCGCACAGTGTGTTAAACGAACCTGGCGTCACCGGGAAGTTCGGGGAAAGGGTAGTGCCGGTGACATAAGCGTTGCCGAAGGTATCCACCGCGACACCGTTCCCTACGTCAGAATTCACGCCTCCGAGGTACGTGGAGTAAAGCAGCGTGGAACCGTCAGCGCTGATCTTGGCGACAAAGGCGTCCTGGGGAAAGTCGGGCGGTCCCCCGGCGTTCGGCTGCAAGGGATGCGCGGTGGGAAAGTCGCTGGAGAAAGTCCCGCCGGCGATAAACGCCGTGCCGTCCGGCGCCACGGCAATGGCGTTAGCGCCATCAATACTACTCCCGCCGAGGTACGTGGAATACTCTAGGATCGGATCGATGATAAGTGGCCGACTGCGGTCATACTTGCCCACTTGAAATGCCACTTGCCGTGTGCCCTTCAAGACATACCGGGCTTTGACCGTATGCTGGACGGCACCAACTTCCTGGTAGGTGATCGGCTTCTGCAACCGCACCTCGCCGCCTGCTACGCTGACAATCAGGTCTCCCTGAGAGTCAATTTCGAGACCCTTCGCGCCTCGAAACGCAAGTCTGATGGCCCGTGGCTCGGCGCCTGGTGAGACCACAAAGTCGTACTCGAGTTGGCGCTGGCTCCCGTAGTAAACCAGGTCAATTCCGGAGTAAACATTGCTCACCGCAACCTTGCGATAGTTAGGGACGTTCGTGTGCCATTGCGACGGTTGGTTGCCGATGAAGTAGTTACTCTTACCGGGCAGTTCCTCGATACCCTTCATTTGGGGTGCAGGATTGGCGCCTACCAAGCGCATCCGCAATGCCCCAAGGGTTGCGGACTCTCGGTTCTCAATCCGGATCTTTCGGGCATTCACATTCGACTTCCCCTGCGCCCCCTGACTCCCGCCTCCTGGCTTCTTCAGTGCGAGGACCACTTCGTCCGATGCCAAGAAAAGCGAATAGCCGTTGCCGCGAGAGAGGAATCTCACCTGCGGGTCCGTTTGCCCCTGGTTGGCTTCAAAGCTGAGGGGCAGCTTGCCGTATGCTTCCGCGGCCTGGACGCGGCCTGCCGGACGGGGCCTTGCGGTCCCTGTGACTGGAGTAGACGGGAGAGCTTCTTCGCCACCTAGGGCACGATTCTGCGCGGACGCGGACAGTGCAAAGGCAACGAGGGCGCACAAACCGATCCGGCCAAGATCGCCATGCAAGGACAGCAACCGCGAAGGTCTGATTCGCATATAACGGTCTCCACAAAATGCCTGGGTCGAGTCGCCGGTCAGCGAGAAACGATCTTCACCACAGAGACCACAGAGAACAGGGGGGCAGAGAACCACTGCTTCAACAGACAACAAGCGTAATCTCTAATAGTGTTCAGCGTCGACCGCTCCTTTTTCTTTGTGCCCTCTCCAGCGGGATGCCAAATCGTCCTTCAGGGCGCAGGCGCGGCACCGGTTGCGGACCGACCTTGACGGCAGTGAGTCCCAAGCCCTTACCGACCAACAAGAACAACCGCGAGCAGTGCAATCTAGGCCGAAAGAAAGTAGTTGTGGCAGGCCTGGGTAACGGTCGCGAGATCCAGATGCGCCGGTTTCCCCGCATAGCGCGCCGACCAACAAACCTGTTCCACAATGTCGCGGGGATAGCAAGGCCGCAGCGGATGCTTCAGTTCGCCCAGTAAGACGATCAGCTCGTCCACCACCGCAGCATCATAGAGGAGCTTGTGCTCCTCACAGGTGCGTCGGAAAATCTCCTGGAATTCTTTCGCTGTGACAGTATCGACTTTGACCTTGCTCGGAATTCGGCGCAAGAAGGCCTCGTCCGCGAGGGTGGTAGGATCGAGATTGGTCGCAAAGGCAACAAACAGGTCGAACGGAACCTCGAATTTCTTACCGCCTGCTAGCATAAGGAAATCGATCCTTCGATCCAACGGAACAATCCAGCGGTTGAACAACTCTTCCGGGCGCAGCCGCTGGCGGCCGAAGTCATCGATGATCAGGATACCGTTATTCGCCTTCATCTGCAGAGGAGCGCTGTAGAACTTCCTGATCGCATCAAACCGCAGATCCAGCATTTCCAGCGTCAGCTCTCCGCCCACGACGATTCGTGGTCGGCGGCAGCGAACCCAACGCGTGTCCCCTTCCCCCGCAGCAGGCCCCTCGATCCTCTCGTGAGCTTGACCGTCGTACACGGCGATGATCTGGCCATCCACTTCCACGGCATAGGGTATCCATACCGAATCACGATAGACTGCAGGGATCGCTTGGGCGATGGAGGTCTTCCCGGTGCCCGTAGGTCCGTAAAGAAAGATGGTTCTGCCGGAAACCAGGGCGGTGCCGACTTGGGCCAACACCTCTTTGCTTAACACCAGGTGTCGCAGCGCCCGTTCGACATCTTCGGGGCGGATGTCAACGTCCCTGACGCTCTGGCTTCGAACCCGGGCCACGTAGTCCCTCAACGACACCGGAGCGGGCCCCGCGTACTGATTCGTTGACAGCAGTTCGAACGCCCGGTCTCGCCCTGGGGAGGTGATGGCAATCTGGTGTACCCGCTCCGCAAGCCCCTTGACCTCGCAAAGCTGCTCCTTGCGAAGGCGGCGGAAGATCTCTTGCACGATGGGAAAGCTCAGGTGGAGGCCATCGGCCAACTCCAAAAGGGACATCTCCCCCTGCCAATAGAGGATCTTCAACGCCAAGTCTTCCAGTAGGCTTCTCCGAATCCCGATCTCTTCAATCGTTTGTGGTACTGCAACCGCTTCGGTAATCATCGCGCGTTCTTAGTTCCGCAAGTTTATTTTCGATAGACACGCGCCTCCACACACCGGTGTAAGGCAGCGCTTCGGGGTTTCAACTAAAGCTAACGGCTCCCTCCCGGAGGACACAAGACTTCAGGGCTCGTACCAGGAACCGGAGAGGCACCATCCGGTCCTGCCGGGCCGGGTCCTCCCTCAGCCGCGAATGCCGCGACGCTCGGAATGCACCTCCCGATTTACTCGCCTCCCGCTGCCTTCGAAACGCGGACACGACCCGCCGGCGCCTGGGGCACCTCTGCACCCATGGGTCCGATCTCCAATTCGTCACCCACTCGCGTCCCCGTGCGGAAAATGGTGTGTGGCGGCAGCTCCAGTACGCTCTGAGCTTTCAGGCTGACCGCTGAGATGCGGAATGGGCGGACGTGCTCCTGGACGTAAATTACAGACTTCTTAGGGTCGAGGAAGACCAAGTCGATCGGGAACAGCATGCCGATGGTGTGCACGCCGTGCGAGGGCACAATCCACAAGCCCCGACCTGGCCGCGCCCATCGCTTCGTCTTTCCCAACAGGCCCACCAGGCGGCTGAAGTAGCCGTCTGCGACTTTCGCCTCGGTGGCTACAAATGTTTCCCGCGTCTTGTTGTAGATGAACACGTGTGAATCCCTAGGATCGTTCAAAGTACACTACCCCCTCCCGGACAGATGCGCTCCTGGCGCGACTCTACCTCTCACGCCGTGGAGCTCAGCCTGCCGCCATGCCGACGCGGCGTCCCGCGCCGAATCCGGTCTTTCTCCGACGCTCGCGCAATCTTGCCTCTACTGCGAGGCCTTCCGCTTGCGGCGCCAGATGATAACGATCAGCACGATCACTGCCAGAATGCCGGCAATCACGCGAATCCCGGTCGTGCTTATTTCCAGCGCCAACGGTGGCATGGTCATGGATGGTTCTCCTTAGTTACTGGTCTTTGTCCCTGCTCGATATCTGGATATTCGTAGCATCTTGCCGACTATCCGCCAACCTTGAAGAAACGGGCTATAGAAATTATGGCCGGCCCCAGGAGCACCACAAACAGGGCCGGAAAGATGAAGAACACCAGCGCCGGCACCATCTTCACCGTCGTTTTGGCCGCCTGTTCCTCCGCGCGCTGGCGGCGCAAGATGCGGAGCTGATCGGAATGCACGCGCAGCGACTGCGCCACGCTGGTGCCGAAGCGGTCGGTCTGGATCAGCATCGCCACCAGGGACTTGATGTCGTCCACCCCGGTCCGGTTCGCCAGGTCGCGCAGGGCCTCGATCCGGGTTTTCCCCACCCGCATCTGGTTATTGACGATGTCCAACTCCTCGCATAAGGCGGGATGAGCGATTCTCAGTTCCTGGGAAACGCGCATCAGCGCCTGGTCGAGCGCCAGGCCGGCTTCCACGCAAACCACCAGCAAGTCTAAACAGTCCGGCAGCGCCAGGCGGATAATGTGCTGCCGCTTCTTGATCCGCCTAGTCAGCCAGAAGTCGGGCAAAAGGTAGCCGCCGACGACGGCAAAACCCAGGATGAGCGCCGGGTTTTTCAGGTACAAGCCGGTGAAATAGACCAGGCTGAGCAACCCCAGGGCAAGAATGACCTTCGCGCCCCGCAGAGCCGTGAGGGCCTCCGGCCTGCGAAAACCCGCCCGGAACATCAGGCGCTGGGCGCGGGAGATATCCTTGGGCGAGCTCGGCAGCAGCCTGCCCAGGCCACTCAGGACCTTTTCCATTCGCTCCGCCTGTTTTTCTTTGAAGCTGAGTTCCTCCTCGGGCGCTTGACCCCGCCACAGCTTGGTCAAACGTTCGCCGACCGGTAGATTCCCAGCCGAGAAGGCATAGACCAGCGCCAGGATGGCGAACGCTGTCCCGAGAAACGCGACGGTGCTCACTGCCCAGACCATATTCCTCTCCACCTGAGGAAGCAAGAAGCAAGAGGTTCTGAACTTCTGACTCCTGACGTCTGACTCATGGCTTCTTGCTTCTTGCTCCTTGCTCCTTGCTTCTCTCTTCTCAGACCTCGATGCTGACCACCTTCCAAAGTATCAGTGCGCCGACCACCTGCAACACCGCAGCGCCCCCAAGCATGAAGCGACCCCAAGGGTCCTCGAACAGCGGACGCATGTAACCCGGATTTATCATTCTCAGCAGCAGCATCATCACCGGAGGCAAGGCGATAAGGATCGCGGCCGTCAGCTTTCCCTGCGCGGTCTTGATTCGCACTTCGCCCAAAATCCGGAAGCGGTCCCGCACCACGTACGCCAGCTTGTCCAGGATCTCCGCCAGGTTGCCGCCGGTTTCCTTCTGCACCAGCAGCGCGGTCACGAAGATGCGGACATCCACCAGTGGCACACGCTCTGTCAGGTTCAGCAGCGCGTCTTTGAGCGGCAGGCCGAAATTCTGCTCCTCGTAAGTGATGCGAAATTCGCCGGCCAGGGGTTCCGGCAGCTCCGCGGCGATCATCTCCAAGCCCGTGGTAAAGCCGTGACCGGCGCGCACGGCCCGACCCAGCAAGTCGATCGCCTCGGGAAAGCTCTTTTCGAATGCCCGCAGGCGCCTCGAGCGCGCGATCAGCAAGGCGGCAAACGGGATAAACCCCACCCCACCTCCGACGATCAGGGCGACGATCGGGTTGGGGTAGAACAGCGGCGTGCCCAGGCAGGCGGCGAAGCCCAGCACTACGCTCAAAAGCAGCAGCTTGGCCGGCTTGACCTTCCATCCCGCCTGGCCCACGTACTGGCGCAGCCGCGCCGGCCAGGACCAGCGCAGCAGCAAGCGGTTCAGCAGGGGCACCCCGCTCAGCAGCTCGTCGCGCAGCAATTTCAGCTCGAGCGTGGCTTGCCCCCGCTTCTCCGCCTTGGCGACGGCCTCCAGCCGCTTGATCACATCCTGGCGGCCTTTGGTCCCGGCCACCGCTATCACGGCCAGGAAAACCATTGCCACGATCAGAAAAGTAAGCAGTGCCAACAATACTGCCATCACCATCTCCTCAAACGATGAGAATTGTGAATAGTGAATGGTGAATAGTGAATAGTGAATTAAAAAAGAACCCTTCACACTCTTCACTTTTCACTATTCACCATTCACTATTCACCATTCATCGTGCCATTTTCGCCCCAAACAACTCCGAAGGCAGCCGGATGCCTGCCGCCAACAGGCGCTCCGAAAACTTGGGACGAACGCCGGTGGGAACAAACTCACCCAGCACCTCGCCTGCGGCCCCGATGCCCTCTTTCTTGAACACGAAGATATCCTGCATCGCCACCATGTCCCCTTCCATCCCGGTCATCTCCGTCACATTCACCAGCTTGCGCGAGCCGTCACTCATGCGGCTCATCTGCACCACCAACTGGATGGCGGAAGCGATTTGCCGGCGCGTCGCGCTCTCGGGGATACCCAGGTTGGCCATGGCCACCATGGTCTCCAGGCGGCTCAGGGCGTCGCGCGGGGTATTGGCGTGGATCGTGGTCAGCGACCCATCGTGGCCGGTGTTCATGGCCTGCAACATGTCGAGCGCTTCCTCGCCGCGCACCTCGCCCACGATGATGCGGTCGGGACGCATGCGGAGCGAATTGATCACCAGTTGCCGCTGGCGCACCCCGCCTTTCCCTTCCACGTTAGGGGGACGCGTCTCCAGGCGCACCACGTGGGCCTGCTTGAGCTGCAACTCGGCCGCGTCCTCAATGGTGATGATGCGCTCCCGGTCGGAGATGAAGGAGGAGAGGACGTTGAGCAGCGTCGTCTTGCCCGACCCGGTGCCTCCCGAAACCAGAACGTTCAGCCGCGCCTTCACGCAGCCCCGGATGAGCTCCAGCATCTGGGGCGTCAGCGTATGGTTGCGAAGGAGGTCTTCCGCCGTCAAAGGGTCGCGCCCGAAACGCCGGATGGACATGCAGGGCCCGTCCAAAGCGAGCGGCGGAATAATGGCGTTCACGCGCGAGCCGTCCGGCAGGCGCGCGTCGACCATGGGCGAGGACTCATCCACCCGGCGCCCCACCGCCGAGACAATACGGTCGATAATCTGGCGCAAGTGCTCGTCGTCGCGGAACTGGATGTTCGTCCGTTCCAGAAGCCCGTGGCGCTCGATGTAGACGCTCTTATAGTTGTTCACCAGAATATCCGAAATCGTCGGGTCCTTGAGCAAGGCTTCCAGCGGCCCCAGCCCGAAGACTTCGTCCATCACCTCCTGGGCGAGCCGCTCCCTTTCGGTAAAGGTTATGGGGGTGGCGTCTTCCACCACCATGCCCTCGATCAGTTGCGCCACTTCCTTGCGCACCGCCTCTCGATCGGATTGCGTCAGGCGCTCCAGGTTCAGCTTCTGGATCAGCCGGCGGTGGATGTCAGCCTTCAGCTTGCTGAAGTCCAGGCGCTCCTTGCTGAAGATCATTGGCATTAGTCAATCACCTCATGAGTCAGGAGCCAGAAGTCAGAATGAAAAGAGCCTGGTTATTCCGGTCGTTGTGGAGGCACGCTTTGGTGCGTCCGAGGGAATCCCCGCCACCTTGCGGGCCAAGCGCCGCAACCCGGTCATCAGGGGATCGGAATGGTGGCTGTCAAGCGCCCCGCCCAGGTTCGTCGCGGCGCTCACTTGCTTGAAATCATTGGGCAAGCGGGCGGTAATCGAGCGCCCCAGGTTCTTCTCCACACTGGCCAGCGCCTCGTCGTCCCGCTTGTGCCAGCGATTGACGACGATCTGAATTCGCTCCGAATCAATCCCCAGGTCGCTCAGGGCGGAGATGTGCTGCTTCAAGGTCCAGAGCGAAGGCACGTCGGCCTGGGTTATCAGCAGGATCGCGCGCGCCAGGCCCAGCACCGATTTCGACTCCGAGGAATACACGGAGCCGTAATCGACCACCACAAAGTCGAAAGCGGCTTGCGCCACGTGGACCAGCCGCACCAGGGCCGGCACCGTGATCCGCAGCCACTCGTCGGGATAAGCAGTCCCCGCCAGGACTTCCAGACCGCTCTTGTGCTGCGTCAGCAGGCCGCCGAGAAAGTGAGCGTCCAGCCGGTCGATGTTCTCGATCGCGTCGCGGATCGAGAAGCTGGCCTGGAGGTCCAGCAACAAGGCGGCGTGGCCGAGGGGAGAGCCGAAATCGAGCAGGCCGATTCGCTTCTGGGTGAGTTGCGCGAGCTGCACTCCAAGGTTCACCGCCACCGTGGTGGTGCCCACGCCCCCCTTCGCTCCCAGCACCACAATCAGCTTCTCGCGTCCCTCCGACGCGGTGCCGCGCTCTTCCAGGAAGCGGGCGAGCGTTGCGTTTAACGCGTCACTCCCAAGCGGCTTGGCGAGAAAATCCTGGATGCCGGTGCGCATGGCCTGGAGCAGAAGTCCCACCTCCGGATGGCGTTCCATCGAGCAGGCCACCACGTGCACGGTGGGCCGCTGCCGGCGCACGTGCGCCGCGAAGTCGAAAAACGGCTCCGGGTCTTCCGTCAGGTCCAGCAGAACCACATCCGGAACAGGTTCTCCGGTGGCCGGGTAGCGGTTCGGGTCCGGGTCCCAGTGCGTCACCGACACCACCAGGCCCGTTTGCTGCAAAGAGGCCTGGAGCGACGCGCTGCTCTTGGGGTCCCGACTTACGACCGCGGCGGTTAACATCTTTCGAGTCCTTACTCGTTAGCCACAGAGGCACAGAGGCACGGAGAAATCAGAGAATCAAGAGACCGAAAAAAAAGAAGATTCACCACAGAGAGCACAGAGAAACACAGAGAAAAACAGAAATCAGAATGACCTGTTCTCTCCGTGTAGCTCTGTGTCGCTCTGTGTTCTCTGTGCTGCATCCTCTTTCTTATCCTGCCTTCAACGTTGCCGGCCTTTGTCTTCTCTCTGTGCCTCTGCGGTTAACATCTTTCGAATCCTTACTCGTTAGCCACAGAGACACAGAGGCACGGAGAAATCAGAGAATCAAAAGACCGAAAAAGAAGAAGATTCACCACAGAGAGCACGGAGAAACACAGAGAAAAACAGAAATCAGAATGACCGGTTCTCTCCCTGTAGCTCTGTGTCGCTCTGTGTTCTCTGTGGTGCATCTTCTTTCTTATCCTGCCTTCAACGTTGTCTGTCTTTGTCTTCTCTGTGTTGCTCTGTGCTCTCTGTGGTGCATCCTCTTTCTTATCCTGCCTTCAACGTTGCCTGTCTTTGTCTTCTCTGTGTTGCTCTGTGCTCTCTGTGGTGCATCCTCTTTCTTATCCTGCCTTCAACGTTGCCTGTCTTTGTCTTCTCTGTGGTGCATCCTCTTTTTTATTCTCTCTTCTTCTCTGTGCCTCTGTGCCTCTGTGGCTACTTCTTTATCGTCTTCGGCGGAGTCACGGGCGGCAGGAACGGCGTCGGGAACTGTGGCCCGGCCGGCATCGCCGCCGGCGGCGAGGGCTTCGCAATGCGCGGCGTCACCACCACCAGCAACTCGTTCCTGGTCTTGCTCAGCGACCTGCTCTGGAAGAGTTTGCCCAGCACCGGCAGATCGCCGATTCCCGGTATTTTGCTGAACTGCTCCGTCACCGTATTATCAATCAGCCCGGCAATGGCAAAGCTCTGCCCGTCCTGAAGGTCCATCTCCGACTCCACTCGCCGGGTGGAGAGCGCCGGAATCGTGAAGCCCGAGATGCTGACCGCGTTGGAGTAATCGAGCGAGCTGACCTCCGGCTTCACCTTCAAATGGATCGTTCCATCGGGCATCAGCGTGGGCGTGAAATTAAGCTGCACCCCATAGGGCCGGAACTGGATGGTGATGATGGCCGCACCGCCCGCGCCGCTCGGCTGCGGCACCGGAAAGGGGAACTCTCCCCCGGCCAGGAAGCTTGCGTCTTTTCCGCTCTCCGTCAGCACATTGGGCTCCGCCAGGATCTGAAGCACGTTCTTCGACTGCAAGGCCTCGATGGTGGC
>Ga0326728_10003941_pt1 | contig 44820 bp, 41 predicted proteins | sample MB3enrmetagenome_FD_207602 | JGI IMG/M metagenome (GOLD analysis project Ga0326728, IMG submission 207602) | Lab enriched peat soil microbial communities from McLean, Ithaca, NY, United States - MB31MN | ecosystem: Environmental > Terrestrial > Soil > Wetlands > Peat | place: USA: New York...
ACCGGTGTCCTCGCGGACTACATGAAGATCGCACGGCTCGCGCCCACCGCCCTACGCCTGCTCCAGGCATATAACGTGCAGTCGTGTCTTATCGAGCGTGACGAACCACTGGCCACGCTGCTCGCCGCCTCGTCCGAGTGGCAGAAAGTCTACGCTGACGAACTGAGCGTCGTATTCGTGCGCGGGAGGGCTGGCGATTCTGGAGTTTTGGTACACTGATTTCGGACACGCATGACCACCAACACCGTATCTGTCGCTACAGATGTCCCGAGTCAAACTCCACGCCGATCCCTATTGAAAAGAGTGGTTTCCTTTCCAGCCCTGCTGGGGGCCCTGTTGGTGGCCGCGCTCTTTGTGCCCTTGTGTGACTTTAACCTGGACCCGGACGTTTGGTGGCATATCAAGGTCGGCCAGTCGATCCTGGCAACCCACCACTGGCCCACCGCCGACACTTATTCTTTCACCGTGCTGGGGACTCCCTGGATGGCTTACGAGTGGCTGGGTGAGACACTGCTGGCGGCTGTGCACGGGGCGTGGGGGCTTCGGGGGCTCATGGCGCTCGATCTAGCGCTAGGAGCCGCAATCTTACTGGCGCTGTACGCGTTAGCGTCGCTGCGGTCGCGCAATTCCAAGGCGGCTTTTGTGGCGTGTGCTCCGCTCTTGTCTCTCAGTGCGGCCTTATTCACACTGCGCCCGCAGATGGTGGGTTACTTTTTTCTTATTCTTACTCTAATCATCCTGGAGCGTTTTCGCCAGGGACGCGCTCGTACGCTGTGGCTGCTGCCCCCACTTTTCCTGTTGTGGGTGAACACTCACGGAAGCTTCGCGATTGGACTCTTCGCATTGGGCGTGTATGGGGTCAGCGGTCTGGTCGAGATTCGCTGGGGCAACCTCGAATCCATACGCTGGACGGCAGCCCAACGGCTTCGTCTGGGCTTGGTATTCCTGTCCAGCCTAATCGCCCTCGTTGTTACCCCCTATGGGCCGAAGCTGGCCGGCGTCCCCCTGGATATCGCTTTTTCTCACCCCATGGTTGTGTCTAGCATTTTAGAGTGGCAAAGCATGCCCTTCAACCTGCTAGTCGGCAAACTCTTCCTAGCCCTGGTGGTCGGGTTCCTGCTGGCGCAGACCATTTTCCGGTTCAACTGGCAGTTGGCGGAAATGACCCTTTTTCTTGTAGGTTTAGTGGCGGCTTGCCTCCATGCGCGCTTACTCCTGGTCTTCGTCCCGTTCTGCGCACCCGTCTTTGCTGTGATCCTGAGCCGCTGGATACCACCCTACGAGCCCGGCAAAGACAAATATGCCTTGAATGTCCTCTTGATGATTGCGATCATGGCAGGCATAGTTCGATTCTTCCCCTCACGGAAACAGCTTGGGGGCCAAGTAGCTGAGCATTCGCCGGTGAAAGCCGTCCGATATCTCGAGCAGCATCCCCCGCCGCAGCCCATGTACAACAACTACGGCTACGGCGGCTATTTGATCTATACGCTTGACGGGCAGAATAAGGTGTTCATTGATGGACGGACAGACACTTACGAGCCCTCTGGTGTCCTCGCCGATTATGGGAGCATCAGCGGGGCCTCGCCTAACGTCTTTGCCCTTCTATGGGCGTATAACGTGCAGTCGTGCCTTATCGAGTCTCACGAACCCCTGGCCACCTTGCTTGCCGCCTCGTCTGAGTGGAAGAGGGTTTACGAAGACGAAGTGAGCGTCGTTTTTGTGCGCAGGCAGGCTCGAAAATAGGAGCTTCAAAATAGGGTATCAGGTAACTGGTATCCCGAGCGCAACCGATTGAATATAGTGCTCACTGTGACCGAACCTGCAAATTCGGAGAAGAAGGCCATCGGGAAGTTGTTGAGCCAACACTGGTCGCTATTCGCGGCCACTGCCGTTTTCGGCCTCGTTACCATCTTACTCTTCGTTACCTGCCGAAGAGGTGACCGTGGCCACTTCGTCTACGCCCTCGACGACATCTACATCTCGATGGCTGTGGCAAAGAATTTTGCCTTCCATGGCGTGTGGGGAGTCACCGCCTACGAATTTGCGTCTTGCCAATCCACTATTCTTTGGCCCGCGGTGCTTGCGGCGATCTTCCGCCTCGTGGGGCCGAGTGAGTCAGCGCCCTTGGTCATGGCGACTTTGTTCGCCTGCCTTTCGATATGGCTCAGCTATGTCGTCCTGAAGAGGTTTCGGCTGGTCCAAGTCGACATATTGACCACCCTGCTGGCGATCATTTTTCTCACTCCGCTTCCGCCGCTTGTGCTTGCTGGGATGGAGCATACCTTACAAATCGCCACCGCCATTCCGTTCTTCTGGTTAGTGGCCGACGAACTCTCGGATGAAAACCCGGGGACGTCGAGGCGGCCATCCCGTTGGCTATGGGTGCTCGCCCCCCTCCTGACGCTAACTCGCTACGAAGGCTTGTTTCTCGCATTCGCCGCTTGCTCGCTTTTTCTCTTGCGCAAACGCTGGCGCTACGCGTTCGGCTTAGGCGGGCTGGCGCTCGCGCCAGTTATAATCGTCGGCAGCCTGTCGGCATGGAAAGGCTGGTTCTGGCTGCCCAGTTCGATCTACCTCAAGGCGAATCTACCACGAGTGGTCAGAAGTGCGCAGAACATCGTTCCTAATATTCGCGGGACGTTCGCGTGGTCGGCAGTTAACAGCCGGGACGTCCTTGGGTGTGGGTTCGCCCTTCTGTTACTGCTTTTATTGTTGATGATGAAAGACCGGAAGCTATGGAGAAGAAGCACGGTAATGATTCTCCTGTTTCTCATTTCAGCCGTATTGCACGTGAAATTCGCCGGTTTCGGCTGGTTCTTCAGATACGAAGCTTACCTGGTGGCGCTCGGCTTATTGATTCTCTCGGCGGGCGCTTTTGAGTGTGTGCTGAGGTCGCGTGACGGTCGTTGGGGAAAGGTCGATACGGGCGTTGCTGCCCTATTGCTCATCTTCCTGGCCTTCGGGGTTTTCCCCGTCCTCGTCAAACGAACGATCGATGCTGTGCGGCTTACCCCGGAGGCCTCAAGAAAGATCTTCGAACAACAATATCAAATGGGCCAGTTCGTGGGCCGGTTCTACCGGGGCCAGTCCGTTGCGGTCAACGACATCGGGGCTGTGAGTTACTTTGGCGCCCCTCGACTATTAGATCTCTGGGGAATCGGCAGCATCGATGTTGCAAAGGAGAGGGTCAAAGGGTACTTAAGCCAGTCACAAATCGCCCGGCTCACGATCGCCAGAAACACGAAGATTGCAATTCTCTACGCCGATGCCTTCAAAGATGGGTCCTTCGCCACGGAAGGACTACCCTCGCAGTGGAAGGTCGTAGGCACTTGGACGGATACGGATACCATCTTTAGCGACGAAGCGACCGTTACTTTCTTTGCGGTCGATCCCACTGAAGAAACACGGCTCACCAATGCCTTGCAGCACTTCGCCTCACAACTGCCGCCTGGCGTGCTTCAAGCGGGGCCGTACACCATAGCGTCTGACTCGATTCCTGAGTCGCCGCAATCACCCTAGTGGCGCCACAAGACGCCTGGCCGCCGGCGCTATCAGGGGTGGATGAAATAAATCATGCAGGTTACCAAGACGTTTGCAAGCCCGGAACCGCTGCTTGGCGACGCCGCCGAGAAAGTGCCTCGCGTAGAGCGAACCAACCGTTCGGCGCCCGGCGCAATCGCCCGCAAGATTTTCTCCTTTCCTGTGTTTCTCGGCGCATTGCTGGTGGCAGGTGTCTTCCTGAACTTGTGCGCCCGGCTCCAAAATGATGCTTCCCTGCCCACCGGTCACTGGCACGCGACTTTTGTGGAGGGAGATACTTTCTGGCACATTGCCGCCAGCCAGCGCATCCTGGCCACGCACACTTGGCTTACCACCAATTACTGTTCCTTTACTCCTCCCGCGAGCGATTGGCTGGTCTACGAATGGCAGGGCGAGGCGGGCGTGTCGGCGGGTCAACTGTGATGGGCCACTCATTTAAGCTGTCGGTAGTGATTCCGGTCTTCAACGAGCGCGCGACGATCGAGGAGGTCGTCCGCCGCGTGCGGGCCGTCGACATTGAGAAGGAGATTCTGATCGTTGATGATGGCTCTGTCGACGGGACGCGCGAAGTCCTGGCAGAGCTGGCGGGCGCCGGGAGGGGCTCCGGAGCGGCGGGGCGCGACCTCCGCGTGTTTTTTCAGGAAAGAAACATGGGCAAGGGCGCCGCCCTGCGCCGCGGATTCAAAGAAGCCCGGGGCGATATCGTGATTATCCAGGATGCCGATCTCGAGTACCACCCGGAGGACTTCCACAAGCTCATCGAGCCCATCTGGAGCGGCGTGGCGGATGTGGTGTACGGATCGCGCTTTTTGGGCGGGCCTCATCGCGTCCTGTTTTTCTGGCATTACGTTGGGAACAAGTTCCTCACCACGCTGTCAGATATGGTGACGAACCTCAACCTCACCGACGTCTGGACGTGTTACAAGGTGTTCCGGAGAGAGGTTCTGGAGCGGCTCGATCTCCGTGAGGATCGCTTCGGATTCGAACAGGAGATTACTTGCAAGGTGGCCGCGGGCGGGTGGCGGGTGTACGAGGTGCCGATCTCATATTACGGGCGTACTTACGCCGAAGGGAAGAAGATCACCTGGAAGGATGGCTTTCGCGGCCTTTGGTGCGTCCTCCGCTACAGCTTTGGGACCCGGCGAACCCAACCGCCAAGGTCGGGTGGCGTGCCGGGCACTTAGACCCAGGCGGGAAGGGCGAGATCAAATCCTGCTCGTGCCTGGCTGCGCCGCTGCCGCTCTGAGGAGCGGAGGTGGCGTATGCCATGCAGGTGAGCAAGGTACTTACGCGCCCGGAACCGCCCCGGGTACGGGCTCCGGTCGCTGTTTTCGTGCTGGCGACTTTGCCCGCCAGGCAGCCGCATGGCGACCATGGGCGGTGATCTGGCGCGGAGAACATATGAGAAGATACGTGGCGTTCGGCCTACTCTTTAGTTTTGCGGCGGCGCTCTTTCTTTTGACGTCAGCGCTCCAGCCGGCAAGTGTTCGCAATCGACTTGATTTCCTGATGCTTTATACAGGCGGTACAATTGTTAAGCAGGGTTTGAGGGGTAAACTCTACGACTACGAGACTCAACTGGCCGTTCAACGTAACTTTGGCCATGAGCAGCCATTGCCCTACAATCACCCACCCTTCGAGGCTCTGGTGTTTTTGCCGTTTGCGTACCTTTCCTATCGGCGGGCCTATCTCTTGTGGGGTGTGGTTAACATCGCAGTCCTGACCACTGTGTCATTTTTGTTGGGTCCCTACTTCAGACACTTTGACACCGGGTCGAGGCTAGTCTTGGTCGGCGTGGCAATCTTCCCGCTCGTCGCCGTGGTCAGTGGAGGCCAGGACTCGGCATTGCTTCTCCTAGCCTATGTCTTGGCCTTCCTCAACCTGAAGAAGAACCGCGACCTCTTGGCAGGTTGTGCGCTGGCTATGGGCCTGTTCAGGTTTCAGCTTGTATTACCTATGTTGGTCGTGTTCCTGGTAAGGAGGAGGTGGAAGGTTGTCCTAGGTGCTCTGGCTGTCGGTGGCGTGTTTACGCTTGTGTCGCTCCTGCTGGCCGGATGGGGAGGATGCTTGTCGTACTGCAACCTGCTGCTGTCGATGACCGGGAAAGCAAACCGGAACATGGCGTACATCGTTCAGACCGAGATGCCTACGCTGCGCGGTTTTACCTATCTGGTGCTGGGGGGGAGGCTGAGCCCTCGCTACCTTGGCATTTTCATCGCGCTTGGCTCCGTGGCGTTGGTTTGGTGGTTAGTGCGCCGCTGGGGCCAGGTTGAGAAACTAGAGGACCGCACTTTCGATCTCTTGTTTTCGCTCAGCGTTGTGGTCTCCATCTTGGTGACGTACCACCTGCTTCTGCACGACCTGCTTTTGCTCGTGCTCCCTGTGACGATTGTGCTGGATCGCTGCGCGCAGGCGGCTTCCCGGACGGGGAATAGGTTGTGGGGATTGGGCAAGCCGCTGCTGGTGATGCCTCTAGTTGGCCTGTCCTTGACCCAATTGGGCCTCATCACGGCGGATGCTACGCGTTTCTTGGGCGTGTCGTTCTGCTTTCTGCTGCTTTTCGCTCTTGCAATTTCCCGGGAGATCGCGGTGTGTCAGAACGCACCGAGCCGCGAGTAATCTCCCGACGCGGTCGCGCCCCAGTGCTGGGCTTCGTCGAAACAGCAGGCCTCTGTGCCACCGGGGTCCACGCGCGTAGGGCGGCGCGTGGCTAGCTGAAAGTGGAGACGGTCCAGTTCACGCTGAACGAGAGTCGCGTTGGAGCGGCCCCGAGCGGTGGAGATCAAGTACACCATGCAGGTTACGAAGGCGCCTACAAGCCCGAAACGGCCCGCCGGCTTCGCCGCCGAGAAAGTGCCTCGCGTAGAGCGGACCAACCGTTCGGCGCCCGGCGCAATCGCCCGAAAGGTTTTCTCCTTCCCGGTGTTTCTCGGCGCACTGCTGGTGGCAGGCGTCTTCCTGAATTTGTGCGCCCGGCTCCAAAATGACGCTTCCTTGCCCACCGGTCACTGGCACGCGACTTTTGTGGAGGGAGACACTTTCTGGCACATAGCCGCCGGCCAGCGTATCCTGGCCACGCACACTTGGCCCACTACCAACTACTATTCTTTTACCGCCCCCAACAGCGAATGGCTGGCCTACGAATGGCTGGGCGAGGTGATGATGGCGGGGGCGTCCCGCCTGGGCGGGTCGCGCGCGCTGATGGCGCTGCTCACGGCGCTGGCCTCGGCGATTCTCCTGTTGCTCTATTATTACGCTTATATCCACAGCGGCAATATCAAGGCAGCACTTGCCGCCTGTGCGGCCGTGTGGCCCCTGCTAGGACTATGCTTCACCTTGCGGCCCCAACTCCTCGGCTACATTTTTCTGCTACTCACCCTGATTTGCCTGGAACGCTACCGCCAGGGGTTGCAGAAATCGCTCTGGCTGCTCCCGGGTGTTTTCGTGCTGTGGGTCAACACCCACGGCACATACAGCCTTGGCCTGCTGGCGATCGTTGTCTATTGGGCAGCCGGGCTCAAGGACTTCCGCGTGGGGAATCTCGAGAGCAAAGCGTGGACGCCCGGCCAGCGGCGGCGCCTGGGCTTAGTTCTGCTGCTTTGCGCTTTGGCGCTGCTGGTGAACCCCTACGGACCGCGCCTGCTCCGTTACGAGATGAGCGCCGCTTTCTCCCAGCCCGTGAACATGGCTTGGTTTCAGGAGTGGCAGCCCCTGGCCTTCAACGAGTTCTTCGGCAAGTGGTTTCTAGTGCTGCTGTTTCTGTTCTTTCTTGCGCCGATGGTCTGGCGTTTCCGGCCGCGCCTCGAGGTTTTGGCTCTGGTGCTCCTCGCAGCTTACATGGCCTGCCTCCACCAGCGCTTTGCGGTCTTCTTCGCCATCGTCATCGCGCCTGCCCTGGCCGCGCTGATCGCCAATTGGTGGCCAGGGTACGATGCGGCGAAGGACAAACCCATCCTGAACGCCGTTTTGATCCTGCTATTTGCCGCGGGGCTGGCCGCGCTCTTCCCCTCGACCGCCAGCTTGCAGCGGGTGATTGACCTCAACCAGCCCCGCCGCGCTGTAGACTACATGCGCCGGCGCCCCGTGCCCGGGCCCATGTTCAATGACCAGTTTTGGGGCGGCTATTTGATCTGGGCCTTCGAGGGGCAGCATCCGGTCTTCATCGACGGCCGCTGCGATGCCTATGAGCCCTCGGGCGTGCTTGCGGACTACATCAAGATTATTCGCACGGACCCGGCCGCGCTCGAGCTTCTGGAAAAATATGGGGTGCGTTCCTGCCTCATCGAGCGGGGTGGTTCTCTTTGCGCCGTGCTCGAGGCGCGGCCGGAGTGGCGCCGCGTTTACCAGGACGACCTGAGCGTTCTGTACGTTAGGGGAAATGGTAAATTGTGAATGGTAAATAGTAAATTCTAGTTGGTTCGATTGTGGATTCCCGCCTTCGCGGGAATGACGAAATTCGGGGCAGATAAGGCGGTTCGATGACCGCAGGCGAAACTCAGCTCACTCCCTATTCCACAAAGCCTTTTCCACGCGCGGCTCTCTGTTGCTTGTTGCTGGCTATTGCCGGGGCGTTGCTCGCCCCCGTTTGGACTGTGCGGTACGTGCCTCTGGTGGATTACCCGAATCATCTGGCAGGCGCTTTTGTGCTCGCCCACCTGAAAGATCCTGCCTTCCAATTCTCCCGCTTCTACGCCTCAGACTGGAATACTTACCCTTACCTCGCCATGGACGCGATCCTGCTGGGCTTGCAACGGTTCCTCACCATTGAGATTGCCGGGCGAGTGCTGCTGAGCCTCTGCCTGTTGGCCGTTCCTGCTGCGGCGTGGTTCTTCCTACGGCAGGCGAATCCCGGACAGGAGAGCCTCGCACTTTGGTCGTTGCTGGTTTCGAACAACCTCTACTTTTTTCTATTCGGTATGCTGAACCTGCAACTCAGCCTGGCTCTTTGCCTGGTCGTATTGGGTTTCTGGCTGAAGTTTGTCAAACGGCCCAGGCTGTCATTGTGGTGCCTGCTTTTGATTCTAACCACTGCTCTTTACTTCACCCACTTGCTGGGGTTCGCGATTGCCGGCCTGGTGATGACTGCTTATGCGGTGTTCGCCCGCCTGCCCCTCCGCCGGATGCTGAGTTCGTGGGTACTATTCGTCCCCGGCGTAGTCTTCTATCTGCATTGCAGGGTTCATGTGGCGTCCGCTTTGTCGCTGCAATTCCGGGGCTTCGCGGGAAAAGCCAAAGGCTTGCTGCTCTTGATGGCCGGTTGCTCCCCGGCCCTCGATTTCTTCACATGGCTCGTGATCGGCGGGGCGTTTGTGATTGCCAGACTAGCCTACTCCGAGTTCAAGTGGAACTATCGCTGGCTGGGTGTCGTGGGGTGCTTATTCGGCATGTATTGGGTGTTTCCGTCTGTTTATGGAGCGACAAGGGTTGCCGATATACGGCTCTTGCCTTTTCTCTTCGTTTTGGCTCTGGCAGCGGTCAACCTGGGCCGTAGGGCGCGGCTGATCGGACTGGTGGCGGTGGTTCTGTTTGCGCTGCGCGCGGGCGAGGTCGAACGCCATTTCATCTCCGTGCAGCCTCACCTCGAGCAGCTTTCCGAGTCCTTTTCTTCTATTCCTCGAGGCGCACGCGTCCTCCCGGTGATTGACTGGTGGCAAGCGGGTTCGGCAATGGAGAGGGAGTTTTGGGCTTATGGCGTCATCCGCCGGGGTTGGTTTTCGCCCTGCTTGTTCCACGACCCGGGCGTGCAGCCCTTCCGCATCAAGCTTCGGGCCTACGCCCCTTGTTCACCCAACTGGGTCCGCCTTGAGTCCTGGGATTGGGGCCGCATTCGGAACGAGTTCGACTACGCCTGGGTCTGCGGGGCGCCGCAGGCTTCTGCTCCCCTCTCCGAAATTGGTGAGCTCACTGCCCAACAGGATGATCTTCGGATATTTCAATTGCAGTCGGGCGGCTTGCGGTGATAAACGACGAAACCCGGGAATTCGGCCGCGAGATTATAGGAGCCGGAAATAAAACTGGAAAGGCTCGGGTAAAGGGAGAGGTACTGCTCGGAATCCAAAGTGGTCAGTGATATGTCGGGAACCTCATCGCCCCGCGCCACCACCAGGAATGCAGGCGGCGATTTCTCGAGATCGCGAACCAGTTCGTCCCGCCATTCCGGCGGACCCCAGGGGGAGATTAACGGGTGGTTTGTTACCACGAAACGAGTCGGCGGGTGCAGTCCCGTCATGTAGTAGATCAACGGAGCCGTACCCCAGATGAACATGCCGTCGCCGGGCGAAGAAAGCCGGTGTAGATACTCGATCACCTGTGCCTGACCCTCAAGTTGTTCGATCGACGAACGCAGCTCTGGATACCTGGCAAAGAAGTCGCGCGAATCCCGCCGCCACCATGCCACGTCCCGGTAGCGCCTCGTTATCGCCTTCACTTCCGTGCGTAGCGGCCCAACCACAATGATGGCCAGAAGGGCGCCTGTCAAAAGCTTCGTCGTCCACTGTCGGCCTGGTTTCTGGGCTCGACCCTTCAAACCCTCATAGATTTTCCAAGCCAGGTATCCCCAAATGGCTGCGAGAAACGGGTAAGTTGTTTCGAACGCGTACGGGAAAAAGTGAAGTTGCGCGGCTGTTGCGATGAACCCCATAGCCGCCGCGGACGCAACCGGCAGCAAGCAGGAGAGATCGCACCACTCGGGTATCAAGAATGAGGCGCCTGTAGCGAGCAACGTCCACCCACCCACCCCGAGCAGGGCCCTTGCTGTTGTGATAGCCCAGAAGTTCGGAATCCGTTCGGGCGTCGTGGCATATCGAGGCGCTACCGCAAGATGCCCTGCTTTGAATGAAGCCCACGAGCCTGTCAGGCAGAAGTAACCGACAACCGCTGCGACGGCGAGTAAAAAGCCCGCCACCAAAACGCTCATTCTGGTGATCCACGTTCGGCAGGGGACCCGGAACCTCAATTGGCGCGGGCGGAGGTTGATTCTGTCCCAGTCAAGGTAGGGGACTACTGTCAGGAGGGGCAAAAAAGCCAGGGCATTGTATTTCAACCAGAACGCAGCGCCCAGGCAAAAGCCTGCAAGCAAGTCACGCGCCAGTTGCCATCGGCCCTCGGCAGCAACCAGGAAGTAGCCGGCGAACACGAGGAGCATGAGAAAGCACTCGGGTTGGGCCGCGTCCAAATAGCCATTTGCGCAATGCCAAGCGGCATTCACTACCACCGCGATCGCCGCGCTCACCGTCCCCAGGTAACGCTCCACGAAGCGGAAGATGCAGTAGGAAATCACCAGCAGCCACAGTATGTCGACCAACCCCACGGACCACATCACGTGGCCGAATAGCTTCACCAGCATGGCGTAGAGGGCGTAGATACCGGGCGGCTTAATGTCCCAGAGATCGCGATAAAGTCGCTGCCCGCGGAGGAAGCCCTCCCCGATGACGAGAAAACTGGCCTGATCTCGCCCGATGGGATAGGTAATGTTGGGAAGTGCGCGAATGAGGACGAAAAGGAGCGCCACAAAAAGCCAGCGTCGGGAGCCCGTTCTGGCGATATGATCCATCATAGCATCTACAAATGTAGTAAGTTATCAATGGTAAATAGTATCTTGTGAATCGCCGGTTGCGGATCATCGAACAGAAATCCGTTATTCGTCGGGCGGTTCAATTCACTATTTACAATTCACTATTCCTCCCCTTCCTCCGTGCATTCAGACGTGCAAGCTCCGCGTCCCCGTCCGTGGTACGGGAGGAAGCGTAGTCGATGATTCGGCTCACGACATAGAGGGGCCGCGCCTTGATCTCTTCGTATATCCGGCCGACGTACTCTCCGATGATCCCGAGGAAGAGCAGAAGGACACCAGAGAGGAAGGTGATGAGGAAGACCAGCGCCGTGAAGCCCCTGGGAGTCTGGCTCATGAAAACCTTAGCAAAGAGCGAGTAGACCGCGAAAAGCATGGAGAGGCTGATGGCCAGAGCACCCAGCAAGGTGGCGGCGCGGAGCGGTACGATGGAGAAGGCAAAGATTCCATCCGAAGCCAGCCTGAGCAGCTTGAGCATGCCGTATTTGCTTCGTCCTGAGTGCCGCTTGGCGCGCTCGACCGGCATGCCGATCTGCCGGAATCCCACCCAGCTTCGCAGGCCGCGCAGGTAGCGGTGGTGCTCCGGCATGCGGCGAAGCTGCTCGACCACGCGGCGCGACATCAGGCCAAAGTCACCCGCGTCGAGGGGCAGTCGCGTTTCCGAGAGCAAGCTCTGAAGGCGATAAAAGATGAAATAGCAGAGGCGCAGGTACCAATTCTCTTTTCGCGACGCGCGCGTAGCATACACCACGTCGTAACCTGCCTCGTACTGTTCGACGAAGGCGGGAACAGTCTCCGGAACGTCTTGCAGGTCGCCGTCCATCAGCACTACAGCATCGCCCGAGACGTAATCCAGGGCGGCGGTCAGTGCTGCCTGGTGTCCGAAATTCCGCGATAGTGAAACCACCAGCACGCGCGGATCCTGGCGAGCCGCGCCCTCGAGAATCTCCAGGGTGCGGTCCGAGCTTCCGTCGTCAACAAAGACAACTTGGTGGGGACCGCCGGCAATCCCGTCCAGTACAGCGCGCGTCCTGCGGAGCAACTCCGGCAAAACCGTCTCCTCATTGCGGACCGGAATCGCAATCGACAGTCGAAATGCAGCGCTCATCCCTTTGCCCGTCCCTTAAAGTAAACCTGGTTCCAGAGCGTGGCTCCCAGGGCAGTAAGCCGATAGCGTTCAAAGACCGCGGGCTCGAATACGCCCGTCACCAACTCCAGCCACTCCTCAAGCGGGCGGGGGAACTTACCCCGGTCGATGCGGGCCAAGAAGCGGGCAATGGAGGGGCGTTCGGGGAGCACGTGGTCCAAGATGTGAACATGCCCGTTGTCCGTCAAAAGAGTGCGGAGATGCTTGAGGATGCGAAGGGCATCCCGCGTGTCCACATGGTGAAGGAAGCTGTTCAATAGGATGAAGTCGAAACGCTCCCCGGGAGCAACCCAGTATTTCGTGACGTCGGCGAGCAGAAAATTCCGTTTGTAGCGCCGCCGCGCGTAGTCGATGCAGCCTTCGTTCAAGTCGATTCCAAGGTAGTCGGCGCTCGCGAAGTGGTGCGTGTTGGTGCCTGGCCCGCAGGCCACATCCAGCACGCGTCGCACTCGGCTGAAGTCGTTGTGGGCGATGATGGGAGCAAACTTGAGCTCGGCATAAGGGGACTGCCAGAGACGATAGATGCGAGGGTTCTCCATGATCAGGTCAATTGCCCTCATCGTGCTCCTTGGTTTGGCTGTGAAGACGCCGAGTCCGTAAGGGCCGGGTAGTCTGACAGCCTGGGCGGCGTCTCATCCGCTTCCACCAGCCAGACGCGCCGGTCGTGAAAATAGTCAATCAGTTCCTTATTCTTTGCCGGACCCATGTCGCGCGCCCAAACCACCTTGGCTCGGTCGATATCGGCTTCATTGTAAACCCACTCGCGAAACATCGTGTCGTGTTGAGGGCCATAGCGGACGATGGCAAGCTGGCGTTCAGGGTATTGTCGGAGCTTGGCCAACGTCCTGGCGCGGTCCAGGTTAGGGGCCCCGGGTATGTACTGTGGCCGCAGCGGTTTGGCGCAGGTCTGCAGCACAAGCATCAGAAAGCAGATCAAGGGGATGGCTAGCGTTATGAACGCGCCCGCCGGTCGGCCGCGCCACATTTGGGGCCGCAGGCGCCGCATGGCTTGTAGAACCAGGGCGAGTAGCGCACTGGTGAGCGGAGCCGCATAGTGAGGCGAGAAATAGATCGGCAGCATCGCGCCGACGATCACAGCCACACAAACCATCGACAACAGGCGTGTCTCGCATCCTATATCCCGCCACGAAAAACCATACGGGAGGGTCAGCAAGGCTGCCACGAGCGGAAAACTCAACGCCACTCCCAGATAGAAGTTCCAGAATAGAATCAGGGCCTTTAAGCGGGTTTCCATCGTCCCCGCGATCGACTGCGCCTTTTCGTATTGGGCCATCATGATTCTGCAGTAGTACTCTTGCATGACAGCATGATGATACACTGGCGGCGGCTTGCGCGGTTGCCAGCTAAAATATGGCACCGGATTGTAGGTGCGCACGGTGACCAGATAGGGCGTGTCCCAAGGACTGCCGGTGGTGCGCCAGAAATAGTAACCCATCGCGCAGCCTGTCAGGAGCAGCACGATGAAAAGTGGTGCCACGACCTGCTTCAATTTCCCTTTTATGCCATCCTCTTTGGGCGGCGGGCTGATGGGTGATGTGCCCTCCGGCCGCGCGGCTGCCCTGCTTTTTCCGAAGAGCCAGACCGCAAGCGCCCCTGCCACAGGTAGTGCGAAGAATAGCCCCTCGTAAGGGCGGCTGTTGGCCACAACTGCAAAGCCCAGGCCCATTAGCACCGCATCGCGAACGCGCTGTGTGCGCTTGATGCGTGGCAGCGCTCCCAGGACCAGAGCACCGCCCATGGCTGCCACGGCGCCCCCCCAGTAGCTGTTGGCCCAGTAGCTGAAGGTCCCGAATCGAATCACAGCCAGGAACCCGCCCAGCAGTGCCCATCCAGGCGGCAGCCAGCCTTGCAGCATCCAGCAGATGGCGGCGCACATCAGGCCCACGCTGAGCCACACGCCCCAGAAGGGATGTCCCGTGATCGCCTGGCCTAGAGCCATAATCAAGCCCTGAGCAGGATAAAACATGGCGGTATACGTCGGCTGCCAGATGATATGAAAGCTCTCGAAATGGACCCACATGGGGTGAGTGGGATTGGTCAATCTCCCGTGCGCGAATGTATCCGCCAGAAGAAGGTAGCCAAACTCATCATGGACGCCTGGCTGCGGAATGGGCAGTATGGGCAGTAGGGCGGCGCGCGCCGCGAGCGCCGCAAGCCCAACCACGACCACCGCCAGCCGGTGCCTCTGCGCCAACTTGGCGAAGGCGCCCTCGCACACCTCAAACCAGCGCGATCCGGCCTTTGGGAAGGTTAAGGCGACCACCACGGCAGCGACGGCCAGGCAAACTTCAATCACGAACATCATCGTGATGGAAACTCGAAAATCGAAACTCGAAAATCGAAGCTCGAAAAGCGAAACGTTGGGAGCGCAGCGGAACCGCGTTTCGCGTTACAACCGGACGCACAATCACTCATGTCGCTCAGTATAGAAGCAGGCGCTATGCCATCGCTCGTTGTGGCACGGCTAAGGCTTCATTTACGGCCTGGGCCACATGTTGAATTTGGTCGATGGTGAGCTCGGCAAACATTGGCAGTGACAATATTGCGCCCGCGGCGGCCTCGGTAATGGGAAAACTGCCCTGGCCATAGCCGAGATCGGCACAGGCCTTCTGGAGGTGGATTGGAACAGGGTAGTGTATGCCTGTGTTAACTCCTTTGCTGCGGAGCGCCGCCTGAACTTGATCGCGAGCCCCAACCTGCACCACATAAAGGTGATAGATGTGTTCCAGTTCGCCGGCCACAACCGGGAGGCGAAGGTCCAAGTTCGCCAGGAGGCGGGAGTAAGCTCCGGCATGAGCGCGACGGGCTGTGTTCCAGTGATCGAGGTGCTTCAGTTTCACTCTCAGAATTGCTGCCTGCAATGCATCGAGTCGAGAGTTCGTTCCACTTATATCGTGATAGTACTTGACCCGCTGGCCGTAGTTGCAAAGTTGGCGGAGCTTCTCAGCAGTGGCGCTATCATTAGTCACCACCATCCCGCCGTCCCCGTAAGCACCTAAGTTTTTGCCCGGGTAAAAGCTAAAGCCCGCAGCGTGGCCGAAGCTGCCCACCCGTTTGCCTTGGTAGCGCGCCCCGTGAGCCTGGGCGGCATCCTCGATAACCAGCAGGTTATGGCGTTGAGCAATCGCGCATATTTGGCCTATATCAGCGGGCTGGCCGTAAAGATGAACCGGAATCACCGCGCGAGTGCGAGGTGTAATCGCGGCCGAAAGGGCTGCCGGGTCCATATTGTACGTCACAGGGTTGACGTCAACCAAAATCGGGCGGGCGCCTACGGCGTTGATTGCAAGCACCGTCGCAATGAAGGTGTTCGCCGTGGTAATCACCTCGTCACCGGCGCCAATCCCATAGGCCCGTAGGGCCATCTCGAGCGCCGCCAGGCCTGAGCCCACTCCGACTGCGTGTTTGACGCCAATGTACTGGGCAAACTCGGATTCAAACGCTTCAACTTCGCTGCCCAATATGAAATCAGTACGCTCAATCACGCCCTCGATAGCGTTCTTGATGTCATCTGCAATAAGACGATACTGCGCTTTTAAGTCGACGAAGGGAACTTGCATGGAAGAAATCATCTCCTTATTCCGAGGCCAAGGTAGAAAATAGGCCGTAAGATACTCCACCAGCCGCTGAACGGCTTCATCTTGGTGTAACCAAGGTGGTGAGGCGGATATGTTTTCGTCACAGGAACTTCGCAGTGGCGATACCCCAACTGAATCACCTTGAACAAAAGGTACGGTTCGAGTTCATACTTGTCGAGCCACCCCTGATGCCAGTCAATACGCGGATCACGCAGAATGCTAGTGCGGATGGCCCGAAAGCCATTGGTCGACTCAGTTAGCCGCTTGCCGACGGCCAGCGAGAACAGCACAGGGTGCACAAAGCGAGTGGCGAGCACCCGATAAAAAGGTGTATTGCCGTAGCTTCCTCCGGGCAAGAAACGCGAACCCTGAACGAAGTCAGCTTCCCCATTGATGATTGGATCCAGAAGGCGAGGAAGCTCGAGCGGATCATCTTTGTCGTTGCCCGCCTGCGTCACAACGATGTCGTACGCGTGATCGAGGGCATACTGGAAGACGGTCTTCATGGCTGCGCCGACCCCTTGGTTCCTCTCGTTGCGCAACCGTGTTGCCCCATTGAGATCGCAACTCTCCAAAGAACCATCGGTTGATCCATCGTCCATAACCAACAGGTCGTATTCGCGACGCTTGGGGTGGCGGCTCAGCGTGCGTTGGATCTTTTCGCCTTCGTTGTAAGCGATAGGGGCCACTAGGACTTTCATCTCAGCCGCAACGCGCACGCCACTCGGATGCGAGTAATGCACAGTCGACACACTCATCGTACTCCTTCGTTGCATACAGTCTCGATTAATTCCACCAGCATCATATTGGGGAGCATCACAAAGGCGATTTGCCTCCCGGCGAAGGCCACCGCCGGGACCGGATTGACTACCAGCTTAGCCCCGCAGCCGCGCAGTTCAGCTATAGCTTGCGGCAAATCCGGGGTCTGGTAGCCCAGATGATATAACTTGGCCTTCGATTTTATCCAAGGCTCCAAGACACCTTGGGTGGCCAAAGGGGAAAGAAGCTCCAGACGGGGCGACTGCCCGGCCAGAAAGAGCCCACGGACACCCTGGACGGAATCGATAAACTCCTCGCCTTCCGGATGGTAACCCAGTACGGCCAATTGCTCAGTCTCCCTGGCAATGTCAGAGCTGACGACCCCAACATGGTGGAACTTCAAGCGCTCGGTGTTCGGCAATAAGGTGGAATTCATGATCAGTCCTGAAGGCGTTCAGCAATTTTTTTCGCCAGGGGCTCCATTAACTGTCTGACTCGCGGCCAGTCCCCACGTGTTAGAACGTGCTCAACCACGTCAATGGAGATCTCGTCCACCTTATAGTAGCCGCGAAGTATCCCATGCCGGGGCACACCGCACCTGTCGTGAAAGCTAACCACTTGCTTGTTATCGCAATAGGTTTGGCTGCGAATTTCATCCAGATGGAGATGATCGAAAGCGGTCTCATAAACGCGCAAGGCGCTTTCCACGGAAGCCCATGAACCCGGCCGCAAGATCCATCGTCCCCAATCGGCGGTCCCTTTCTCGAGATTCGCGTTGTAGATGGCTACTAATCCCTCTCGGGAATTCTCGCCCTGTCTCTCCACGACGAAGTAATAATCGCCCGGGCGTTCGAAATATTGCAGGACATAGGCCCGCTGGGCCTCGACGGAAGCCGGAATGGGATGCAGGAAACGGGTGCGATACCGGTCGCTGCGAAGTTCCACAATGAATTCAGCATCCTCCACCGTGAGGGGGCGCAAGCCGAAGGCAAAACCGCGAATGTGCAAATCGTGTTTCATAGGAGCTCGCTCACCCGTCGTGTGATTTTTCCGACGCTGTCCAACTCCGGCATTTCGGCTTCGGAGAACCGAACATTGAAGCGGTCCTCTAGTGCAAATATGACCTGGATATGTTTGAGGGAATCCCACGCCGCCTGTTCTTCGCGGCAAAAGCTCGGATCGACCGGGCGGCCCTGCTCGAGAGCGACCCCGAGCACCTCACAAACTGCTTCTTCAATGTCTATGCTATTCATCGGTCCTTTCCGTTCGGACGTCCAAGAGCGCATACTCCGGACGGTTGTCCATGAAATTGGGCGGCACAGGAATGCGGTTTCCAGTTGAGTCCCAGCCGTCGCCGGCGATGCGACACAACCACTGGCGGGCAGGTTCGTTACGGGGGCCGGTCGCCTGTTCAAACACTAATTTCTTGCCAGGCCACTTCGGCCAGGCAGCATCCAAGGCCTTGGCTACCATGATATCTTCCAGTCCGCGGCCTAGAGCGCGGCAGCTAATACACAATTCTTCGACGACAATGGCTTCCGCTTCTTCCCGGGCGAAAAGCGCTCCGATGACCCCGCTGTCAGAGAGGCGGTCTGTCAGTTGTATCGTAATCAGCCTGGAATCCGGGAATTGAAGGCGGCGCTCGATCTCGGCTTCATTGAATCTCTTGAGCGCAAGATTAAATTGATTGGTTTTTCGTGACAACTCGTGGACACGCTTCAGTCCAGCGCGATGATTCACCCGGAACACAAGCGAGATCCGCAGCGAGCGGAAATAATCTGCCTGGCTCATCGCCTGGCTCAATATCTCTTGGCGTTCTTGGTTAGCGGCTAAGTCCTGCACCCGTACAACGTCCGCGCCCGCGTCCCCGCGCGCCCACATTCCGGGAAAATACTCCAGTACGCGCCGGGTGAGTAGCGCGTCGCCGGCGGCGTGAGCCAGGCGCGAGCCAGGATGGGCGCGTGCCACGGAGGCCAGTTCGCCAGGGTTGTCGTCCACGTACAGAATGGCATCCATCCCAATCCGGAGAACCTGCGCCACGTTCGCCAATGACTCGGCTTTTGACCCCCAATGAATTTGCCGCGCCGAGAAGTCTTCCCATCGCAGAGGAAAATCGTTCCGTTGCGAGAACAGTTGTTGCACGTCGCTCTCATTGTTGCGGCTGACCAATGCCAGAAAGAATCCGCCTCGCCGTAACTCCAGGAGGTATTCCTGCAAGGAGTGATGCCCTGGGGTCAGTATCACGCCTTCCGGGCCGTCCTCTCCCAACACCCCGGCAAACAGTGTATCGTCAAGGTCGAGTGCTACCGCCTTTAGCCGAGGGGCAATCGCCGCGGGAATCCAGCGGCAGGCCAGTTCGCGCGCGATCAAAATCGAGGCCGCGTCGCTCAGACGCGTCCCGCTGACCGGAAGTATCCGCGCGTCCAAGAGGCGTGCTTCCAAGTGAGCCCGAATTGAATCCAGCGAACCGACGATCAATCCCGAGACAGGATGCTCTTCCAACGTTTGTTGGACGGCATGGCTGTAAGCGGGGTGCTCTGGCCAATTAACCAGAACGATGGGGCTATCAGTTAGCTGACGCAGGGCCAGCATCCTTTGCCGGAGCCATGCAGCGAATTCTGAAGCCGAAATCCGGCTGATATAGCGGGAATAATCGAGCCAAATGACCTCCGCCTCAGCCGGCTCACGAGCTCCAAAATTCAGGGAGTCGTCATAATCACTATAGATAAATTCCGCCCGCCAGTTCCCCCAGGCCAGGAACGGCGACATCGCGCTGGCCGTGCTCTCAAACCCATGATTGCGGTGAATGCGGAGATGCAGGGTGCGGGAACAACGGCCCACCGGCAATTTCATCAACTCCCACCGGCGCGGCTGTTCGGCGAACAATACGCGTTGCCACTCCACTCGCTCGAGGCGAGGGTCCAGCCGACTGGCCCCGGCCTCTGGAGTGAACGGCTCCTGGGAACCGAGAGGTGCCGATTTCTCGCAGGGCATTTTCATAGCAGCCTTTAGAGCGGAGCGGGCTAGATAACCTCCTTGGGTGCGCCGTTCTCCCGCATCGAGGCATCGACAGCAATCAGAGCGCGTGTTATACGAGTGCCGAGGGCAGCGTCGGAGAATGGTTTTCGGTTGCCAAAGATTGAGGCCACGAAGTCATTGCACTGTTCCTTCAGGGGTTCCCTGGCCTCGACCTTTGGGCTTATGATGTCTCCATCCCGGACCAGAAGCTTAAACTCACCGAACGTCTCGGGCATGGGATCGCCAACCGATACGCCTTTCTCAAAGATCCGCACCTGTTCGAGCGGCTTTAGATCGTCGAAGACGACACGCCGGCGGCTCCCGACGGCCACCACTTCACGTACCTTATTGGGATCCGCCCAGCTCACGTGAATGTTGCCAACCACCCCGTCCGGATAGCCAAGGGTGATGAAGCTCACATCCTCACGTCCGCTCTGAAGTATTCTCGATCCGACGGCGCTTGCCCAGCTTGGCTGCTGGTCGAGCAGATAATTGAAGATCGAGATGTCGTGGGGGGCGAGATCCCATACGGCATTCACGTCGTGGCGCACGGGTCCGAGATTGGTTCGGGTCGAATGCAGGTAGTACGTTCGCCCAAAGTCCGACGACCCAATGCACTCCTTCATTTTGCGTATTCCAGCGTTGTAGAGGAAGGTATACCCCACCATCAGGACCAATCCCTTCCGTTCTGCCAATTCGCCTAACTCCTCGCAGTGGCCTACGTTCAAGGCCATGGGTTTTTCCAACAAGACATGCCGACCGCTCTCCAAAAACAGTCGGGCCAGCTCATAATGCGTGCTGGGCGGCGTAGAGACAATCACGGCCTCGATGGACTTGTCCTCTAAGACGTCTCGTATATCTGTGTGAGCCAGAGTACGCGAATGACGCGACTTGGCCCGTCTGAGCTTTCCAGGGTCCACTTCGCAGATCGCTACTAGCTCTGTGTCGGCGAGTTCGTTGAGGACTCGCGCGTAGTTTGGTCCCCAGTAGCCGTAACCGACAAGCGCCACTCGCAGTACAGAAGCCATGGTACATCCCCTTTTGCGGCCCGAAGGCCGGCTTCGGGTCGCACAGATCGCAATCTTGCAGCCACGCCGGGTGGGCGAAGCCCAGTCAGCGGTTCGCCAGCGTGAAATACGGTGAGAGCCGGGGGGGGGTCTCGTCCGCATCAACTTGCCAGACGTGGCGGTCCCCGAAATAGTCGATCAGCTCCTCATTCTTGTCCGGACCCATGTCGCGCGCCCAGACAACTCTTGCCCGGTCAATATCGGCTTCATTGAAGACCCACTCATTAAGAACGATGTTATGACCAGGGCCGTACCGGACGATGGCAAGATGGCGCCCAGGGCGTTGTTCCAACTCCGCTAGGGTCGCCGCGCGTTCCAGGTTGGTGGGTGTGAGCGTACACCAAGTCGGCGGCCCGCCTGCAAGCCAGCGGCGAGGCTCAGGCAGGTGCAGTGGCTTCGCGCCCACTCGTAGCGCGAGCACAAGCAGGCAGACCAAGGGGATGGCTCGCGTTATGAACAGCCCCCGCGGTCGACCGCGCCCCCGCTGGGACCGGAGGCAGCGCATGGCTTGCAACACCAAGGCCAGTATAGCGCCAGCCACTGGAGCGGCATAATGCGGCAAAAAATATAAGGTCAGCACCGATCCGGCGATGACCGTCGCGCAGACCAGAAATAAGAACCGTGTGTTCGGGCTTACGTCTCTCCACGAAAAACCGTACGGCAGTGTGGCAATGGCCGCCAGAAGCGGAAGCGTTAACGCCGCCCCGACGTAGAACCCCCCAGATTGAACCAATGCTAATAACCTGTATAACGTGCCTGTGCTCGACCGCAACCTCTCGTATTGGGCCATGAATATGTCGCGATGTAAATCTCCCATGACAGCGTGGTGATACGCTGGCGACGGTCTCAACGATTGCCAAGGAAAAATTGGCACGAGGTCGTAGGTACGTACGTAGACAAGGTAGGGAGTGTCCCAGGGACTGCCTGTCGTGCGCCAGAAGTAGTAGCCCATGGCACACCCCGTCATAACCAGGACCAATATGAGGGGCGCCACAACACGTCTGGCCGCCAGCCGCAGGGGAGGCCGGTTCTTTCCTAGCATCCAGACCAAAAGTACCCCCGCCACGGGCAAGCCCAAGAACAGCCCTTCGAAAGGACGGCTGTTGGCCACAATGGCAAACCCCAAGCCCATCAGCAGGGCGTCCCACACGCGCTGTGAACGCTTAATGCGTGGTAATGCGCCTAGGGCAAGGGCTCCTCCGATCGCCGCGACCGCGCCTCCGAAGTAGCTGTTTGCCCAATAGCTGAAGGTACCGAGCCTGATCACTGCCAGCAGCCCACCCAGCAACGCCCATCCGGGCGGTAGCCAGGCTTGCAGCATCCAGCAGATGGCGGCGCACATCAGGCCCACGCTCAGCCACACGCCCCAGAAGGGATGCCCCATGATCACCTGACCTAGCGCCATAATCAAGCCCTGGGCAGGATAAAACTTCGCTGTGTAAGTCGGGTGCCAGATGATGTGAAAGCTCTCGAAATGGACCCACATCGGGTGAGTAGGATTGGTCAATCTTCCTTGCGCGAAAGTATCCGCCAGAAGAAGGTAGCCAAACTCATCATGGACAGCGGGTTGAGGGATGGGTAGGATGGGCAGCAGGGCCGCGCGCGCCGCGAGGGCCGCAAGCCCCACCAGCACGACGGCTAGCCCGCGTCTTCGCGCCAGTTTGCCGAAGGCGCGTTCGCACAGCTCAAACCAGCGCAATCCCGCCGTCGGAAAGGTGAAAGCGACCACCAGCGCAAGAACGGATAGGCAAGACTCGATCAGAAACATCATTGTGATGGAACATCGAAAATCGAAAGACGAAACGTTGGGAGTGAAGCAGAAGCGCGTTTCGCGTTCCACTAACTCCGTTGCTCAGAAGTGATCGAACGCACTTAGAATGCCACACCTGGAAGCCCCTAGCGTGAGCTATTTGATTTGTTGAGCCACTTTATTTGCTGCAGCGCTGTAAAGTATGTGTCGGAGTTCGGAACACCTGCAGCTTTGGGGACGTTATTCGGTTGTTGTCTCTTGCGGTTCGGACCTAGTGTCCGACTTTGGAATTTCGACTCTCGAATTTCGAGTTTCGAGCTTCGAGTTTCGATTTTAGGATTGTCAGATTCGGCGCAATTACCGAGAATATACTACTTGTTTGTCGATCACGTCACCTTTTGGTTGAAAAACCTGGCTTGGTCTGTCCTCAAAAGGTTACAGATTCGCATCGAGCTTCGCCCGGCGCCAGCCTTTTGTGTGGCTCTTGGAAGTAACATCCTTAATTCACAGGAGAGTCCAGCCTAGAGAATTCGCAAAGCTGTTTGGCATCACAAGTGCCATCCCTTTACTGACGGTTGAAGAATATCGCCGGAACGGTAGTTTCCAAAATGGAGGGGAATAAACAGATGAAGAACCTTTTTGTGAGGCTGTGGAAGGAAGAGGAAGGCCAGGACTTGACGGAATACGGTCTTCTGCTAGTATTGGTTGCGCTGGCTGCGATTGCAACGATGAAGACCCTGGCGTCTGCGCTCAGCAACGTGTTCTCCAACGCAGCGAGTTCCCTGTCCACCTCGTAGCATGAGGTTGGCGAAGTGGTCGGCGGATCGCTATTGGACAACTGCCACGTTCCGAAGCGGTTCGATTCCTGCCGAGCAGCCAGGGCAGTAGTCGAGTGTCTTTGCGGATACGGATGCATGCCGGGCTCTGACCCGGCATGCATTTATCCGCAACGTGAGCGCTTTCGTGGCCGGAGGGGTCTGGCCACTTTTGTTTTCCCTCCGGCAGTTATCATAAGTCTATTGGTAAATCGGTTGTAGGGGAGGACGACTCTACAGCTAAAGCGAGCGGGTGTCTGTTCCCGGCGACATTTGCGGCTGCCCGTACAGTAAGAGTGCTCTCGATCTGGAGCAAGCCGGCGGTCGCCAGAGGGGGGCAGGGGCGCCCGGCGAAGTGCGGTTTGACCCGTCTTAAGAGGAACAATAGCAACTTCTCATATGAAGTGCAAAATGTCCGCAGCTATAATCCTACCCACAGATAGAAACGATCCTCACAAGCCAGGGAAGAGAGAACATGCATAGCGCTGTCTGGAATCTCGCCTGGACCCTAGTGCTCGCGAGCTTGGTTTTATTGTTCGCCATGTGGGCGGGTTGGCTGGATTGGCGCATGCGCCGCATTCCCAACTGGCTGACAGTGCCCGCGCTGGTGACAGGGATTGTGGCCAACTCCCTTGCTTGGGGATGGCCGGGGACGAAGGCGGCGCTCGAGGGGGCCGGCTTGGGACTTGCCCTATTATTGCCTTTTGTGCTGTTGCGCGGTTTGGGGGCGGGCGATTGGAAGCTCATGGGAGCCCTGGGGGCATGGCTGGGACCGAGTCGGCTGATCGTGGTGTTGCTTGGCACGGTGTTCATTGCGGGCGTGATGGCGGTGGTGCAAATGATTCGGAACGGGCGCGTGAAGGAAACTCTGTACCACGTGGGGATCCTGTTCGTAGTCTTGATCACGTTTGGTGTGTGGGGCCAGCGCCACAACCTCACCCTCGACAACCCCGGACTGATGCGGCTGCCTTTTGGTGTGGCGGCGGCGCTTTCAACGGTGCTGTTCTTTGGCACGCTGTCTGCTCTGGCAATTTTGCATTCGTAGCGAGGTGAAAGATGGATCAGAAACGATTAGTTGTCGGACTATTAGTGGCCTTGGTGTTTGGCTTGGTGGCCGCCCGCTACGTTTACGTTCAGCTCCGAAACGCTCGGACGGCGGCGGCCAAGCCAGTGGTGACGGGCAAGATTGTGGTGGCGGCGAAGCGCGTTGCGTTGGGGGAGCGTTTGACCACCGCGAATCTGCGCGAGATCTCCTGGCCTGACTCCACCCGGCCCGTCGGCTCATTTATGCGCGTCGAGGATTGCCTGGACCGCGCGTTGATTAGCCCGGTGGTGGAAAACGAACTCATCCTGGAAGAGAAACTGGCGCCGAAAGAGGCTGGGGGAGGACTTTCGGTGGCGATCCCCGAGGGCGCTCGAGCCATTTCAGTGCGTGTAGATGACGTGGTGTCGGTAGCCGGTTTCGTAGTGCCGGGAACCATGGTTGACGTATTAGTAACGGGCAACACGACGGGCGGTGACACCATTACCCGCACCATCCTCCAAGACCTCAGAGTGTTGGCGGTGGGACAGAAGTCAGATACGGATCGGGAGGGCAAGCCCCAAACTTATACCGTGGTGACCATACTGGTGACGCCGGAAGAAGCGGAAAAGGTAACCATGGCGAGCACCGAGGGGAAAATCCACCTGGCTCTGCGCAACACCATCGACACCAAGGAAGTCAATCCTCCTCCGGTCAACCGCGCTAGCTTGTTCGCGGGGGCCCCTCCCCCTCAGCCCGCGTCGTCTAAAGTTCGCCGCGTGGCCCCTCCGCCGGCTCCCAAGCCGCCGGAGCCCTACGTGATCGACGTGATTCGTGGTGATAAGCATGAGAGTCAGAGCTTTGCAGGTCAACAGGTCCATCAATAGGCGGCAGCACATGAGAAGCGTGAAGACCAGCAAGGGATATTACGCATTATTTGTATGCATTGCTTTGTCAATGATATTGACAGGCGCGGTGCTGTGGGCTGAACCGGCCCATCAGCCCGCGCGGGCGCAGGAACCTCAAGCGCCGGGCGAAGCCGAGACACTGCACGTGTTGGTGGGGCGGTCGCTGGTGATAAGTTCGCCGGTGCGCATCAAGCGCATCTCCGTGGCGGACCCCACTATCGTCGATGCCTTGGCGGTGAGTCCTAACCAGATCCTGATCAACGGCAAGTCACCGGGCGCCGTTTCGCTGGTGTTGTGGGACGAGACGGGTCAAAGCCAGGAGTTCGACGTCAACGTTGATCTCGACGTCCGGGGCTTAGCCGACCAATTCCGCGAAGCGTTCCCCGATCAGCCCATTAAGGTAGAGGTGCAGAAGGATGTTGTGGTGCTGTCGGGGCCTGTGACATCGAAGGCGGTAGCTGACAAGATGCTCGAGATGGCCAAGGTGGCGTCAGCCAAAACGGTGAGCCTGCTCGCGGTTCCGCCCCCCGTTGCGCCGGGCGAGGTCTTGCTGCAGGTGAAGTTCGCGGAAGTGGACCGCTCCGCGCTCAGTCAGCTCGGCGCCAACCTCATCCTGCCGACCGGCAAAACCATCGGCTCTGTTTCCACGCAGCAGTTTGGGCAGCCGACGCTCACTGGCGGTATTTTGCCCACGCCCGGGGCCGGCATTGCCACTACTTCCGCCAACGGCACGACGACGATTGAGCAGGCCGGGTTCACTTTGAGCAACCTGCTCAACGTCTTCTTATATAACCCGCAATTAAACCTGGCTGCCACGATCCAAGCGCTGCAATCGAAGAACCTGCTCGAGATTCTGGCTGAGCCTAATCTTCTGACCGAAAGCGGGAAGGAAGCGAGCTTCATATCCGGCGGCGAGTTTCCGTTTCCGGTTGTGCAAGGGGGCGGCGCCGGGACCGTGCCCACGGTCACCATCTCGTTCAGGGAATTCGGCGTGAGGCTCTATTTCACGCCGATCCTCACTCCCGAGGGAAACATCCATCTCAAGGTCCGGCCGGAGGTAAGTTCGCTCGACTATTCAAACGCCCTTACCTTTTCCGGCTACACGATTCCGGCTCTTTCGACGCGGCGCGTGGAATCCGAGATGGAACTCAGAGATGGGCAGAGTTTCGCTATCGCCGGATTGGTGGACAACCGGGTGACGGAGATCGCCAGCAAGATCCCAGGGCTAAGTGACATACCCATACTGGGTAAGTTCTTTCAGAGCCGTTCCTTGCAGAAGTCGCGCAACGAGCTGCTGGTTTTGGTGACGCCACGGATTGTGAAGCCGCTGCAATCTACCCAAGTGCCGGCTCCTCCGTATTTCCCTTTGCCGGTGATGCCGCCGCTGTCAGGAGATAAGGCAGCGCCGGCGGCGAGTGGGCAGACGCCGCCGAAGATGAAATAAGGAGTGGCGTAAGTTTACCAAGTGTTGTCGAGGAGTATGGGATGTTGACAGCATCGGTGGCCAGCATCGTGCCCAAGAACGGGAGCTACCTGCGGGCCTGCCTGGAACAAACAGGGTTGGTGAAGAGCATCGCCGAATGGGGGGTCGAACCTAACCGGCATCCGGCTCCGGGAGAGTCGGTGCCCGATGTGGTGATCATCGACCTCACGCGCGAACTGGAACCCTGTTTCGAATTCGCCAACCACTTGCGCCGTCTGCGCCCCTCCGTCTGCCTGATTGGTTACTCTCCCGTGCAGAACCCCAGCCCTGGATTGTTGATCCAGGCCATGCGCAGCGGCATGCAAGAGTTTCTCAGCCATCCCATCGAGGCCAGTTGGCTACGCGAAATCCTGGAACGGCATATGCAGCAGCGAGGTCCGGAAGTCAAGACGGAGACTGCCGAGAAAGCGATCATGGTGTTGGGCGCCAAGGGCGGCGTCGGCACTACTACGGTAGCCGTTAACTTGGCGGTGCAACTGGCTGCCATTGCGGGCAAACGCGCGCTCCTGCTTGACCTTGCGCGGCCCCTGGGCCTCGTCTCACTTTTGCTGGATCTGCAGCCGCGCTTCTCAATTCGAGCCGCCGTCGAAAACCTGGAGCGCCTGGACAGCTACCTTTTGGCAGGCCTCCTCACCCGTCACAAGAGTGGCCTGGAGGTACTGGGAGGGGTTACGGACCCTGACGAGTGGCAGCACGTTCCGATTGCCGCGCTGCCTCGTGTAGTGAACGTAGCTCAGAACTGTTGCGATTTCCTGGTCATAGACATGGGTTCGGTTTACACCTCGGAGTGGAAACCCGTCCTGCAACTGGCGCGCACGGTTCTGCTGGTGACGCAGGCCGACGTCCCCGGGCTCTGGGCGCTCGAGCGCCACCTCTCTGCCTTAGCCTCCTTTGGTCTCGATGCCACCAAGATCCAGATCATTATTAATCGCTGGCATCGGCCCGATGAAGAAGCTCTGAAGGCCTTCGAGAAGAAGGCCAAGCGTGCAATTTTCGCGCGCATCCCTAACGATTTTCGCCGCGTGAGTATGGCCGTGAATCTGGGGGCGCCTTTGGCGTGGGACCACAACGATCCCCTCGTGTCGAAGTTTCGCCAAATGGCTTCTCAATTGGTCGGCGTTCCTCTCGAGGGCGAGGCGAAGCGCGGCTCATTGTTCAACTTCCTTAGCTCTATTTCGGCGAGGTGATGATTCGTGGCGACAACAATGGGAGTACGCTCCGACTTCAACACGGTTAAGTTAGCCATCCACCGCAAGCTGATCCAGCGCATGGATCTGGACCATGTTGTGCAACTCGGTCGCGAGGGGGTGCGAAAGGAAGTCACCGAGATCGTCGAGAAACTGGCCGCCGAAGAAAACACCCCCATGACCTTTCAGGAGAGGGAACGGCTGTCCCTGGAAGTGCTTGACGAGGTCTTCGGCCTGGGGCCGCTCGAGCCGTTGCTTCACGACCCCACCATCTCTGACATTCTCGTCAACACGCACAACAGCGTCTACATCGAGCGCAACGGGCTTCTGGAGCGAACCACGATTCAGTTTCGTGACGACGCCCACCTGATGTCCATCATCGACCGGATTATTTCGGCGGTAGGACGCCGAGTGGACGAATCCTCGCCCATGGTGGACGCGCGCCTCCAAGATGGCTCCCGCGTCAACGCGATCATTCCCCCACTTGCCATTGATGGGCCCATCCTCTCCATTCGCCGTTTCGGGAGGGATCCACTGACTGCTGACGAACTTCTCCAGAATCACACCTTGACCGCTCCCATGCTGGAGCTCCTACGCGGTTGCGTGTATGGGCGCATGAATATCTTGATTTCGGGCGGAACGGGCGCCGGCAAGACGACCTTGCTCAACGTCCTCTCGTCCTTCATTTCCAATCGCGAACGCATTATCACCATCGAGGACGCCGCCGAACTGCAACTTCACCAGGAGCACGTCGTGCGCTTGGAGACGCGGCCCCCCAACGTGGAAGGAAAAGGGGCTGTACGGCAGCGCCAGTTAGTGATCAACTCGCTGCGTATGCGGCCCGATCGCATTGTGGTCGGCGAGGTGCGCGGCGACGAGGCCTTGGACATGCTTCAGGCCATGAACACGGGCCACGACGGGTCTCTCACTACGATCCACGCCAACACCCCTCGCGACGCCATGACACGCTTGGAAACCATGGTGGCGATGGCCAATTTGAATATTCCCGAGAGCGCCATTCGCCGGCAGGTGGCTTCGGCGCTTGACTTGATTATCCAGGTGTCCCGCATGAGCGATGGCACGCGCAAGATTATCAACATCTCGGAAGTCGTGGGCATGGAGGGCGAAGTCGTGACCATGCAGGACATCTTCGACTTCCGAAAGACGGGTATTGGGGAGAAGGGCGAGGTGCTGGGCGAGTTTCTCCCCACGGGCATACGTCCCAGATTCTCCGAGCGTTTGCTGGCCGCAGGAATTCGATTGCCGATGGGAATGTTCGAGCGACCTGGAGGCTATTGAGGGACCAAGCATGGAACTAGGTTTAGCAGTCCTGACCTTCGCAATCGTGGCTCTTATTCTGCTCCTGGTCGTCGGGCTGGCCAGCGGAGGGCGCAAGAACGTCATCGGACGCCGCCTGGAGGCTATCGATCGTGGGGTCGGGCGTGGTTCCGGCTCCGCTTCGCCTCAATTGAAGCTGCTTCGCGACGAAGTTCTGAGCAGCATGCCGAAGTTCAACCGCTTGCTTCTGCGCGCCTCCTGGGCGGGGCGGCTGCGCCGCTTCATGGCCCAAGCCGGGCTCGACATCTTGCCCGGTAAGCTGATTCTGTGGAGTGCGGTGCTAGGCGTGGGCCTCTACGTTATAGTGCCCTATTTCTATCCCAACCAGATTGTTGCCATTCTTGCGGGTGCGTTCGGAGCTTTGGCTCCTACGTTCTTTGTCGCCTTCAAGCGCTCCCGTCGCCTGCAGGCGTTTGAGAAGAATTTTCCTGAGGCGGTCGATTTGCTCGGTCGTGCCGTTCGCGCCGGTCACGCGTTTACTACGGGCTTGGAGATGGTGACGACGGAACTGCCCGAGCCTGTAGCAGGCGAGTTCAAGCTCGTCTTTGACGAACAGAGCTTCGGCCTGCCTTTGCGAGATGCTCTGACGAACCTGGCCGAGCGAGTGCCGATTGTTGATGTCCGGTTTTTCGTTACGGCACTCCTGATTCACAAGGAAACGGGCGGCAATCTGGCAGCGATCCTGGATGACTTGGCGGCCGTGATCCGGGACCGCTTCAAGCTGCTACGTGAGGTAAAGGTTCGCACCGCCCAGGGGCGTTTGACTGCGGGCATCCTCATCGCTTTGCCCCCAGCGATGGTTCTGCTCATGCGGACGATCAATCCCGATTACGTGAACGTCCTATTTACCGACCCGATTGGTCCCTACATGATTGGAGCGGCAGCGCTCTTGCAGGTTGTAGGTTCCGTCATACTCTGGAAGGTCGTGAACATCCATGTCTAAGGCTCGAGGGAAGACAAGCCTATGATCCTGGCGACGACTGTTGTGGCGTTTGTGGCGGTAGTGCTGATTGTGCTGGCGCTGGCGTACGGTCTTTCCGGTGAGAATCTGCCCGCAGCCGAGCGCCTCACCCGGCTCTGGCAACCGCCCTCCTCGGAGAAGCTTGGCTTCCGGGAAAAGCAACAACAGAAGGTCGCCCAGGTGCTGGGCAATGTGGGCAAATTGATTCCCTCCTCGAGCAAGCAGCTTCCGCACACTCAGCGCGTGATGGCGCGGGCCGGCTACCGCCGCCCGGAAGCCATCATGGCCATGCAGGGCGCCAAGGTGCTGGTGCCCCTGATGTTGCTGGCCTTGGTTTATTTCACCGGCGTTTACAAGCAAGCTCCCATCTTTATCTTTGCCATTGCTGCGGTGGGGGGGTATCTGCTGCCCGAGTTCTGGTTGACCTCACGGGTTCGCAAACGCCAACAAAAACTGCGCCTGTCCTTACCGGATTGCCTCGATCTGCTGGTGGTGTGCGTGGAGGCGGGACTCGCCCTCGATCAGTCGTTCATGCGCGTCACGCAGGAACTGCGAATCGTGCATCCGGAACTCTGTGAGGAATTGGATCTGGTCAACGCCGAGATTCGCATTGGAAGAACACGTATCGAAGCCTTGCGCGAGCTGTCCAACCGGACTGGCGTGGAAGACATTAAGTCGCTGGTCGCCATGTTGGTTCAGACCGACCGTTTCGGTACGAGCATTGCTCAGTCGTTGCGCGTGCATTCGGACGAGTTGCGGACCAAGCGGCGCCAGCGGGCGGAAGAAATGGCTGCCAAGGCCACCGTCAAGATGATTCCGCCGTTGGTGTTTTTCATCTTCCCGGCGTTGTTTGTGGTGATTCTTGGCCCTGCTGTGATCAGCTTGTATCGGCACTTCTTATGAACGAAGGCTTGCTTGTTGCACCGAAGCAGAATGAAAGCACGAAGTCAAATTCAGAGGAGGAGTAAATAATGGACGTAACTACGATTCGAATTCTCGCCGGACTCGGCGCAGTAATTGTTCTGTTTATCATTATCTGGAGACGCCGGAAAAAGGCGTCAGAGTAGAGGTCACGAGCGACTTCCGAACGAAAGGCGTAGCTTCCGAAGGTGAGCCTACGGCAGACGGCCATGGCGACTCAAAACTCCAACCGATATTACGTATACAACACGACGCGTGAGACTTTTGTCGCCACGGAAGCCAAGCTGGCGGATGGCTACTTTAGCCGGCTGGTCGGCTTGCTGGGAAAGACCCGGCGCTGGGCTCGTCCCGGCCAGGGTCTCTGGATAACCCCCTCCCACGGTGTGCACACCATCGGGATGCTGTTCGCTATCGATCTGGTTTTCCTCGGCCGCGACGGGCTCGTGGTCCATACTGAGGAATATGTGCGTCCCTTCCGTATCTCGAGAGTCGCTCTCAAGGCCCAGAGCGTGCTCGAACTTCCCCCTTACACCGTCTTTCGAAGTGGAACCCAAGTAGGTGACCGGTTGGAGATCGGGCGCGTGGGCGAACGGGCGGGCATCGCCATGGACGACCGAGCGCCGTCGCGATAAAGCCACCCGGCCTGGAAGTCGCGCAGTCGGGTAGGGCGTGCGAGTGTCACCGTTCGTAAGTGAAATGCGGCGGGCAGGGCGCGAGTAATCCGCACGATGCGGTGCGGAAGTGAGGGCTCGTCTGCTCGTTCTGGGCAAGCGTGCCGGACGGGCAACCGGGCCTACCGGTCGGCTGTCTTCCGGACTAGCAGCTCGAGTTGCAAGATAGGGAAGTAGGGAAGAGGGATATTATGGGCGCAGCGGAATTCCACCAACGGGATCGGGAAGCCGCGACAGGCGTGTTGGGCAACGAAAGGCACTCGGAGGGGCAAGATTCGGACACGCTGCGGGCCCGGATCGCGACTGAGCTCAGAGCAGTCGAACGGCTGCAACGCATTGCGCGTCCCGTGGCCCTGATCGTCTTCGCCTTGCTGGGACTGCTGGTTGTTTTGCAGCTCTATACCTGGACGCGGCTTGAACAGTTGACGACTCTGAGCCAACAGCGCGATGAGCGCGTGACAGCGGCCCAAGCCGCTATGCAGGAGGCCATCGAAAAGCAACGGATGGCTCCAGTTCGAACCGCCCAGCAACCTGTTTCCCAGGAACACGCTTCCCCGAAGGCTAATTTGCCAGCGAGAGAAAACGGGGATCATGGGAAAGCCTCCCTTGCCCATGCGCAAGCAAAACTTAGCAAAGCAAACAAGGTTCCTCAACCTGAACAAAGGGCCGTGGCGAGCCCCGACACTAACCAGTCGCTTCCCGAGCAAGAGAGAACGGTGGCGGCCAAGCCGATGCCCGCTCGGGGTATGTCGGCGACGGGCCAGAACTCCACAATCGTTTACCAGAGCCCTGCGGCAAACCGCGCCAGCAATCACCAGGAAACCTCTGCGCCGCCCGCCTCTCAGGCTCTCCCCGCCCACCAGGGCGCCGAGTCGGGCCAGGTTGAGCAGCGCGAGGGCGGGGAATCCTCGGGCGTGAGGCTCAGCCCGGCTGACACAGTCATCGCCCGCGACCACAACGATATCGAAAGGTTGCGCAAGCTCGGCAAACGCGACTACGTGGAGTTTACTCTGGTTCGCTCCGGCAGCCGCCAGGAGGTAGCTCCTGACATCAGCTTGCAGTTGAGAAGAGTCGATTCAAAAAGGCTACGTTGCGCCTTAAGTGTCTATTCGGAAGGATATGAGTTTCCCACCGACTTGGGCATCAACGAGCCCGTCGTGTTTCCGATCCGAGCGATGTGGGAGTCCGTGGAATTGGTTATCAACAAAGTTGGTAAAGACACCGTCGGCGGTTATCTCGCTGCCCGCAGGGGCGTGTTGGTGGCGAGGTGAAGCTTGAGGCGCCATATCTCTCACAGCCTCAGGCTGGCCCCCATTCTCGATAGAGGACGAAGGATTCATGAAATCACGCTACCAGCTATTCTTCTTCCCGATCGTGCTGTTGGCAGTATCGCTCCTGGTTGTCTTTCATGGCATGAATCTGCCCTTCCTCAGCGGGCTGCTTCAACCTACTCCCAAGGCCACGACAGAGAAATCTTCGATCAAGATCTGGGCGAACAAGCGTTCGGGACTCTATTACTGCCCGGATAGCAAAATGTACGGGAAGCTTGCCCCTGGTGTTTATATGTCGCAAGGCGAGGCAATACAAGGGGGGTACCAACCGGCCGCGAACGAAGCCTGCCACTAGCGGTAGCAGCGGCGAGTCGAGCGGCGCCGAGGCAAATTCGGGGCTGAGGTTGGCAGGACTACGGAACGGCTGGAAGCATCGACGCGGATCTTAGGCGGAAGTGAAGTACGAGGTGCGAGTATGGGGACTGACGTCCTGAATAACACGGGTGCGGCGAGTACGGAAACGGCTTCCGCAAGTCAGGCTCTCGAGGCGCCACGGAGTATTCGGGACCTGGGGGTGAGGAAAAGCCTTGTGCAAAACCTCGCCTTGAAAATCTTGTATTTGCAGGGCGAGCTTCTCCTGGTGCAACTGGCCGAGCAAATGCGGGTTAGCTTGGCCGTTGTGAGCGAGGTCTTCGAGTTGTTGCGCAAGGAGCAACTCTGCGAAGTCAAAGGCATGGTGGGAGGTGTCCACCGCGTCACGTCAACCACTCTCGGCAACTCTCGGGCGCACGAATTACTGGGGCTCAGCCACTATGCGGGACCGGTTCCCGTTTCGCTTGACGACTACACGCGGCAGGTGCGGGCGCAGAGCATCCGGGGCAGGAGCTTCCAGCACGAAACCATCGAGAAGGCATTCGGCCACCTCGTCCTCCAGCCTGCAACCGTGAATCAGCTTGGCACCGCAATTACTTCCGGGCGATCCATAGTTTTGCACGGTCCCTCAGGCGTAGGCAAGACCATCGTCGCCGAAACCCTTGCCGGCATTTATCGGGACTACGTGTGGATTCCTTATGCCGTCGAGGCGGGCAACCAAATCATCACCCTCTTTGATCCCCACCTGCATGAGGCGAGCCTCGACCCCACCGGGGACCAGACGGACAGACGGTGGATTCGCTGCCACCGGCCGCAGATTTTCGCTGGCGCGGAATTGAAGCCGGAGATGTTGGACCTGCAATTCAATCCCGTTGGCAGGTATCACTCCGCTTCCTTGCAGATGAAGGCTAACAACGGCGTTCTGGTGATTGACGATTTCGGCCGGCAACAAGCACGCTTGGAAGAGATGTTGAATCGTTGGTTGGTGCCGCTCGAGCATGACATCGATTTCCTCAATCTGTTCGGCGGTGGAAGGTTCATTGTCCCCTTCGACGTGTTCGTAGTATTTGCGTCTAGCCTCGATCCTGGGAAGTTTGCGGACGAGGCGTTTCTGAGGCGCATTCACACTAAGACGAAGCTGAGCTACGCCACGTCCGCAGAGTTTCACGAGATCTTTCGGCGGAAGTGTGCTGAATCTGATCTCACGTATGACGCGGCAGTCGTGGACGAGCTTATTGCTTCCCTCGAAAAGGGTGGGCGTCCGCTCCGGCCCTGTGACCCGGGTGAAATTGTTCAGCAGATCCGCTGGGCAGCCGGGTACGAAGGCAAGCCGCCGCGTCTCGATTCCCCCTCGGTCGCGCAGGCTTGCCGTAACTACTTCTTCTCGACCTAGGCAAGCTTGGCGGTATGTCGTTTGGGACGTTTAAGGAGTTCATCGGAGCCCAAGAAGCTGGAGAGTAACATGCGAGTTCGATCATGGCCTTCGAGGCCCTTCATATTAAGAAATCTGAGTGTGGTGGGTGGGTGCCTACTCGTGGTGGCCCTATTGCTGCCTTCCAGGCAACAGGCTGCGCCGGTCGACAGCGAGGCGCAACGCTCACCGCAAGCGACAGCAAAGACTGCGAACCATAAGCCCTCTCAGGCGGAGCAGGCGCATGCCGTCCAGGCATACGGCAAACTGCCCCTCAGTTTTGAAGCCAACCAGGGGCAGACTGATCGTCGCGTCCGCTTTCTTTCTCACGGCAGCGGCTATTCCCTCTTCCTTACGCCTGAAGAGGCTGTGCTGACCCTGCAAACGGGGAGGACTCAGAAACCGGGGCCGAAGGCTCAGGGCTTGCAGCCCTTCGTCGGAGGTCAGAAACTCGCTCCGCCGGCAATCTTGCGGATGCAGTTGGTCGGCAACAACGCCAAGGCCGGCATGGTGGGCCTGGACGAGTTGCCGGGCAAGAGCAACTACCTCATCGGCAACGATCCTGCCAACTGGCGCACTAACGTTCCCAATTACCGCAGAGTAACCGAGGACGGAGTTTATCCTGGAATCAACCTTGTTTATTACGGAACTCAGCGCCAGCTCGAATATGATTTCGTCGTGGAGCCCGGGGCCGATCCGAGCGCCATCCGCCTCGCATTTCAGGGCGCGGACCGCTTGAGAATCGACTCGCAGGGTAACTTGCTCGTGAGCGTCAAGGGTGGCGAAGTGTCATTCCTGAGGCCGATCGCCTACCAAACCGCGCTTGATGGCGCCAAACAGCCCATTGCCGCCCACTACTTGATTAAGGGCAGGCGCAATGTGGAATTCAAGGTGGGCAAGCACGATCCAAGCCGGTCGCTCATCATTGACCCGACGCTAGCATACTCCACTTACCTCGGCGGCAGCAGTATTGACGGCGCCAATGCCATCGCGGTGGCGCCGGACGGCACCGCCTTTATCGCCGGCGGGACTTTCTCCAGCGACTTTCCCACTGCCCATCCTCTTCAACCTAATGCTGGAGGACCGCACGACTTTCCACAGGATGCGTTCGTAGCAAAGATCAGCGCCGACGGCTCCCAGCTTCTGTACTCGACCTACCTGGGCGGCTCAGTGACGGACGTAGCATACGGCATTGCTGTGGATTCGTTGGGCCAGGCGTACGTAGCGGGCGAAACCAATTCGCCGAACTTCCCAACGACGGAGGGCGCTTTTGGTACATCGTGCGGCGCTGACACAAAATGCGGGGCGTCGTGGAATCCGCAAGGCTTCACTGTCTACAACTGTTTCGTTTCCAAATTCAACGTCGAGGGAAGCGGGTTAATTTACTCCGGCCTCCTTTCATATTATACCAACACTTCGTGCCTTGGCATTGCCGTGGACGGCGCTCAGCAGGCTTATGTGACAGGCCAAGTCGGCCCCAACATTCAGGAAACGGTTCCTCTCGTAGCGCCAGAAGTCCCTCCCCCGCTTTTCTGCAGTGTTAGCTATGCTGTTAGCACTGTTAACGGTTTCCAGACTTCGCTCGGGGGCAGCGGAGGCTCGCCGTATGGGGGCATTGGCACAGACGCCTTTATCACCAAGATTGACTCCGCAGGATCTGAACTCCTCTACTGCAGCTACATCGGCGGCAGTGACGAAGACGTGGGATATGGCGTTGCCGTTGACAGCAGCGCCAATGCATACGTTGCTGGCGTCACCTATTCTGCGGACTTTCCGACTTTCAATGCGCTGGGAACCAGCTACGTGGGTGCCGGCGATGCCTTCTTGACAAAAGTGAATACCAGTACGACGGGAGCCGCCTCCCTTCTCTATTCCTCCTATTTAGGCGGCTCAGGGCTTGACCAAGGCAACGGCGTCGCGCTCGACTCTACCGGCAACGTCTACGTCGCCGGGCTTACGACCTCCACAAAGAGCACCCTCGACGTTAGTGTCCCCAACAGCGCTTTTCAAACGGATTGTAACTCCGGTTCGGCTCCGTGTCTGGGCAATGCTTTTATCGCGAAATTTACGCTGGGCGCCACGCCCGCCCTCGATTACTTTACTTATCTGGGTGGTGGCGTCGCTACCTCCGCCGTCGGCATCGCAGTCGACTCGGCTGACGATGCCTACGTGGCGGGCTCTACCTCCGGCGACCTCCCCACCACCCCCAATGTCTTTCAGGGTACTTACGGTGGTGGCAATGCCGACGCTTTTGTCACCGAACTGAATCCCTCCGCTTCGGCGTTGGTATACTCGACTTACCTGGGCGGCAGCAACACCGATGCCGCAACCGGCATCGCCCTCAACCTGGACAATCCTTCCTCTTGCTTGGTAGTGAGTGGAAACACAATCTGCCCCGCCTACGTCGCCGGCCAAACCTGCTCGTTTGACTTCCCGTTGGCGAATCCGCTCCAGCCCAGTTATGGTGGCAACTGCGATGCCTTCATTTCAGAGGTCACCGTTTTGCAGGGAATTGCTGTCAATCCGTCCGGCCTTCAGTTCCCGACCCAGAGCATAGGCTCTACTAGCCAGGCGCAAACCGTCACGCTGACTAATGGTGAAACCCCGCAGACGATCAACGGCATTACCATTTTAGGAGCTGATTCCGCAGATTTTGCCCAAACCAACACTTGCCCCATTGCGCCATCGAGTTTTGGCGCTGCCGCCACGTGTACGATTTCCGTGACCTTTACACCCACCGCAGTGGGGATCCGAAAGGCCGAGATTCAAATTACAGACAGCGCCCCCGGCAGTCCGCAAGTTGTTACTCTTACCGGCAGCACTTCCACAGTTGGTGTTTCTGCCGCCAGTCTGGCCTTTGGAAGTCAGCAAGTCGGCGTGGCGAGCACTTCCAAGGCTGTCACAGTAACAAACAATGGGACGACCGCCTTAACGATTTCGGGCGTTAATACCAGTGGCGCATTCGCTCAGACCGATGATTGCACGACAGCCCCACTCCAGCCTACCACCAACTGCGTGATTAACGTCACATTCACTCCCACGGCGCCGGGTCCCAGCGTAGGGGCTCTGACCATCACTGACAATGCCCCGGGCAGTCCCCAGGTAGTCCTGTTGACCGGTACTGGAGTCGCCGCGCCTGCGGTCGTCCTCTCCACCGTCACTCTTACCTTCCCCTCTCAGGTGGTAGGAACAACTAGTATTGCGCAATCCATCAACGTGTCGAACACCGGCGGCTCGCCCTTGGTCATCAGCAACGTCGCGACCACCGGGGACTTCGCAGAGACCAATTCGTGTGGCTCCAGCCTTGCTGCCGGGGCTAAGTGCACCATCAACGTCACCTTCACCCCGACCGCCAATGGCAACCGGTACGGGACTGTGACCATGACCGACAACGCCCCGAACAGCCCGCAGACAATTACTGTGAGTGGGACGGGCGGGCCGGCTCCAACGGTGACTCTCTCACCTTCAGCTCTGACGTTTGCGGCTCAAACCGTCACCACGACGAGCGCGCCCCAGCAGGTAACGCTGACCAACACGGGCGCAGCGGTGCTGGATATCACGTCGATCGTAGCCAGCGCCAACTTCGGGGAAACGAACAACTGCGGGGTCTCTCTCGCAGTTGGAGCGAGTTGCATCATCAACGTCACGTTCAGCCCCTTGGCAGCGGGGCCTATCAACGGCGCCATCGCAGTGACGGATAACGCGCCCAACAGCCCTCAAAACGTCACCCTCTCAGGCACCGGACAACTGGGTCCCGTGGTAGTTCTCTCGCCCGCAACGCTTACCTTTACCGGTACGCCGGTTGGGTCCACCAGTTTGCCGCAAAGCGTCACGCTCAGTAACACCGGGAGCGCCGCGCTGAACATAACTGGCGTGAGTGTTACTGGGGACTTCGCCCAGACCAACAACTGCGGGGTTACAGTGCCGGCAGGGCTCTCCTGCACCATCAACGTAACCTTTACGCCCACGACGAGCGGCAACCGCTATGGCACTGTCAGCATCTCGGACAACGCCGCCAACTCGCCTCAGACCATTCTGATGGCCGGTAATAGTACTGCCGCCCCAGCGGTAGCGTTTCTGCCCTCGAGTCTGACCTTTGTCAGCCAGATCATCGACACCACCAGCGCACCGCAGAATGCCGTCCTGGCGAACACCGGTGGTGCGGCCCTGACTATCACTAGCATTGTAGCGAGCGGCGATTTTGCCCAAACCAATAATTGTGGCTCGACTCTGGCGAGCGGAGCCAGTTGCACCATCTCCGTCACCTTTACCCCCACCGCACCGGGGCCGCGTGCGGGCGCCGTCACGGTTACGGACAGCGCCGCCGGCAGCCCCCAGATGCTTCCTCTGAGCGGCAACGGAGGTCAAGCCCCGATCGTCACTTTGACGCCAACCAGTTTGACTTTTGTGGGACAGGTCCTCGGAGGCACCAGCGCGGCCCAGGCAGTAACCCTTTCAAACACCGGCAGCGCAGCCTTGAGCATAACGTCCATCACCGCCAGCGGGGACTTCGCCCAGCTCAATACCTGTGGCTCTAGCGTGGCGCCCGGGTTCTCATGCAAGATATCCGTTACTTTCACTCCCACGGCGCTCGGGAATCGCTATGGCGCAGTAACAATTACGGACAACGCGTCAAACAGCCCACAGACCGTCATACTTTCCGGCACCGGCTTGGCCGCTCCGGTGGTTAGCGTATCGCCCGCGAGCTTGACTTTTGCCAGTCAGTCGATTGGAACGACCAGCGCCCCCCAAGCCGTCACTATGACCAATACCGGTTCCGGCGCTTTGACCATCACGAGCATTGTCACGACCGGGGACTTTGCACAGCTCAACACCTGCGGGACAAACCTGGCGGCAGGAGCGACTTGCACCATCAACGTCACGTTTACGCCCACGGCGACAGGCAGCATAACCGGCACCCTGACGATCACTGACAACGCGTTGAGCAGCCCGCAAATAGTGAGCCTGGGCGGAAGCGGTTCGGGTTTTTCAATTGCTGTCTCTCCGGCTTCGGCATCGGTCGTCGCCGGAAACTCGGTTAGCTACACGCTGACCGTGACGCCGTCTTTCGGTTTCAGTGCCAGGGTTAATCTGAGCTGTAGCGGCGCGCCCCGCAACGCAACCTGTTCAGTGTCACCCTCCACGGTAACTCCCGACGGAACGAATCCTATTACCGCTACTGCAACGGTGACGACCACGGTTCGCTCCCTCACGCCGCCACGATCGGGGCCGCGCCTGAACCTGCCTCGCCTCGTGACGCAATTCAGACCCAGTTGGTTCTTGTGGATGCTACTTCTCCTGACCCTTGCGGCAAGCCAGGTGGTGGCGCGCCGGCGCGGCGTGCTGTTGCGCCTGGTGCTCGTCGCCGGTTTGGTGCTCCTGTGGGCAGCCTGCGGCGCGGGTGGGAGTCAGGTTGGCGTTGCCGACGGAACGCCCGCAGGAAATTACACGCTTACCCTGACCGGATCATCCGGCACCCCCGCGGTCTCGCACTCGACGACCGCAACCCTGTCGGTACAGTGACGGGTACACATGGAGGAATTGATGATGCAGAAGGCTGGTTTTTTGCTCGCTGTGGTTCTCTTCGTCTCGGGCGCTGCGGCAGCCCAACAGACGCCTAAGATTGAAATTTTCGGCGGCTACTCACACCTTTTCGCCGACCTGAACGGTACGAGCTATAACTTGAACGGCGTGCATGCCTCGGCCGCCGAGAACGTGAACAGTTGGTTTGGTGGCGTTCTCGACTTCAGCTCCAGTTTTGGATCGAATAACGGCATAAATATCAATGCGCAATCCATTATGTATGGACCTCGGTTTACGTATCGGAAGAGCAGATTTGTGACGCCATCTGTTCACGCTTTGTTCGGGGGCATTCGTGGAAGCGCAGGTTTTGACGGGATCTCCAAGCCAAACTGGCGTTTTAACGTGGGAGTCGGCGGAGACGTCGACCTCAGGATAAACGACCGCGTGGCGTTTCGACTTTTCCAGGCTGATTACATGCCGACTCACTTTCTAAACTTGCGGCAGGACAACATCCGGGTGTCAACGGGGTTCGTATTTCGGTTTCCAAATTGGTAGGAGCTATTATTGAGTAGGCGAGGGGCGGAATACGGCACTAGGGCGAAGAGAGGGTGGGCGGGCAGTGAAGCAAGTGCTACCACAGAGGCAACCTTCGATCAGTCATCGGCTCGCCGCACTGTGGGAATCGGAGTCCCCGGTCCTAACCATCCGCCTCGGCTCACTGCCTTGGCCGAAATATCGTCGCTCCACCCCCGGCCTTTTCTCGTCCTTCCTGCTCCATTTCTCCGTCATCTTCCTGCTCATTCGCCTGCCTATCGCGAAGTTCTTGGCGCAACCCAATACCCCGCCTCGCACTGAGCATGTTGTCTACATGCTTCATCCCCTGAATTTGGCGGACTATTTCCCCACTTTGAAACCGCCCGGGCCAGGTGGAAAGCCCGGCCAGGGAAATCGCCCAAACCGGCCGCCGGCGCGAGGCAGCACGGCTTTTCACCCGACACTTACCATCATCTCCAATCCGCCGCACCCTGACAATAGTCGGCAGACGATCGTGCAGTCTAATTCGCCGCCTGAATTGAAGATTCCGCACGAAATCCGGCTGCCCAATATCCTGATCGGCGCGACCGTGCCCCCTCCACCTGCCCCTGCTGCGCCAAAACCGATTGAGACCCATGTGGTGGTGCCGACTCGAGCGCCCACGCCGCTCCCAGCCGCTCCTGCACTGGCCCTAGTCGCTCCTCCCAACCCGTTGCCGAATCCTGCCTTGCCGGTCCCTCTGCCTGCGCCTCCTGCCCCGCCAAGCGCGCCGACTGCGCCCCCCCAAACTTCCGGGACGAGCCAGGCAAGAGCGCTCGACGAACTTGACACACGAAGAACTCCCTCCGCAGGTGCTAGGCTGTTCAGTCTGAGCGTCGAGCCTGCGCCGTTGGCTGAGTCGGTAACCCTTCCGCCGGGCAATCGTCAGGGGGCATTTTCCATCTCGCCGGCAGGCGGCAAGGAGGGCTCGCCTGGCGGCGTCCCCGGCGGAGATGCGCTGGGTGGTGGCGCTGGCGGGAATGGTCCGGCCGGAGATGCCAGCACGGGCGTTGGTTCCGGAGATAAGGGCGGTGGTGGGGGCGAAAAAGGTGCTCCCGGTGAGGCTAGCTCATCGGGTTCTTCGGGTACTGGTGGAGGAGGAGGCGGCGCTGGCCCCATCCCCGGCGCAAACGTCAGTATCAGCGGAGCCCCCGGCACCGACAAAGAGGGCGTCTTACCCTCTTTCTTTGCCGCCACCGCGGTTTACCCCGTTACGCCGCCCGGCCCGCGCCGCCCCATGATGGTTGTCACCTCCGGCCCAACAGGCGGAGGTGGCCTCCGAGTCTACGGCGTCCTGAGGGGCAAGAAAATATATACCATCTACCTTCCCATGCCGGATAAGAATTGGACTCTTCAGTACTGCGCCCGTGATAGCTCGGGCGCCACCCAGGACCGCGAACGGCCCAGCGTTGAGATCCAGCTTGAAGTCCCCATCGTCCCGCCTTCAGCAGTGGAACAGTTCGACTTCCACCGTCCTCCCATCCCGGCAGCGGACCCAAGCAGAAGGGATATGATCATCTTACAAGGTGTCATCCTGGAAGATGGCTCGGTTGGCGAGCTAAAAGTCTATAAAGGCTTCGGCGCTGTGGATCAGGCTGCTCTGGCTGCCTTCAGTCGCTGGAAGTTCCGGCCTGCACAACGGTCCAACAAGCCGATTGCCGTCGAAGTTCTGGTGGGAATCCCCGTGGTCTTGCCAACCACGTGAAAACACATTGCATGACAGGCACTGGAACGCCCCCAGAGGTGTATAATAGAGGTGGCTCTTTTCTGACCGGCTGTCGTCCTGAGCGAAGCGAAGGACCTCTGTAGTTTGCTTAATCTTAACGGACTGCCAACGGTTGCAGAGATGCTTCGCTTCGCTCAGCATGACAGCCTCCCAATTATATAGCATGCTCCCGGCATCCGGGTGCCGCCAGCCTCGCGCTCGAGTTGCGGCATTCCTGCTTGTGCTCACGCTCCTGCCAGCGGCCGCTTGCAAGCATGCGCCTGCAAACCAATCGCAGCCCACCGCCAAAGACGATCATTCCCAACAACCCGCCGCTTCTGCCCCCGCTGGGACGCCCGCCCCGGTTCCCGTCCTGCCCCAGGGGCCACGCTTTGCTGTGCAGGTCGCAGCGTTTGGCCGGCGAGCCAGCGCAGAAGCTTTAGCGTCCCGGCTCGCCGACCAGTTTGGACTCCAAACACTGGTTGCTCCGGTCGAGGCGCACGGACAAAACTTATATCGAGTCCGGCTCTTGGTGGGAAGTAAAGATCAAGCTGAGAACGTGGCGAACACCTTCCTGCGCACCGCGAAATTGAAGGTGTGGATCGTCGCGCTGCAGTAGTCGAGTGCGGCAGCGCCGCCAGAATCGCGGCCCTCTCTTGGTAAGGCTATGCCTCCTGGGGACTAAACTCTCTGTAACTAAACATCCTCCATCTCCATCTCTTGTAGTGTCGGGCAAAGAGCGATCAGACAGGCCTGTGGTGGCTGTCAAAGCCACGCTGGAACTCGAGGACTGAGGCAAACGGGAGGAAAACCGTTATGGTTGAAAAGGTGATAAAGACAGACGAAGAGTGGAAGCGGAGGCTAACTCCCGAGCAATTCGAGGTCGCCCGAAAAAACGGAACGGAGCGGGCCTTTACAGGCCAATACTGGAACAATCACGAAAAGGGCATCTACCGCTGCGTCTGTTGTGACAGTGCGCTTTTCAGCTCGAATACGAAATTCGAATCAGGAACGGGATGGCCGAGCTTCTGGGCCCCAATTGCACCGGATAGGATTCGTACCGAGGATGATTTCACACTGGGCATGGCGCGAACCGAGGTCCAGTGCAAGGAATGCGATGCGCACCTGGGTCACGTGTTTGACGACGGCCCCGCCCCAACCCACCTGCGTTACTGTCTCAACTCAGCGGCCTTGAAGTTCATCAAGGAATAGTTGCCCAACACCTGGCACCTGGACACGATACCTGACCTCAGCGCAACAAGCCCATGGTGTATTGCAGCATCGCGTAAATGCTCTGGTAGTCGTACTTGGCATTTGAATTTTCAATTTCAGCCGGCGTAATGTTCAACTCCGCCTGGTACAAATCCACGATCGAGCTCAGCCCCAGGTTATACCGACCCTGCGCCAGATCCATTGCGAGGGAGGATTCCCGCAGTAACTCCGCCGTGACGTCAATGTTCTGAAACGCCGTTTTGGAGCTGGACCAGGCGACCCGCACGTCCCTTGCAATTCTCTCCTGAAGATCGCTGACCCTTTGATCCTAAGCTCGTGCCTAGTAGCGGGCCGCTTCGCGCCGTGCAGCAAAGAGGTGCCCATTGAATATCGGCACCTCAACGTTCAAAGCCGCGCCTTCATAGTTGTCCGGTACCTTGGTCGACAGCATCTGTCTCGGCTGTTCAACGATTTTTCCACTGATTTACTCCATCATCAGGTTGATCCGTATCGAGGTCGAGTAGCTCTCGTAATGCCTGGCCGAGTTCTTCAAAGGTGGCTCCGGGCTTCTTCGACAACTCGATTACTTGTTTTTTCTTTTCGGCAATTCGTCCGGCTACCGCAGGAAGTTGAGTTGCCAATTGCTGGGGGACGTTGATAATGTCGTGGCGGTCTCCGATCGAATCTTGCACGTGGCCGCATACCCCGACCAGGGGAGGAAGATTCTTGAAGAGGCAGCGGAACCCCGCTGTCGCAAACCCCTCATTTCGTAACCTGACGCCGAACGTCTCAATGGCGTCGGGTATCATGCAGGTGCCGAAGGACCGGAGTTGGTTGATCTGGTCGTCCGATAATGGAGTATGCAAGCTCTCTACCTCCTAGTATTACTATGTTAAGTAGTGTCGTTATAAATCCCTTGGAACTTCGTTCCGCAGAAGGGACAGAGTCCGCTCCATCTCACCAGCCAGGGCTGGATCGTGTGAAGAATCCGTTCCCAC
>Ga0326728_10003942_pt1 | contig 44815 bp, 44 predicted proteins | sample MB3enrmetagenome_FD_207602 | JGI IMG/M metagenome (GOLD analysis project Ga0326728, IMG submission 207602) | Lab enriched peat soil microbial communities from McLean, Ithaca, NY, United States - MB31MN | ecosystem: Environmental > Terrestrial > Soil > Wetlands > Peat | place: USA: New York...
TTTGAGATTGTTGAGTGGGGATAGTATTAATTGGGAAAACAAAAAAGTTTCTCTCAGATACCCTATAAGATAAAATTACTTAGTATTATATAAACAGACGTTAATAAAGATAAATTTTTGTATTTTTCAGAAGTACTGTGAATAAAAGCACATAATGAACAGTATAGCATTTAAATAGTTTCATTTCTTATGCTTAAAGTTTAGGGTCGAATTATTTCTTTTCCATGAATCATCAAACTTACTTTGAACCCAATTTCCGCTGAATTCCACAAAAGTGCCATTTATTTTCTCAATATGACAATAGCTTAAAAATTAATCTAACTTTCAATGAACAATAGTAGCAAATAGGCAAACAAATTTTATATTTTTATACATCTGCAGAATGCAGGTTATATCGGTCATATACTTTATCTGCACGCACTTTGTTTGATCACTTATTGGACTTTCCGAATGTCAACTACATATTTTTTTTTTCTAAAAAACAATTTATATTAATTTTAGATCAGATTCTATATTTTAAAGGTCTTATTATAAATTCTGCAAAAGCTAAAATGTTTCCAGAAAGTTTACTCCCTAATAAACCTGATTTTTTGGTGAACTTTATTCTTCAGCAAAGGCTGCATGCATTTTGCCTTCTTCTTCCTTGGACAAGTTGGTAGCAATGATTTCAAATTTGGATTGTTTCATAGCTTCTACTACCCTATCCTCAACGGCATCGCTAGTCATAAGAAAGAGAGCTGAAGTTCCTTCAGTACTTTGCTACGGATAGATTTTATAAAACCTTCATCGATTCCCATATGGGTCATTGAACCGACTAGCGTACCTAGCTAGACCAACCAAAGGAATAAAGAAGAGGATACTAGATAGTAGACCCCAAAAAGCACCGCTCAGTGCCCTATGCGAGTTAAATGAGTCAAGTGCTCAGTTTTTGGCTTCTTGTTTCCTTTAACCCAAGTGACTATAGCCGCATCTTGTAGCTTAATCATTTGCTGCTTACTTAAATCCTCAATTACTTTAAGTTCATTTTTTGCACCATCAGCGGTATCAAACTTCAAAACTGTTAAAGTTGCCATTACTCAATCTCCTTTTCTGCTTTTGATCTCTTAATTTTTGTTGACATATAAACAAATACCTAAATCATTTTTAATTAATTGTGCAAAAAATAGTCTCGGAAAAAAAGTTACTTCTATATAAAAAATTTTAATATTGAGCAACAATTTAATATTAATAATGTTTTTTATTTCTAAATAAATTCCTAAATTTTGCATAGGTTCCTTCTAAAAAGCAACACAGTTTAATTTCATAGCAAATTCTAGTTGTGTCCTTGGATCATTGAAAAATCTGAATTTACTATTTTCCTAATTTAGTAGATTTTTTTAATATCTTCTGGAATTGCCAAAATATGCAACTGATTTCACTTGTAATTGATGAAATCAATCAAAAATCCAGAAAGGAATAAAAAATCGCCAATTTGTTGTCTTGCGACTCCAATATAAAAAAACAGGATGTAAAATCAATGGTTATGCTGATAAAGTTTTTTTCTTGTTTCATTAATACATAGATTTTTGCTATAAAACCTATGTATCAGTGAAAAGAATAAAAACAGAAGCTTGGTCAGTAAAAACTATTGGCTCTGCATCCTACTTTTTGCAGTGAAAGAAAAGGATAATGAGCAAGTCATATTTTACAGAACTTTAGCTACCCTGTCCACACAAATAGGATTGATTTAATCTATTAAAATAGAGTTCCTTTATTGTACCATGCATCTATCATTAGATTTATTTTATTTAGCTAAAGTACTTTTATTGTACCAAGCTTCTGAATTGCGGGTTAATTTAAATTACTTTGTCATATGCTTCTAGTGCTTCATGGTACTTTTCTGAGCTCAGTAGATGGACTGCTTTATGGAGCCAAGCATCTTCATTTTTCGGGTTAATTTCAATTGCTTTGTCATAAGCTGCTAGTGCTTCATTGAACTTGGCTGAGCTCAGTAGCTCATCTCCTTTATGGACCCAAGCATTTGAAGACTGCAAAGCATTTGAAGATTCCCCCGCGCCTGCGATACCCACTAGGATTAAAAACTCAAGCGCAGTGATTCCTAAAACCGTTATGATTGTATGCCTTCGACTTGCTTTATCACATTTAGCTTCGTTCATTTTCAGTCTCTCGATATTTGTTAAGATATTAATGCTTAAAAATAACTACAAAAACACAAATGAATAATACTTCACTCTACAAAGTAAACTTTTCTACTTAAAAAGTATATTTAGTAACTTATCAAAATGATGTTGATATTATTATTGTTTGTAGAAGATATCAAAACTTTTAAAGCGCCATACCCACCTTTTAGTTACATTTTTTAATTTTTGCAATTTTTGTCATTATTACCATTAACATCTCCATTCCCAATCACTGTAGTAAGGATCCCACACCTACTCACAGTCAGGATAGTATCAGATAGTGATATGTTCATGGTGGTCATGGGGTCATATGAATGATGATCATTGGGATTAATTGAATGATGATCATGGCGATCATATAATTCGGCGCTAGATGACCCAGCTGTCAATGATAATACAACGAAAAATAACAATAATAAAATCTGTATTTTTTTATTCTATCAAATATTTGTTTTTTATTTATCTACACCCACATTTTATTCAACTTGATCTATTTTTAACTAACCTTGGACTTACATAATTAAACTCCAAAATAAATTGGATAGAACCCAAATTGTGTATGGTCTTAAATTATCAATAAATTATATTTTCACAGCATATACCAATGAAAAGTGATTTAAATTGCATCAGCTGTCTACTACCATCCAAAGAATATAAAAATATCAGAAATATAAATAAGAAACTATATTGAATAAAATTCGATGATATACAATTGTCGTTCTATGTTATTTGATTGGTATTGTTTCCAGAACACTCTTAATCCCCTTTGTCAGCTTCTTTTGTTCCGCATCTATGTGAAGTGGGAAAAGATATGTTTCAATAAATTAAAACGCAAGCATTCGTTAGTTTGGAAACTTAACCTTAAAAATATCAACCATAATACATAACTGTAATTGTTCTAAAAAACGAGTTTGTTTAAAATCAAATTGATTTGAATTTCTTTATACTCTTAAGCCTATGAGTAGTATAACAGTATAAAAAAATTATAATTTGATGTTGATTTTAAAGATATGCATAGGTTTACTATAAAATAGATGTATCAATGAGAACAATAGAAACATAATATTTGTCAATAAAACTATTAGCTCTGCATCCTGTTATATTTTACAGAACTTTGGTACACTACCAATTCATTGATAAAGCATCTAAAAATTATAGTTGGAAATGCACGAAATATGAAAGTTTTTACGCATGAAAAGACAGAGAAAGTGATTTAGAATTCATTGCACAATTTGCACTTAATAGTATGATTCAGCCATCAAAAGTTTTCCCAAAATATCAAAACATTTCATTCATAAATTCCGATTCTCAGACTTGTACAAAGAAGAAAATTATTAAAAATAAACATATTTGATTCTTGAAACTAAAATCTTTGATCAAAATTATGTATTATATGGCTATTTATAATAAAGATAGCAAAAGAAGCATATTTTTGATCTCTTAAGATGAGATGCTGGATCAAATACTAAAAAATATTTCTACAAATACCCATAATAAAAGTCTCCTTATTTTAATAGATTCTGGACATAGAAAGATCTCATAGCGTTGTAGCTAGGCTTCAGACATGTCTGAATCTTATAAAAAATCTTGATTATGAAAGCGCAGCTTTGGATAAAGAAATTTTTAATTATGCTCATAGGAAAAATGAACTGAAAATGAGTATTTTAATGTCAGTTTCTTGTATTGAAGAATTGGTGCAACAACTCTAATTGCTGCAACAGGCAATTTCAAGGATTTTTATCAAGTAGATAAGCTTGCTTCATAGCTTGGAGTTGTTTCGAATGTATCAAATATGCTCATAAAATTCTATAACTGGATAATCACAAAAAGAAGAGCAAAAGTAGCACGGTGGATTCTAACGCAAATTGCTCAGGAAGCAGCAAGGAAGAAAAATAGCAAATTAAAATAGTTTTTTACCGGAAAAAGAAATCAATTGAACATGCAAAGATAATATCGCTCTAGCAAGGGAAATTGCCCAAATTAGATGGCATCTGACTACAAATGATAAAATGTACGAAGATGAAAAAGGGCATTCGAAGAGAGAAATATAAAAAGAGAATGATTGTTGAGACTTAGAAATTCTCGGTTGAGACCCGTGTAAAAATAATTAGTGGAATAATCTAAATTCTCACATGTTTTAATCCTTACTTTCATCATATAGCCAAGAACTTCTCTGCCAACGATATCTCTTCATAGTAGAACATTTCTAACAGATTCCAGAATCTGATCTATGTATTTTGCAGCTGCATTTTTCAGGTCCATAGGATGTACGTTTTCTGCCACAAAATCATTCTCCATTTCGTAGTAACTGGTGTATATCAGGTTCCCACCGAACTTTTCAGGTCTCTCTATAACAACCGTCTCATATCTGGGAAAAATATGATAGCGTAAAATAGCAAGAGTCGGGTTGTTTTCCAAGTCTCCTATTTTACAGTAGGCTTTCTTAAACTTTCTGTAAATCTCTTCTTCAGTATCGTCCACTGAGATGAAATTATCCTTTGAAGAAGACATCTTTGTTCCGTCTAATCCTATGAGAATTGGAGTGTGAATGCAGACAGGTGTTTTGAATCCAATACTTTTTAAGTTTTCGCGGGCAAGCATATGGATTTTCCTCTGATCAATACCACCAACAGCAACATCAACTTTGAGCATTGCAATGTCAACAGCCTGCATCAAGGGGTATACCATCTGGGAGACCGTGGGGTCATCCATAGCACGCCCAACTTCATCCATGCTCCTACGAGCCCTATTAAGAGTTACTGCCCTTGAAAGCTTGAGAACATTTAACATGTACTCGGCTCCAAACTGATAGTTTGAACCATATACAAAATCAGTTTTCTTTGCATCAAGTCCGAGAGCAACAAAGCAGCGTCTGTTATAATCTGCAATTTTCCGAACTTCTTCAAGTGTGCCTTTTCTATTCAGATAAGCATGTACATCTGCAAGCAGGACAGTGACATTGAATCCAGCTTTTTGCAAATCAATTAGCTTATTTACTGTAAGAACATGTCCCATATGGATTTTCCCGCTTGGCTCATATCCTACATAGGCATGTGGAGCTTCTTTTTTGTTAAGAAGTTCTTCAAGTTCTTCTTCTGTTACAATTTCCTGAACATTTCTTTTCACAAGTTCGAGTCTGTACATTGCCTATACATTCCTTACTTTATTTTCTTATCTTCAAAAACTCAATTTTGATTAATAAGTTTCTCTGGAAGTGTTAATTCCTTTTTTTAATTTGGATTTAGGGATTTCCAAATATGAGTTACTTTTCTCCACAGAGATTTAGTCTCCTCACCAAAAAGCGGTTTAGAGCCAGAGGTTCATAGATTCAGTTTGTATAAATGAGAATTTCTCTCTCTGCCAACGGGAAGTAATGCAAGGTTAGTCCCCATTTCAAAAAGTATTTCACGTATTTTTCATTTTTTTTCCTTTCAAATATTCCGAAGCTTCACCTGGTACATTTCTTTTTATACAGCATAGCATAGTAATTCAAGATGTCAAAAAATTTCACTAGGCTTCAGCTGTCTCAAATGAAAATAACAAAGAATTTCCTCTCTTTAAAGAACCAAAATTCTGGAATCAAAAGCCTCAGATTTTTCAAGCCACAAATTTATATTAATGGAGCTTCCTAGAAAGCTTTCCACGATAGAGTCAATTTTTCCACTTTACCCTCAAATGAAAGATCTGTAAACAGAAAACTGATTTCATCCGAAAAAGTGTAGGCAAAGAGGAAGAAAGCCGAAACTGCTTTTCTAACGAAAAGTATGACAGTGTTCGCCATTGCGCTGGTGAAGTTTGGGTCATAGAGTTTCTTAAAACCCAGGCGCAAAAGCTTATTTTTTAATACCTGCCATCAGCGCGCACAACCACAGGAGGGATACAGCGCATTTCAGCAAAGATTTCCATGTTTTTAATTTATCTTTCAAAATTTATCAGTCTTCTTTACGTTTTTTGAATCTTTGGACAACATCTCTTATTATAACAATATCTGCTGCAGTTATGACCCATCGATAAGGAATAATTACACCTTTGGTAGTCAGGTCAAAAAGTTCTCGATTAATATCAGAAACAGCAAGCCCAGTAATTTTCTGATCATCTATATCAATTACAAGGTCCTGTAGCTTTCCTACATAAACACCGGTATTTGTGTATATGCTTAAACCAAAAAGTGACGTAAGTTCTGCGCGCATCATATCCCTGCTTTGTAAATTTATTTCATTCTTTCTCCTAACCTTATATGAAAAACATGCTTATATATCTTACAGTTTTACTGTCTCATAATTACTATTTCCTGTCATCTTTTCAGGTGGAAATGAATTTTCAATCTATTTTATTATTAAAGTATTCTTATCTGGGTTAATGTGAGGTAAAGGTAGTTCAACTTTTTTAAATCCGATTTCCAAAATTTTAGTTCAGAAGCGATAATTTTAGTTGTATTAAGTTGCCCTCTTATTTATTTGTTCAACTATGCAATTATTGGTTATTATTTTTTTTTCATTATATTAGATTATAAGGAATTAACGAATCAACTACACTTTTGAAAATCAATTATACTTTCGAACTTAATTACTTGTGCTTAAGTCATTAGAAATTCTATAACCAAAAAAAAGCTGAACAACATGGAAAATTGCCCAATTATTCCCTTTATTCCATGTTTTCTGTGCTTGCCACGGTTCATCTCTAAGTTTAAGATTCGTGGAGAAGGTAACAATTTAAATTACCAAAAATAATTTTGGAGATATCTATTTTGATGCAATAGATAATTCTGATTGTGAACGGATTGAATGATAAAAACACTACCAATAGCCTACAGCTAACTGAAAATATGCCTAACTAAATTTGCTCACTGAATCTTAGTGAGGAGGATTATTGGAATTTTTTTGCTTAGGATGAATAATTACAAAGAAATCTTAGTATTTGATCATGAATGTATTTTTTCTCATTTTGTAAGTGTCAATTTTTACTATGAGGGCTATGGTTAGAGTAAATTTGGTTAGTACATGAAAACGCAATTATTCATTATAATGGAAGTTTGTAATAAACTCACAAATCAACAAAAATTTCCAAGAATATTGATACTTTAATCATGATTATTCATACTTCAGTCACTTGAAATTCTACAATCATGGAAATAAACCGAAAGAAATGGAAAAATTATTTCCTTATTCTATTTTTTCTTTTTTTCCGTGGTCTAACTGATCCAAATTTGTATTTAAGCCTAAAGAAAAATATGGGTACCTGATGACAAATCTATTTTTCCTAGTTTTTGAAATATTACTTTTATTGGGAAAACTATAATTAGGAAGACATATTAGGAAGACATTAAAAGATTAAATGACTGACGACTTAGATTTGTGTGATTGACGGAAATATAATAGGTTGCTAGATATTTTTGACTCCTGTCAGTTTCAATAAAAAATTTAGCCTCTCAAGCATTTAGAGCTTTTTCAACCATTTTAGGATAAGTAAGCTCTAAAATAGTTTTCAGATTAACTATATCTTCTTTATTATATTTAATAATTTTAGCTAGTGCATCTTTGTCTCCTCTTTCATATTGCTTCCAGAGCCGTACGGCATCAAATCCTGTCATACCTTCAGTATCTTCACTCCGGGATATCCCAAGTATTTTCTCAATATTTTTGAGGCCACCTTTATATCCTATTCGCCTTAGAGGATACACAAGATCTATATGGAGCTGTTTAAATTCTATTTCAGGAAATTCGGACTTTATGAAAGGAATATCAAAACGAGCACCGTTGAAGGATACAAGTAACCTGTATTTTGAAAGTTCATCCACAATATCATCAAGATTTATGTCCTTTATATATGTCTTAGACTCTCTACCATCATAAATTCCAATAACTGTTATTCTATCTCTACGCTGAGAAAGCCCAGTTGTCTCAATATCCACAAATGCTACAGACTCGGAAAACAGAGGATAGGTTCTCCAGTGTTCAGAAGAAGGGAGACACTGCGAAAAAAAATAATAATCTTTTGCTGCCAGACGCTCGGAAGATTTCTTAATCCCCTCACAAATTATTGCTTTTCGAGTAGAAGGTATTGAGATCCTATCTTCCATCTCAAGAAATTCTTCCCATGTATGTATTCCTTGAGCCCAGATCTTCTGTTCAAGGCTCTTCCCTACACCAGGAATATGAATATATGTATTATTTAGCATATTTTCCCTTGGATCATTTGAAGTAATATTTTATAAAAATACTGCTTGAAGTCTGAGGATATTCAAATGCTGTAACTATTCATCCTGAGCAAACCTAAATCAATAGCTGCCTTTATTAAGATTCACTGAGCAAATTTATGTAGGCGTATTTTTCTCCCAGTCAAATACCCTGCAGTAAGCTGTGGGGATGGATATTTTCCCTAGGATCTTTATCAACTATCCAATTTATATTTTAACCGATTTTCTGCAGATGTACACGCATGTATATTTGTTTGATTATTTGACCTCGATTATTCGTTGAAAGTTAGATAAATTTTTAATCTACTGTCGTATTGAGAAAATGTATGGCATTTTTGTGCGCATCTGCGGAAAGTAGGATCCAATACTTTTAACTCTGCATTTTTGCAAGCTTATCGAACGATTTAACCTCAGAAGCATTGCGTAATGAGTATTTTATTACAGTCGAATACCCCACAGATTACTGTGGTAAGGAAACTTCACTGAGAACCGTTATTAATTAACTCATTCATATTTTAAGCTACCTTTGCACTATAAGAGGAACTACGTCATTCAAACAACTATGTCTGTAAAATAAGAAAGATTTCAATAAATTCCGAAATTTTATAATATATTTATAAATTTATATCTATTACTCGTGATAAACAGCTATTTATCGAACTGCTCTAAGATATCACATTTTTTTGTATGACGTATAGCAATTTTTTTTAAGCAATGACATCATCAATTATTTGAAATATATATGCTTCGAAATTTGCAAAAGGTATTGTTTTGAGTTCAATGCAATCTGTAATGATGGTATGTATGTACATCTTTTCAGTGGTTCTGAACCAAAAGTATTCTCCTAATAGTGATGTAGATTCAAAAAGTATCACAGCAAGAAATGTCCTTAAAGAATACTCTGAGATTAAGAAATAGCTTTTGGATTATAAACTTTGGATTTATAGAGGTTGAATTTTAACTGGGGATTGGGGTACAACTTCAGATGTAATTAAAAAGGATGTTGAAATCTGGTAAATCGTGAAGAAAAAAATTATATCAGCAAATGAAAATATTTAATTTTAGATAATTCCTTTATACCCAGAGCAATACCCCGAGCAGAGGCGCAAACATACCCCGTTGCTTGCAGCAGAGTGTGACACCAAAACTTTGATCATCACTATCGTTACTAAAGCCAAAAGCATGCAAGAAAATCTAAAAGCTTACCTTGACCTCACTCGTGCCCACTTTTTCCCGGTCTGGCCCATTATTTTCTGCTCTGGGTTGATGCTTGCTTTTGCAAATTACGGAGGCTTTTCCTGGTCGTTGACCATGAAGACAGCTCTTATAGGCACGATGGGATTTGAGGCTGGTTTTGTACTCAACGATTATGTGGACAAAAAAGTAGATGGATTTGACATTGATAACACGCTTACCAACTACTGGAGGCCTTTTAAAGAGAGACCCATTCCTTCAGGAAAGATTTGCCTCAAAAAAATGGTGTAGAGTACAAAATATAAGGATCCGTAGCGAAATAACCTATGCATTATTTCAGACTGTATTAAATGGTTTCCACAAACGAGATACCCTTTTAACTCCAACAAAATTATGCATTGCATAGGTTATTTCGTCACAGGCACTAAGAGCCTATCCAAAAAGTCAACACAGATATTGTAAAGTTACAATAGGTCATAATATCCGAGTATCCGGTCCGGTTGTGCATATTGGTTATTGTAAAGGTTAGTAGGTAACAACACATTCGGATAGGCTCTAGTAACAAACGAGTAGTCAATAGGTATGTTATAAACATCATAATAAGTCAGAAAATCAACTTCGATAGTTGCTAATCCTTGTTGGTACTTTATCATCGAGGTACAGAATAATAGCAGTGACTGACAACTTTCTAATTTCAAATTCGTTATTTTATTTACGTATTTATTTTTAGTAGGATATATAATTGAATTCATTTTATAGTGTTATTACATATCGTCTGGTTTTGATCTCATCATTAACATTACAATTTTTAGTAGAAATATTTTATTCTCAGATCCAGAACATTAATATTTATTGTATATAGTCTGATATACTGTGATCAATAACCTCCTAGGTAGTGTCGTTAAAGAAAACTGGTACTGTGATCCGAAGGCTTACACCGGATAGCATTAACAAACGCTTGTCAAGGTGAGTGATACTCATCCTACCTGTTGCCCTGACCATATAGGATTTGGTTATCTTTCCCTGTCACACAAAACGGTGCTGATTCCGGGTGGATACGAGCACCAAGCGATAGCCTAAATATCAGGCAACCGGCTGCAGTATAAAATATTCCCCAACTGCGGACGATCATGATATTTATGGCTCAACCTCTGCAATCACGCAGATAATGATAAATGGGCTTGCACCGCCGGATTAGCTGACGGAGGAGGGTCGGAAGGCGATGTGAAACTATCATCTTTCAAATTTGATCTTTCCTTATGGGAGGAAATATGGTGAAACCGAAACATAAACAGAAGAGCGCGGTCGATCTCATGAAGCGATTCGCCTCAATATTGACCATTGCCACAATATTGCTTGCGATTGTACCGCTGAACACCCTCGCAGTCGACTCTAAAGCTGTTGACAATATGAATCCGACCGCTGGCTTGGACATTGCTAAAAAGCATACTGGCCTCTGGTATAAGACTCATATATTACCGGCTCAGAGGAAGGCTGCGGTCGCTAACTTCAAGGAGACCTATGCGGCAAACCGGTATAAGACTCCGAGAATCCCCGCTGAAAGTGGGGCTGCGGCTGCTAACTTCAAAGCAGGCTACGGTAATGTGATGAATCCCGGAGTGCCACACTATTTCGGCCCCTATCCTAACTATGCTTATACTCCGTTGCCGAATGGCCCCATCAAAGAAATCACGGTCGATACTCCCGGCACAGGCTACCAGGCTGCGAATGTCAATGTCAATATTACCGACGTTTACGGTGCTGGGACTGGCGCGACTGCAACAGCGAATTTGAACCCTGATGGCAACGTCACCAACATTGATGTAAACACGCACGGCAATAATTATACAGCCCCAGTCGTCACGATCACCGGCTTGCAGGGCACCGGGGCAACAGCCACTGCGATTCTAGACGATACCGCGTTAAGCGGTGGCGTGCATAAGTTCGTCGACTCTCTGCCTGGCCTGAATGCGGCGGGCGCCAACGATAACGGGCAGTACATCCCGGTCGCCAAGCCAAACACGACCGCGTACCCAGGCTCCGATTACTACGTGATCGAGCAGTGCCGGTATACCGAGAAGCTGCACTCAGATCTGCCCACCACGCTGCAGGGCTACCGGCAGGTGTCAACACCGACGATCCAACTTTGAGCAAGTTCAGCTATCTGGGGCCCCTCATCATCGCTCATAAGAACAAGCCGGTACGGGTCAAGTTCATTAACAACCTCCCGACTGGTGACGCCGGCAACCTGTTCATACCTGTAGATCACACAGTCATGGGCGCTGGCATGGGTCCACTCGGCATGAACGCCATGCCGATGAATTACACAGATAACCGAGGCGTGATTCATCTACACGGTGGCCTCACCCCGTGGATCAGCGATGGTTCGCCTCACATGTGGACGACCCCCGCAAATGAGAATACCCCGTATCAAGAAGGCGTGAGCGTATACAACGTTCCGGACATGGATGGCGGATATGAGCCCAACGGTACGTTAACCTTCTACTACAATAACAAGCAGAGTGCACGGCTGATGTTCTACCACGACCATGCATGGGGCATCACCCGCTTGAATGTGTATGCTGGCGAAGCCGCAGGTTACCTGCTAACGGACGAAGTCGAGAACTATCTGATACAAGTGACAAACGTAACTGGCGTCAACCCAGGCTTGCAGAAAGTGCTGCCGGACTACGGCACGCCCCTAATCATCCAGGACAAAACGTTTTTGGACAACAGCACGATCGCCACCCAGGATCCGACATGGAATTGGGGGAATAACACTACCGACGATCTCTGGTATCCTCACGTGTACATGCCCACCCAGAACAACTCGACGGTGCCGGCGTACCTGATTAACCCCTTCGGTAGGTGGGACTACGCCCCGTGGTTCGATCCACTCAATTTTACTCCCACTCTCAAATACCCGCCCGTCAATAACACATCCTATGACCCGGTCAATGCGCCCTGGGAACCGCCATTGATGCCCGGTACCCCCACCCGTCCATTGATGGAAGCGTATATGGATACGCCCCTGGTCAACGGCGCTGCCTATTCGAATCTGACTGTCGAGCCAAAAGCCTACCGGTTCCGCATCCTGAACGCCGCAAATGACCGGTTCTGGAACCTGCAGCTGTACAATGCCACGGATAATACCGAGGTCAGCATGATCCCAGCGGAAGACGGCAGGGTGGGCGGAGTACCAGATCCGCAGACAGCAGGCTCGTCGTTCATCCAGATCGGTACCTAAGGCGGCTTCCTGCCCGCACCGGCCGTTATCAACAGCACGCCGATCACATGGATCACGGACACGAACAATCCCAACTTCTGCAACGTTGACAAACATGCGCTGCCGCTGGGAAGTGTCGAGCGGGCCGACGTCATTATCTACTTCTCGCAGTACGTGGGCCAGACCCTCATCCTGTACAACGACGCTCCAACTGGGTTCCCGGCCCCCGACCCCCGCTACGACTACTGCACGAACGACACGAAAGACAATACCGGTACTAACCTGATAGACATCGGCGGGGCGCCTCCAACCCAGAAAGGCTACGGTCCCAACACTAGGACTATCATGCAAATCAAGGTATTGAATAGCCCGCCCAGTGCTCCCTACAATCTGACCGCCTTGAACGAAACGTTCGCCAAGACTGCCACGAAGAGGGGCGTCTTCGAGGCGAGCCAGGACCCCATCATCGTACCGATGCCAGGCTACGAAAGCGCATACAACTCGTCATCACCATTCTCTAACCAGGCCGTGGGCAGCAATGAAGATCCCGTGACCTTCACGACGCTCTTCGGGAAAACGGTGACGATCCCGCAGCAGAAGGCCATCCAGGGCATGATGCCCTATGCGTGCGACCTCGACTACGGGCGCATGATAGGCTTGCTGGGGCTCGAACTGCCCGCGATTCAAGCCTATAAAAACTATGCGCTGTACTCATACACCAGCCCGCCGGTCGAGATCCCAAACGTCGTCCGCGATATCAATCCATCCATGCCTGAGGGCGTGGTCCTGCAAGGACCGCCCGGTGGCTACAAGGATCCGCAGGGCAATCCAGTGACCCTATATAACCATAAAACCAACTACGGATGGGGGTACGTGTACCATTGCCACGTTCTGGGCCACGAAGAGAATGACATGATGCATGCAGTGATCTTCGCGGTTGCGCCGAAGCCACCCACTCACTTGGTAGCCACTCGTGGGAACGGCGTGGATTTATCCTGGAAGAGTAACTCGATCGCGGAAATTGGCTTCACCATCCAGAGGGTGGATGACCCGCAATTTACGGTGGGATTGACTACCTTCAAGGTCGGGCCGGAAGAGACCACGTACGTCGATAAAACGTCCGAAAAGAACAAGAGGTACTTCTACAGGATTCAGGCTAACAACTTAGTTGGAAATCATTTATTGGCAGGCGTCCAATCTACATCGGCCGACTAGCCGTTCTCTAACATTGCAGACACCGATCCCATTACCTGGAATCAATCCTGCTGACATATGTCAGGGAATGCCATTGAGCTATGATCTGTTAGATGCAAGTGTTTTAGATCCAGTATCTGGAGCCGTAATACCTGGAACTTTCTACTATGATCCAGACGTAGGCACTGTATTAAGTGCAGGTCAGCATCAACCATTGAAAGTTACTTTCGTGCCAGTTGATAGTACAAAATATAACAGCGCAACAAAGACTGTTCATATTAATGTAAACGAGTTCCCAGAAAAACATGGATTCTTCCATCAGACAGAGTATAGTGCATTTCTTCCCTTCCAATGGGGATGATAGGGAGGATCTACAACACTTCAATGGCAACTAAAAGATAAGGAGTCTAACAACTCCTTTTTTAATTTAACACGAAAGTAAATGATTAAACTGATTGGCAGTGTACCAAAATTTATGTAAAAGATAACAGGATGCATAGTCCATATTTATGCTGAGAAAATTTCTTCTTTTTTTATTTTCACGGATGCATAATTTTTACTTTAAACCTATATATCATTGAAAACAATTGAAAAATAATATTTTTCAGTAAAACTATTGACTCTAAATCCTGTTTTTATGATGAAATAAAATTATACAGAGTCAATAAAAATTTATAGATCTTTAGGGATATAGGGTATCGATGGCTAATTCAAAAAATATTTTAATCATTGGATAATTAGCGCTAGGTAAACCTATATATAAATCACTTACGCAATAAATTTTATCGCTTTTTGCTACCATCAGGCTATATTCTTGCTATTAAACTGCTATTTCTGGGATTTAAAGTTAACTAGACTTTAACAATTATTCAATTTAGAACCAACTGATTTGTTTTCGTCAAAATAAATTCCTAAATAATTGTTATTAGTAAGCCTAAGTTGACAAATAAATGCCCAAATTAAATCAATTAATGAAATAAAAATGCCAACTAATATTGAATTAAATATATGAATTCCAATACAATGCCTGTAATTATCGATAAACCACTAAATAAATCCGCTATTTGCTGTTTTTTTAAATAACCTTAAATAAGCATAATTACCTATCAAATAGAAATACATTTAGTTAAATTTGAACTAAAAAAATGGAAATTATGTACCACATGATCAATAAATAACTTATTAAAGTCTTGGTGATGCATGTATAAAACAAATTAAAATACTAAAATAGTATTGACTGTAGAAAGGTAATTATTAGGAGATTTGGAGTTACTAGCTCTAAACCCATTCCCATAAAATGGGAAAGAGAAATGATTGATAGTAATAACGATATCTTAGATTTTAAATGTTTTGTTCATGATATGAATATTATATCTTCTAAGGGAGTGATTCTATGAATGTAATTTCAATCCTTGAGATATCTAAAGCTGACCAGATTAATCAATTCCTTATTCACTTACTTGATCCGTATATTAAAGATGTCCTTCAGACTCATTTTATCACAAAGTTATCAACAAATACGATACTTTAATAAGATAATAAACATGTAATAAAATATTGCTATTTTCCAAATTTTACATTTAATTTTAGTAGGTTTCTTTGATAGTGTAGCTAAAGTTTTGTAAAATATGATTGGCTCTTTATTCTTTTCTTTCACTGCAAAAATTCGGATGCAGAACCAATAGTTTTACTAACAAAGCTTCTGTTTATTTTGTTTTCACTGATGCATAAATCTTTATAGCAAGATTCATTCATTTCTCTAAATCACTACAGATGTAAGGCTTTTAAGGCTTTCCAAGAATGAGCGATAAGGAATAAAAGCTACCTTTTATGTATAAAAGTAACTATAGACCATTTAAGATGCTTTTAAAATACCTTTAATGTAAAAAAAGTCCAACTAAAATCAAAAAGATTAACAGAAAGTCCGGTAATAAGCCATTTTTTTAACCAGAGAGTTTTAACAATTTTTGATTTGGGGATTAATTCCTTAGGACTTACGCAATTGAACAGAGAAAACAGTAAATACTAAACCTTCAACTGCCCAAAACATAAAATTTTAATCATAATGTCTATTGTATCTGGTTATATATTTATACCACTTATAGCTCTATTATGACTTAAATATCATGAAGCCTTTAATTATTGTGAGAATTTAATTATCGTGGAGAGATATTTTTGGAAGACGATAGTAGAGATATGTTTAAGTATAAACTTGGTAAGTGGGTTCTAAGCATAGACGAATGTGCTTTTACGAATATTATGGATCTTGGAAAGAATAAATCTATGCGTCAATATCTGATAGAGTCAATTGATAGTTGGGTAAACAAAAAAGAGCCACTTATAACAGACGAATTTATTTCGGAAATGTGCGACTTTATTAAAAGTGAAAATGAAGTCCTTTACGATCGTTTGATGAAGAAATGTGCTCTAGAAGGAATAAGTGTAGGTGAAGGTATATTTGAATCACTGAGTCTTTTGAATTGTGGAATGACAAGTGAGACGCTGTGTAGACAGGTCAAAGATGACTTGTCTGATGTGTGATGTTTCTGTAGTATTTTTTACTCTCTTGAGTAAAGTGAAAGGATTTACGCAGTTGAACGAAGAAATAAATAAAATAAAACCCTCTATTGTATAAAAAGAGAATTCGACCACAATATCTATTGGGCTTGATTTTGTAATTCAATTGCGTAAGTCCTCTAATAAGAATCGGGTCAGAGCTTGAGTTTTTTGAAAACGTCCTTAAGGTTGGAGTAGGGATACGTATTCACAACGTCCCCTTTTTTTCGAGCCATCCTCTACGTGCCTGTCCAAGCCCGTATCGTATGAACGCAAGGTCAAAAATAGAATGGCTGTCAGTGGAAATGCAAAACTTTAAGCCGAAATCCTTTGCTAGAAGAATAAGCTCATCATTAAGGTCAAGCCTGGAAGGTTGACTGTTTATTTCCATCACTTTTCCATTTGCGACTGCTGTATCAAAAACTTTTTCGAAATCCACTTCATAAGCTTTCCTTTTCCCGAGGAGCCTGCCAGATGGATGAGCAAGGATGTCAAGGTACCTGTTTTCCAGAGCTGTAATTATCCTTTCAGTCATCTTTTTTTTAAAGATTGAAAAGCCGGAGTTTACTGCTCCTACTACAATATCAAGTTCTTTGAGGATTTCGTCCGGATAGTCCAAGCTTCCGTCCTTAAGGATCTCAATCTCAGAACCTCTAAGGATTTTTATCTTGAAGCGTTTTGAGAGTTTACCAATTTCTTTCCATTGGGCTTTTAATTTTTCTATTCCCATTCCATTAACAATTTTCTGAGAGCGAGAATGATCGGTTATGGCGACGTATTCATAGTCAAGAGAGTCCGCCTTCTCTATCATAGTTTCAAGGCTCTCTACCTTCACTATAGTTTGTGTGCATATGGAAGATCTCCTCTGAGGTCTCCTGCCTCTATAAGCTTCGGAGGGTATTTTTGCAGCGGCCTTGATTTCTCCCTTATTTTCCCGAAGCTCGGGAGGTATATAAGCAAGGCCCAGCTTTTTATAAATATCCTCTTCACTTTTGCCCGCAACTTGTTCCCCTGAATCTTTTGAATACAAACCGTATTCTGAAAGCTTGTACCCTTTCCTGAAGGCAATATTTCTAAGTTCTATGTTGTGCACCTTTTGAACCTGTAAAATATTGAAGAGCTGCTCCGTAACTTTCAGATGAGACTACCCTCAGGTCAATAGATGTTCCTCCTATCAAAATCACACTGCTTTTTGTACTACCTTTCAAGATGATCTGTTCAACTTCAGGAAGGAAGACAAAGACATCCATCACCTTTAATGCTTCTTCTTTTTCTGCTTCAGCTAGGATATCGATATCCCGAATCGTTTCTTTTAACTTTCGAAGGGAGCCTGTGTAGATTCTCTTCGAGGGGTCTATTTTACAGATCTTACTCTCACATTTGGCTTTTAAGGCTGAAATGAGTTCTTCTGCAAGTGGAAGTACCTTTCCAAGAGGTGTTCTATCGTGACTCTTCTCATAATATTCAACTGCCTTTAAGAGATTTTCTTCGCTTTTTTCTCCGAAATCTTTGAGCTCCCGAATTTTGTGGGCATGGATTGCGTTTTTGAGATCTGAAAGAGTTCTTATCCCTAGGGCATCGGCAAGTTTTTTCAGTCTCTTTGCACAAGTCCCCAGATTTCCATCAATTCCGAAGTTCCTGAAGGAGCTTTTCCTTTAAGTTTTTAAATTTTTCTACCTTGCCGGTTTCTAGATACTCAACAATATGATCGGCAATAGATGCTCCGACACCTGGAATTTCAATCAGCCCATCTTTACTTCTTCTTTCATAGAGTTTTTCTATATCCTCATCAAGGTTTTCTATCATCTCAGCTGCTTTCCCGTAAGCCCTTGGTTTCCATTCAACCTGCTGGTATTCAAGAATGTCAGCAGCTTTATAAAAAAGCTTAGCAATCTCATGATTTTTCAATGTTTTTCCCCTTCCTCATTTTACTTTATTTTCCCCCTTCTATTTTTACTTATTTTCTTCTACTTTTTTCTTGTTTCCCGGTAACCCTCAATTCCTCCCTTCAAATTCCATATCTCTCTAACTGTCGTGACATCATGTAGATCTTTATCGTATCTTATACGTAAAAAGCGAGGAAAACGCAATTTAAATCATGTTTTTCCTTTTTCCTCGCCAGCAGTGTGTCCTGGACTTTCTGTAATTTCTGTACCTAGGACTTCAATAACCACAACTGGTTCTATGAAGATATCTGGAAGCATTCTACTTTTTATAAAGACATTTTTTGGGATTTCAGGTACAATATTCTCTGAAAGCAGGTTGTCAATTTCTTTTGCATCCTCATCAGTGAAACCTGTGCCTACACTTTTGTAAAGGTTTCAAAACGCTGTTTTTCTTCGTTAAGGGCTGCGCAAAGGAGAGCTCCGAATGAACTCTTCCTTCTCCCCCTACCATAATATTTCCCAACAATTACTAGATCAAAGGTTTCCCTCATCCCCTCAGCATATTCTTCTTTCCATTTGAGCCAGAGCCAGCTTCTTTTTCCGGCTTCGTAGATCGAAGTGTTATTCATAGCTTTAATTATAATTCCTTCAAGTCTTTTATCCAGGGTTTCATTAAAAAAGTCCTCAATTTCTTCAAGGTTTTCAGTGACAATTCTCCTAGCTAAGTGAACTACTCCTGATTCCTTTACATACTTTTCAAGAAGATTTCTTCTCATTGGGTAGGATTTTTTCAGGAGACTTTTTCCTTCCAGATAAAAAATGTCGAAAAAGAAGACAGCTACGGGGCATAGTTCCATGTATTTTTCAATTTCGTATTTCCTTCGCCTTTGCATCAGTTTTTGGAACGAATATAATTCTTCTATTCTTTCATTTCTTTTTTGTCCTCAATATATGCAACTATTTCCCCATCAAGCATGATTTTGTTTACAAGGACACTTTTTCTAATAGCTTCGATGATATCAGGATATTGGAAAGTTATATTTTCAAGTCTTCGAGAAAAAGCTTGAATCTCGTTTCCGTTTATATGGATCTGTACCCTCTCTCCATCATATTTTTCTTCAGCTACCTTTTTCCCTGGAACTCTTTCTTCGAGTTCTTCGAAATTTTCAACTCGCTGAGCAAGCATTAACTTGACAGGTCTGCCCAATTTTATGGAAAAATGTCCAAGAGTCTTGGAGCCATACTCGGCAAAAGCTTCCGCAAGCTCTCCAATATCAGTGCAGACGCTGTAGCTTTCTTTGATTTTGTTTAGATACTTTTTGTCTCCGACAAAGGCAATAGAAAATGTTTCGAGCAAAAACTGGTTTCCAAATCCCAGCCTGAGCTTTCCAATAATGATTCTAAGTATATATTTCCCTTCTTTGGGGTTGGCCCGCTGCAAGATCTCAGAAAGGATCCGGATCTTTTCTTCTTGGCTTCCTTTCTCTGATACTCTTTTTAATTCTCTGAGCCTTATGAGGACATCTTCAATTGTCAGGGAGACGCCTTCTCCTTTGTTCAATTCAAACGCAACATCCCCAAGATCCCCATTTACTTGAGTACCTTTTTTAACATCCTCTTCGGAAGCTGCGTATGCCTCAGCAATAGCTTTACAAGCAAGCTTATCCCCAACCCCAAGTGTAGTATTTTCAAAGGCAGGACCTATGCTCCCAAGAAAAAGATATGCAATATCTTTTACTTCATTTCTTTCAAGCTCAGAAAAAAAATAGCAATCTTCTTTACGATCTCTTTATGAGATGTTATTTTCTCGAGCTCTTCAAAAAGTTCTGCAAGTTCTATAAACCGAGCCATAATAAACTCCCTGAAAAAATGCTTTGAAATTTTCCTATGTAATATTATTTCCTTCCTCAGTGCTTATCTCTTTGCATTCTCATTTTTCAAAAATAGAATCTTTCCCATTTTCCCAATAAAACAGCTCTTTTCACCATCATGTAAATACTTCTTGTGCAGAAAAAGGCAGATGAGAACGAATGAAATTACAGTCTGTAGTCTTTATGGAGTTCCAACAATCGCAGGCTGAGGCAGTAGTCATCAGCCTTCTGAAAAAGAACTCTTAATGATCCTTTATCAGGCAAACACGTAATCGAAATTGCAAAAAAATTCACTGAAAAATAAAGACTGCGTTTTCGGTCATTTTGAATTGATCCGCAATATTCGGAAAAAGAATATTTGAAATTTCTAAAAGACTGTATAACAGGGAAGAATTCCTGGAACATAATAGGACTTGCAATTTGTAAAGGAATTGTAGAAAGACATGGATGAAGCATAATGGGTAAAATCTGAATGAGGTAAAAATTAAATTTTTTATTTCACTTTACTGATCAACCCCGCATAATTTTAAAAACTAAATTTTAACACATAAAAAGATGCTTTCAAATTTTTATTGAAACTTATCTATTAAAGAAATATCATAAATGAGAGCATAATTTTTCTGGCTTTAAATTGTGAAGTTACCATTGAAATTAAATCAACGTGACTTCGATAAAAATTATTTAACTATGAGTGAAAAGGTTGAAATCTTGCATTTTAAGTACAATTCTGGAGATGTAAATCTGATCGAAGAAATGCTTGAAGAATTCGCCGATCTTCATCTGTAAAGAATTTATATATATCCTGTAATGCTCTGTCCAACTGGAGTGCTTTTTCTGATACACTCTTCTCCATAATTGATTATGTTCTCAATCGCAGTTTTTAACATAGAAGGATCTATTTCACCTACTTGCTCCCATACAGGTTTTCCATGACAGAAAGACTTAAATGTTGGAGTACTCTGAACTCCGTACCTTTCTGAAGTCCACGGATTTATTACAATATTCATGCGGGTAAAAACGGCCGAATTATTGAATTCCTGCGCATACTTCATAAAATAAGTATCCATGACCTTACAAAAAGGACATTCTGGGCTATAAAACATTACAATAACTGGCTTTGAAGACTTTTCTACCAACTGTTCCCAGATAGTATCATCAATTTCAATCACATTGAATTCGTTCAATAACTTACCCCTGTGTATTATAAAACTAATAGAATTTTAGGATTAATAAAATAAGTATCTATTGCTCAAGTTGTTATCTGTACTTAAAACTTGACCGCAAAGATATATATTTCATTTAAACCGCGTAAGCCCGAGATTGGTTCTTAGGCTCTCCGTTAAATGTTTAAGATGTGGCTAGACTAATTAGAGTCAACTCACTATTTAATTATATTTTCAAAGCTAATTATAGTTGCAAACATAATTATTGACGCTTAAGTCACTTGAAATTCTATAACAATGGGAAAAAACCATGTATACTTCATTTTATATCTACAAAGATTTGCATGCCTCAATTCCATTTATATTATAAAGGTAGCTAAAAGCATAAATCAGTTAGTTAATTATGGTTCTCAGGAAATTTTTTCATCCCGCAGCAAACTGCGGGGTATTTGAATGAAATAAACTTCATACTGATTTAAAAGTATCTATCAGCTCTTGAAGATTATTCAATCTGTATTTTTTTTGCTGGCTCTTTTAGCTCCATTTTCGGAAGTGTTATAGTCAGGACACCATTTTCAATTTTTGCAGTGCTCCCTTCCTCTGTAACGCTGGTAGGCAGGCGAACAGCGCGATAAAAGTGGGTATATTCTCTTTCCTTACGAATATATCCTTCTTCTTCTGTTTCTTTTTCCTTGCCGGTCTTTGCACTTATCTCAAGCATGTCTTCTTTAAGGTTTAGCTCAATATCCTCTTTACTTATTCCTGGCAGGTCGGTGGTTACCAAGAGCTTGTTTCCTTCGTCCTTGATGTCAACGGCAGGAGCAAATACATTTCCTCCTTCCAATTTTTCCCAAGGCATAACGTCTTCAAACAACAAGTTCAGGCGTTCCTGGGTTTTCCTAATCTCTTCAAATGGATCCCAGCGTGTGGGTCCTCGAAATATTCTCTTAGCAGGCCAGTTCATATCAAATTCTCCATAAAATAAAGTTATAACACAATTAGTTGTGTTATTTTGGATATATTGAAAGAGGCTATATAGCATTTTCTTCAACAATTTCATTGAAATGGGAGGTATAATCATTTTTCAGATTTGTTCAATGACCCAAGGACAAGGCTACATTATTAAAAATTATTAGTTTGATCATAGGGTGTTGATAATAACTGTTATATATTTTTAAAATTTAGAATTTGAAATAGGATTGATTTGAAACTCTTTTTTAGGACAAAAATCTTAATTTTAAATTTGTGAATATCTCCTAAAATAATAAAAACATAATTAATATAAAATTATTTTTTGGGTTTAAAATATTTTATTGGAAATTAAGTTTTATTCATAAACCATTTTTTGTATAATTAATTTAAAATAATGAAGTGATTAATTTATATTGTAGCTTAAAGCGAACAAGATCAAAAGTGAATGAGTGAGGGATGAGAAGTAGGATGTGTGAATATCAGAATAATTGTAGAGAATTTCGATAAATTCCTGGCTTAGATTCACTTTAAAGACAACCAATCAAAAATTTGGGTTTATCGGAATCCTCTAACAATATAGATAATAAAACGATAATAAAAAGATACATTTCTTTTATAATAGTACTTAATTAAAAAAAATTAAGTAGTTCATGAGATAGAATTGGGCGTGTCTATACGTTGTTGAAAATCAAAAGCTCAAGATTATCTTTACAGTTCCCCAAAAATTGGAGATATACTCGTTTTTCAGATTTGATCAATGTTCAAGGACACGATCTAAAATTTTATTTTGTGAATATAGGGGTAGTTAAATATGCATCATGAACAATCAACAGGAACACAACCAATTATGCATGCTGGACATATACCCGAGTTTTGGGCACTTCTGACTGAAGAACAGAAAAGGAAAGTTGCAGTAATGAAAATGGACATGAAAATACAATGGTTGGAAGCAAGAATCCATGATATGGAAAATATGATCGAGCTGAAAAAAAAAGCTATAGCTGACATTCGAAAGGTTCAGGAAATGATGAAATAAGGCAAATAAGTTCAAAAAAATAACAATATTGTAATTTGTATGTGTCCAGATTTTTACCTTGATATTTAAAATTTTGATATTTAAAATTGGTTAAATGATTGTTTATATCGTGAATTTGCTACACTCACTTTTCATATCTAAAGAGTAAATGTAAGCGGGTAAGAGAAGGCTGAATTAGCGAATTTAAAGTTAATTGATTCCTTAATCAAATATGAATATTTTGGGGTAGGGTAATATGATGGCAGACACTTTGAGATTATCACCGGTTATCTGTGCATATCCTGACGACAGTTACGAAAACTATCTAATTGAGGTAGTTCTTCCAGGAGTCGAAAAGAAAGATATTTCTTTTAAGATTACTGAAGACAGTTTTTATGTAGCTGCTAGGAAAGAGGGAGTTCAGTATCTGGACAGTTATTCGATCTGCTGCCCGGTAAACCCGGAAAAAGCAGTTGCTAAATACTCAAACGGTATACTTAAAGTCACAGTGCCTTATCAACAGCCTTTGGGAAAATTAGTAGATGTGAAAATCGAGTGAGATATTGATTGAAGAAAAAGCTTCTTTATAAAGAAAATGCAGGAAACTGAACGTATAGCACTGAATCTCTATAGATTAATTTACTTAAAAGGATTTCGAGAAGTCCTTAAATTTCGTCATATGCTTATAAGTATATATTAATAACTTGTGAAAATCAGAGGTTTATTGAAATCCTCATTTATCTATGCTTTTAAAGCAATATTTTTATGATAACATATTTTTATGCACGTTATTTGTACCAAACTCTTTTAATTTACTCAGTTTCACCCAAAAGAAAAAATAAAAATATTATAAACAACTTGAACTAAACCAATAACTCAACACACGAAATATAACGATTCAATTCATAATCTTAACTGGTTTCCGTCTCTACATGGCAGTATATATCAATCCTATCAATCCGATCAAACGTTACGAGAATACCCTTCGAAAATTGCAAAATCTCTTTAAGTAGCTTTTAGCAGCTTCGTATCCTCTTTCAGAAAAATAAGTATTAGCGGACCTAAGAATATCCGATAAATATTCTCCCCTTTTACCCATCATCAATTTAATAATGTTTTCTGAAATACGAAGAAGTAGTTCAGAAGTCTCTTTCTTAAGTATACCTTCTTTCTTTGGATATCTTCCTATATTGGGATAAGGTTTTTGAATGACGATCTTTTTTAGTATCTAATTCTATATTCATGCATGAAGGTATAATCGAATATTCCCACACATACGCAATAGTTTTATTTACAAATATGAGCTTGATTCCATATTTAAAATGCAGAACATTTACTTAGTAATTCCCCATATTCATTATTCATTTCAATAGCTAACAAATAAATATAATTGCTTTTGTAATTTCGAGAAAATTGCTGTGCAAGAGCAGTTTTTCCAGAGCCCTTATGGCCAAGGATGATCTTATATTCAGACATATTAAAGACTTTACTTTGTCTTGTTTTAACGAAAACTTCAGTTGAGGAAAGGCGAATTGTAAATGTTAATAGGAATTGATGTCGGAGGCACCACCACGGATGCTGTACTTATCCAGAATGGAGAAGTATGCAGTACTGCCAAGGTTTCCACTGAGCCAGAAAATATTCTAAACTCCCTGCTTGAAGCTCTTGATGCGATCAGCAGAGGTATCTCCCCCAAGCAATTAGAAAGAGTGGTATTCAGCACTACGGTGATAACAAATCTCATCGCGGAGGGTAAAACTGATCGAGTAGCTCTAGTACTAATTCCAGGACCTGGTATTAATCCTGCAAGTTATTCTTTTCCTGACAGCTTTTACCTCAAAGGGGCTATAGATTATAGGGGAAGAGAAATTCAGGCTCTAGATGCAGCTGAGGCTCGAAAAACAGTAAACTTGATCAGGGAACTGGGATTTACCAGGGCTGCCATTGTAAGCAAATTTGGGCAGAGAAACCCCTTCCATGAACATGTGATTGAGGAAATCTTCAGGGAAATATATCCGGACTGCAAACTGGAACTCGGACATAAAGTTTCAGGAAAACTGAACTTCCCAAGACGAATCGCAACTGCAATGTTTACCTCCTCAACCAGAGAGCGCTATCAGAAATTTGTTGAGGACGTTATAACAGCTCTTGAGGAGAGGAATATCAAAGCTCCAGTCTATATCCTTAAAGCCGACGGAGGAGCTCTCCCAATTGAAAAATCAATCGAGTTCCCTGTGGAAACTATCCTCTCGGGCCCTGCTGCTAGCATGATTGGAGCCCTTGCCCTTAGCCCAGAGGAGGAGACATCCGTGGTAGTGGATATCGGAGGAACCACTACAGACCTTGCGTTGATCCTTTCAGGAAAACCCCTTTTTGCTTCTAAAGGCGCAAAAATTGGAGGCTTCCTAACACATGTCAGATCTTTTGCAGTCCGCTCTATAGCTGTGGGAGGAGACAGTGTTGTGAGAGTAGCGGATTCGGAAAGCAGTACAAATTTGATAACTATCGGCCCTGACAGGGCAGGGCCTGCTTACTGTATGGGTGGGGAGAAGACTACTCCAACTGATGCCCTGAGAGTTCTAGGGCTTATTGAGGTTGGAAATCTCAAACTAGCAAGAGAAGCAATTGCATCCACAGCTTCCAGACTTGGGAAATCCGAAATTGAAACCGCATCCTTTATAGTAGATAAAACAACGCAAGTGATTGTTGAAGCAGTCAATGATATGTTCTTTGAATGGAAACAGGAACCTGCTTACAGTATATGGGACCTTCTGCAAGAGAAGAAAGCAAGGCCACAAAAAGTGGTAGGAATAGGAGGGGGGGCAAGAAGTCTTATCAAAGAAATTGCAGAAAAACTTGGTGCAAAATCTTTTATTCCTGATTATGCAGAAGTAGGCAACGCTATAGGAGTAGCTGTTGCAAGGCCTACGCTTACTTTAAACCTTCATATCGATACTGAGCAGAAAATTTATTCAGTCACTGAAGAGGGAGAAATTATTAGCTTTGACATAAAAAGTATCAGCAATTCCAACAAGATAGGGTTAGATGAAGCTGAAGTACTTGCTGCAAAACTTTTCCGGAAACGTTTAGAAAAATTTGGAATTTCAGAGTATGCAAGCGAAGCTGAGGTTGTTAATAGTGAAGTTTTTAACGTCGTCAATGGCTGGAACATCGTGGGGAGACTTTTTGATGTGGAAATGCAGATTCCGGCAGGCCTGATACCAGAATGGAAAAGGAGGGGGAAAGAATGAAGTTAGGGCTTGGAAAGATTAAGGATATATTGAAAAGTGAAACTGAAAAAGATAGTAGATGGGATAAAAAAGATCGGTTAACTGTGGAAAGGCAGTCAAACAAATCAAAAGTCCAGAAGATGGGAAATCAAGAAAAAAAGTCTGAAGCGGTAGGGGAAATTCAAATAGATCTACAGGGAACCGGGCAGAGACTTGAAAAGGGATTTTTGTCTCCAGCAGACCGTACTAAAGTAGAAAAAACCGGCATTGTTTTTTTCCCTGCTTTCGATTGGGCTATTTCTCCAACTCATCCTGAAAGAGAAGAGCGTCTCCTTTATACCAGGGATCAGATTTTCGAAGAAGGAATTATGGACTTTCTTGAAGTAGCCGAATATAAACCTCGACTTGCAGATTACAGAGATATTGCAAGGGTTCATATCTGTGTTCCTGATATAAAGACCCAGGCTACAGTCCCTCACCTGATAGCTGCAGGTAGTTGCCTGGTTCTTGCAGACGCTCTGATGACAGGAGAGATAAAAAATGCTTTTGCCCTTGTCCGCCCGCCTGGTCATCATGCAATGACAGTAGTGCATGGGAACCGGGGTTTTTGTAATATCAATAACGAAGCTATTTTGGTCGAATACCTGAGAAAAAAATATGGGATCCGTAGAATTGCAATAGTAGATACCGACGTTCACCACGGAGATGGAACACAGGATATATTTTATAACGATCCTGATGTGCTTTTTATCTCTTTTCACCAGGATGGAAGGACACTTTATCCTGGATCAGGTTTCATAAATGAACTGGGTGGCCCACAGGCTCTTGGAAAAACAATCAATATTCCTTTGCCTCCTGCAACTCCAGATGAAGGTATCCTCTACGTACTTGATGCCCTTGTACTGCCAATACTTGACGATTTCAAGCCAGAAATTGTACTTAATTCTGCAGGACAGGACAATCATTATACAGACCCTCTAGCAAATATGCGCTTTTCTGCACAGGGATATGCAAAGTTGAACGAAAAACTTGCCCCTGGCATAGCGGTGCTTGAAGGAGGCTATGCAATCCAGAGTGCATTGCCATATGTGAACACCGGCATAATCCTTGCCATGGCAGGACTTGACTACTCCTGTGTCAAAGAACCTGACTACAAGCCAGGAATGTTCGTCCAGGCTGCCAGGGATAGACAGGTGCTGGAGGAAATCGTTGCAACCCAGCTCAAAAACTTTAAAAATATGGACAGGCTTGTGGAGGCAGAGATAGCAAAACATGGGGATTTTTACCGCCGAAAAAAAAAGATCTTCTATGACACGGATATGATTCAAGAATTTCAGGAAGAAACAATTAGGATGTGCCCCAACTGCCAGGGCTATATAACAATCGATTCCCACGCCCATAAGAGCATAAAAGATATCAGGATTTTCGGAATTTCTGTTCCAATCTATGCCTGTGACAGTTGCCAAGCTGAAGCCAGGGAAGAGTATAGGAAAAGGATAAGTTATCCGGAATACGAGTACGTTTGCCTCCAGGATAAAAAAGGAGATGAATATAGAGCATATAATATGAAAACAAAGCAGGAAACAGTCTACTGAAAAAGAAAGATTTACTAAACCGAAATCATGAAACGGAGAAAACGATATCTTAAGACATTATAAATCAGAAGATTCGTCTTTTTCCATTCCACATTGCAAATTACTTATTGCTTCTTCACACTGGCACATGCTTAATGCTTCAAATATACCATCTCCCACACTTATTCCTTTTAAAGCACATTTCTCCATCAAACGGAAGTAAATAGATTCATTCTTGCTCTTAATAAACTCACACATTTCGGCAACAAATTCTTGTATTGGAAAGTCTTCCTTTTTATTTGCCCAATTATCAATTGATTCAAGTAAATATTGGCGCATAGATATACTCTTTCCACGACATTCTAAACTCGTAAAAACACATTCATCTCTGAGTAGAACCCACTTACCAAGTTTATACTTGAACTTATCTTCACTATTGTCATTCATTTTTTTTCGCCTTGCAAAACTATTCATCCACGTTGATTGAATTAATCCACAATAATTAAAAGCTTCATGATATTTAACAATTTGAGATCATTTTTATAATATCCCAACTATAATCCTAATTTAGTATTAATTTCACTGTGAGTTTAGTTGCTATCAATCAGCAAGGATAGTATATCAAAAATTCTGTGAAATATAACAGAATGAAGAGTCAATGGTTATTCTGACAAACTTTCTGTTTTTCTCATCCCTGAAGAATGATTTTATAGGGAAACCGCTCATGTTTCATTTTTATCTGGAATTATAGGACAATTATGGGATATTTTTTATTTGAATTTGAAAAATGCATATACTTTATTATAATAATTGTATCTCACGAAGTCAAAAATGTTGCTATTAGATTGGATTAGGCTCCAGCCTTATATTGAAAAAAAACGGGAGAATAAGATAAGCATCAGATCTATTCTAAAAAAACAAAATTAATCCCTTGTTGAGACATTTTGTTTCGACATTTCCGAACAATCAGTTTACCAAGATTGATCTAATTTTCAGACAAACTCTTTACTCACAGCATCTTCACATCAAATTTAAGCTCTTTAATCATTTTCATATCATCATCAATGGTGATTCCTGAAGTTGTCAGCATATCTCCAGGTATATTAAGCTATTTGTGATTGTATCCAATTTGGACAGTAATCATGTGCTAGATGTGTTTGTTTAATCCTTATTCAATAGGGATTGATGTCGTATCAAATACTTTGCATTCCTTTCTACCGAAAGAAAGTTGAGAACTCAAAATACCTGCAAAACTCACTTATTAGGCTGAAAGTTCTACAAAAAAGAGTAAGTAAAAAAGTTAAGGGTTCGAAAAATAGGGCTAAAGCAAGTGGCCATTTCGAGATATCTTTCCCTGTAATGTTCTATGAACTCTTTGCTTTTGCCTTCCCATTCTCTCGAGCAGTAGCATTTTTCTACACAATCTGCAACTTGGCTAGAAGTAAGGTCTCTGACCCAGAGCTGAGCTTCCTGCAATGCTAGTGGAATATCCATTCTCTCAGCAATATGATTGGAATAGAATCGTTCCATCAGTATGGCTGTGGAAATATCCGGAACCGACCAGAGATTGCTTACCACGCATGGGACACCCGAAAGCATAAACCCTGCAGGTAAGCCAACGAATTCATCGGCACTGCCTATCATACATAACATCTGTAATACCTGTCTCGCAGGCAGAAAGAGTAACCAACCTTGCTGAGAACATATCCCACTATATCATTCTGAAGATCTGCCAAACTCAGCATTTTCCTTCCTACAAGGTACAATTCAGACTGTACTGGCTCGTTCCAGTTATAGCTACCGTGGCAAGAGAAATGGAGATATGCCCATTAAGGTGTATTATCCAAGCCGATTTGATTTTTTATTGCAAGCAGATAAGTCCGAAGTATATAAATCACTATCCTTCATGAAAATGAATACGTGTATAACTTATAACCTATCCTAAAAGTCATTAATGGCATGTTGTAAGTATCTAGACAGAGGAATAGAAATCTCTAGATAAAGATGTGAGCTAATTAGAAGTCCATAGTGGGGTTTAAACTAAACAGTTAATAGATTATCATTAACTTATTAAAATATGCCTTAGGCGAATTATAAGATTACATTTTTATAATTTTTTATACTATAAATTATTTTCAAAATAACAAAGATTAGATTTTCGGATGCCAAGAGTGGTATTCTCAAGTTAGAAAAATTATAGAGGATTTCGATAAACGATTTCATTTCATCATACTTATGAATGGTGTATAAATGATTCTGAAAATCATAGATTCATCGAATCCTCATAAATTTATGAGCTCATTGAGCCCATATGGCGATTATTTTATCAATGACTACATGGGTAAATTTCCCTTCATTACTGAGAGTAAGAACATTATCTGCGCAGGCTTCAATGGTCCCCTTGAAAACATCGGGCCCACCGCAATAAACGTCTACAGCCTTATTGAGATAATGTTCTACTATAAAGGATTGCATCAAGTTCTTTTCCTCCTGTTCCTTTGTTGCCTGATTATTTATTTGTTCGTGTTGCTGACACACACAAGCTTTGGCCTGCAAGTATCCATTAATTATAGAGGATTTCGATAAACGCCAATTTTGGGATGGTTGCTTATAAAGCCGATATAAGCAATTTGTTGAAATAAGAAGTTTATCAAAATTCTCTATAATTGTTCTCCTTTGGAGTACAGAATCCAGCGCTCTAGATTTTGCTATAATTTAATTTTTGCTGCTTCAATCCTCCACGTATACCTTTGTTCCCTGAGGAATGTTTGAAGCTCCACATAGACTATTTCCTACATTCATATTGACTATAACGTTTGTTGTTCCTGTTTCAATTACAGAAACATTGTCGCAGTCATAGTTCTCGTATACTTTTTTCTATTGTGGGGTGACGACAACTCCTGCCGGCTTCTTTCCTACAGGCACCGTGGCTGTAACAGTATTAGTACCAGTATCAATTAAGGAGACATCACTGCTCCACAAGTTTGTCACATATACCTTTTTCCCATCTGGATCCACTGCAACTCCAAGAGGAAAGATTCCTACCTTCACTGTGGACATAACCTTGTTGGTTGCAGTGTCAATTACAGAGACATTTTTGCTGAAGAAGTTAGTCACAAATACCTTTTTTCCATCTGGTTCCACTGCAATTCCCTCAGGTTCATTCCCTACTTTCACCGTAGATGTAACCTCATTTGTATTTGTATCAATTACAGAAACAATGCCTGGAACATTGTTGCTGCCTGAATTCGTCACGTATACCTTTTTCCACCAGGGGTGATTACAACTCCCGAGGGTTTTTGTCCTACATTTACAGTGGCTGTAATTTTGTTTGTGCCTGTGTCAATTATAGATACATTGTTGCTACCATAGTTCGCCACATATACCTTGGTTCCAGCTGGGTTGACTGAAACTCCACGAGGCCATCTTCCTACATTCACAGTAGCTATAACTTTGTTTGTGTTTGCATCGATCACATATACAGTGTTGTCGCCGCTGTTTGCTATATATACCTTTTTCCCATCTGGAGTGACTGCAATTCCTCTAGGATGGGTCCCTACAGGCACATTGGCAGTAATGCTGTTTGTAGATGTGTTAATTACAGAGACTAGGTTATCAATGGGGTTTGTAAAATATACCTTTGTTCCATCAGGGGTGATTGCAACTTCAAGAGGAAAGTGGGAGGATTCTAAATTTACCGTGGTTGTAACTTTATTTGTTGAAGTATTAATTATAGAGACAGTGTTGCTACCAGCGTTTGTAATATATACAAATGGCACTGCGCCTGAGATATTCATCAACATTAAAAATACCAGCACGGTTATTCCTAAAATTTTTAGGAAGGGATACCCTTTGTATATTTTATTCCACATTATTTTTCACCTCCATGTGGCATTTTCTTTCTAATGAAAATGATTACATTTTCTAATTATGAAGGTTTTTTCTGATTTTGCAAAGAAGCCAGATTTTTTGCAACAGAGCCAAAGATGGTTACTGCCCGAGGCTACGACATCTAAGCAGACTTCGCATGTTGTTAGTTTTCACAAACAAACTCAACGATTTCTTTCCTTGCTTCACCAATCGTAAGCGGCAACTGCTTATCAGTCCAAAGCTGATTTTTCTTGCCTAAAATCTCAAACAGATGAGTTATTCTTGGAATCCTCAAATCCAAACTTCGCAAAAGATCAGCCTTAGCGAAGACTTCTTGGGGTGGCCCCTGAGTAACAATCTGTCCTTTGCTAAGGATACAGATTTTATCAGCAAATAGGGGAACAAGGTCAACGTCATGCGTGGCGATTATCAAGGTTATCCCCAGTTCCTTGTTCAGCTGAAGAAGCAACTTGAGGACCTTGCTAGCTGTTCGCGGATCAAGGTTAGCCATAGGCTCGTCCAATATCATGATTTCAGGCTTCATTGCAAGCACACCCGCGATGGCTGCTCGCCTTTTTTGTCCAATACTGAGGTTTTGAGGAGGTTTGTGCTCCAAATCAAGTATTTCGGTAGCTTCCAAAGCCCATTTCACGCGGTCATTAATTTCGTTCCGTGGCAAACCGACGTTGATAGGTCCGAAAGCGACATCTTCGCCTACGGAGCGTGCGAACAATTGATCATCCGGGTCTTGGAAAACTAGGCCTACTTTTTGCCGTACCCAATCGAGATTTTCGCTTACTACATTTTGCCCTAACACGGTAACTTTGCCTGAAGTCGGCATAAGCAAACCGTTGAAGTGGTGAAGCAAGGTGGATTTGCCTGCGCCGTTGGGACCAAGAATCGCCATCTTTTCACCCTTTTCGACGACGAAATTGAGGTTGTTTATGGCTTTTGTTCCATCATGGTAGGTATAGCATAGGTCGTTTGTTTCAATTGCTTTCACTCTTGTTTTCACTCCATAACACATTTATGCACACACAAAAGAAAATTCAATTGTTAACGCCCTCAAAGGGCAAATATATCAACAAGGACCATGCCGAAGCTAACAGCTATTACTAGCGCACCTATGAATGTATCTGACTTAGGCAGCCTCTTTTTCTCCAAAGTGAACAGGTCATATTTTCCAGTGTAGCCTCTTGAAATCATCGCGTTCCCCACTTTCACCGACCTGTCAAATGCTCTTAACATAAGCGAACCAGCAATGGTACCGAAATTTGTAAACTTTTTGCAGTAACCTACTGATTTGGAATGACCGCAACGTGACGCTTGGGCCCGATACATGCGTGTGCTTTCATCAGAGAGAATACCGATATATCTGAACATTAACAGCATGGTGTCGACGATGACTGCAGGCATTCGGAACCACGCCAGCGAATCCATGACTTTCGTAATTGGTGTTACCAGAATCAGCAGGTTTAGAACCGAAACAGCGGAAATGCAACGCGTGAATACCAGAACGCCGAAATAGATGCCCTCCGAATAGATGGGTAGCATCAGCCATGGTACTCTAGCGATTATTGTTGTTCCATAGGTAAACGGCATGATTATACCGATGAAGGCAATCAGAGATATTGGGATTAGAAGTCTCCTAAAGTATACTTTCAGGGGCGCTCTCGAGTAGATCACAAGTCCAAAGCAGACCGCAAAGAAAATCAGGGGCGCATACCAGTGGGTCAAACAAACAATACAACAAATGGAGATTATAGCGCATAAAACTTTGATTCTGGCATCTAGCTTATGCAGTGCTGAGCGTCCTTTAGTGTATTCGTCCAGATTTATATATTCCATTACTTCCATTAATTTCACCTCAGTCTGTTACGTTTGAGGTGTCTAAGTTTTGTTTGAGTTGTCTAAGTTTTACCAAGCGGCCGATAATTAGGAAACTAAAGAATCCTATGGTTGTTAGGATTCCTACTAATGGATCTCCCGCTAGCCATTCAGGTATCATTCGTCTTTCCTCCTTATTGCTGGGTAACTTCCGAAAACTATTGGAGAGAGGAAGCCAACAATGAACCCTCCTACGCATCCGGCTACGAAGAAACCTAAGTATTCACCGTTATCGCCCCAGTGTTCTATCGTAAAAGGACTATAGTAGACAGTTTCTTCACTGCCTGAAGCTTTAGCGTTTACGCTATCGTCAGTTGCTGTGTTTCCTCCGACAAGGTAACCTACGTAGGCACAAGCTAGCAGTACTAGCACAGCTGCGACCCCTATAATCAGATAAGATTTTATGAATTTGTCCATTTATTTCACCAGCCACCATTCTAACAGTTCAGGTTTGTGGGTTGCGATATGTTGGATTATTGTTGCTGTAAAGATGAACTCCAGGATTGCTAACGGAATTTGCGTAGGCAGGTACCCTACTGTGAAGATACCCCACCATGTGAACAGATCTGACGGGTGTAGAGCGAGGGCGAGTTGAAAAGCCGCTGTCACGTACGTCATCACGTCGCCCACCAAGCCGCCCATTCCTGCTGAAAGCCAGATTGATACACCTGATTTCCTTAATGCCCTGAATGTTCCGAACCCCGTGAGTGTTCCGACGATTCCCATTGAGACTGTGTTCGCCCCGATTGTTGTGATTCCTCCGTGTCCGATGAATGTTTGGAAGAACAGTGCGATTGCCGATATGACTATGGTTGCTCCTGGACCGATGATCATTGCAGCCATTGGGGTTCCGACTGGGTGTGAGCATGATCCTGTGACTGGTACGGGGATGTGCCAAACTGAAATTACGAAGACGGCTCCGCCTAAGAGTGCCACCGTTGACATGTAGGCTGGGTTAAGTTTGCGTCTTTCTGCTATTGATCGTGTGCCTATGTAGACAAATACTGCTGTTACCAGATACCAAATTAAACACCAATACCAAGGTAGTATTCCATCTGCTATGTGCATTTCATTCCTCTTGTGTTCCCTCGTGGTTGGATGGGTTATCTATTTTCGTTTAACTCAGGAGTTGTAACGAAAGATTGTGTTGCAAAAATTTTCTTCTTGCACTTTAAGGCTGTAATTGATACCTTTATGTACCATTTTTCTAGGTGATTAGAGTGGTTAACTTTCCTAATTGTGAAGTTTTTCACTGATTTTGTGAAAGAGCCAGATTTTTTGCAACAGAACCCTATACACCAAAAAACAAGTAAAGTGCCTTCCATTATATGCACAAAGATCACTATTAAATGTCAAATAAAGTAAAATATACTTAAAACTCATCTATTTGAAGTACAAAATCAATTACTTAGCTGCGGAAGTCTAAATATAATCTCAAGTAAAGTTTAGTTAAGTTAAGTTAAATCAACATTAGTTGTGTTGAACTTAAATAAAGGTTGTCCTCAAAGAAAAACAAGTGCATTAAAAATTTATAAAAGTTATTTGAAAATTAGATTCTTATCGCAATTTTAGTCAAAAATTGTTTTTACTTAATAGTAGTTTAGTAGTCATCTTTCATTATATGTTATATACAATGAGTAAAAACAGCCTAATTAGGCAATTAAAAACAAAATTAGTCGTTTAATAAAGAAATATATGGTTATTACATCTATTTTTTTCTTCACAAAATATTGCTGGACAATTTAGCTGTGTAGTAATGTTTAGATTGGAAGTGAATTGAAAAACCAATAACCTTAAAAAAATTGTATAATGAAAAAAATAAGTTTGGAGTGGATACAAATATGGAGAAACAAAAATTTGACAAAATGAAAACAATATTTGGCATTCTTATGTTAGTCTTTTTAGTAGCGCCCTTGGTAACTATATCAGCGAGCGCACAGAACTATAATAATAGTTATATGCGATCATTTCCCTACGGCGCACCGACTCTATATCAACAAAATAATACTAGTTACATAGGACCATTTTACCCACCTGCTTCTTATGGCGATAGCGGGGATAGTGAAGTAGTTTGCGGACCTTATGGATGCTACTGGAACGAGGCCACCCAATACGTTCCTCAGCTTGTCATAGCCAACAACGGTTGGTAAAAATAAATAGTTGTTTAGGCAATTATTTCATTAGCTTATTGCTGACTAGTTGAATCATGAACTGATCTATCTAGCTGAGACTAAATTTGTTATAAAACAAAACTTCTGAACTTGATTCCAGTCTAATACCCCGCAGCTTGCTGCGGGGATGGAAAATCTCCTGAGAACCATTATCAATTAGCTGATTTGTATTTCAAACTACTTCTACAATCTAAAATGGAGCTATATAAAGCAAACCTTGTGTATATAAAATGAGAGATTATATGATTTTTTTGAACGAAGTGCCATAAAAAATTAATCTGAACTAATGAAATCATCAACTATTTTAAATATAACGCTTCGAAATTTGTAAAAGGTACTGTTTTCTGTCGAATTTAGGTACTAAGGCACAATGTCAAATCTTCATTGGTAGTTCCAAAATTCTATGGATTATTCCTGATCTTGTGCACAAGAATTTTGATGGTCTCAGCAACATGGTATTCCGAATCTCCCCAATGGACAACAGCTCCTTCAAAGCTGGAAATATTTACAAGTCCAGACTTTTCAGACCTGCAGCAGCGCGTAATGAAAGGTTTTGATGGTACCATTATTTCGGATTTGAATGGACATATATTTATAAAGGAGTATTCTAGCCCCGGGAAGCGCATCTCAAAAAGGGTCTTTGAGATCTCACATCCTACGAGCAGATGTCCGTTTTTGGTGAGTATATCCGAATCTAGGTATTTCCCTTCGAGTCCAGATGCACTATACGGAAAAACAGTATTTTCCTCTTCGAAATGTCGGAGGTCAATTACCTTTTCAGAAAAATTGATTTGCAGGTCACCAAAAATTCCACTGGCTTCCAGCCTACTTACAATCAAGGAGAGCCAGGAAGGCTCAGGGGGAACGATGTCAAGTATCTCTATATCAAGAATACTTGAAGAATCAGGTTTATGAACAAATGTAACGTGTTTGTCCAAGTCTGTGAAAATTATAGTATTCACCTTATCTACACAGAGGTTTACTGCAGTTTTAATCAGGAAAGTACGATCCCTTATATTTAGTCTCTCATCATACTTGACTACTTCTTCTCCAGAGGCAATGAGTTCAAGATACTCCACTTTTCTAAGCAGGCCTTCCCCGCTTTTTTCACACAATAAATCTCATAATTGGCATTGCAAGTATCAGGTATTTCTTTTTCGGTGATTAGGTAATCAGTCAAGAAGTAAATAAGTTCTTCAGAAGCTGAATTTGGGGCTCGCGTCACACCCACACGTTTATATTCGTCAGGAAAAATCATAGGTAGCTGTTGTTTTAAGTGGTTAATTATTAAAAATGATGATCATAGTTATTTCACAGTTTTATATTTTACAGTTGTTTATTTATTTTTTACTATTTTGTAGTTTGTCTCAATTTTTAAACATTAATTCTATTTTACTTGTTTGTTTTTCAGTCTTTTTTTGAATACATTCTACAATAGACGAAATATTTATATATGTTTATGTACATTTTCCAATATGTGAATCAAATTTACTTGATTTGCACTCCAAAAAACAGCATTTTTCTACCAAAAAGTGAAATCTTCCTTATGTAATTTGCCAGTAAACCTCAATTAAATTTGGCTTGAAAGTACGTGATTAAACAGGTTCCTCACGTACTCTCAGTCACATGTTTCCATAATTACGATTAATTTCATATTCGTTTTGAACCAAAGTCCTAATATCCAGTAAATCATTGCTCAAAAAATAGAAAGAATATGGCATATGATTCATATAAACGAGAGGCTAAGTATGGCTATGATACCAATGTTGTTGAATCTTGGTATTTACAACATCCGTCCTAAAGTTATATATTTTCTTTAAGTTATTAATATATATATATATTGAAGTAAATAACAGTATATGTTACTATTTTGAATAAAAGTGTTAAATATAAGCTCATTGTACATACATATGTTTTATAAAAAACACCGAAACAAATCTACCTCCTAGATTTGTTGCGTGAACTTCAATACTGGATATTCTTCATCTGTAAGTACAAGCAGATGGAGAGTTTCAGGTTTAAAAAGCAAAATACCCCGTTTTATGGGAGGGTTTTTACACATCTTCCCTTCCATATACTCCTTTTCACACCTAAAACAAGATCAAACCCTCTCTCCTAAACTTTAGTTTCTAACTTCCCAAAAAATAAAGTCTCCTTCCGATTCTATTACTTTAATTTACAGGCTGATGTATATAACAATATATATCATTCGATAGACTTTCAGAATCCAATGCTAGAAGTAAAATTAAAAAAAACACTCGAATTTAGTAAAACTATCAAAATAATACATAGAAGATAGGATATTATGGAAATAAAATACAAAATATTCATTTCATTAATCAGCATGATTTTATTGTCAACGATTGCACTTGCAGCATCTCCTATCTTGAAATCTGCTTCACAGCCGTATTACATTGATCCACAGCATAATTTGTGGCTCAAAGTCAATATGAATGGCAACACACAACATTTCAATGTATACAATACACCTGGCTATTTTCCCAATGGAGATACAGTTATGTGGGTATACGACAACTTTAGCTCAGGTAGCTTAAATACATCAAAGTGGACAGCTTACAAAGAAGGAAGCAATAATTCAACAGTAGAAATACAGGATGGCTATTTGGTGTTGTCAGGTGATGGTAACACATCTTCTGCGAATGTTGTGCTGAATAAACCATTCACAAATGGCATTGAATTGGAGGTCAATGAAACATTAGTAGGGGGTACTCATGAAGTGGGTACATTTTCTGACGTTTCTTTTGGTTCCGGTGCAGTCGTAGGTGGGATTAGGGGAACAGATTGGTGGCATACTAGATTCGCTACTGGTGGTGGGTCGTTCCAAAATCAGGGAATATATAATGCAATGGTTTGGGCAAACTCAAACAGTTTGGATGTTAGTATGCCCACTCCAGGAATCAGATTAAGTGATTACATAGAAGAGGGTATTCCACATACAGTGGCATATAATTATGATACTTCTGGTAACGCAAATATGTATATGCTAAATGCAACTCAAAATCGTCTTCCCTTATCTATACCTGATCCATACGGGTATAATCAATTTAATCACCCATCTGTCTATTTCAATGAGACTGGTGTATTTGGTCACAAATGGTGGATGTTCATTACACCATATGCATACTCCAACGGTACATATGAAAATGCATGTTTGTACTATTCTGATGATAGGCTAATTTGGCATGTACCGCCAGGAGTGAAAAATCCTATAGGAACGCAAATAGAATCTGAGTATAACTCGAATGCTTATGGTTCTGATCCTTATGGCTCTGATTCTCATCTCATATACAATCCTGATACTGGAAAATTCATGCTCTACTATGTAATTGGAGAGGCCATTGGTAATGCAACCGTAGAAAGCCCTAAAGTTAAAACGTACGATGGCATTACCGTTTCACCAGAAATAAATGTCACAGCTCATGGGATATCACCAGCCGTTCTGTATGATAAAGCCACAAAAACATATTACATGTGGATTGTTGATATCGATCCTCAACCATATGTAATCTCCAGATACACATCCACTGATGGCGTACATTTTGATAATAAGCAAGCTGTGGCTCAATCAAGCAACTACCAACCCTGGCATATGAATATAATGAATTATCCAGGTAAATCAACAATGTATGCATTATTTACATTGATAAGTAACGAAGGATTCAATGACGATCTACATATTGCAACTGCAAACAGTTGCACCGATAATTTCACAGTTCAAAGCTCACCACTTCTAAAAGTTGGGGATTCATCATATGCGACACATGAAGATGTTCAATTATATCGTAGTGCAGGTATATTTAGCGATGATGGAGAGCTTTTGAACTTCTGGATTCCAGCGCATGATACTCTCGGAGTTTGGACTGTGTTTTATACGCAAGCAACTAAGGAAAATGGTGTCTGGACAGTTAAAAATTTCCCAACTCCTCGCGCACCTCTTATGACGATCCAAAACACACAATATCTCTACACTCCAAAACAGTGGATGCTATCACAAGGGGATGCCCCAGAAAGCCATGGAGTCAGAAGAGAAATCAATGAAGTTTGGGGGTATAAAACAGGTCACACACCAAAAACAACCGTAAAAAATATGGGGGCATATACTCAAATTGAGGTTGCATCAACCGACTTACAAAACGTATCTGATTACCAGGTGATGATTCCTGCTAGTATGCTTAATATATCATATCAGAGCGATTCTCTGGATGTTGAGCGTGCATAAGTACACCAAACAAACCGTGGTGCAGACTAGTCAGCTTGATAAATCCCACTGCTAGTAATTTTATTAGGACTTACGAGTCTGAATTGAAAAATCAATTGCATTACACCTATGACTGTCTAAAACATAAATTAAAGAGGATTTCGATTTACCTCTGATTTTTTCTTCGTGAGAATCCTGTTTAAATCTCTCCCGCGAATTTCTGTATTTGACCAGATTAGAGTTTTCATAAGTAGAGAGAATTTCGATAAACTTCCGATTTCAACAAATTATATACATAGGCTTTATAAACAATCAGACAAAGATTGGCGTTTGTCGATAAAGACGAACCGGGTGGGATCTGTCTTACCAAGGGATGCATTCCTTCAAAAATTTTGCTTTATCCTGCGGAACTGATCAGAGAACTGGGAACAGCATCTCTTTTAGGAATAAAGGCTTGAAATAAAGGATATTGATTTCATTGCAATAATGGAAAGAATGCGAAGGATTACAAGAGAAAATATAGAAGTGGTTCTGGAGGGGGTAGTCGGAAACCCGAATATTGACTACTACCATGAAAGTGCAGAGTTTACTTCTCCTTATACCTTAAAAGTAGGCGACAAAAAGCTTTACTCAAAATGATTTTCCTATGCAATGGTTCAAAACCTGCCACCCCACCTGTTAAAAGGCTTGAAGAGGCTGGTTATCTAACAAGCGACACTGTGCTCTAACTTAATGAATGGCTCCGAAGTCTAGCAATTCTTGGTGGGAAGTGGTTCGAGAATCCACAAGGTTTTTTTGTATTGGACTGCACGGATTGTGAGTTAATTTATAGGGAAGAAGTGGTCAAAAAATTAATTTTATTAGAGATCTTTAATTCTAAAGCGGAAGTGGACAAGTTAAAAAACGGATGGGATATCATCTTGGAATCTAGCCGAATAGATAAATAGGATAAAATTAAAATGTTATCTTTTTGCTTGATAGATAAAAAAGAACATAAAAAATAAAAAGCTCTGAAATATTGGCTCTCTAGAAATACTCTCTAAACTTGTCTCCTCTAAACTTTTTGTTGTAGATTTATTTAAGCCTAGATTCTTTAAGAATAAGTCCATTCAAAAGATCTGGCATATAATACTATAGGGAGGTTTTTAAAAGCCGAAGTATTAATATGCTTACTGAGGCTACAGGCAATTATTTTCGATGGACATGATGACCACTTGTGTCCGATCCCCATCCTGCCGCAGTCCCTCCAGTAGGCCACACAGATATTATTTTATCAATAGCTATATGGGTATACTTACCTTCGGAATTGAGAGTGAGGACATTGTCGGCACAGGCTTCTACGGTTCCTTTGAAAATATCAGACCCACCACAATAGACATCTATAGCTTTATCGATGTAATGTCCCGCTATAAAACATTGCATATGTATTCTTCTCCTCTTTTCTGTTACTGATTAGTTAATATTAGGTTTTTTGCTGGCATTGTGATTTTATAGTTGTTCACAGTTACCATTTTTAATATTGTCTGCTTTTTATATAAATTTATTGAAAAAGTAAAATTGATTTTCGTGATGCTTCTCCTAATTTTCCTTAAAGAAAATTAGCTTACTTACTTAAAATCATGTTCATTCTAAAGGTCCTCTTTTCCCAGCAAATAAAGAGATAATTATAGATCTTTTAATTCAAGTTTATTTACGTTAGATATTTGAGAAAGTTTAATTGAATGAAGAATTATTGTGAAGTCAGGTTTTTTTAAAAATAAAGATTTACTCAAATAATATCTGAAAAGTTCTGAGGTTTTTCTTATTCTTATTTTATTCTTTTTTCAAAAACAAGAATCTTTATATCCTACCCATTTCTACTGGGATCTGCATATCTTTTCTCCTAAAAATTCTATTGAAAAAAAGAGCACTGAATAATCATCATTTTATGTATACATCTCAAAGCATGCTCAAGTAAAGTTACGTCAGGATAAAAGATTGTCCGCCTAGTTTTATAAAATTAATAAAAAAATTTACGCAGTTTAACTGAGAAATCATTAGCATTTAGCTTTTCATTGGCTAAAACGTATAACTAGATAACAACGTCTAAAGTATTTGATTTCCATTCCAAATGGATAAATCCTAAGTATATAAATTACTATCCTTAATGAAAATGAATAGATATATGGCTTATAACCCTATCCCAAAAGTCATTAATGGCATTTTGTAAAGCATCCAGACAGGGAGCGAGAAATTACATGAACTTTATGAGTTCATTAGAAGCTCATGGTGGAGTTTAAATCACCGCGTTAATAGAATAAACATAGAATTGCTGAAAATTGTGCTTTAGACGGATTATAAGGATCAATTTTTATAATTTTCATACCATAAATAATTTTCAAAATACCAAGATGATATTCAAAGTTTAAGCCAGGAAAATAACAGGTAAAACATTAAGCTGCTTCTGACCAGTGCAGAAAAAAGAATCTTGGTGTATATTATATTAAGTTGGGCTACAGTTAAGCCAGAATATGAAATTAAAAATGAAGTATATTCGTGAAAATATGTCTAATTCGGATGAAAAAGTTTAGACAATCAGTAATTTGTGACTTTATTTAACTCAAACAAACTTCTCTAGAATTTCTTTTCTAATTTCATCTGTGCCTTTAACTATTATCTCATTTTTGTTGTCTGAAACTGAATCAATTTTCTTATATAGTCGTCTTCCAAAGTCTGCCGAAAAGCGTCTCTCGAGTATCCAAAGATATATCCGAGTGTCTCCAGCTTTTGCCGCTAAGTTTAGGCGTTCCAAAAGTGCTTTTGCAGCATCAGCATTCCGCTGTTGGATAAATGTATAAAACTCAAAATATTTTCCAGATTTCTCTATCTGACCCCTGTTCATATAAATATTGAAAGTCTTATACGTGATTCCTGCAGCTTCGGCAGCAAGAGAATATGTGAGTCCCAAAGAAACATTATCGCCGATTTTATTTTGTAGTTCAGGAGTTAATTTACAAGGTCATGCCATGGTCGCACCGTTTTTTATTTTAAATAATTGGTATAAGTGGATCTTGTATTTAATATTAAGTTAGTTTTGTTCCGTATTAGATGGGCTTTAGGCTGGATTAATCAAAAAGAAGCCATTAGAGTGGTGTTCGATATTTTTGACTATGCTAATGAATTCATAGGACTCTCACCAAAAGTCTCCCTACTATCCCCAGAATAAGGCCATTGTTTGGACAAATCAAATCCCCATGATTTTACTGCCATGGCACGGTGAGTATCCACGAGACATTTTTCATATATTTTTATTACTTCTAAATAATATAAATTATATGGATATTGTATTTACTTCCATTTTTAGATAGGATTTCGCATAAATTACATAACACTGCAGTTCACGAGATCAACTTTTTTGATATCTAAGATTAGCCTGATCACGATAATGTCTAAATAAATTTTGATTTTAAAATTAATAACATTATGGTTACAATTTTGGCTATCATGTCAATTAATAAAAATTTATAGCACCTTTTGCCGTCTCTTGGCACTTCAAAGGATACTAGATAGATATTGCTTTATAAAGTTGGGCTTTATCTAATATGATATTTTATCTATGACATATACATATTCACATTAATTTTATTGTTTGGGATCGTTATTTAGTTGTTTAGGTTTGTATTTTTAAAGTTGGATATCCTTCATAACAATTGTCACATAACACAATTACAGTTGGACTTTTACCCCGTTGTCTTATCGTTTTTATCATCCCACATTTCTCTAACTCATCCAATGCTTTCGGAAAAGCCCAATCCGGGATAGGTAAAAATGAATTTATACCTTTCAAAGTGACTACTAAATCATTAGATTTCTTCACCCCTTTTAAGTGCCAGATATACATAGCCGTCCTGTATGTATGCCCCACTGAATTGGACGGTAACTTCACAATCCATTCTGAAGGCATTTGAGCCATGAAAGATCCTTTTATTTTATCTTTAGAATTTACCAACATCATACCCACATCACTTACTCCATTATAATATTATTATGAAGTATTATAAAGAAATAAAGAAGATATATTAAAGAAATATAAGTGGTAAAACCGATATCAAAAGACTTTAGAATTTAGCTGTACAGGTAATTAATTTTAGCTGTAGGGCGAAATATATTTTGCTGTGCAGCTAATTAATATTGCTCTACAGCTAAATTGAAATTTGGCTCTACAGCTAAATCTAAAAGTCTGCCAAAGATTTTTGAGCCCCATTTATTATGGTTTTTACTCTTGCTTTACTTCTGTGAGTATCTGCATAATAAGCTCCCAAGTTTCGGCACCTTTCTCGTCTATATACCTGTAAGGATAGCGGACAATATCGACATCTGTTTTCAGTCTGTTACCAGCACCTAAAACAAGTTCGGATGCATCACACATCAG